>VFSW01012074.1_pt1 | contig 12089 bp, 6 predicted proteins | sample 5358111 | NCBI WGS metagenome assembly VFSW01 (sample SAMN11554181, study PRJNA540505) | mine drainage metagenome | isolation source: sediment from site ElyBrook_90M | place: USA: Ely Copper Mine, Vershire, VT | collected 2017 | reverse complement strand
CGGCAATTGGGGCGCGGATCAACGTAACTTCGGCGACGGCGTCGGCGCCAGAAGCCAGATGCTGCGCATCGGCTGGGAGCCGCCGTTTGGCGGATATCTGCAGGAACGGGTGAGGACGCTGACCAACGAGACCTATTACGGCGGCGACATCCGGCAATACTCCCCGGGGGAGCCGGCCGCCTTCCCGTACCATCATTATCTCGACGTGTCGGTGATGTATTCGCGGCCGTGGCGGGATGTGACGGTCGGCGGCGAGGTCATGGCCGGACGCGATGTGTTTGGGGACTCGTTCTGGCGCGTGTCCGGCTTTCTTCGTTACGGCGGCGATGCACGGACCCGCGACGACGGGGACATCGACGACGACGACTCCTTTCACGGCGGCGCGAATCCCAAGGGCTCCGAGCTGTTCGTCGATGCGGGCGTGAACGTCAACAAGGTGAGGGTCAATCTGGACCCCGAGATCGCGCCCTACAGCACGGCTCTGGAGGTCGCCCCCCACTTCGGATTGGGTGCGCGGCGCGCCGTATCCGCCAACAACGATCTGGGCGTGCGCGTCGAGATCGACGAGATCGCCTCGCACACCCTGTACGGCTTCCGGTTCCTCGACTACCGCCACCGCTACGGCGATTCGTTCGCGATCGACATGTTCCTGGGCGTCGACCGCTACCAGCTCGCCACCCCGGCGTACTCCATGTACGGCGGGATCGGCGCGCAGTGGCGCAATTTCTGGCCGTCGCTGCTGCCCAAATGGGACCTCGGGCTGGATTTTCGCTACGGACAGAACATCGCGCGCGACCACGTGCTCGCCAGCGATCCGGTGGGCTCGCGGCCCGACAGCTTCTACAAGATCGAGAGCGGGGTTCTGTACCTCTCCCGCAGATTCTAAAGTTCCGGCCGCGCCCGCCGTTCTTCGAGCGGCGGCTGCCTGCGCACCCCAAGCCTGCAACCTCCAAGCCTGCACCCGCGTCCGTGGCGCTCGCACCGGGACCGGCCGGCCCATCCAGGCCGCCGTCGAGCGGCCGCGCGGCCTCGACGCGGATCCGGGGCTCGGTCCGGCCGTCATCATTCTGTCGTCCGATCCTGATACCCTGAATTTCGTTGGCTTTCGTGTGCCTTTGTCGCCACGCCAACCGGGGATGAGGCGCTGCCGCGCGCCCGCCGGACGGTCCGCGGTACCGCCTGCGTTGATGCGCTCGGGCAACAAATAGAGGGCCGGCGCTTGTCGGCGGATTGGAAACATGATAACCAACAGAGGTGCCTGCAATAAAAGCAGGCGGCGCCCGGACCTCGATAACACCGGGCGTTGAAGCGCAGCAATCAGAATCTAATTAAGAGAAGGGATGGAAATATGAACTCAAACCCGAAGTTGTCCTACGCGATCGCCGCCATTTTGAGCGGTGCACCCGTGGGAGTTTCGTTTGCGCTGGAGGCGACCGCCACCGCGAACGACACCAGCGATTCCGAGGGCATCCAGGAAATCGTCGTGACCGCGCAGCGGCGCACGGAATCGATCCAGGACGTGCCGATCACGATTCAGGCCGTCACCGGCGAGACGCTGAAGCAGCTCAACATTCAGACCTTTGACGATCTGATCAGGTACACGCCGAACGTGACCTTCAGCGGCAATGGCCCCGGTACGGGCAATATCTTCATGCGGGGCCTGAGCTCCGGCGGGTCCGGCAATCAATCGCAGTCGACCACCGCCCCGTTCCCGAACGTGGCGCTGTATCTGGACGACCAGTCGATGCAGTTCCCGGCGCGCAACAACGATGTCTACATGATCGACATGGAACGCGTGGAGGTTCTCGAGGGCCCGCAGGGCACGCTGTTCGGCGGCGGCGCGCAGGCCGGCGCCATTCGCTACATCACGAACAAGCCAAAGCTCGACGTGACCGAGGGCGACGTGAACGCCGGCTACGGCATCACCGCAGGCGGCGATCCCAACTCCAACGCCAACGCGACCATCAACCTGCCGCTGATTCCCAACACGCTGGCCGTGCGCGCGACCATATTCACCGATCACCGCGGCGGCTATATCAACAACGTCCCGGGGTCGATCTCGTTCGTCAACGTCCCCAACGCCGGTGCTCTGGCGGCCTACCCGGGAACCCCCTCTACACAAAGCCCGGTCGCCACCAACTCGAATCTGGTGGCCGACAACACCAACCCGGTGACCTATACGGGCATGCGCTTCTCGGCGCTGTGGAAGATCAACGACGACTGGAATCTGCTCATTCAGCAGAACTATCAGAACATGGAAGCGGACGGATACTTCGCCGATTATCCGCAGGCCCCCAACGGCACGAACCTCGCGCCCTACCAGATCACCGCCTTCACCCCGGCCTACGACAAGGATAAATACGAAAGCACCGCCTGGACACTCAGCGGCAAGATAGGCGACTACCTGAAGGCTGTGTACACGGGCAGCTACATGGTGCGTCACATCGAGCAGCAGCAGGACTATTCCAACTACCTGACCAGCCACCACGGCTCCTACTACGCGTGCACCGGGCAGGGTGCCGGCTACTCGTATTTCCGGTCGGCGAAGCCGACCACGTGCTATGCGCCGGTCGGCGATTGGAACGACACCGTCACCAATACGCATCAGAGCCACGAATTCCGCCTGAGCACCCCCGAAGACAACCGACTGCGCGGCCTGGTCGGCGCCTATTGGGAAGACTTCAAGATCTACGATGAGATGAACTTCAACTACCTGCCTGTTCCGCAGTGCAATTCGGCCAACCTTGCGATCTCTGCGGCCGGCGGACCGGACTGCACCTCGGCGGTCGGCCCGCTGCCCAACACCTATGCGAGCGATCCCAGCCTGCGCACCAACTCCAACACGGCGTTCGGCGAGGATGTGGAGCGTGGCTACCGGCAGGTCGCATTCTTCACCTCCATGGATTTCGACATCATCCCGAAGGTGCTGACGGTGACCGGCGGAACCCGCTACTACCACTACGATGAATTCGAGCGCGGTTCGGAGTTCTACAGCTCCTCCACGGTGTTGAACATTGCCAACGGGGCGGTCACGGCGAAAGGCGGCGCTGGCTTCCCGATCAACCTGAACAAGACCGAAAGCGGCTTCCGCAGCCGCGGCAACATCACCTGGCACATCACGCCGGACATCATGGCGTACTACACGTACTCGCAGGGATTCCGGCCGGGCGGCTTCAATCGCACCCATTCGCTGGCCGACGGCGAGGTGTTCCTGGCGGCGGTGGCCCCCTACACGGCGGGTGTCAGCTCCACCAAGCAGTTCTACAAGCCCGCGGGCTACGGGTCCGACAACCTGATCAACAACGAGCTCGGGCTGAAGAGTGAATTCCTGGACCATCGTCTCCAGGTGAACCTCTCCGGGTACATCATGCACTGGGACAACGTCCAGTTGCCGCTGTTCGACCCGGTGCATCTCGGCAACACGACCTTCGACATCAACGGCCCCAGCTACACGGTTCACGGTGCCGAACTGCAGATCGTCGCGCGCGTGACGGAGGGGCTCACGGTTCAGGGATCGGGTTCATGGAACAGCACCAACCAGACCAACGCACCGTGTTTGTCGAGCAACGTACCGGCTGCCAAGGGCAACCCGACTCCGGTGGGCCAGTGCATCACGCAGATCAACGGCCAGGCGTACACCAACCCCTACGGCGTACTCGACACCTCGCCTGCGTATTCGCCGCCGCAACTGTTCAATCTGCGCGCGCGCTACGACTTCGCGATCGGCGAATACAAGCCGTTCGTGATGGTGGGCGCCAACCACGTGGGTTCCATGCGCAACGAACCGGCGAGTTTTCCGGCGGGCAACAGCCAGTTCTGCAGTCCAGTGCCGACCACCACGCTGTGTCTGTATACGATGCCGGGATACACCACCTATGATGCGGCGATAGGCACCTCGAAGGACAATTGGACGGCGCAGCTCACGGGCGCCAACCTGACAAACTCCGATGCCAGCATGAACACCTCGTCGGGTCAGTTCATCAGATCGGAAGTACCGCTGCGTCCGCGGGTGCTCACGTTTCAAGTCGGGTATAAGTTCTGATCGGCGGACTTGGATGCCGGGCAGCCGGCTGCTTGCAGTAGAATCAAGGGCGGGCCGCTCAGGCCCGCCCTTTTTTCATGGACGCTCATGGATTCCAGCGAGACGGCGCGAGCGGCAATTGCCTCCGAGGTGGCGCGGATACGGGCGCTGCTCAGACAGAAGAGATTTGCCGAGGCGCTGCCCGCGGGCGAGGCGCTGCTGCTCGAATCTCCCGATCACCGCGATGGATTGCTGTTCACAGCCGTCGCCCAACGCTGTCTCGGCCGCATCGAGGACGCGCTGCGTACGCTCGCCACCCTGCAAACGCATCATCCGGGCTTCAGCCGCCTGTACGAGGAGCGTGGACATTGCTTCGTGGTGCTTAAGCAGGCGCCGGAGGCGATCGACGCCTTCCTCGCGGCCGTGAACATCAACCACGCGCTGCCGGCCAGCTGGCGCATGCTCGAAGGCCTCTACCGCATGACCGGGCAAGCCGACAACACGGCGAGGGCGGCGGGCCAACTGGCAACTCTGCGGGCGATATCAACCGAGGTCGTCACCGCCACGGGCCTGTTCATCGACGGCGATCTGGAGGCGGCCGAGTCGATGATACGCGCCTACCTGCTGGCGCATGGCAACGAGGTGGAGGCGATGCGACTCCTGGCGCGCATCGGAATTGCGCGCAAGGTGTTCGACGATCCCGAGCTTCTGCTGGCGGCGGCGCTCGAGCTCGCGCCCGACTATCGCGCCGCGCGGCGGGAATACGCCGAGGTGCTCGTCGAGCTGCATAAATATCCCGAGGCGCGTCGCGAGCTCGACCGGCTCCTTCGGGAGGATCCCGGAAATCGGCTCTACTACCAGGGGCTTTATGCCACGACTTCGGTCGGCCTGGGCGAGCATGAACGCGCCGTTGAATTGTATCGCGATCTGCTGAGGGAGACGCCCGCCGACGCCGACGTGCATCTGTCGATCGCGCACGCCCTGAAAACCCTCGGGCGGCGTGAGGAGGCGATCGAATCATACCGCCGGGCGGCGGCCTGCCGGCCGAGCTTCGGCGACGCCTACTGGAGCCTCGCCAACCTCAAGACCTACCGCTTCACCGACGAGGAGCTGGCGCGGCTTCGCGCCGTACAGGCCGAACCCGCCATCGGAGCCGTCGACCGTTTTCATCTGAGTTTTGCGCTCGGCAAGGCGCTCGAGGACCGCGGCGATTTTGCGGAGTCGTTCCATTACTACCAGCTGGGCAATGCGCTGAAGCGCTCCGACAGCAGATACCGGCCGGAAATCATCGAAAGCAATACGCGTCAGCAGATCGAGGTGTGCAGCCGCGAGTTCTTTGCGGGCCGCCGGGGCGTCGGCGCGCCGGATCCGGATCCAATTTTCATCGTCGGCCTGCCGCGCTCCGGGTCCACGCTGATCGAACAGATCCTGGCTTCGCACTCGATGGTCGAGGGCACCCAGGAGCTCGCCAACATCCAGCAGATCGTCGGCGAGCTGCGCGGCCGCGACCCGGACCTGAATGACTCCCGCTACCCGCGCATTCTCGAACAGATGACCGGCGGGGACTACAGGCGGCTCGGCGAGCAATATCTCGCCGCCACCCGGGTCTACCGCACCGACAAGCCCTATTTCATCGACAAGATGCCGAACAATTTCAGGCATTTGGGCTTGATCCACCTGATGCTGCCGAGGGCCAAGATCATCGATGCGCGGCGCGAACCGATGGCCTGCTGCTTCAGCAATCTGAAGCAGCTGTTCGCCAAGGGCCAGGAATTCACCTACAGCATGGAGGATATCGCGCGCTACTACCGAACGTATCTGGAGCTGATGCGGCATTGGGATCGCGTGCTGCCGGGGTGGATCCTGCGCGTGCACCACGAAGCGGTCGTCGGCGATCTGGAGGGCAACGTGCGTCGCATTCTCGATTTCTGCGGTCTGAACTTCCAACCGCAATGCGTCGAATTCCACAAGACGGTGCGCAGCGTACGCACCGCGAGTTCCGAGCAGGTGCGCCGGCCCATCTATCGCGAAGGACTCGATCATTGGAAGCATTTCGAACCCTGGCTCGGGCCGCTCAAGGCCGCCCTCGGGGACGCTCTCGACCGCCACCGCGAAGAAGATACCCATGAAGCCGGGTCGAAACGATCCCTGCCCCTGCGGTAGCGGCAGCAAATACAAGCGCTGCTGCGGACTCGATGGCGTTGCGGCGACGCCCGTCAAGACGCCGGATCCAGGCGAGATCGGCGCCCTGGTCGCGCTGGTCAATCACGACCGATTGAGCGAGGCGGAGCGGCGGATCCGCTCGCACCTGAGGATGAACCCCAACGCCGGGATGCTGTGGAAGATCCTCGGCGTGACGCTGATGCGCCAGGGCAAGGACGCGCTGCAGGCGCTGCGCAAAGCGACGGATCTGCTGCCGAACGATGGCGAAGTTCACGGCAATCTGGGCGCGGCCCTGCGCGATCGGCGGCAATGGACCGAGGCGCTGGTGAGCTTGCGCCGCGCGCTCGCCCTGCGGCCGGACAACGTCGAAGCACTGGTGGATGCAGCCGATTCGCTGCGGGAGCTCGGGCAATCGAGCGAGGCGATTCCGCTCTATCGGCGGGCGCTCGATCTCAGTCCCCGCCTGCTCGAGGCGCGCAACAATCTGGGAAACGCGCTGCTGGAACTGCGTCGCTATGAGGAGGCAATCGACTGCTACCGGCTGGCGCTCGGGCTCAAGCCGGATGCCCAGATACTTTGCAATCTGGCCAATGCCCAGCGCGAGCTCGGGCTGCTGGACGAAGCGATCGCAAGCAGCCGGCAGGCCCTGATGCTCGACCCGCGCTCGAGTGCCGCGCACCTTGGTCTGGGGCTCGCGCTTGCGGGCCACGGCCGGCGCGAAGAGGCCGCGGCGAGCTATCGGCGCGCTCTGGAGTTCGATCCGACCTCCAGGGAGGCGCTCAGCAGTCTGGGGAGCGTGCTGCAGGAGCTGGGGGCCGCCCGCGACGCGTTGTCCGTGTGCGCCCGCGCGGTCGAGCTCGACCCGAACCGCGCCGCGGGTCACTATCATCTCGGGAACGCACTCTTTGCATTGCGCCGGGTCGACGAGGCGGCGGCGAGTTACGCGCGATGTCTGGCGCTCGATCCGCGGCACGCTCCGGCCCACCTGGCCCTCGGTGTGGCGCTGCGCACCCAGCATCGTCACGACGAGGCGGAAGCGAGCTGTCGGGCCGCGTTGGCGATCGACCCGCGCTATGTCGAGGCGCTCTCTCTTCTGGGGGAACTGCGGGCCGATCGGGGCCGCTTTTCCGAGGCGGAGGCGCTGTTCCGGCGGACGATCGAGATCGATCCGGACTTTTCCTACGCCTTTGCCAGCATCGCGACTCATCGGCGGATGACCGCCGAGGATACCGGGTGGCTCGCGGGCGCCGAAGCCTTGCTGTCGAAGGGACTGCCGCCGGGGCACGCCATCAGCCTGCGCTACGCGCTCGGCAAGTATTTCGACGACGTCGGACGATACGATGATGCGTTCGAACATTATCGATGCGCGAACGAGCTGGCCAAACGCCAGGGATCGAGCTACGACGGATCCAGGCTGAGCGGGCGCGTCGACGAGATCATCCGCAGCTTCGATGCGCCGTTCCTGCGCCGCTGCGGCGATCAAGGGTCCACCACGGAGTTGCCGGTATTCATCATCGGCATGCCGCGATCGGGTACGTCGTTGACCGAACAGATCCTGGCCTCGCATCCGGCGGTCTTCGGGGCAGGCGAAGTGACCTTCTGGGATGCGGCATTCCTCGCTCATCGGGCCGCGCAGGTCGAGAGCGAAGCCGGCGGCAGCTCCACCGGTGTGAGTCCGATCCCGGGCATGGCGCGCGACTATCTCGGCCGTCTGACGGCGCTGTCCGGCGCCGCGCGGCGCGTGGTCGACAAGATGCCCGCCAATTTCCTGTACGCGGGACTGATCCACGCGGTATTGCCGCGGGCCAAAATAATCCACATGAGACGCCATCCCGTCGACACCTGCCTGTCGATCTACTTTCAAAATTTCTTCAACAGGGATCCGTACGCCAACGACTTGGATCATCTGGCGCATTACTACGGTGAATACGTCCGAGTCACCGATCACTGGCGCGCCCTGCTGCCCGCGACGACGCTGCTGGAGGTCCCCTATGAACAGCTCACCGCCGATCAGGAGGGCTGGACGCGGCGGATGCTGGAGTTCATCGGGCTGCCGTGGGATCCGCGGTGCCTTCAGTTTCACGAGACCGATCGCATCGTGATCACCGCCAGCAAGTGGCAGGTCCGGCAGAAGATTCACTCCGGATCGGCCGGCCGCTGGCGTAACTACGAGGAGCATCTCGGCCCCCTGCGGGGCCTGCTCTGAGGCTGCTCTGAGGCGCATGTCGGCGGTCCCATCGCCGGGTCCCTGTGAACTGTCGATTGTCAACAATCTGCAGCCATGGTAGACTTTCTCCTCATGAAGACTGCCCCTTCGTATCCGCGCCGATGAGCCCTGCCGTCGCCCAGACCACGCTGCAGCTGGTGCAATCGAACTCGCTGCCGGCGCTGGTGCAGATCGAGATAGAGCGCCTGATCCTGCGCGGCGAGCTGGCCGTCGGCCAGCGCCTCAACGAGAGCGAGCTGGCGGCCCGATTCGGTACCAGCCGCGGCCCGATCCGCGAAGCCCTGCGGGCGCTCGAGGAATCCCGTCTGGTCCGCTCCGAGAAGAATCGGGGCGTGTTCGTCCGGGAGATATCCGTCGCCGAGGCGGACGAGATCTACGACATCCGCGAAGCGCTCGACCGGCTGATCGGCCAGCGCGTCGCCGAGCGGGCCACGCCGGACCAGCTGCGCGAGCTCGAGGCGGTGGTCGAAGAGATGGATGGCGTGACCGGTCTCAATGACATCAACCGGTATCACGCGCTGAATTTGAAGTTTCACGACCTGCTGGTCGACTTCGCGGGCAACACCCGCTTGAACGAAAGCTACCGGCTGCTCACCAAGGCGCTGCTGCTGTTCCGCCTGCGTGGGCTCCAGGATGGCGGCGGATTCGCCGTCTCCAACACCGAGCACCGGGCGGTGGTCGCCGCCATCGTCGCGCGCGACGGCGTCCGGGCGGGCCGGCTGCTGCGTCAACATGCGGCCGAGAGCCGTGCGCGCATGCACAAGGCGGCCGCGGCCGATCCATCGACATGAGGGGTCGGCTTGTCGTCCGCCTGCCCGCCGGCGCTCCCATCGGGGTGGCGGCGGAGCCTGTCCAATCAAACCTGGCATCGGAGTACCGAACTTGAACGTGCCGACCCCGATCACCGTCAACGGCCGCACCTACCGATGGATGGACGGTCCGCTGGTCGTCGTCTGCGTGGATGGCTGCCAGTTGGAGTACATCACGGCCGCCGTCGGCGCCGGGGTCGCACCCTTTCTCGGCCGCCTGCTCGCCGGGGACGGCGCATCCTTCCTCGCCGATTGCGTCATGCCGAGCTTCACCAATCCGAACAATCTATCGATCGTGACCGGTGCGCCGCCGTCGGTGCACGGCATCTGCGGCAATTACTTCTTCGATCCGGAGCGCGGCGAGGAAGTGATGATGAACGACCCGCGCCACCTGCGGGTCGGCACCATCCTGGCCGCATTCTCCGACGCCGGTGCGAAAGTCGCCGTGATCACGGCGAAGGACAAGCTGCGCAAGCTCCTCGGGCATCGGATGAAGGGAATTTGCTTCTCATCCGAAAAGGCCGACCAGGTCAGCCTCGCCGAGAACGGCATCGAGCATGTGCTCGAGCGCGTGGGCATGCCCGTTCCATCCGTGTACAGCGCCGCGCTGTCGCAGTTCGTGTTCGTGGCGGGCGTGAAGCTCATGGAGCGCGAGCGGCCCGACCTCATGTACCTGTCCACCACCGACTACATCCAGCACAAAGCCGCGCCCGGCACTGCGGCGGCGAATGATTTCTACGCGATGATGGACTTGAATCTGGCGCGGCTCGATGCGCTCGGCGCCACCGTGGTGGTCACCGCCGATCACGGCATGAACGCCAAACATGACGCCGCCGGCCAGCCCAACGTGATCTACCTTCAAGACGCCATCGACACCTGGATCGGCAAGGAGCGGGCCCGCGTGATCCTGCCGATCACCGATCCCTACGTCGTGCATCACGGCGCGCTGGGGTCGTTCGCACTGGTGTACGCGGCCGACGCCGAGCGGCACGCGCTGGCGGATCGAATCGCCGCGCTCCCCGGCATCGAGTCGGTGATGAGCCGCGCCGAGGCCGCCGCACGCTTCGAGCTGCCCGCGGACCGCATCGGCGATCTGGTCGTGGTGTCGCGGCTCGATACGGTCATCGGAACCGCCCGCGACCGGCACGACCTTTCCGGTCTCGACGTGCCGCTGCGCTCGCCCGGCGGCCTCTCGGAGCAGAAGGTGCCCCTGATCATCAATCGGCGCATCCGCGAACAGCCGAGGAGCCGCCGCTGGCGGAACTTCGATGCATTCGATCTGGGGCTCAACCTGGCCTTGCAGCACGCGTAAGGAAGCCCCGATGTCCGCCGGCCCGACCCCCTGCCCCCCGCGCGATCCCGTCCGGGAGTCGCGGCGCATCGCCGGCGAGAAGGTATCGCGGGAGCGCGTCATCGAGGTTCGCCACCCCTACACCGGAGAACGGGTCGGAACCGTCCCCAAGGCCACGCCGGCGGACGTCAAACGGGCGCTGGCGATTGCGCGCGGCTATCGCGCCACGCTCACCCGTCACGAGCGCTACGGCATCCTCATGAAGGCCGGCGCCATCATCGCGTCGAGACGCGAGGATCTCGCCCGCCTCATCACGCTCGAGTCCGGCCTATGCCTCAAGGATTCCCGCTACGAGGTCGGACGCGCCTCGGATGTGCTGCTGTTCGCCGCCAATCAGGCATTGGTCGACGAAGGCCAGGTGTTCTCCTGCGACCTGACCGCGCACGGCAAGAGCCGCAAGGTGTATACGCTGCGGGAGCCGCTGCTGGGCGCGATCGCCGCAATCACGCCGTTCAACCATCCGTTGAACCAGGTGATCCACAAGGTGGCCCCCGCGGTGGCGACCAATAATCGCATGGTGTTGAAGCCCAGCGAGAAGACGCCGCTGACCGCATTCGCGCTGGCGGATGTTCTGTACGAGGCAGGCTTGCCGCCCGAAATGCTCTCGGTGCTGACCGGCGACCCCGCCGAGATTGCCGATGAGCTGCTGACGGGCGCGGACGTTGATCTCGTGACCTTCACCGGCGGCGTGTCGATCGGCAAATACATCGCCGCCAAGGCGGTCTATAAGCGTCAGGTGCTGGAGCTGGGCGGCAACGACCCCATCATCGTGCTCGAGGATGCGGACCTCGAAGAGGCCGCAACGCTGGCGGCGAAGGGCTCGTATGCCAACTCGGGGCAGCGCTGTACGGCCGTCAAGCGGATGCTGGTCCAGGACAGCATCGCCGACCGATTCGTCGAGCTGCTGGTCGAGAAGACCCGCGCGGTGAACTACGGGGATCCCTTCGATCCTTCGACGGACATGGGCACGGTCATCGACGAGCCGTCGGCCCGTCGATTCGAGAAACTCGTGAGCGCGGCCGTGGCGAGCGGCGCGAAGCTGCTGATCGGCAACGTACGGCGCGGCGCCCTGTATGCGCCCACCGTGCTCGACCGGGTGATGCCGGACATGCAGGTGGTACGGCACGAGACCTTCGGTCCCGTCTCGCCCGTCATTCGGTTCAAAACCGTGGAGGAGGCGATTCGCGTCGCGAACGGCACCGCCTACGGGCTTTCGTCCTCGATCTGCACCAACCGCCTCGACCTGGCCACACGTTTCATCCAGGAATTGCACGTGGGCAGCGTGAACATCCGCGAAGTGCCGGGCTACCGCCTGGAGATGACGCCGTTCGGAGGGATCAAGGACTCGGGGCTCGGCTACAAGGAGGGCGTGCTCGAGGCCATGAGAAGCTTTTGCAACACCAAGACCTACTCGCTGCCGTGGGCCACGTAGCCTAGCCGCCATGGGCAGTACGGTCATACTCGATCTGATCGGCGGCGTTGCGCTGCTTCTCTGGGGACTGCACATGGTTCACAGCG
>VFSW01012073.1_pt1 | contig 12089 bp, 13 predicted proteins | sample 5358111 | NCBI WGS metagenome assembly VFSW01 (sample SAMN11554181, study PRJNA540505) | mine drainage metagenome | isolation source: sediment from site ElyBrook_90M | place: USA: Ely Copper Mine, Vershire, VT | collected 2017 | reverse complement strand
GTCTGCGAGGTGTCGAACGTGACTGGAGCTGCGGTCACGTCCACGCTCTGCTTGGTTTCCGCGAGCGCGAGGTGCAACTCCAGATGATTTGTCCGGCCCGTCGCCACGGCAATGGAGGATTGTTGCAGCACTGCAAAGCCTTCAGCTTGGACTTTGATCAGGTAGGTGCCGCTGGGGAGTTCGACGAAGGAAAATGATCCGTCCGCTGCGCTGTGAGTCTGACGGGGCGCGCTGTCCGGACCGTCAAGTTCTACCGCAGCGTTTGCAAGCGGGCGTCCGGAGGGATCAACTGCTGTTCCAACGACCAGGCCGTTGCTTGCCAGTTGTGCATGTGAAATACGAGAGAACGATCCCCCGAGGATAAGGGAGAGCGCTGCGAGGCGCACCAGATTCTTGATCTTCATGAAGTTTTTCCGGAGAACTGAAGTGGGCCGCCCGTTGGTCTAGGGGCAGGCGCAACCTATCTAGTGCTTCACGCGAAGCAACGAAGACATAGTTCTAACGGGAATCAAATTCGCAGCGGTGGAATGATGAACTTGGCGATCACAATACCGTTCAACGGGCTAGAGACGGTCCAAAGGGTCTTGTAAGGGATTTCTGTCGTTTTGACTTCGTTCTGGCTATCGAGAAGTCGGCGAGCCATCGCGAAGACTGCGAGCAAAACGAGCGCTATGAAAAAAGTGATGAGGAAGAGCGGAAACTCGGTGTCGTTTGTGAGCCCAGGAGGATCCCACCGATCGAACCACTCAAGCAGCGGCATTGAGCATGTCACCATCAAGAAAAAGATGGTCACGAATTTTAGAAGCCGCTTCACAGTGCAAGTGTACAGAACTTTACCTTACCAACACGTCTAACCCCCAATCTACATGTGAACAAGCCAGGTTCGATCACTTTGGGGAATGTCGGTAAACACCCTTTACCGTCTTAAAACTACGCAGGACATCGTCAGAGGTCCGCTTAAGAGGCTGTTACGAAATTCCTGAAGCGAGTCAAGGCCGGTGAGGATCACCGGCCTCATTCTGAGTAGAATGGCCAGATGAATAGGCGGCGTGTCACTCAGATCGTGGTGCTGTGTTTCTGCCTCCTGTTGCTGCTGGCTCCGGTGTATGAATCCTTTGACCGTTGGGACGGATTTCCTCGAAGCGAGAACGATACGGTGCTGAACCTGATCGGGGTGGTTGCGTTTTGCGGCTTGGTTCTGGTTGCGGCAAAGAGTTTGTGTTCTTTGGTGTTCGCGCTGGCAGACGCGTTCTCGGGTGCCAGGAGATTTAATCGTGTTGGTTCGTGCCCACTTCTGGTCGGACCTTGCTCAGCCGTTGGGGAATCCCCTCCGTCGCTTTTGCTTTGTCCGCTTCGCATCTAGCCTGTTATCCGCCCGTTGCCCTGCACGCGCCTACGCGCTATGCGTTGCGGTCTTTTGTCTCGAAACAGAGGGTTTACATGTCTTCCATCGATCTCTCCAGCTACCTTGGCCTGGCCGCGCTGTTGTTGCTGACCGGCAATATTCTTCTGGGCCTGCTCATCTCCGTCCGCTATAGCCCGGTCAAAAACTGGCCTCATCGTAAAATTAAGATTTTCGCGATTCACAACTGGACGGGGTACACGGGCCTTTGCGTGGCCACTCTTCATCCGGTTGTTCTTCTGTTCTCCCGCACAGCCGGTTTCCGCTGGACGGATATCCTATGGCCGCTGCACTCGCCGACACAGCCGCTTATCAATTCCCTGGGAGCGGCGGCGCTCTACTGCCTGGCCCTGGTCGTCGTCACCTCGTACTTCCGGGTGGAGATGGGCCGTCGCACCTGGAAGGCGCTGCATTACACCGCCTATGCCTCAGCCGCGCTTTTCTTCGTGCATGGCATATTCACCGACCCTGAGCTGAAGAATCGCGCACCCGATTTTCTCGACGGAGAAAAACTGTTGGTGGAAGGGTGCCTGCTCGTCATCCTGCTCGCGGTGGGATGGCGCGTCTATTACGGAATGAAGCAGCGGGTTCCCGCATGAGGGCGGAGGTTGCTCTGATGTTGCTACTTATCCGCCTCGCGGCAAACGGTGCGGCGCAACGCCCGACGCCGCCCTCGGTTCCGCCTGCACCACAAACGACAGCAGGACCGGCAATCGAGACGGCTCCGACCACCCGCAAGGAGGGCTGGAGCTACGACCCCGATGCAGGCATTGTGCTGCAACACGGGGATTTCAAGTGGACGAGCTGGGGATACGGAGAGCATGTCTTCCGGCCGCAAGGCGATAGCTTCTGGCGGCGGGTTCGACAGGGCATGGAGTTTGACCTGCCTCGCTTCGCCCCGCACTACCGGAGCACAATCTTTTACGAAGTGGACTTTACGGATACCAACTTCTTTCGCGACCGCTCGAAGCTGAACATCGTTGAAAACCTCTACTGGGCAGTACAGGATGCAGAAGACCCCGGCAAAGTGAGAGTGCTTTTCGGGGAGAACACCCACATTCTGAGCCGTGAAGACAATCTCTCCTCCGGCAATCTGCCTACGATTAATCGATCCATGATCCTTGAAGAGCATGGCAGCGTCCACAGCTTCGGCACACAGTTTGGTGTGGAGGCGTTCAAAAGCATTTCTCCTCGCTACTCGGTCGCATTCTCGGTCCTGGACAATCGCGGCTCACTGAACACCCCGAACCCTCGCTATGTGGTGGGAAACAGTATTGCCGTGAAGTTGACCGGCGAACTCCTGAACGATGAGAAGCGAGGACGCAAGCTGAGCGCTGGCGCTGGTCTCGACCAGACACGAGACATCCGCGATGGAACGTGGACCTTCATTTCCCCCGTCGCTGGCCAGGCGATAGGGAGTGCACCTGCCTTTGGCAATGAGCTGAGCGCCGAAGGCGAGATTGAGTACACGGATCGGCTGCGGAACCATCCTTACATGCTCGAATCAGAACACATCATCTCCAGCTTTTCGAAGTCTCAAACCTTGCTGCCGGGAGGCTATGTCCTGGGCCAATATTCGGTCTTCGATACGCGGCGCTGGGGAGCGCTGGACCCATTCGTACGCTACGACTGGGTCCATCTGTCCACACCCGCGATTCCAAGTGCAATCACGCAACAGGCGCTGCGGGCCGGGGTCAACTGGAACCTCCCTGAAGCTCAAAAGCTCGTCAACTTTCACCTGGAATATGGACGCAGTTCGATCACAGGACCGCTATCGTCTCTTCCATCTGGACACCCCCAGAATGAACTTGGTTTAGAGTTGCGATTCAATGTCACGCGGTACGTTCGATACTAAGACGGCGCGCACTGTGACGGTAGATGTAGAGAAGTGCAAAGGAAGAAACGAGAAGTGATGAAACTCTGTGTTTTAAGCAGATAGGGGTGAGACGATGACCTCGTTGATACGAGAACATTGTTTCTATGGAATACATCCAAGGTGGAGGTCGTTTTCAAGCTACGTTATTTCCGGTCACCTTAGACGACCTAGTACCGGCTGACCATATGTGCCGGGTAATTGATGCGTTCGTCGAAAAACTCGTGATGGCGGAGCTGGGCTTCGAGCGCGTTCCGGCCGCTGAGACTGGGCGACCTGGCTACGACCCGCGCGATTTGTTGAAGCTCTATCTGTACAGCTATCTGAACCAAATCCGCTCATCGCGTCGCTTTGAAGCGGAGTGTCGCCGAAATATCGAATTGATGTGGCTGCTAGAAGGAGCTGACGATGAAGAAGACCAGTATACGGAAGAGTAGATCATCAGGATCTTGAAGCAGCTTGAGGTTGGGGTTAAGACGGCAGATTTGTGCCGGGAGCACGGGGCCAGCGCGGCGACGTTCTATGGCTGGAAGTCGCAGTTCGGCGGAATGGACGTCAGTGAAGCGCAGCGGCTGAAGGCGATGCAGGATGAATACCGTCGTCTGAAGCTGCTTGTGGCAGAGTTGTACCTGCTCTGGGCTGAACAGCGATCTCGATTCGGGTATTCTGCGCGAATCGAACGTCTCGCCCGCGTGCGATCCAGCTTGAATACACTTCTCTTGCTACCGCGTAGTAGCCAATTCCCGCTGCAACCGATGGAGAGCCTACGGCTGCACCTACTATGCGGCCAATGAGTCCGAAGCTGTTTGATGCAGTCGCATTGAGAGCCGCGTTACTTGCTTCCTGATCCAGCGCAGAGTTGGCGAGATATACGCTAAGCAGAGGACGCAGGATGCGGTCTTTTGGCGCCGGCTTGACTCCTCCCTCTGCGTCCATCGTCAGGGCATGTTCTGCATCCGTTGAAGTTGCGTTAGGTGTGCCGGCAATCGCTTGTACAAAGCCTTCAGGATAGCGAACAGTTTTGAAGGCAAACCGAAGCTTACCGTTCCGGCCAAGCCATCTGGCGGCTTTTACTTCCGTGATGCTGCCGTCTAGGATGGAGCCTTGTGGAACCTCAATACTCCCGTCCTCAGCATAGAGGGGTTCCAATACAGTGGCTTCAATCGCAGCTCCCTGCTTGTCCATATTCGAGCTTATGGGGCGATTGAGATGAGCTCGAAGGGTTCGAGCGCCAGTCAGCTTTGCTCCTGAAGTTATCGTGGTCGAATCGTCAATTGTTCCCGGAATAGTGACAGGGGTCACGAGTTCGAAACTCCACTCCGAACTTTTATTCAATCTCTGTGGGTGCCACGGCAGTTGATGCCAGAGTGTCTGCTGGAAGCGATCTGCTTTGTCTGGGCCAGTAAACACACGGACTGAGTTTTTTGCTTCGGCCTTTATCGCTTCTAATTGCGTATGGATCATGGAATGGTGCGAATGGATAGTCGGGGAGATGCTGAGCGTCTGTACCCCTTGGTCAGCACCTAAAGTATCTACATTGACTGTTGCACCACCTACCAGTGTGATCTTGTCGAAGATAACTTCAGCATGACGGAGTGGTGTGAAATCTCCATTCCACCGAGCAGCCCGTCTTTCAACCACTGCCGGATGCAAAGCACTGATGTGTCCCGTGATGAGTGTCCCTAAAGGAAGCGCTAACTGTCCGCCAGCGTATATGGGGTATGAGACGTGCGCCTGGACAGCCTGCCCCATACGCAGCGCATAGTTGCGATCCAGTTGCACGTAGATGGGCGTTCCAGCGGAGAGCCTTATCGAACTATAGCCCTCCTTTTCCTGGCAACAAAGATACGACGGTATGCTTAGGAGCAAAAAGACTAGAGCAGCCCCCCTTGGAAAAACGTAACTCATGAAATCTCCAGTGTCGTGTAGCCTGCGCTCTCTAATGCGCAAAAGAGTTTCGGCTCACTATGAAGAAGCTACAGTGCGGAATGTGAAGCTCCGCTTAACAAATATTCAGGAAGTGAGTTGGCTCAAGAATTGAGGCAGGGTAACTAGAACAGAAGTGCCTAATCCGAGTTGACTCTTTACCTCAATACGGCCGTTGTGACGTTCCACGATTGCTTTAGCGATTGCTAGTCCAAGGCCGAAGCCTCCGGTATCACGTGAGCGAGACGAGTCTGCGCGGTAAAACCGCTCGAAGATGTGAGGCAGGTACTCTGCAGCTATTCCTGCACCATGATCTTGAACTGTTACGACGCACACCGTGTTTTCAAGCGTGGCGGATATGGAGATCGATGAATTCGGCGTACTGTAACGAATAGCATTTTCAAGGAGCGTCACCCACAGTGTCTGGAGCATGCCTTCCTCGCTTCTGATCGCACACCGCTCAACTAGATGGGTCACCAGTGTTACGCCTTGCGACAGTGCGACAGTGCGAAGCTGGTCACAGGCCGCAAAAATGGTTTCGTCAAGTGCGACTGGGCTATCGATCCTCATTCTGTCGGAGCCTTCAATGGAGGCGAGCGAGAGCATGCGATGGACGAGGACATTGAGTCGATCAACGTCTTCCGAAGCTCGCTCCAAACATTCTCTGTACTCCGCAATCGTCTGCGTTCCATGGAGGGCGACCTGGAGTGAAGATTTCTGAATCGCAACTATGGTTTTAAGCTCATGCGCGGCATCGCTCACGAAAGTACGTTCCCGATCGAATGCTGCGCTCAATCTAAGGATCAACGCCTCGAACGCGAGGGCTAGAGGGCGTAGCTCGGAGACTTCTCTTACGTTCGAGGAGAGGGAGAGCGACCAACTTCGCTCGGTGATCGCTTTGGCCTGATCCGCAAGTTCACCGATAGGGAGCATCCCGTTCGAGACAGAATACCAAGCAATGAGGCATGAGGTTGCAAGCCAAAATAGGCTGCCCGTAACTGCTGCTACCACAATCCGCCTGGAAGCTGCGTCGAATCCTGCCGACGGAATGGCATAGGAGATATCTACCGGAGGAATAGGCTTGTTCGATTTTTCTTCATCTTGGTCAAGCACTGGAATGGCCCTGACCAGCCTTCCCCTGTAGGTGCCACCACGAGCTTCGAACGTTAGATCGTTTTCGGAGCCAAAAGCAGTGTGGTCGAGGATCTTCATTGAATGCGACGAAGTTCCGATAACTGTGCCTTTCATATCTTTAATCGCAAACAAATCATCAGCCGGGAGGGCCTCTTGCTCTAGATTAAATCCCAAGCCGGATGGCTCGCTATCATCAACCTGAATCATCGTTGTAAGAACGCTGATGCGGCGTTGGATCTCGGCGTCGAAGACAGCAATTCTCTGTTGTTTCACATAAAAGACAAGTGCAGTTGCGCAGACTACAGTAAGAATTCCTTGCGCAATCAGCAGAAGGATCAGTATGTTTTTACGAATGGACCTGCTCATTATTTCTCCGGCAGCCGTAGTGAGTACCCATGCCCACGAAGTGTATGCAGCAGTTTTACGTCACACTCGCCATCAACTTTTCTTCTGAGGCCAGAGATGAAGACCTCGATCACGTTGCTGAATTTCTCCCAATTGAAGTCATAAAGATGCTCCAGGAGTTCAGTCTTTGAAACAACTTTTCCTACTCGCAGGAGAAGATACTCAAGCACACGATATTCCATCGGCGTAAGGTGCAGAACTCTTGCCGAACGTCGTACTGATCGCTCGCTGAAGTCGAGTTCCAAGGTATCGAGTGTCAGCCTTGATGCAGAATGGCCTCTACTGCGGCGGATGATTGTCTTTGCTCTTGCGACGAGTTCTCCCATGTCGAAGGGTTTAGCGAGGTAGTCATCTGCACCAGCGTTAAGCACCGAGACCAGATGATTCTTTCCCTCCTTCGCTGTCAAAACGAGAACAGGACATGACGATCCCTTGGCGCGCAGTCGCTGGAGAATCTCCTCTCCGGCGAGCTTTGGCAACATCAAATCCAGCACTATTACGTCATAGACAGACGCTTCCGCGTTGTATAAGCCATCTTCGCCGTCAAGAGCAATATCCACCGCAAACCCGCCTCCCTGTTGCAGGCCCCGTGCTATGTTTTCTGCAAGCCGACGCTCATCCTCAATGACAAGTGCTCTCATAAGCAAACCATACTATGCAAACCCTGAAACAAGCGTGCGCTCTCCAATGTTAACGCTGGCTGAATTATGGATTCAAAGAACGCTAAAAAATATGTGCTCAGGGAGAGAACTGTGTCACTCCGTTAAGGCTGGCTTCAGTTCGCTACTGCAAGAATCATGATGTGAGGGCTTAGAGAAGACCTCCTTAAGGAGATTTATGAACACAAACAAAGTAGCATTATGCGCGGCATTCCTCTCTATTTCAGCTCTGTGCCTGGCAGCAGAGAAGACGATTCAACGTTCCGACTTGCCCCCGGCAGTCGAGAAATCCTTGCAGCAGCAACTCAAGGATGCAACGATCAAGGGATTTGCCACAGACAAAGAAGGCGGGCAGGTCGTCTATGAAGCCCAATTGATCGTTGACGGGCACACCAAGGACCTTCAATTCGACACCTCCGGGAACCTCACCGAGGTCGAAGAGGAGGTTGCCCTGGATTCTCTTCCTGCCGAAGCGAAAACTGGCCTTACAGCCAAGGCAAAGATGGGAACGATCATTAAGGTTGAATCCATCACTAAGCATGACAAGCTGGTGGCGTATGAGGCCCAGGTAGAGAGAAACGGTATGCACTCGGAGATTCAGGTAGGGCCGAAGGGAGAGAAACTGCGGCATGAAGAATAAAGATGACAATTTGACTCATCTTAGAGTGCTGAGCTGACTCAAACTCCGCAGCGGTACGACGCTGAGTTTCGATACATACACACTACGCTTGCTACGAGCAGAGTGCTGTTCATCGCTATTAATCCTGTTGCCGCTAGCAGCTCATCAATTTGAAGTAAAGAGGTTGTGATGATCGATGCGAAACAGTCTATATATCTCGGCCACGGTGAGAAATATACACATAGTGTCATAGGCATGCTATTAGCCGGTTCTTACCTGGTCTTCCTCTCAGGCCGCTCGCATGTAACTAGTCAGCCTATTCTGACAGGAACTTTCTATATGCTCCTAAATTCCGAGCGCATCGACGTTATGCTGAGGAGTGCCGACAGAATGCACGAGCGTGTTAGCACAGAAAATGAGGCTGTCCACATAATCGAAGGAGCTTGGACAATAAATGGTGAACATATTCACCTGACTCCATCTGCACCACGTTCATCAAATGAACTACAGCTTCAATCGACTTGGCATACATGCGCCAAATACGATTCCGATGGCAATCTTCAAGTGCAGGCTGGTGAAAATAGCACCGACCATCCTTACCTGCTTACTCGAATATCTCCCGGCGAGTTGATGTTTGTAAATGGTGAAGGGAGCATATCCTTTGCACGCACTGCATAGTCCCAATCTACAGCATCTGACGATACGTTACTATCCAAAATGGCTTTGCATAATTTGCTGGGGTGCGCACAGATCTTTGAGCAAGTTATCACTAATTGGAGTCGCGGTTTCCACCAAGCATCGACATTGTCTATCCAAACAGAAGAACGATAACTTTGTGTATCGATCGAAGCTGTATGGACTGATTCTGACGATTCTGCTCGCGAGCCTGCCAAAGTTGATTTATGCGCAAAACCAGGGCGAGCCTGGAATGATTATCAATGAACTGCCGAACGCGCCTAGCAGAGGAGGCGCTAGTGCGTCGTCGCCTGATCAGCAAGCGCTTTGCAGTCTCAGCGGCACTGTTCTTGATATCAATCTAGGTGTGGTTCCAGGCGCTACAATTACTGTTATTGGCAAAAGCCACGCGCCCCAGCCTATCGCGATCTCTGATGCTGACGGACACTTTAGCTTCGCAGACGTGACAGCAGGAAGCGTACAGTTCAGAGTAATCTCGCCAGGTTTTGAAACCTTTGTTTCAAATGAGATCATTCTGCAACCGGGTGAGAAGTATGAGGCAGGAAGGATAGTGTTGCAGATCGCTGCAATCACCACGGAGGTAGAAGTAACAGTGACGCAGAAGGAAGTGGCTCAAGAGCAGTTGAAAGCCGCGGAGAAGCAACGCGTCTTAGGGGTGATTCCCAACTTTTACAGCAGTTATATCTGGAACGCAGCGCCTCTCTCTCCCAAGCAAAAGTTTGAGTTGGCGTTTCGATCCAAACTAGATCCAGTTGCGTTTGTTTCAAGCGGAGTCACAGCCGCCATTGAGCAGGCCTCAAATCGATTTCCAAGATATGGGCAGGATGCACAGGGGTACGCAAAGCGGTTTGGGGCCTCCTATGCCACCGGCGCAATTGGGCGATTGATCGGAAGTGCCGTCCTTCCATCGCTGCTGCACCAAGATCCACGATACTTCTATAGAGGCTCAGGCAGCATTCCCGCTCGGACTTTTTATGCTCTCTCGGCATCTCTTATCTGTAAGGGAGATAATGGTCGTTTGCAACCCAACTACTCGCATGTCCTTGGAAATTTAGCTGCTGGTGGCATGTCGAATCTTTATCATCCCGCAGGCGATCGTGGAGCGATGCTGACGATCGACAATGCACTAATCGGTACGGCTGCCGATGCTGTGAGCAATGTAGTGCGGGAGTTTCTATTACGCAAACTCACCCCGCAGGTGCCTGTCTATGCAAATGGCAAGCCTTAGCCAAACTGTGTTCAGATGTGCCGATCAAAAAACAGGATCTCGCGAAATGTTCCTTACCGTCACTAGACCGCATGAGCAACGCTGAAGCGGAACTAGTATTGACAGCGACATCACGCTTCAACGAGAACAGAGACAACAAAGGAAGCACCAATGACAGCAAATAGTCCGACACTACAACTCTGGCGCAGAGTAATAGCTCTTGCTTTGCTTGTCTTATCAAGCGCTGCGCATGCGCAAGAGTTGCAGAACAGGCCTGGCCACTCTCAGATATTGAAGAAGGTGTCCGATATTCCGATGCCGGGGTCCGCCGTTCGGTTCGATTATCAAAGTCTGGATATTGAGCACGAGCGACTGTACATCTCCCACATGAACTCTGACCAACTCATTGTCTTCGACACGCAGAAACAACAGGTTGTCGCTAATCTCGACGGCTTCAAACGCATACATGGCGTTCTGGTGGTTCCGGAACTCGATAGGCTCTATGCCTCGGTAACTGGAGAACATAAGGTCGCCGTGGCGGATACCAAAACGCTTAAAGTTTTGTCGTTCGCCGGGCCTATTGCCTACCCAGACGGCCTTGCTTACTCACCTACCACAAAGAGGATCTTCGTTTCAGATGAACATGGCGAAGCAGACGCAGTCATCGACACGACAAACAATGAACTCCTCACAAACATCAAACTCGGCGGAGTCGCTGGAAACACCGTCTATGATCCTCGTTCGGGGCATATCTTGGTAGCCGTTCATGGCAAAAATGATCTTGTATCGATAAATCCAGCATCCATGAAGATCGTCGGTCGTTTCCCTCTGCCCGGACTTGAAGATCCGCATGGTATCGCACTGAATGTGGCTGACCGTCTTGCCTTCATCGCGGGAGAAGAGAGTCACTCAGTCGGTGTTTTTGACCTGAAAGCAATGAGGCTTATTTCCGTTCTGCAAGTGGGCGAAGACCCTGACGTGCTCGCCTTCGATCCCGGACTTAAACGGCTATACGTCTCGTCGGAATCTGGCACTGTAACGGTCTTCCAGCAAGAAGATCACGGCCTGCACGCACTAGGGATGTTCAACATGCCGCACGCGCATACAGTCCTTGTGGATCCAAATACGCACCTGATTTATTTTCCACTGGAAAACATTGGCGGCCATCCGATTCTAAGGATTATGAAACCAGCTGATCTTCCCTGAGGGCAGCGACGGCGTTGTCATAATTTGGAGGAGATACGGTTTCCTTTTACCGATTAGAGTGCTATTTCGCGTTGTTAAAGGAGCGTAGATGGTCGCTTATAAAGAAGATATACTAAACATAAGGGAATGGGGATGCTCCAGGGAACTCCGGGTGCTCCGATGAGCGATGACTATGGAGCAAGCCTCGGCGAACAGATTCGAGGTGGCGCTTATGGCGGGGAGAACAAGGAGCCTATGTTCAGCAAACCGTCGTACTGGGCGGAAAACTTGGCTTACGCCGCAATATCTACAACCAACAAAAACAGTCCGATCAGATCGGTGTTGAAGAGCAGACCTACCGAGTTCACAACGACGTGACGCAGGCCTTTTACAGCGCACTCACCTCCCAAGCGATGGTCGTTGTACGGCAACGTCTCGTTGGGCTGGCGATGGACGCGGTAGAAACAGTCCACCAGCTTGCGAATGTGGGACAGGCAGATTCGCCGGACATTCTTCAGGCCGAGGTGGAAGCGGAGCAGGCAAAGATTGACTTCGTGACAGCGCAGCGGGAGTTTCTTCAAAACTTTCATGTACTGGCGGCTCTATCTGGCAGACAAGACTTGACCGTCACTCCGCTTGCCGGATCACTCGATAGCCCTCCGGACCTCGATGCCGAACAACAAGTCGCCTCTATCATAGCGACGAGCCCTACGGTCAAGCGTATGCAGCAAGAGGTCGCTATGCACTTTGTAGGAACGAGCGGCGGTTTGCCATGACGAAACTCCTGGGTCAGTAAAACCATCATGTTGACGGTACTGGCGGGAGGTCTCGGCGATGGGGCCCACAATGTATGGGACTACGCGACGCACTCCAGCCAGCAGCGAATAGGTGCTGGAATAGAGATGCCGGAGTTTAGAGGCGCAAAACTTGGAGTCGCTTTGGGGGGGCGTGCAGCAACCAGTCGGGAAGGGTCGCATTCGTTT
>VFSW01012072.1_pt1 | contig 12089 bp, 13 predicted proteins | sample 5358111 | NCBI WGS metagenome assembly VFSW01 (sample SAMN11554181, study PRJNA540505) | mine drainage metagenome | isolation source: sediment from site ElyBrook_90M | place: USA: Ely Copper Mine, Vershire, VT | collected 2017 | reverse complement strand
GCGATAATCGCCATACGACGTTTTTCGAGATGCTTGGTAATTGGTCGCTTGGTGATTATTTCAAAGAAGAACAGATCGAATGGATGTTTGAGTTTTTGACGAAAGAAGTCGGTATCAACCCGCAGAAGCTATACGTGACGTGTTTCATTGGCGAACCGAAGTTCAATTTGTCGAAGGACACAGAGGCCGCTGAGACGTGGAAACGGTTGTTTGAAAAAAACGACATCGCGGCAGGTATAGCAGATGTTGGCAGTGAAGCCGACGGCTATGCGCGTGGCATGCAGCCGGGTGAGCGCATCTTCTACTACGACGGAAGGAAGAACTGGTGGAACCGTGGCAAGACCGGTCCCGAAACCACACCTGTTGGCGACCCATGTGGACCAGACAGCGAAATGTTTTACGACTTCGGTACACCGCACGATCCGAAGTGGGGCACCCATTGCCACTTAAATTGTGACTGCGGCCGGTTTATGGAAATCGGAAATAACGTCTTTATGGCGTATCGCAAGATTTCAGAAGGGAAGTTTGCGCCGCTTGAGAAGCCAAATATCGATCATGGCTCCGGTCTTGAGCGCGTTCTGTCGGCCGCTCTCGATACTGCCGATGTTTTTTTGATTGACGTCTTTGATGCTGCGCGCACCGTGCTCGAGCAGCGCTCAGGCAAGCAATATGGCAACCCTGATGCGACTCGCTCCTTCCGCATTATTCTCGACCACATGCGCGCAGCAAGCTTTATGCTTGCGAGCGGCATTGCCCCAAGCAATACCGAGCAAGGCTATGTCCTGCGTCGTCTTATCCGCAGGTCGATTCGTGAAGCTGACAAACTTGGGATAAAACAAGCGGTGCTTGCGGAAGTGGCGGATGGCTTCGGCGCTGCGTATGCCGACCAGTACCAGTTTGTAAAACAAAACCACGATTTCATTGCAGACGAACTCGCAAATGAAGAGACTCAATTTAGGAAAACGCTTACCAATGGTCTGCGCGAACTCGAGAAGATGGGTGATTCCATCAACGCGTTTATCTTGTTTACGACCTACGGCTTTCCCATTGAACTTACGGAAGAAATAGCACTGGAACGCGGAATCGCCATTGACCGTTCCGAGGTGCAGAAAAAAATGGAGGAGCACCAGGAGGAATCGCGTGCCGGTGCTGCGCAGAAGTTTACTGGCGGACTCGCTGACCACCAGACGCAAACCGTTAAGTACCACACCGTGCACCACCTTCTTTTGAAAGCGCTTCAGACCGTACTCGGTCCGGATGTGCACCAGCGTGGCAGTAACATTACCAGCGAGCGGCTGCGCATTGACTTTAATTGGGGAGAAAAGATGACACCGCTTCAGAAAGAGGCGGTAGAACGGATGGTAAACGAAAAGATCGCTGAAGGCCTTCCGGTCATTCGGTCAGTTATGGCGAGAGCCGAAGCTGAAACGTTGGGTGCGGAACACGAGTTCGGCGCAAAGTATCCAGAACAAGTCAGTGTCTATTCAGTCGGGCCGAAAGACGCTACGCCAGAAGACCCGAAGTTCGCCCAGGCATATTCGTTAGAATTCTGTGGCGGACCGCATGTAAAGAATACGCGCGAACTTGCAGCAGGCGGCAAGCGATTTGCCATAGTGAAAGAAGAAGCGTCGTCAGCTGGCGTCCGTCGCATCAAGGCCGTTCTGCGCTAGCGTTCTCTACAGAACGGCACGTGAAGTCGGTCGTATGTCGTATACTACATACTACCTATGCCACTCATCCCGCGTCTCTTTCAGCGAAAGCACAGTGAGTCAGTGGTCCTGATTGATATTACGGCTGGTTCCATCGCGGGCGCCTATGCCCACTACACAGAAAAAGCGCCACCGGTCATCACGTATGAGAAACGTGTGCCGATTATTACCCATGCAGGTGAGCCGGAAGAAGCGGGACTACTGCGCGCGCTCGCCGTGCTAAATGAGGCGCTTGTTCGCGAGGGTGTGCCAGCGCTTTCGCGCGTCTCCGGTCGCGGACCTATTGACACACTCCTCGTATCTATTGGGGCGCCATGGCAACGAACAGCGCTTCATGAGGAGCGTATCACGAACACGAAGCCCTTTATTTTTACAAAGAAGCTAGCCGCCGAAACGCTCAAGCGGGCTGCACTCGTTCCGGCAGGGAACACTCTGGTTGACGAAGGTGTTATCAGCGTACGCTTAAACGGCTACGAGACGCCTCACCCGTACGAACGTCGGGCACACCGCGCCGCTATTGCGGTACTCGTGTCGTTCGTAGACACCGAAATCAGTGAGCGCATCTATGCGGCATTGCACGAGAGCTATCACGAGCGTCGTCGGTACGCTATCGCCGGAAGTTCTCTTCGCTACCAAGCGATACGCATGGCTTTCCCTCATGAGCGCAATGCCATTATTTTCGACGCGACTGGCTCCGCAATAGCCGTCGCTCTGGTGCGTAATGGTACGCTGGTCGCTATCTCTGAGGAGTCGGCAGAACCGGGAGCAGGTGACGCTGCGTGGGTGGCGAGTGTGAAGTTGAGTTTTGCCGAACTCGCTGCGCAATACCCGCTGCCGCAAACAGTTTTCTTGCTAGCACCTGAGTCGACAGCCGTTGCTCTGCAGCAGGCAATCCGCTCAGCACTCGCCGGCCTCTTGTGGTTTTCGGATCGACCGCCGAATATTGTGAACGTGCGTGCAAATCAGCTGCTCGGTCCGCTTGCGCACGTTGCCGAAGAAGTGCCTGATCTTTCTCTGCTTCTCATGGCGCTCTACTGGCACCCGCGCTTTGTCGCGCAGCATACCTTCCGCGAGAAGGAAATGGAGCAGTCATCCATTGAGGGGGTCCATACACAGGTGCCTTGTGAATAATTCCCATACCCTGATATACTTTTCAGCATGCGTACCTTTGACGATATTATTCCACCCTCCCGCCGTCGAGAAGCCGATCCATCCGTACAAAACCCTACTGTTCCAAGCGGACGAACGCCCTCACGTAGGCCGTCGCGTTTTCCCTACCTGACCATTATCGTGGTGGTGCTTATTGTTGCCGTATCAGTGGGAGCACTTCTCTATTTCACCACCGCAAAGGTGACCATAACGCCCAACACGCTCTCGGTCACGATTAACAGTTCGTTTACTGCCGACATGAGTTCGGGGACCTTGCCGTTCGAAGTCATCTCTTCTCAAAAGGTTGCTCTGCAGAGCGTGCCCAGCGATGGTCAAAAAATGGTAACGACTTTCGCCTCCGGGATGGTCACTATCTATAACAAACAGGCTCGAGCACAACGTCTTGTCACTGACACTCGTTTTGCGGCACCGAACGGGCTTATTTACCGCATTCACGCGCCCGTCGTCATTCCTGCTGGAAACGCCACGCATCCGGGTAGCGTAACTGCGCTCCTCACGGCTGACGCGGCTGGAGGTACCTATAACATCGGGCCCGCTTCTTTCACGGTACCAGGACTTGCTGGTACTGCGCTTGCAAGTCAGGTCTACGCACGCTCAGATACCGCCATGACGGGCGGAGCTTCAGGAGCACAGCCAAGCATAAACGCCACGACGGCCGCGCAAACAAAAAGTGCTCTCATTCTTGCTCTCGGTCCCTCACTCACAGCAAGCTTGCAGGGCCAGGTGCCTGCCGGGTACGTACTTCTTCCGGGCGCCGCCACGACGACCTACCAAGAACTCGTGCCGACAACGGGCTCGTCGACGGGTATGGTTAACGTGCGTGAGCAGGGGACGATAACTGCTGTCGTATTTCCGAATGCAGCACTCGCGCATTCAATAGCCGCTTCTGTTCAAGGGCTGGGCTACCAGGGAGAACCATTGACGCTCTCTACTTCGACTGGACTCTCGCTCTCCAGCCTCGACGGACTTCCCGGCCCAGGAGCGCAAACGTTTACGTTCACTCTTTCTGGAACGGCTTCGCTTATCTACACGGTAAATCCGACACAAATCGCAGCTGCCGTGGCAGGGAAAACTCGCTCGGCTGCCGAAGTTGCTCTCACGAACTACACTGAAGTCAAACAGGCTGTGCTCATTCTGCGCCCGTTCTGGCGGCAGTCATTTCCACAAGACCCGTCGATGATTTCCGTGCATATTGTTGGTCCATGACGGGGTCTGGTTTGACGGCCTATCCGGCATCTGCTACATTATTGGGGCATCCGCATGAATGACGGCGAGAATAGTAAAGCGACGGTAGGCATCGTCGAGGAGGTGTTGCCTGATTCGCTTTTTCGCGTTCGTCTTCCGGCGAGTGAGGAAGGTGCCGAGGGCGAACTTTTGCTCGCCTATCTTGCCGGAAAGATGCGTTTACACCGTATTCGCGTTTTGATGGGCGATCAGGTTGAGATGGTGCTGGATCCCTATGGGGGTCGTGCGAGAATAGTGCGTCGTCTAACGTAATCACGCAGAATCACATGAAAGTACGCGCATCCATCAAGGTCCAGCAACCCGGCGACCAGCTCGTTCGACGCGGCGGACGTTTGTACCGCATCAATAAGCGCAATCCTCGCCGCAAGGCGCGACAAGGCTAACCGTTTTCATACGTCTTTCAACCCTTATCTAATCGTAACGACTTAACACTTTCTGCTTCGTATGCGTATCGCCGGTGTCACCATTCCTGATGATAAACAGCTCTACTACGCGTTGCCGCTTATTCATGGCATCGGCTTTACGCGCGCCTCAGAGATTCTGCAGCAGGCACATGTTCCGCTCACCAAGAAGGGGTCGGAAATTACGAGCGAAGAAGAGCAGCGTATTCGTTCGCTTGCCGAAGGGTTTACTATCGAGGGTGAATTGCGGCGAGAGGTCGGACAGAACGTCAAGCGTCTCAAAGACATCCGTTCAGCTCGTGGGCAGCGTCACGAGCGCGGGTTACCGGTACGCGGTCAGCGCACGAAGACGAATTCGCGTACCCGTCGCGGCAATGTGCGCAAGACGATGACGAGCGGTCGCCGCACGCTCGAAAAGACCTAGACCTATGGGAAAAAAACGCATCATTAAAAAACGAGGGAAAGGCCTGGACCAGGGGCGCAAGGACCGTGCCTTGTCAAAAATAGCGAAGCGCCACATTGAGAAAGGTGTGCTGCACATCGAAGCGACCTTTAATAATACGAAAGCAATGATTACGGATGAGAAAGGAAACGCAATCATCTCGTCGTCTGCTGGTGCACTCGGCTTTTCTGGTGCGCGCAAGTCGACGCCGTATGCCGCTGCGAAAGTCGGTGAGCTGCTTGGAGAAAAAAGTCTTATGATCGGTCTGAAGGAGGCGACGGTTATTATTCGCGGCGTCGGTGCTGGCCGCGAATCCGTACTGCGCTCTTTCTCGGCCAAGGGAATTCAAATTCGAGCGATTAAAGATGCGACGCCGGTACCGCACAATGGACCGCGGCCGCCAAAAGCCCGTCGTGTATAACCGTTGTAGTATCATCGTATGAAAACTGGCCCACGATACAAATTGGCAAAACGACTCGGTGCATCTGTCTTTGAAAAAGCACAGACGCAGAAGTTCGCGCTGTCCGCCGAGAGAAGTGCGAAAAACAAGCGTCGCAGTCGCGGGCGTACGAGCGAGTTTGGTAAGCAAATGCTCGAGAAGCAGAAGGTGCGTGTCACCTACGGTCTTTCGGAGCGCCAGTTTAGGAATTACGTCCGTGAAGCGCTGACGGTTCATCGCACCAAGCCGGTTGATCGGCTTCACGAGTTGCTCGAGATGCGGCTCGATAACGTGGTATGGCGTCTCGGACTTACACCGACGCGGCGCGCCGCCCGACAGATGGTGGCACACGGCCATATCGCGATAAACGGTAAAAAGACTCGCGTGCCATCCTACGCCCTCTCAGTCAGCGACCGCATCACTATTCGTGAAGGCTCAAAGGAGCACGGCGTACTTGTTGGTTTCGCAGATCGCTTTGCAGAACGTCCGCTTCCGTCCTGGCTTTCGTGGAATCCGCAGTCGATGGAGGGCGGCGTCTCTGAGCGACCGACGGCGGCGTCTGCGGATCCGGCGGGCGACCTTATTGCCGTGCTTTCGTTCTATACGAGATAACTTTATTCACTTGGTACTTACGATTGCGTTATGGAATACCACATCACTCTCCCCAGCAAACCCCGTGTCGTCTCTGAAGAAGGCGTACAGGGCATCTACGAGATAGACTCCCTATATCCTGGTTATGGCCACACACTCGGCAACTCTTTGCGCCGTATCGTACTTTCCTCAATCCCCGGTGCTGCCATTACGCGTATAAAGATAGAAGACGTGCCGCACGAGTTCGCTACCATCGAGGGCGTGCGCGAAACGGTGATGGAAATGATTCTCAACCTGAAGCGCGTGCATTTCATACTGCACGGCGACGAACCGCAAACGGTCACTCTTTCGGTGAAAGGTCCTGGACCGATCACCGCAAAAAGTTTTAAGGCACCGAGTCAGGTTGAAATCACGAACCCAGATCAGTATATCGCTGAGCTTTCTGGAAAAGCCTCTATTGAACTCGAAGCAACTATCGAGCGGGGCCTTGGCTACGTGCCGCGCGAAGTGCTGACGAAAGAAAAGGCGGACATTGGCACCATTGCGCTTGACGCCACCTTCACGCCCATTCGTCGCGTTAATTACGAGGTCGATAACATGCGCGTTGGTGATCGTACCGATTTTAACCGACTGCGCATCCTCATTGAAACGAATGGGACTATTGGTCCGCGAGCGGCGCTTGAGCACTCTATCGAGACCATGATTCATCAGCTCACAGCGATAGTTGGCTTTCAGGAAGGTTCGTCTGCGAAAGAGGCATCCGTCCTCGGAGAGGAAACAGAACGAGTCGCTACGAAAAAGGACCCGGTCAGCGATCCTGCGAAGACGAAGCTTGCAGAACTCGGGCTCTCTGCGCGTATCACCGCTGCTCTTGAAGGTGCAGGCATTAAAAGTGCAGCCGGCCTCGCGCGCAAAACTGCAGCCAGTTTGAAAGAACTCGACGGCATTGGTGAAAAGGCGATTGAAGAAATAACGACGGCGCTGGTCGCTATTGGCCTATCACTTAAGGCAGAGTAATACGTATTTTATGGCGCATACCCGTAAAGCGAGAACCTTCAGTCGGCCGAGCAACCAGCGCTTGGCGCTTATGCGCTCGCTCGCTCGCTCGCTCGTTATCGAAGAGCGCATCTCGACAACAGAAGCGAAGGCGAAGGCGTTGCGTCCGTTTGTCGAGCGACTCATTACCTACGGTAAGAAAAATACGCTGGCGAGCCGTCGGCTTGCGCGGACGCGTCTCGGCGACGATGCGGCCGTTAAAAAACTTTTCGACTCTATAGCACCGCGCTATGTCGACCGAGCTGGCGGCTACACACGCGTCGTCAAGCGCACGCGGCGCGGTGAAAATGACGCACGGAAGCTTGCGTACATCGCTTTTGTCTAGTATGCATACTATGCTTATGACGTCAGAAAAAACAGCTGTGCCAACGTACGCCATTGATGCTACGGACCGCACGCTCGGCCGAGTGGCAAGCGAAGCGGCGCACGCGCTTCTCGGAAAGCGTTCGGCGCACTACGCTAAAAACCAGGCGCTCCCTCTGCGAGTAGTTATCGAAAATGCCAGCCGGATGCATCTGCCATCGCGTCGCAGCAAAGGGAAAACGTATACACGCTATACCGGCTACCCGGGAGGCCTACGTGAGATGACCATGGACGAAATGATTGCCAAAAAGGGCATCGAGGCGGTCATTAGAAAAACCGTCGACGGCATGATTCCTCGCAATAAGCTGCGGGCACCACGCATGAAAAATCTTATCGTCAACGCATAATGGTTATGGCTACTATCTATACTACCGCCGTCGGCCGTCGCAAGACAGCTATCGCAAGCGTCCGCATGGCGCCTGCCGAAAAAAATACGCTTCTCATAAACGGAAAAAGTCCAAAAGAGTTTTTCAAAACCGAAGAACGCGCGCGCGTTGCGCTCGAAGCCTTTGCGATTGCCGACGCTGCGCAGACTTATGCCGTTGCAGCGCAGGTGAGTGGCGGCGGTATTGCTGCGCAGGCCGGGGCGGTGCGTCACGCTGTCGCACGCGCAATTACAAAAGCCGAACCGAATACGCGTAAGGCACTCAAGGCAGCAATGCTGCTCACGCGCGATCCACGCGCCAAAGAACGCAAGAAACCCGGTCTTGTGAAAGCACGCAAACGCAAACAGTGGAGCAAGCGCTAGTCGTCGTAACTCTCCACACGAGAGTGCGGGGAGTTACTTTTGACAGGCTGCTTCGCATCGGGCATATTTAAGGCATGCACGATGATGAGCACGAAGACATCGCCTTTGAGCAAGAGGAGGGTGAAGAGCAGGTAGCGGGTAAGCTCGCTAAGCTGCGCGAGGAGTTGGGCGCTTGCCGAAAAGAAAAGCAGGATCACCTCGATGGTTGGCAGCGCGCCAAAGCGGACTATGTTAACGCGTTGAAACGCTTTGAGGAAGAGAAACGCCTCGAGCGCCAAAAGGGTATCGTTAAAGCGGCCGAGGCACTTTTGCCAGCATTCGACGCGCTTGAGCGAGCAAAGGAACATGGCGACCTTCCGGAAGGTTTTGCGGGCATCGTGAAGCAGCTCGAAGGAGGGTTCGCTTCGCTCGGATTAGAAGCATTCGGCGAGACCGGTGAGCGCTTTGATCCAACGCGTCACGAAGCGCTCGGTCAAGATGCAGCAGAATCGGCAGAAGACGACGAGACCGTATCGGCGGTACTAGAAAAAGGTTGGCGCATAGACGATGCGGTTGTGCGTCCCGCAAAAGTGCGCATCGCGCACTATGCGGAATAGTTGCACGGTATTTTTGTTTTCGGTATCGTGTAGGGGCACTTTATTTTTGCGCACGGAACGCACTTAAACGGTATAATGTAATTCACTATGGCAAAAATCCTTGGCATCGATCTGGGAACCACAAATTCGGCGATGGCGGTCGTCGAAGGGGGTGAACCGCGCGTACTGGAAAACGCGGAGGGCGCCCGCACCACGCCCTCCATAGTTGCGGTCGGGAAAAATGGCGAGCGCATCGTTGGCACCATCGCGAAGCGTCAGTCAGTGACCAATCCCTTGAACACGATTTATCAAATCAAGCGGTTCATCGGACACTCCTATGACGAGCCTGAAGTCCAGAAAGATAAAGAGGCCGTTCCTTTTGAAATGAGAAAGGCAGACAACGGCGGTATAGAGGTGCAAATGAGTGGTACGTGGTACCGGCCGGAGGAAGTATCGGCCATGATCCTCGGCAAGCTGAAAAGTGATGCTGAAGCGAAACTGGGCGAGAAAATAACCGAAGCCGTCATAACGGTTCCTGCTTACTTCAACGACGATCACCGCAGCGCTACGAAAGCCGCCGGCCAGATTGCAGGGCTCGATGTAAAGCGCATTATCAATGAGCCGACGGCAGCTGCTCTCGCCTATGGTTTCAACAAAAAGAAAGACGAAAAGATTGCCGTCTTCGACTTTGGCGGGGGAACCTTCGACGTTTCCATCCTCGAAGTGGGCGACAACGTCATTGAAGTAAAGAGCACCGATGGCGACGCGCATCTCGGCGGAAAAGACATTGATCAGAAAATCATCAACTGGCTTGCGGATGAATTCAAGAAGGAGAGCGGCATAGATGTTCGGACAGATGCCCTCGCGCGGCAGCGGCTCGATGAAGCGGCGGAAAAGGTGAAAATCGAGCTTTCGAGCTCTATGGAAACAGAGGCCAATATACCGTTCATAACCTCCGATGCCTCGGGTCCGCGCCATCTGCTCATAAAAATAACGCGCGCAAAACTCGAAGAGCTAGCGAGCGAGTACATCGAGAAAGCCATGGCCATCACGAAGCGCGCCATGGAGGCATCTCCTTTTTCGGTCGGCGACATCCACGAAGTGATCCTGGTGGGAGGACAGACGCGCATGCCGGCTTTGCAGCAAGCCGTCGAGAAGTTCTTCGGCAAGAAGCCGAATATGAGCGTCAACCCCGATGAAGTGGTCGCCATCGGCGCTGCCATTCAGGCTGGTATCCTGCAGGGCGACGTCAAGGACATCTTGCTCGTCGACGTCATCCCGCTTTCGCTAGCCATAGAGACCATGGGCGGCGTTGCCACAAAAATTATCGAGCGCAATACGGCCATACCGACCAGTCGGTCTCAGACCTTTTCGACTGCAGCGGACAACCAGCCTTCCGTAGAAATTCATATTACTCAAGGCGAGCGTGCGATGAGCGCCGACAACAAGTCGCTCGGCAAGTTTATGCTTGACGGCATTCCGCCGGCGCCGCGTGGTATGCCGCAGGTCGAAGTCACTTTCGACGTGGACGCTTCCGGCATCCTCACCGTAAAGGCAAAGGAGAAAACGACTGGTAAAGAACAGAGCATTCGTATCGAGGGTTCGACGGGACTTTCGAAAGAGGATATTGACCGCATGAAAGCGGATGCCGATACGCACGCAGCCGACGATGAGAAGCGCAAAGTACTTATCGAGGCGCGTAACACGGCAGATCAAGCAGTCTATGCAGCGGAAAAAGCTATTAAAGAAAACGGCGAAAAGGCAGGCTCCGAAGTGGTAAAAGAAGTCCAGGATGCCATTGACGCGCTCAAGACCGCCCGTGAAGGGGAGGATCCTGCGACCATAACGAAAGCTACGGAAGCACTTTCCACGCAGCTCTCAAAAATCGGTGAGGCTATGATGAAGGCCCAGCCAGAGCAAGCGCCACCGGCAGCAGGAAGCGACACCAAAGAAGGCACTGGCGGCGCTACGGATGCCGAGTTCAAGGAGAAAGAGTAGGGACAATGGCAAAGGACTACTACCACGTTCTGGGTGTCGACCGCAAGGCTACCAAAGACGACGTCAAGCGGGCGTTTCGCAAGCTCGCACAAAAACACCACCCCGATAGAGGTGGTGACGAGGCGACGTTTAAAGAAATCACCGAAGCCTATTCAGTCTTAAGCGATGATAAGCGTCGTCGTGAATATGATGCCTACGGGCAATCTTTCCCTGGCGGCGCACCGAATACTGGCGCACCAGGGGCTCACGGCTTTGACTTCTCGCAGTTTCAGCAGGGATTCGGTGGCGGGAATGTCGAGTTTGATTTCGGCGACTTCTTTGGCGACTTTTTCGGCGGCCGAACGAACGCACCACGAATGCCGCGCGGGCGTGACGTATCCATCGATATCGAGATACCGTTTAAAGACGCCGTGTTTGGAACGACACGCACCGTGTTGCTTGCCAAAGTATCCACCTGCGATCTGTGTGCGGGAAGCGGAGCAAAACCGGGAACCGAAATGGAAACGTGCACGACTTGTAACGGCAGTGGCCGCGTACACGAAATGAGAAACTCTATTCTGGGACAGTTCACGAACGTGCGCACCTGCACCGTCTGTGAAGGCACCGGAAAGATTCCGAAAGAGAAGTGTCCGGAGTGCAAGGGTCACGGCGTACGTCGCAAGGAGGAAGAGGTAAAGATAACGGTTCCGTCCGGCATTGAACATGGCGAGATGATTCGCTTGCCTGGCCGAGGAGAAGCCATCAAGGCTGGTACGGCGGGCGATCTGTACGTAAAGGTGCACGTGAAGCCACACCCGGATTTCGCTCGCGAAGGTGCGCAGCTGGTCATGCAGCTCCCCATCAAGCTGACCGACGCTCTGCTTGGTACCACAGTTACGCTCGAAACTCTGGAAGGGAAGTCGCTTGAAGTAAAGGTTCCCGCTATGAAAAAACCGGAGGAGCTGCTGCGCGTACGCGGACAAGGTGTGCCAATCGACGGCCGTCGAGGCGATCTTATTATCCGGCTTTCGGTTGCACTACCCCACAAGCTTTCGAGCAAGGCGCGCGAGGCTGTCGCTCACCTGAAGGACGAGGGACTTTGACCAAACGTGTGCGGTATACTGTCCGACAGTGAATGCTTCTGCACGCTTAGCACAAGTGAGTACGCTCGCCACCCATACCGCGCTTTCAGCATGGTCAGGTGTGAGCGCATTCCTGGTCCTCCTTATTCTGACGGGGCTTTTTTTTCTTGCGGCACGAGCACTCGGTCGTGGCAGATTCGCGGCCCTCTTGCTCGCGCTCTATGCCGGCTATGCGCTCTATAGCACTTTCGCCTACGCCTCATTTCTTCCGACGGCACCACCGGTCACCGC
>VFSW01012071.1_pt1 | contig 12089 bp, 20 predicted proteins | sample 5358111 | NCBI WGS metagenome assembly VFSW01 (sample SAMN11554181, study PRJNA540505) | mine drainage metagenome | isolation source: sediment from site ElyBrook_90M | place: USA: Ely Copper Mine, Vershire, VT | collected 2017 | reverse complement strand
CCAGGAAGAGTTAAAGGAAGAACTCGCGACCTTTTAGGCCCGCAAGGCCTAAACACTAACCAAAGGATAAAAACATGACGCCCAAGGCACACCACGCGCTGCACGCAGCAAGACACCGGCGCATCTGGGGTACGTACGCCACTCGACAATACGCACTCAAACACACAACGCTCGCGCTGTACAGGCTGGCGCTACAACTGCAAGCGATGGAGAAATAAATGGAATTGCGAGAACCAGACGGCATTTACCTTGAATACGGATGCGCTAAAAACGTATTCCCCCGCACCCTGATCGAAGCATACGGACGCTACACGACGCTGCACGTCGACAAACCCAAGCGAAGAGTATCAGCAAACACGCTGGCATACACCTGCAGTGCACTGATGGCGTTAATATGGATCGCACTGATAATCTGCACTTGACACCAACACGTATCAGAGTACAATAATATCTCAGTAATACCTGTGCAGTTCGATACACAAATAGGCCCGTCAGGCCTAAACCAAAACTTTAACCCGACCAAAGGAGATTTAAAATGACCACATTAGCAGATTTGCCCGCAATCATCCGCCGCGCTGTACGCACAGGCACCAATGTGAACGTAACAGGTGAGCCTGGCCTCGGTAAGACCAGCGCCATTATGCAAACGGTTGAGGCAATGCAGAAGGACGACCCGGAATTCGGGTTGTGGGTAGTGTACACACCAGCGCTATCCCCGACAGATTTTGTGTGCATGATGCCGGACACCAAGACCAACCGGCTCAAATCCTACCACAACGCGGCGCTGCCAAATGCCTATGACACGCCCGACCTGAAGGGCATTGTGTTCCTCGGGGAGCGCGCGAATGGCGACCCAGCAACAAACAAGGTACTTCAAAAGTATGAGAATAATGAAGACCTTGGAGGATTACGGAAGCCCAAGGGTGTGATCATTGTGGCTGACAGTAACCGTATTGGTGATCGCTCAGGAACCGTACAGCAGAGCCTTGCATTGATCTCACGCTCACGCCAGATCAATGTAGACGTGGACGCAGCGGTAACGCTGCGCTATTTCGAGAAAAATGGTGTGAATCCGTACGTTATGGCATACCTCGGATATCGCAAGGAACACGTCAGCACGTTCGATACGCTGATTAAGTCGAAGGGCTACGGTGTATGGGCCAACCCTCGGGCATGGGAACGGCTGGCAGGAGCGATGGATGACGCGGATGCAAATGAAGAAACGCTGAGTCACGAGGAAATAATTGGCGACATTGGCGAACCTGTAGGCCGGGAGTTTATTGCCTTCCTGCATGCAGCGACACAGTTGGTAAGTTATGACGAAATCGTCGCTATGCCGATGACAGCGCCAACGCCTGAAAAGCTCTCCGACGTGTATGCCGTCGTCGCCATGCTCAGCGCCACGACACAGGGGATAGACTTTCCGAACGTGCGGAAATACGTCGAACGGTTCGGCACCGAGGTTCAGGTGCTGTATATGCGCCTGCTGGTATCCAGTAAGGGCAAGCACAAGGCCGGATGTTTCCAGACCAAGGCATACAAGGAATGGTTCTCGACACCCCACATAAAGGCGGCGCTGCTGTGAAACTCGACGCTGAGGTGTGCAGAGGTTCGCTGATCGTCCACTCAGGCGTAACGTTTGTGGTGCTGGGAAAGGGGGGGCTACCGCCGCCGATCAGGTCAGCGAACCCGGAAGACTGGGCGAGGTCACACCCCAAGAATGTCGGCTGGCGAATCCTGCCAGTAGATAAGGTAGATATGGTGCGCTACGACAAGGACTGGGTGGAAGTCATACGGTTTGACAAAGATGTGGATAGCTATTTTCCCGGCCCGGTGTACGATCTACCCGACGCAATGAAATAGGCCCGACAGGCCTAAAACTAACCAAAGGAGAATCACCATGAGCAACATCAGAAACAATTTACTCGGCATCAACTTCAGCGTCAGTTGGCGTGAAGATGCAGCGGTGCGCAACCAAGTAGCGAGCAAGGCACGGGACATCGCCAAGCGCATGGCAGCGTTCATGGGAGAGTCCGCATGAAACCGATAAAACTGGTCGAGGGGAACAAGGCTAAGGTGCAGGCGGAACTGGACAGGGTGAATGGTCGGGCATCAGCACACTGCTACACCGATGCCGACGAAATATATGCACTTGCCCGGTATGGCGAAGGCCGGCTGTCGGGTTTACTGACGGCCAAGAAGGATTTCAAGGGGGCTACCATGACCTGCGTCAGCGGTTCCAGTGTGTCGAACGCGTATGCGAAAAAAAGTTGGAAGCCCAGAATCGCCACAAGGGTGTTGCTGCTAAGGGGCAGCGTCGAATGGTATCTAACAAGCATCGCACCCGACGAGATATATTCAACCGGAGGTTCGACAGGTTTACGTTTGACACCCACGCAGGATGCACTAGCGATACATAATTTTCGCAACTCGTATGCCCATGAACAAATTCACGGCTGGTTGACGCCGAGAGGTGAGATTGTACCGTGGGGTGTATTCACTGATGAGGACTCTGCCCGAGCCGCGTTCGCACTGGTGTCAGGTCAAAAATAGGCCCGCAAGGCCTAAACACAAAGGAGATTTAAAATGACGTACGCAGATAATCTAGCTTGTGCAACATGTGTAGGAGACAGAATAGTCAGAGCTACCCGCGATGCACCCGGTGTGGGAATGCCAGCTCGAAGAATGTGCACCCAGTGCCATAAGCCCAGACCGATACAAGGCTCAGGCGGCAAGCCTTGGAGATGTGCACAATGCCGCACCAAACTACCCAAAGGAGAACTAAAATGAAACAGCAATCACCAGAATTCAGCAAGGCGGCATCAAGCCTGACGCTCAGCAACATATTTTTCACGGCGCTCATGTACTCGCTAAAGATTGAAGCAGACGAAACACTACCGGGACCTGCCGCTACCGACGGGGTAACGCTGTACTACAACCCTAAAACCTTCGCATCGATGTTCACCGCACCCGAGCGCGTGTTTGTACTGGTCCACGAAATACTGCATGTTATCCTGATGCACTCGCTGCGTCGCGGTATCCGAGACCCTGAGCTCTGGAATGTCGCCTGTGATTTTGTGGTGAACCTGCTGGTAGTGGAGTATGGGTTCACAATGCCCGTTGGCGAGGGTAAGGGCCTGTACGATACAAAGTACAGGGGTATGTCGGCTGAACAGGTTTACGATATGTTGGTGCAGGAGAGCGATCAGAAATCCAAGGATGGAAAGGGCAAGCCTGAAGCGGGCGACGGTAAGGGCGACAAGGGCAATCCACTGGCCGGTGACGTAATGGACTACGACCCAAGCCAGAACGATGGGAAGACGGCCGCCGAAGTCGAACGGGAAATCGGGATCAGCACGAGCAACGCCATAGCCGCAGCGCAAGCCGCCGGCGTGCTACCTGCAGGTATGAAACGCCTTGTCGGGGAAGCACAGGTACAGCACGAGCCATGGCATCAGCACCTGCGCCGGTACATGACATCTATGCACGCCCGTCAGTATGACTGGGCACGGATTGACGCTCGTCGGGCTGTGCTGCACGGTGCAGTATCGCCACGGATGTACTCGGAGGCCATGGGTAAGGTGGTGTTCATGGTGGACTGCTCCGGCTCGATCACCTCGAAGCAACTCAGCGCGATGGGGGCGCATATCTCGGACGTATGCCGTGACGTGAACCCGAAGGAAGTCGTCGTTGCGTACTTCGACACCGAGGTCTCGTTCAGCGAAGAGTTCACAGGGCCGGACTACGACATCACCCTGACACCGCACGGCGGTGGCGGGACAGACTTCAGAACAGGTGCTGCATGGGTCGAAGAGAATCACTCGGACGCGATGCTGTGCGCGTGGCTTACGGATATGTACGGACCGTTTGCCGCAGATAGCACTGTGGAAACGTTGTGGGTATCGCAGACGAAGACGGTGAATGCCCCGTATGGGACGCTGATCGAAGCCGATTTTAACGAAGCATAACAAATAGGCCCGTCGGGCCTAAATATAAAGGAGATTTAAAATGAACATTGAAGACAAAGTACAGGAAATCCACGATCGCGTCCGCCGTATGGAGACGCTGCTGTTCAAACTCGCGGAACAGTCCGGGGTCACTCGCACCACAGTCGAACCTGTGGTGGAGATTCTGGATAGCGGTGATATTCGCGTAATCGGCTACGACGTGACACTGGCGCGGATCAAGCGCGAACTCAAGACCACCGGAAAATTCAAGGTAGATATGACCGTGGGGATATGGGTTGGGGATGACTATATCGGCGAAGTGGTATTCTGTGAAAGTTGACACGATTGTCATATTCTAGTATTATGTAAATGAACGGCATGTAGGCTTAGAAGCAGCCAGCATTTAATGAGTGACCACGAAGCGATAACCACGAGGGCACAGGCGGTAACAGTCTGAACGCTAGGGTGGGGTCGATAAACCGGAGGGACTTTGGCGTAACAGCACACCGTCCATTCGCATAGTACAGTACAGGAGCAACACATGAAAGATTTTCCACAACCTCGGCTACAGTATGGATTCGAGGATATGATTCAGAACGATGTCAAAAAAATCGCTATTACAAATGACGACCCGACAGCAGGGGTACGGGCCAGGGGCGCGGCTTATGCCTATGCCCGTCGTAACGGATGGAGATTTTGCGGCGCAGTTGAGCGGATAGGGGATAAAAAATGGATGGTGATTCGCAGGGTGACGTGATATTGCGGGGAGTTGCATCGTGAAGCTGATCACACTCGATGCAGAAACGTTTTATGGGGGCGATTACACACTGTCTAAGCTGACCACTGAGGCGTATGTCAGGGATAGCCGATTCGAATGCATCATGTTTGGAATCAAGGAAGATGCTAAGCCCACATACACGGTAGTTGGGGCTGACATATCCGAGGCGCTACATGACTTAGAGTTACACAAACACGCGTGTGTAATCCATCACGCACACTTTGACGCACTTATACTCTCGCACCACTACGGCATAAGGCCGAAGATCATATTCGACACGCTGGCTATGGGCCGGGCAGAAGTGGGCAGTGTAGCGAGCAGGGGTTTGAGTCTGGGCAGCCTGTCCACGCACTTGGGGCTGGGGGAGAAGGGGCATGAGGTTGTGCTCGCCAAGGGCAAGCACTTGGCAGATTTCACCCCGCAGGAACTGGCAGATTACCGCCGCTACTGCTGCAACGACGTGGACTTGACATATGCGATTTACAGCATACTCAGACCTCGATTCTGTACCAAGGAGCTTCAACTAATCGACCTGACCACAAGGCTGTTTACAGAGCCTATACTGGAACTGGATGTGCCGCTGCTGGCCGAGTACAAGGAGCTGGTTTTGGCGAATAAGGAGATGCTGATAGCCGCGGCAGGGGTGGACAAGAAAGACCTGACATCCAACCCGAAATTCGCGCAATTATTGGAAGACCGAGGGATAAACCAGATAACCCATCCGGATATCCTGAAGGATAGCAAGACAGCAAAGAACGAAGATGGCACACCCAAAAAGACATATGCCTTCGCCAAAGGCGACCAGTTCATGATGGACCTGCTGGAGTGTGAGGATGAAGAGGTGCAGGCTCTGGCCGAGGCGCGCGTAGGGGTTAAAACCAGTATTGCGGAAACACGGGCACAGCGCCTAATCGACATGCAGCAGAACGGGCCAGCGTGCATCTATCTGAATTATTGGGGTGCGGAGCAGACAGGTCGGCATAGTGGCGGCGGGAGGTCTAATTTTCAGAACTTGGGGCGAAGTCAAACAGTCGAAGAGAAGCATGTACAGTTCCCTGTATATACGCCAGACGGCAGGGCAGAGGTCATAGACCCCGGAGTGTGGGGGTTAACAGATATCTGCACAACCACAGGATATTGGCCGGAACGCAAGATACATCGCATAGGTCTGCGCGATTGTGTACGAGCCCCAGAGGGGTATGTGCTGGTGGTGGGCGACAGCTCGAATATCGAAGCACGTATGGTGTGCTGGCTGGCTGGACAGGAGGATATCCTCCAGCAGTATCGGGATGGGGCTGATTTGTATTGCCTGATCGCCAGCGATATTTATGGCAAAACTATAACTAAAGCCGATACAAAAGCTCGACAGCTAGGCAAGGTCGTAACGCTCGGATGCGGATTCGGAATGGGAAAAAATAAATTCTTCGATACGGCGACTGGCGCACAATGGCGCATCGACATAGACCGAGACACAACGGATACGGCGGTAGACGCGTTCAGGGCGAAATACGATAAAGTCGCGGCATATTGGCGATTTCTTAATGACCAAGCAATCCCCGCTATGGCGGATGGGCGCGAGATGTGGGCCGATACAAAGGGCACGATTCGCACGACGGCCCAAGGATTTATCATGCCGAACGGCAGAACATTACGGTATCCGAATTTGCACCAAAGAAAAAACCCGGACCCGGACTCATACTTCAAAAGAGAATGGGTATTCGATGTGCGAGAAGGAAGCAGAATAATAAAATCAAGGACTTATGGAGGGCATGCCGCTGAGAATTTGACTCAGGCAGCCGCGCGTATCATAGTTATGGACCAAGCAGTAGATATTAGCCGCAGGTATAAAGTCGCGCTGCTGGTGCACGATGAGGTGGTATGTTGTGTGCCAGAGGAAGAGGCCGAAGAGTGCGAGAAATTCATGCTGGAAGTGATGAGCACTCCGCCAAAGTGGGCACCAGACTTGCCGGTAGCTGCCGAGACGGGCGTGAATCAGGTTTACAGTTTAGCAAAATAGGCCCGCAAGGCCTAAAACAAGAGGAGACAGTATGGATGCAGATAATATGAGTGATGAGCAGTTTAAGCAGTTTCTGCAAGCCGGCATAGATGCGGGGGTGGCCCTGCGTAAAATCCACCAGCAGAACGCCAAGAACGGCGTCGCACCGCTGGACTTCTGCACGCTGCGGATGATCGATATCAATATAAAAAAATGTGAACGCGAATTGGAGACAATGAAATGAGCGAACAAATACCAGAACAGCTCGAATTTCTGTTCGAGGACGAAGAACCAGAAGATGATTTGGGTGAGTACGTCGCCGAACTGATGCACGATCAGGAGTTGAATGAATGAAGGTCTATCTCGAATCAACCAAGGGTACGGGGACGCGATTTGAGGTGCTGTCCTACGACCCTGAAACAAAAAAGGGCCGCGTCATTGGCATGATGGGCAAGGAGTTCAGCGCGGATATGAGCAAGGATAACCTGCTCAAGACTGGATATAAGGTAATTAAGGTCGCGGAAGAGGGGTAGATCGTGAACAAGGACGGTGAAGTGCGTGAGCGCCAACAAGAAATATTCCACTCTCGCCTCGGCGGAAGACCCGCTGAAGATGCCCTGCGAGCGGAATGCGCAGTTTTAGGTCATGAGCAATGGTCGAATGATGTGCGAACGCGGGTAAAACGCGATGATGGGCGATGCAGGTTCTGCGGGACTGCACTGTGAAGCCTCTCCCGTGGAGTTACAGCTCCCTGAGCGGCTTCGCCACATGCCCAAACAAGTTTTACGAGCTGAAGGTACTCAAGAACTTCAAGGACGAGTCTGGTGAGGCGGCACAGTGGGGGTCTTATGTCCACAAGTGCATAGAAGACGCTGTGAATGGTGTCGCCCCTATGCCGGAAAACACCAAAGTCTATGAGCAGCAGGTCTGGGCCGCCATAGGCGATCTGGATGGCGTGACTGCAGAGACTAAGCTGGCGATCAACTCGAAGTTCGAGCCGGTGCCATGGGAGGAACGCTGGTGCGGGAGCATTTCGGACATACTTAGGATTACAGGTGACACGGCGCTGGTTGTAGACTGGAAGCTCGGGAAGCGAAAGCCCACCGCCCAGTTGGTGCTGAACGCCCTGATGGTGTTTTACAACTATCCCGAAGTGAATACGGTGCACACTAGTTTCGAGTGGTTGCAGTTTAAGGTCGCCGACAAGGACACCCACACCCGCGATCAGATACCTGCGCTCTGGGCGAAATTTGTACCTGACTTGACGCAGTACGTCCAGGCGTTCAAGCGGGATGTCTGGCAAAAAAGAAGCAGTGGTCTCTGTCGTAATTACTGTGTAGTGACGACCTGCGAGCACTGCGGCCAGTATTCAGGACGAAACATAAAGGACATAAGAAAATGAGATCAACACACCAGAAACGCGCGTACAGGGCGCGGGCATTGCAGTGGGACGGGACCAACACGCTGGACATTATCGACGCGCTTCGGCACGAGCATGTCACACGGCTCGATGAACACCCCGAGTACCTGATAATTCGCCATGCACCCCACATTAGCTGCCTCTCCCTCGGAGATTGGGTCGTGGTCGGAGAAAATGGCGCCGTCAAGACATACACCGATGTGGTTTTCAAAACAAAATATGAGGAGATAACGTGAGAGAGTTTAGACCGATGCTGGCCACCGATGCAGACATGGGGCTGCTGAAATTTCCGCTACTTGCCAGTGCCAAGCTCGACGGCGTGCGAGCCGTGGTGCGCGGCGGGGTAGTGTATAGTCGCAGCAACAAGCCCATACCAAACCAGTACGTGCAGAAAATGTTTAGCTGCTACGAGCACTATGACGGCGAGCTGATTGTGGGTGATCCGCGCAGCAAGTCCTGTTACCGTGATACCGTGAGCGGGGTGATGTCCGTTGCTGGTGAGCCGGATGTGCGCCTGTATGCGTTCGACCACGTAGAGACGCCGCACGAGGCATACAGCAGCCGTGAGGCGCGAATCTTGGCAGATAAAGTGGTTGTGCACCACGACCAAGCGATTATTTCCAATCTTGCCGACCTGCTGGTCTACGAAGATGTGTGTCTGAACGAGGGTTACGAGGGTTTGATTCTCCGCGACCCCTATGCCCCATACAAATTCGGGCGCAGCACGGTGCGAGAAGGCTATCTGCTCAAGCTTAAACGCTTCGCCGATGCAGAGGCTGTGGTCACAGGGTTTGAAGAGCGCATGCACAACAGCAATGAGAAAACGACCAACGAGCTGGGTATGAGTAGTCGCAGTTCGCACAAGGAAAACAAGCACGGCCGGGGCGACTTGGGCGCGCTGATTGCCGAGTTCGAGGGTCTGGAGTTTCGTATCGGTACCGGGTTCACCGATGCCGAGCGGGCAGAAATCTGGGATAACCGATTGCAGCACTTAGGCCAGATTGCGAAGTTCAAACACTTTACCGTGGGTGCGAAAGATGCCCCACGCCACCCGGTGTTTCTGGGATGGCGTGACGCGAGGGATTTGTAATGGACAACCATACCGACACTGAAACACAGGCTGAAGTTGAGAGCCGAATCAAGTCGCTATACGCTTCGCTGATCCGCGCGGAAATAAAACTGCACCTGATGAAGGATGACGCAAAACAGGAAAAACCATCCTTGGGTGCGCCGACAGACTGGAGCGCTGCGTAATGGCACACAGGCAAACACCAGAGCAGATACTTGCCAAGTTGCGGGAGATTCAGGCGTACATGCTGGAGAAACCCGATGCGCCAAAGCGTACCGTATCCGAGAAGTTCAGCATAGGTTTGGTGCAACTCCGCGCATGGGAGGCTGAGGGGCTGTTGAAATTCATCGACCCGAAGCTGCGCCCTAAAGGGTATGGTCGCATGTCTTATGGGAGTCACAAGCAGTGAGCACGCCGGAGGGGAGGGTGAAAAACGCGGTGAAAAAGGTACTCGCCAAGTACACACCACTCTGGCAGCACTGGGTGGTAGGTAATGGCATGGGTTCGCCGACGGTTGACTGTACGGGCTGGTACAAGGGTCGACCATTTGCAATTGAGACAAAAGCGCCGGGCAAGCGCCCCACACCAAGGCAAGAGATCACCCTTGCAAGCATAGAGTTGGCGGGGGCCGAGATTTTCGTGATCGACGGCATTGAAGGGTGCGCGAAGCTGGATGCATGGTTGAGTTTTATTCGCAACGAAGGATAACCGATGTTAGTGCATAAAGAGAGCAGGTCGCTGCTGTTACGGGTAAAAGACCCGTCTGCGATCACCAAGATTATTCCAAAACATAAACTGGTGGACATCGAAGGGCACAATATCGCTGTGCGTCACGGGGTGGATGAAGTCAAGGTGCTGCGCAACTTGGGTATCCAGGCGCCGAGTCCGATCCTGCACCACTACAATTGGCCGGCGCCGCCAGGGTGGACTGTACTGGCCCACCAAAAGGATACCTCTGCCAATCTGACGCTGGAACGGCGCATGTTCGTGCTGAACGAGACCGGGACCATGAAAACAAGCAGCGCGTTATGGGCTGCGGATTACCTGATGTCTCAAGGGCTTATCCGTAAGGTTATCATCGCGGCCAAGCTCTCCACCCTGCACGCCGTGTGGGTCAAGGAGATTTTCGCAGTGCTCATGCACCGGAACTGCGCAGTGCTGCACGGCACCAAGGAGAAGAGGCTGCAACGATTCACCTCGGACGTGGACTTTTACATCATCAACCACGAGGGGCTGGCGGTGATGTCCAAGGAGATCATGGCACGCGACGATATCGACTTGATCATCTGCGACGAGTATTCGGAGTATAGGAACCACCAGACCTCGATGTACGAGACACTGGCAAAGTTGCTGAAGCCCTCAATGCGGTTCTGGGGGATGACTGCTACACCCTGCCCAAACGCGCCCACGGATGCCTATGCGCTGACGAAATTGATTAGCCCTGATCGCGTGCCGCGATATTTTGGGCAGTTCAAACGTGACACGATGACGCAGATTACGCAGTACAAGTGGGTGCCCAAGCCGGAAGCCTACGATATCGCGTTTAACGCCATGCAGCCGGCGGTACGGTATCGCAAAGCAGACTGCCTTGATTTGCCCCCTGTGGTGACCGAGGAGCGCACCTGCGAGTTGTCGGCCGAGCAGAAAAAAGCCTATGATCGGATGCGGATAGACTTGGTGGCCGAAGCATCCAAGGGGGTGAAGATTACAGCGGTGAACGCGGCTGATAAGGTCAATAAATTGAGGCAAATTCTAGCTGGATCAATTAAAAACGGTGACGGGGAGTATATGCCTATAGACCATGCGCCACGGCTGAAGGTGTTGCTGGAGTGTATCGCGGAGGCAGCGGCCAAGGTTCTGGTGATCATCCCGTTCAAGGGTATATTGCAGATGCTGGAGCAGGAGGTAGGTAAGCACTATACCTGCGGCGTGCTGAATGGTGACGTGTCAGCCAAGAATCGCAACGTCGTGATCGAGGCGTTCCGCACCCAGATAGACCCTCATGTTTTATTGTGCCACCCTGAAGTCATGGCGCACGGGTTGACGTTGACTGAGGCAGATATGGTGATATTCTACGCACCGATTTATAGTTCAGACCAGTTCGCACAGGTTACAGAACGGATCAACCGGCCCGGTCAGACGAGAAAGATGACGGTCATTCGGATGTACGCCGCAGGGATTCGGCTGGAACAGGATATTTATGCTGCCTTGGACAAGAAGCAGGACGGGCAGGCGACGATTTTGGATATGTACAGGAGGGTTGTATCGTGAGGGCACCATGCAAGAAGTGTGGCGGTACGGCTAGAAACGCTCAGGGGGTCTGCACACTATGTCGCAGCAGGGCACGCAGCAGGGCACGCACGAAAGCATGGTACCAAGCGCATGTACATATCTTCAAAGCCTTCACACAGGCGCGCAAGGAGGCGGTCAGACGGGCAGGAAATAACTTCATCATAAACTTCAGATCGGTGGAAACGAAGGCCGACAGACGCGCTCGGCTTCCTCAGGTGAATGGAATCAATCGAGAGATAATCTATCGGTCAACTCTGGACGTGTTCGATGTGGTTCTTACAGATGCATCCATAAAATATTGGAAGCAGCGGTATAAATTATCGCTTAAGCGGCGTTTTGGCACGCTGATCGAAGCTGCGTATTTTGCCGAAGGATATGGAAGTGAATATGAAAAATAAGTTCGATGTAATTGAAGACGCCGCACGTGCTACGTTGTGGATAACGTTTGTCGTGGCTGTGATGGTATCGTGTGCGTTTAGTTCGTGGGGTTGAAAATAAGTTTGACACCGAGCAAATCGAAGAATACAATAGTCGCACAGTACAGGAAATAGGCCCGCAAGGCCTAAAACCAAACGACACAAGGGGGA
>VFSW01012070.1_pt1 | contig 12091 bp, 10 predicted proteins | sample 5358111 | NCBI WGS metagenome assembly VFSW01 (sample SAMN11554181, study PRJNA540505) | mine drainage metagenome | isolation source: sediment from site ElyBrook_90M | place: USA: Ely Copper Mine, Vershire, VT | collected 2017 | reverse complement strand
CTTGTCCACCTTGCAGTTCCAGGTGCGCAGCAGGTCGGCAGCCTGCTTCAGCCGCGGCGTGGTCTTCTGCGCATGATCCAAAGCATAGGCGAAGCGCTGGCCGAGTTCCTGGTCCAGGGTGGAGTCGATGTCGGTCTGCAGCGTCAGCATGTCTGCCGGCTGGAGTTTCTCGCGATCTTCCAGCACCTTCCATATCCGCTCGTTGCGATAAGGGGCGGCCCAGTCGAGCGTGATGGGCAGAGGGTACCCATCGGGCGTAGTACGCGAATTCGCCGTGGCCAGGATGCCTTCTGGCGGGTTGTAGACAGTGGGAAGCTGGTCGAAGGGAATGTAGCCGGACCACTCATGCTTGTCGTCGCTGACGGGCATGGCGCTCAGGCCATTGGTGCGCATGGGGAGCATGCCCACGGCGTGGTAGCCAATGTGCCCGTCCACATCGGCATAGACGGCATTTTGCGATGGCCCGCCATAGGTGGAGAAAGCCGCACAGAATTCAGCCCAGTTGCGGGCGGAATCGACTGCGAAATATGGCACGCTCACCGTCGCAGGGTCATAGATGAACCAGCGCAGGCTGAGTGCCCTTTGCTCATGCGGCAGAAGCGGCGTAATGATGGGACCATGCGCAGCAATCCGCACATCGAACGCGACATCGCGCCCGCCGCGGACCCGGATCACCTCGTGCGCATGCTGCAGCGGATGCCAGCCGTTGGCATAGTGGTATTGCTCCTGGTGGTTGGTCTGCTCCACATAGACGTCCTGCACGTCCGCGCAGAGGTTGGTGAAGCCCCAGGCGATGCGGTCATTGTGGCCCACAATGACGAAGGGCAGGCCGGGCAGCGTGACGCCGGTAACGTGGAAGTCGCCTGCCTGCAGGTCAGCCATGTACCAGATTTCAGGGATGGCGTGGTCCAGGTGCATGTCGTTTGATAGCAGCGGCTTTCCGCTGGCCGTGTGCGCACCGCTCACCACCCAGTTGTTGGAGCCGGCGCTGCATCCCTCGCAGGCTGAGGGCGAGTTGTTGAGGCCGAGCAACTCCCGCAGCTGGACCAGATCGCCATTGGCTGGGTAAGGCGCAGGCATGGTCACTTTCGACTGCGAGGGGTCCAGCGGTATTTCTTCAATCACTGCTTGCGGCTCAGTCAGGTTGGCGACGGGCTTGCCCGGCGGATGGTCGCGCCATGAGCCGACAGGGTAGAGGTCCGCCGCCAGTTCCGGCGACAGCCTTGCGGCAATGGCCTCGCGCGCCAGCTTGGTAGGGAACTCCGTGGTCAGGTCCTGGTCCATCACCAGGCCGATGAGCAGAGAGTCGCGCACCAGCCAGGGACGTGGCTGGTAGTGCAGCAGGCGAAACTCCGCCGGCAGATGGTCGCGGTTTGCCGCGATATAGGCGTTCACGCCGCGCGCATACTGGTCGAGCCAGTGGCGCTGGTCCTGCGGCAGATGCGCCGCCGCATTGTCCGCCGTGTTCCGCAACTGGAGGTAGCGTTGAGCACGATCGTGCTCCAGCAGACTGCCGCCCAGCAGTTCAGCCAGCTCGCCCGCTCCATGGCGGCGCAGCATGTCCATCTGCCACAGGCGGTCCTGCGCGGTCACGAATCCCTGGGCAAAAAAGAGGTCATCAGGCGTTGCGGCGCGGATGTGCGGCATTCCGTGCTGGTCGCGCAGCACCGTCACCGGCGCTGAGAGACCGGCCGCATGCAGGTCGCCGTCAATTTGCGGCAGCGAGTCTCGCATGGCGTGCCGCAGCCATGCCGGGCCGCCGATGAGCACCACCACAGCAAAAAACACGAGCAGCGTCGCTGTAAAAAACAGCGGCTTGACGAACGAAGGAACCCTGCGGTTCGGAGGCGTTGCCAGGGCAGGGCGCGAATAGAAAGCGAGATTCATGCGGTCAGATTTTGAGTCTATCGCAATGCGCACCGGCGCCGCCCATGGCTGACCTCTGGTAATTTGCTATGCTAGGGTGACTTTGTGGAAGGAGCGGCAGCGGTGCAGACGCGCATTGACGATCACGCGACGGTAACCAGCGAGGCCCTTCAGGAGGCGCAGGAGCGCTTCCTGCGGCATCTGAAGCGCGTCGGCCTGAAGCGCACTGACCAGCGAGACACCATCCTGCGGACCTTCCTGGAGACGCGCGACCATCTCTCAGCCGAGCAGTTGCTGGCCGTGGTGCGCAAGAGCAACGCCAGGATCGGCCTCACCACCGTTTACCGTACGCTTAAACTGTTGACCGAGTGCGGCTTGGCTAGCGAAGTCGCCTTCCACGACGGCGTGGCCCGCTACGAGCATCAGCACAAGCGGCGCAGCCACCACCACATGGTCTGCACCAGTTGCGGAGCCTCGGCGGAGTTCTTTTCGCCCGAGGTGGACGAACTGGAGAAGGAAATCGGCCGCCGCTTCAAGTATGAAACCACCCGGCACACCTTCCAGATTTATGGCCTCTGCGAGAGCTGCGCCAGCCACCGCGAGCCCCGGACTCAGGGCGCGTCCCGCATCTGACCATGCGCTGAAGCGGCTACCGCCAGTCCATGTGCGCTTTTGTTGAAGTACAGCTCTATCAATCATTCCGTAAAGTACTGAAACAAAGCCTTGTTTCATTCAATTAAGCTATGTGCTTTTAAAACCAACCCACTACCGTAATGGCGCTAAGCTTGACATGCGGGGCCACTGCGTCAATGCTTAAGAGCTTCACCTATATTCATTCCCATCGTTGCCTTGTTGAGAGGACATCTCCAGTTTGAACGTTCGAATTTTCTACCATGACAAGTGTTTTGACGGAGCCTGTTCGGCCTCTCTGTTCGCGCGCTTCCATCGCGAGTGCATCGCCAAAGGTGCGTCCTATGAGTTTCACGGGCTGGTGCATCGCGCTGGCGCGCTGTTTGACGAGAAGGAGTTCAGCGGCGATGAGAACGCTATCGTCGACTTCAAGTATTCGCCGTCTGACAGGATCACCTGGTGGTTTGACCATCACCTGAGCGCCTTTCTCACGCCAGAGGACCAGGCGCACTACCAGCAGGGCCAGCAGGATGGCTCCCAGGTCATGCGCAAGTTTTACGACCCGCGCTACACCTCCTGCACCAGCTTTATCGCCTATATCGCCGCACAGAAGTTCGGCTTCGACGCCGCCCCTCTGGAAGAGCTGGTCAAGTGGGCCGACATTGTGGATGGCGCGCAGTATGAGAACGCAGAGTCCGCCGTGGAGATGGCCGAGCCTGCCATGAAGCTCACCATGGTCATCGAGTCCGCGCAGGACAACGTGCTGGTGCCGCGCATGATTCCTCTGCTGACGGAAATGAGTCTGGCGGATGTGCTCGCGCAGCCCTTCATACAGGAGCTGTTGCCGCCGTTGATGGCTCGGCATGAGCAGTCGATCAAGCTCATACGAGAGCGGTCCACCTGCGAACTGGGGACCATCTACTTTGACATCACCGACCACCCCACCGAGGGATACAACAAGTTCATACCGTACTATCTGCACCCTGAGGCCACCTACAACGTAGGCCTGAGCCAGTCCAGCTTCCGCACCAAGGTCGCCGTGGGGTCAAACCCTTGGACAACGAAAGACCCTGACACCATGGTGAACCTGGCTGCAGTATGCGAACGCTACGGCGGCGGTGGCCATGCGCGAGTGGGGGCCATCAGCTTCCCGCGCGAGAAGGGCGACCTGGCGCGTCAGGCCGCAGCGGAGATCGTGGCCGAACTACGGGCACATGAAGCAAAGACCAAAAAGACCAAGGCATAGGGCGCCTTGGTCTTTGGTCTTTGTTTCGGTTCAAACTGCTTGGCCGTGCCTGGTTTCTTACGACTTCATGTGGCTGAACACCGAGAGCTTCGTGATGTCATTGAAGATGACCACGGTGGCGAACAGGATGAGCGCGACGAACGCAGCCTGGTAGATGCGTTCCTTGAACTGCTGGTTCAGGTCTTTGCGCAGAATGCTCTCGACGAGCAGAAGCAGGATCATGCCGCCATCGAGAATGGGAACAGGCAGCAGGTTGAAGATGCCCAGGTTGAGGCTGATCACTGCCATCAGGCTGACGATTGGCACCCAACCGGGCATTTTGACGGCCATGTCAATCTGCTGGCTCATGCCGATGGGGCTGCTCAGGCTGCGCACTGAAACCTGATGCGTGAACAAGCGCCGCAGCACCTCCACAATCAGAGTGGAACCCTTCCAGTTATTCTGGACGGACGCTGCCAGGGCTTTGGGAAACGCCAACTGCTCCACCTTCACCGGTGGCTGAACGGGCACATATCCGAGCTGATAGGATTTGCTGCCTGTCCCTGTGTCCGCAAGCACAGGCACGATCACCTTGCTTGACACCTGGCCATCATGCAGAACGCTCAGCGTCATGGGCTTGCCCGCCTCGTCCTGTATGTAGGCGAGAAGCGCGGGAACGCCGTGGAAGACGATTCCATCAGCGGAAAGTATCTGGTCACCGGGCTTCAGTCCTGCCAGGTCGGCCGGCATGCCCGGCTTCGGCATCAGCACCTGGACCGGTGTGTCCTGCACGCGCGGCACAAGGCCAAGGCTTTCCAGGTCGAAGTCGTCGCTGCTGCCCTTTGAGACTATGTTCAGCGTGGTGTTGATGCGCTGGCCATCGTGCAGATACGAGATAGGAATAGTCTGGTTCAGGTTCAGCAGTGAGCGGATATGCACCTGCTCCCAGGTCGGATTCTCCACCGTGTCGAAGTTGACGATGGTGTCGCCGGGGTGCATGCCTATGCGGGCCGCCGGCGAGTTCTGCGTGATGTAGTCGGGAATGGCGGCGCTGCTCAGGTACTGCGCCACTTCATTGTGCAGCATATAAACGCCCGTCATCAGCGCGATGGCGAGAATGAAGTTGGCGAACGGCCCGGCCAGTGCGATGAGCACGCGCTGCCAGCGGGGATGCGCGTTGAATTCCCCGGGGTCGCCGGAGGGAGCTTCGCCGGGATTGTCTCCGGCCATCTTCACGTAGCCGCCGAGCGGAAGCACGCTGATACGGTAGTCCGTATCGCCGCGCTTGATGCCGAAAAGACGTTTGCCAAAGCCAACCGAGAATGTCTCCACCCTGACGCCGCAGAGCTTGGCTACGATAAAGTGGCCAAACTCATGCACCAGCACCATGATGCCGAGGACGATGAGGAGGTAAACAGTTGCTTGCAGAAAGCTGATGGTGCCGAAGATAAGTGGCATAGTGTGTGGTGACGCAATTCCTAGTTAGATGTGGATTGCCGGGCGCAGGATTCCGGTTTCAAGTGGCAGTTTCAAGTTTTCTTTGAAGTGTCCGGCTTTCAGAAAAATAAGCCCAGGCACAACATGGAAGGTCTCTGTTGATAACTGTCGCCTCACAATGGACGTCTTCCATCTTTCCTACCGGTCTGCCGCCTGCAGGACCTCACGCGCCAGGTTGCGCGCCTCTAAATCAGATGCCAGGACTGCTTGAATCGTGTCCGGGTGGGCGGCTGGTGTGCGCGAAAGCACTTCTTCAATTGTACGCGCAATGCCATTAAAAGGGATCGAGCCATCAAGAAACGCAGCCACTGCGATTTCATCTGCCGCATTCAGGGCAATGCAGGCCGCTCCACCCGCTTCAGCCGCTTCATAGGCCAGACGCAGGCAAGGGAAGCGCTCGAAATCCGGCGCGGAGAAGTCTAGCTGGCTGAGGGTTGTGAGGTCGAAGGTAAGTTCAGATCTCACGCGCTCAGGGTAGCTCAACGCATACAGGATAGGCAGGCGCATGTCCGTCACAGAAAGCTGCGCCAGGATGCTGCCATCGATAAATTCCACCAGCGAGTGGATGGTCGACTGCGGATGGATGGTCACCTTCACCTGTGCGGCTGGGGCATCAAAGAGGCGGCAGGCCTCGATGATCTCAAATCCCTTGTTCATCATCGTAGCGGAGTCGATGGTGATGCGGCGCCCCATCACCCAGGTGGGATGCTTGAGCGCCTGCGCCACTGTGATGCGGCTGAAGTCCTCCAGCGGAGTATTGCGGAAGGGGCCTCCGCTGGCCGTGAGCCAGATGCGTCTCACCTCGTGTCGCATGCCGCCGCGCATGCACTGGTGGACGGCATTGTGTTCGCTGTCGATGGGCAGCAGGGCGACGTTGTGCTGCCGCGCGGCCGCCGTGATGATTTCGCCCGCCGCAACCAGGCACTCCTTGTAGGCCAGGCCAATGGGCTTTCCCGCGCAAACCGCGGCGTAGGTGGCCTCGAGTCCAGCCACGCCGACGATCGCGCTCACCACAAAATCCACATCCGGCAGCGTCGCGACATAGACTGTTCCTGCGCTTCCATGGACCACCTCAATGCCGGTCGCTCCGGCGCGCTTCAGCCTTGCGCTCAGCTCGTCCGCAAGCTGCTCGTCCGCCATGGAGATCACGCGCGGCCGCCAGCGGAAGCACTGGTCAAATGCCGTGTCAATATTGCGCCCCGCTGCGAGCGAGACCACGGAGTAGCGCTCCGGATAGCTTTCAACAATACTGAGCGTGCTGGTGCCGATGGAGCCGGTGGAACCGAGGATCGCGATGCGCTTTGGAATTACGTGAGTATTCATGCTGTCCAGTTATGTTCTCATTCGCAGGCTAGAAGTGGCGGGGAAGGAAGTAGTCGAGCAGTATCTGCCCATACCAGAGCGCGGGCGCGGCAAAAAGCAACGCGTCGATGCGGTCCAGCATGCCGCCGTGGCCGGGCAGTAGGCCGCCGGAATCTTTCACATGCGCTCCACGCTTCACTGCGGACTCGGCCAGGTCGCCGAACTGGGCCGCAATGTTTATCAGGATTGCCAGCAGAACCCACTGCCACAGAGGGTCTGCGAAGCCCAGGAACAACTCGCCGCGGCGGGAGAGCATGCCTCCGGCAATGACCAGCGACATTCCGCACAGCAGGCTGCCCAGCAGGGAAGCGATGGCGCCTTCCCAGGTCTTGTTCGGGCTCAGCGTCGGCGCAAGTTTGTGCTTGCCGAAGTTGCGCCCTATATAAAGAGCGAAGATGTCGCCAGACCACACGACGATAAAGAGAAACAGCAGAAGTGCCGGTCCGTCAGAGCGCGACCAGAGCAGGGGAAGCAACGTAAGCGGATAGGCCACCCAGAGCAGACCAAAAAGGCCAAAGGCCGCGTCCCGCAGAACCCGCTCCTGTGGCGACTGCAGCATGGCCCAGCCCAGCAGCACAAGGCCAAGCGCACTGAACAGAGGCATCTGCTGGTCAGGCCGCTGGAACGTGATCCAGAACAGCAGAGTTGCGGCGGGAAGAAGCAGCCACGCGGGGATTTGCGAACCTGAGATGTTGGCCAGCTTCAGGTACTCGTAGAGGGCCAGCAGTGCCGCAGCACCGGAGGCGAGAAATATCTCCCACAGCTCTCCCTTGAACAGAAGCAGTACGATGGCGGCGATGAGCACGATAGCGGTAAGTATGCGTTGCATGTCTTGGGGAAGGATACACGGCGCGAGAGGCTAATGACGTACGAGTTCCTTCACTTCCTGCACAGGAAGCTCCTCATCGGTCAGACTTTCTCCCAGGCCGCCGTAGCGGCGTTCACGGCCCTGGTAGTCGGCAATGGCCTCCAACAGGTGAATGCCGCGGAAGTCCGGCCACAGCCGGTCGGTCACGAATATCTCGGAATAGGCGATCTGCCAAAGCAGAAAATTTGATATCCGCTGCTCACCGCTGGTGCGCACCACCAGGTCGGGGTCCGGCATCTGGGAAGTATAAAGGCTGCGGCTGATCGCGTCTTCGTCCAGTTGCTCCAGGCGAAACAAGGCGTCTTCCAGCGTCAGGCCCTGCCGTATCGCTTCCTCCATCACCTGGCGTGTGGCTTTGCGTACGGCATCCACAATCTCTGACCGCGCGCCATAGTTCAGCGCAAGCGTGAGCGTGGTGCCCGTGTTCTTTGCTGTCGCATCGGCGGCCCAGCGCATCGTTTCCTGCACCTCTTCGGGCAATTCGAAGGTGCGGCCAATGTAGGCCATTCTGATGTTGTTGTCGTTCATCCGCTGCACGTTGCCCACCAGGTAGGACTTCAGCAGCTTCATGAGGAAATTGACCTCAGTGCGAGGGCGGCGCAGGTTATTCTCCAGCGAGAAGGCATAAAGGGTAAGCCATGGCAGGTTGATCCGTGAGGCTGTCTCCACCACAAACTGCACTGATTCCGCACCCTGCTGGTGGCCGAGGAAGCGCTTCAGGCTGCGTCGCCCGGCCCAGCGGCCGTTGCCGTCCATGATGATCGCCACGTGCTGTGGAATGCGATCTGGGTCGAGCTGCCGATAGACCTGCTGCTCCTCCACGGAAAGCTCGTGTACCCGGCTTGTTGGATGTGACATGGACCGTGTCATAGGCTGGACTCTTTGCGGAACAGCGGAGCGTCAAGCCTGCGCAGCAGACTGGTCTCTCAGCATTGCCCAAACTTGACCGTAGCACAGCGCTCAGGCCGGCGCAATCAGCCGCAACTCCAGCGAAGAGGCATTGATCGCGGACCACGGCGTACGGAATGGAACTGCCCAAGCCTGCTGGTTACCGCAACTCCAGTGCTGGCTTGGCTATGCAGTCCGCCGCCGTCCCGCTGCCATCTCGCGCACATGGTTCATGAATATTGAGCGCTGCAGGCCATCCAGGGAAGCCATCATACCGGCAACCTCTGCAACAAATGGGTCATTCAGAAGCATGGCCAACTCGTCCCTTTGACGGCTCTGAGAGTCGCGCAGCAAAGCTGTAATGTCTACCTGCAGAGCACCCGCCAGCCGTTCCAGCGACGAGAGGGTCGGCGTCGCCTTTGCATTCTCGATTTTCGAGATGTAGGTACGGGGAACGTTCATGCGCGAGGCGAGCTGGCGTTGGCTCAGATTGCGCATTCTGCGGAGGTCGCGAACCGCTTGGGCCACCTGTAGACCACCTGTCCCAGCCGCTTGCGGCGGAACCAGGGAAAGAGGCGCGGCTATCGGCTCCGGCTCCTCAATTTCAAGTGGTTTGTGGCAGCGCCTGCACAAGGAGTTGATGGTGCGGAACTGTACCAGACTGCAATGATCGCAACGCAGTACTTCCCGTGATTGCACGGGGGCCATTGAAGTTGCCATAAGTTGTAGCGGGAGCGCCAGAGCGGGCGTCCTGCGCAGGCGGCTATGTAAGCTACCTGTACGTAACTGAGCTTGCGTGATTTACAAAATCTTGTCAAGCGTAAACAGAAGAAACCGGCAAGAAAATATTGAAAAACTCGGAAAGCCGCATGTAACCGGCGCAAAACTGTTCCCAGGCCCCCTTTGCCTGCCATGAAACACGCCAGAACCGGCTACGAATCAAAGAAATGGCACAATAGTCAGCATGAACACGACCGCAACGCATGACAGCCACCGGATGCAACACACCCGCTCAGCCGCATGGAACCTGCTGAATGAGTGGACATCCACGCCCGGCCTCATCAAGCACGCCCTGGCCGTTGAGTGCTGCGTGCGCTCCTACGGCACACGCCACGCTCTGGGCCTTGGACTTGCAGCGCAGGATGCGGCCGCGATGGTGGAGACCTATTCCATCGCCGGCCTGCTGCACGACTTCGACTATGACAAGCACCCCTCGCTCGAAGAGCACCCCTTCGTCGGCGTGGCCCATTTGCGACAGCAGGGATGGCCGGAGGAGATACTTCATGCCATCCTGGCCCACGCCGACTATTCCGGCACGCCACGCGAGTCGCACCTCGACAAGGCCCTTTTTGCTTGCGACGAACTGGCTGGCTTCCTTACCGCCTGCTCACTGGTCAAACCGACGAAATCCATCCATGACGTGGATGTGGCAGGCGTGAAAAAGAAGATGAAGGACAAAGCATTTGCGCGTGCCGTCAAGCGCGAGGACATCACCGACGGTGCAGCTCTGCTTGGCTTGTCCGTAGAAGAGCACATCGGCAACTGCATCGCCGCCATGCAGGCCAGCGCCACGGAACTGGGTCTGGCAGGAACGGCGCCTGGTCCGGCAGACGCGCCAATCGAGCCGTAGCGCACGGCGGTCCCTCAAGAATGTGAGGCGGAGCCGTGCGGGAGATACCCTTTCCCGCCGCTTTTTAGTTTCACCAGAATCGATACCAGGATCGAAAACGCAGACAGGGAACCTGCGAAACCATCCCCCACTCTCTGGGTGCCCAATTGCATCTCACCGGATACCGTGTGAGTGCAAACAATTGCGTATGTCCAGCGCTGCCGCAAAAAAATGCAAACCTTTGTTGTGTCTTTTGCGCCAAGGTGAGTGCATGGTCTGGTCCGCGGCTTCCGACGGCGCCAAGACCGTGGCTAGCCTGTTTTGCAGGGATGTTCCCCATAAAACACGCTCTGGACGCTCTTTCTCCCTCAGGTGTGACCCTCACGTTTCCTCTGTCGCAAGGCTGTGCCGCAGGCAGTGATTCCGCCCAGGTAATTTGGCGATTAAATTGCTTTATCTGACTGCAGATCCCATAAGCTCGCTGCTCGCAAGGGTGCATGCAGCGGCTTGATCCCAGGGTTTCAGGAGGATTCGTATGCGCCTTTATTTGCGTCCCGCTCGTCTTGTGACGGTCGCCATCTTTGTCTTTGCCTGTGTGATGTTCCACTCCCACGCCGGGGCAGCGGATTGGAGCACGGTGAAGGCATCGCTGAACAACAAAAACGGCGCGCAACTGACCAACGATCAGTTGCAATCTGAACTGGTGCGCTCAAACTTCACAGGGATATCATCGGTAAGGATAATGATAGCTCCATCTCCTTCTATGACGGCGGCCCAACCCCCTGCCGTGCCCGTAGAACAGGTTGTGCAGCAGGTCGCGGCACAGCCGGCTGTCGCCGAGGAAAAAGAGCAGGCACAGAAAGTCTCGCTGGTAAGCACTGTTCCGTCGCCACGCGTGGCCCAATCCGTTGGCCCGGTGCGGCTGGCAAGCGTTATCGCGCCTTCGGTTGTAGCCACTTCGCCAGGGGCTGACCAGACCTCTTCCATCGCACCACTGCAGCAAGCAGCCAACAGTCCGGTGCATAGCGGCGTGGCTCTGAGCCGCACGCAGAATTTCTCCGCGCAGACGGCGAATCCTGACACCGGACGGGGTATAAACTCCATAAATGTCCTTCTTCCCGTTCTGCGGCAGATGCTTTCTATCGGCTCGGTGCGGCTTCTGGACGCCAGCGGCTCATATGAAGCTGTACTGCCCCGCCCGGACCAGGCCAATCTCCGTGCAAACCGGGCTGGCGCGGTTCAGGGAACGAGCATGGGGCATGTCTTCTATTTCCAGCAGGAGCCCGACGGCACCATCGACTTCAACGTGGAACTCTCCCTGAAACCAAGTGAGATAGCGGCCATCGCAAACGACGTTAGTTCGCTGCGCATGATGACCATAGCGGCGCCCAACCAGCTTGTTCCCGCAACCGGACTGCAGCAGGTGCAGGTTTTCTACCACGGGGACAAAAGTACGTTGCTGAACAGCCTGACCACCGGCCTTCCAAAATTGGAGGCGGACCTGGGCTACCGTCACTAGTCGCAAACAGTTCGGCAATGCATTCAAACAGGCTGGAAGGGCAAATAATCCCGTCCAGCCTTTCCTTTTTGTCTGCAACGGGTAACGGATTGGGGGTAACGGTAGTCTCTATCGGCGGAATTCAGCCGGCGCATGGTATGCTTGCCAGTTTTGAGGCAAGGCCCAAAGGAACTCCCGATGATCGAAGGACCACCGCTCGACAACACACTGAAATCGAAGCTGAACACCGCAGCGCCGCGCTTCAAGGCAAACGCGGCGGCGGTGCTCGCGCTGTCGGCTTCGCAAAAGCACGAGCAGGCTGCGATTCGCCAGGGCGGTGGCGCGAAGGCCATTGAAGCCCAGCATGCCAAAAACCGGCTGACGGCGCGCTAGCGGCTGGCACTGCTGCTTGATCCCGGTACGGAATTGCTTGAGCTTGGCCTCTACGCTGCGCATGGCATGTATGAGGAGTGGGGAGGCGCTGCCGCTGCCGGAGTCGTCACCGGGCTTGGCCGGGTAGCAGGCCGTCTGGTCATGGTCATTGCGAACGACGCGACGGTGAAGGCCGGGGCCTTCTTTCCAATGACGGCGAAAAAAGTACTGCGCGCCCAGCGGATCGCCCTCGACAACCACCTCCCCACGCTCTAC
>VFSW01012069.1_pt1 | contig 12091 bp, 9 predicted proteins | sample 5358111 | NCBI WGS metagenome assembly VFSW01 (sample SAMN11554181, study PRJNA540505) | mine drainage metagenome | isolation source: sediment from site ElyBrook_90M | place: USA: Ely Copper Mine, Vershire, VT | collected 2017 | reverse complement strand
CCCGGCGGGCGGCGGGCCGGGCCCGACGAGCACCAGGGCGTGGCCGACACGACCGGCGAGGACTGGGAGCGGGACCGCCAGGCGCTGCTAGACCGGTCGGTGTCGCTGGCCGGCCTGCTCGCCCGGCGCGGACTGACGCTCCGGTCGGACCTGCTGCGTCCCTGGTCCAGGTGGATCACGCCGGTGGTAGAGCCACGCCGCTTCGACGCGAGGTTCTTCGCCGCCGCGCTGCCACCGGGCCAGCGGACCAGGGACGTCGGCGGCGAGGCGGCAGCGGTGCGGTGGATCACGCCGCGGGCGGCCCTGGACGCGGGCCGGGCCGGGGAGATCGAGATCTGGTTCCCGACTATGACCACGCTCACCGAACTGGCGGCCCACCACGTCCTCGCGGCCGTGCTAGGTGCCAGGAACCAGCTCGGGGCCAGGCAGCCCGAGGTGATCGTTGAGGACGGATCGCTGTACGTGAGCCTCCCCGTCCTGCCTGAGCCGCCGTCATGATCGACGGATCCGGTACGACCAGGGCCAGGTGCGTGCTCGCGCCGAATCCGGGGCCGATGACCCTGGATGGCACCAACACCTGGCTGGTTGCCGAGCCGGGTTCAACCTCGGCGGTCGTCATCGACCCTGGTCCTGACCACGCGGGTCACCTGACCCGGGTCCAGGCCGTGGCCGGGCAGGCGGACCAGCGGATCGCGCTGATCGTGCTCACCCACGGCCACCCCGATCACTGCGCGGGCGCCAGGACGCTGGCCGGGATGACCGGAGCCCCGGTCCTGGCTGTGGATCCCGCTCACCGCTCCGGCGGCACCGGCCTGCCGGCCGGCACGGTGATCACCGACGGCGGCTGCGAACTGGAGGTGCTGGTGACCCCAGGCCATACCAGCGACTCGGTCAGCTTGTACCTGCGGGCCGACGCGGCCGTGCTGACCGGGGATACCGTGCTGGGCCGGGGCACCGCCGTGATCGCCCGCGAGGGCAGCCTGGCCGACTATCTCGCCTCGCTCGACCGGCTGCGGGAACTCGCCAGCCGGGCCGGCCTGCGCACGCTGCTCCCCGGCCACGGCCCGCTGCTGGCCGATCCGTCGGCGACTCTTGATTTCTATCTAAAGCACAGGTCCGAGCGGCTAGCCGAGGTCCGGGCGGCCCTGGCCGCCGGTGATCGAACCCCGGCCGAGATCGTCGCCCGCGGCTACGCGGACGTGGACAAATCGCTCTGGCCATTCGCCGAGGTGTCGGTCGAGGCCCAGCTCCGCTACCTCGCCGACCGCGGCGAACTGCCTTCCGCGTCCGCCTAGCCCGCAAGTCAAGCGGACTGGTGCACGGTTTGTCACATCAGAGCGTGACGAACGGTGCAACGATCCCGCCGAGTTCGGGCGGCCGCGCCGCGGCTGGGTGGTGGCTGGCGGGAGGAGCGGCGGGCGCGGGGGCTAGTGCGCCCTACGCCGGAGGCGGTCGGGGTCGATCAGCAGGACCGACTTGGCGGCGAGCTGGATCCAGCCGCGGCTGGTGAAATCGGCCAGCGCTTTGTTGACGGTCTCCCGCGAGGCACCTACCAGTTGCGCCAGTTCCTCCTGGGTGAGGTCGTGGTTTACCTGGATGCCGTTCGCCTGCGGCTCGCCGAACTTATCGGCGAGCTCAAGCAGGGCCTTGGCCACCCGGCCCGGCACATCGGTGAAGACCAGATTCGTATTCACCTCGGTAATCCGCCGCAGCCGCTTGGCCAGAGCGCTGAGCAGGTGCAGTGCCACCGCCGGCCGGGTCTCCAGGCATCTGCGCAGGTCCTCGTGCGCGAGCAGCGCCAGCCTGGCGTCGGTGACCGCCGCGGCACTGGCCTTGCGTTCCTCCGGGTCGAACATCGCCAGCTCGCCGAACATATCACCGGGGCCATGAACGCTGATCAGCGTCTCCCGGCCGTCGGAGGACGACCGGGTCAGCTTCATCTTGCCTTCCAGCACCACGTAGAGCTGGTCGCCGATATCGCCCTCGGCGAACAGCCGGTCGCCGCGGTGCAGCGAAACGGTCTGCATGCCCGCCCGCAGCGCCCGCGCGTCGTCGTCATTTAGCCCGCTGAACAGCAGGCTGCTCGCGAGCACCTGGGCGTCCTTGTTGCTCAGGCCGTGCGAGACCTGGAGCCGGCCGCTCCCTTGATCCGCATCAGGCACCGCAGCCTCCTCGCCATGGACACGGCTAGCTAACCAGAAATGGGACGGAAGCCGCTATCCATCCGCCCGCTCCTCCCAACCGGATTCCGCGAATCGAGCCCGGCAGGCCGTGATCTCATCGGCAGCGGCCTGACGGTCTACCCACCTGGCCGCTTCTACTTCCTTGCCGGGCTCCAGCGCCTTGTAAACCTCGAAGAAGTGCTGGATCTCAAGGCGATCGAATTCGGAGACGTCACCGATGTCGGTCAGGTGAGCCATCCTCGGGTCGGTGGCCGCCACGCAGAGCACCTTGTCGTCCGGCCCCTTCTCGTCGCGCATGCGGAACATGCCGATCGCGCGGCATCGGATCAGGCAGCCGGGGAAGGTCGGCTCGTCAAGCAGGACCAGTGCGTCCAGCGGGTCGCCGTCACCGGCGAGCGTGTCCTCGATGAAGCCGTAGTCGGCCGGGTACCTGGTGGAGGTGAACAGCATCCGGTCCAGCCGGATCCGGCCGCTGTGATGATCCATCTCGTACTTGTTGCGCTGACCTTTTGGGATTTCGATCACGACGTCGAAGACCACGAGTTAGCCTCCCTGACCGGTAACAGATGCTTGCGTGCCTGGTGCGGGCGTCCCATGTGGTGTATACCCTGCGTGTCAATCGCCTGTCGCGCAGGCCGGCGGGCGGAGAGGAGCGGCGAGTGAACCGGCTGGCACGGATGGCCGCGCTCACCGCCGCGCTGCTCAGCCTGTTCACGATCGGCGCCGGTGCGGCCGCTGCTCACCTGCTTCCGGCTCGCCTGGCGCTGTTCCAGATGCCCCAGGTAGCCGGTGGCGCCGTGGCGCACGCGGGCGGCGCGCTGGCGGCCGCTAGCGGCTCCGCTAGCTCGGGTCCGGCCACGACGGCGGGCGTATCGGCGCAACTCGGCTACCTGCTGGCCGGCGGCGGACTGGGACCGCACTACGGCGCCCTGGTCACCAACCTGGACACAGGCCAGGTGCTCTACGCGGTGAACGCCGCCATCGGCTTCACCCCGGCGTCGACGACCAAGGTCGCCACGGCGGTCGCGGCCCTGCACGTGCTGGGCCCGGCGGCGCGGTTCACCACTTCGGTCCGCCAGGGCGCGTCGCGGTCGCGGATCGTGCTCGATGGCGGCGGCGATCCGACGCTGTCGGCCGGGCCCTATCCGGTCGCCTCCTACCCCCAGCCGGTCTCGCTGGCGTCGCTGGCCGAGGCAACCGCCAGGGCCCTGCGCGCGAAGGGCGTCACCTCGGTCGGCCTCGGCTACTACGACCAGATGTTCGGCGGGCCGGTCCAGGCTTCTGGGTGGCCGGCCTTCGGGGCGGCCAACAACTACATCGCCAGCGGCAACGTCACCCCGATCACCGGCCTGGAGGTCGATCAGGGCAGGCTTACCGGGTCCGGCAAGCCGGAGGACACCCCGATCCAGGGCAGCCTTTCGTACCGGTCGATGACGCCAAGCCAGGACGCGGCCGCGGCTTTCGCCGGGTTCCTGCGCCGGGACGGGATCGCGGTGACCGGCGCCCCGGCCGTCGTCACCGTACGTCCGGCCGGCCCGGTGCTGGCCCAGGTGCAGTCCCCGGTGCTGGCCCAGATCGTCGAGTGGATGCTCCAGCAGAGCAACAACGTGATCGCCGAGACCCTGGCCAGGCAGGTAGCGCTGGCCTCTGGCCTGCCTGGCACGTTCACCGGCGCCGCGGCCGCGGTGATGACCATCGACCGCCGCCTCGGGATCTCGGGCATCCAGATCGTGGACGGCAGCGGCCTGTCACCGCTGGACCTGATCGAGCCGAAGGCGCTCGTCGGCCTGATCGGGCTGGCAGCCAGTGCCCGTCACCCCGAGCTCCGCCCGGCGATTACCGGCCTGCCGGTCTCCGGATTCTCCGGCACGCTGGCACCTGGCTCATTCTTCGCCAACTTCGGCCCGGCCGGGCTGGGCACGATTTCCGCCAAGACCGGAAATCTCGCCACCGTGGCCACACTGACCGGCGTCGCGCATGCGGAGAACGGGCAGCTGCTCGCGTTCGCGTTCATGGGAGATCAGCTCAAGAAGAATGGCCTGACCCAGGCTGGCTACACGCTCGCCAGCCTCGCGACGGCGGTAGCGGGCTGCGGCTGCCGCTGAGCGTCGCCGTCGCCGTCGCCCGGCGCCGCGGTGCCACGTACGGTGGGAGGGTGAGCTCCCAGATGATCGACTGGAACGTAGCATCAGCCACCGCGATCCGCTGGGTCCGGCCCGGCCCCCAGATCTCGCTCGCGCAGGCCCGGCGGACGGTCGCCGAGCTGCGCGAGCTGGCGGCCGAGGTCGTCGAGCCGGTGCGGCTGGTCACTGGCCTGCCTGGCGATGACGACGGCGGCCAGGTCGCCGTGGTTGACCGGCCGGGCTGGATCCGGGCCAACGTCGCCGGGTTCCGGGAGGTACTCGATCCGCTGGTTGAGCAGATGCGGCAGGCGGGCCCGGTGCCGCTGGGCGGCTCGGTGCTCACCGCGGTCGGGTCGAGAGTCACCGGAATGCAGGCCGGGCTGATCCTGGCCTACCTGGCGGGGCGGGTACTCGGCCAGTACGAGCTATTCCTGCCACCCGAACCAGACCAGCCCTCGGACGCGCCCCGGCCGGGCCGGCTGACGCTGGTGGCGCCCAACATCGTGATGGTGGAACGGGAGCTCGGCGTGGATCCAACCGATTTCCGCCGGTGGGTCTGCCTGCATGAGGAGACCCACCGGATCCAGTTCACCTCCGTGCCCTGGCTCCGGCCGTACCTGCGGGAACAGATCACCAGCTTCCTGCTCGCCTCCGAGCTCGACCCGGCCTCCATCCTGGACCGGCTGCGGTCGGCCGCGGACGCGGTCACGGACGCGGTGAGCGGCGCGATCCGCGGCGGCGAGGGCGGGGAGTCTCTGATCGAGGCCATGCAGACGCCGCGGCAGCGCGAGATCCTGAACCGGCTGACGGCGGTGATGACGCTGGTCGAGGGGCACGGGGACTATGTGATGGATGCCGTCGGGCCGGCCGTGGTGCCCTCGGTCGAGCAGATCAGGGAGAAGTTCAACGCCCGGCGCAGCGGCGGCAACCGGCTGGAGCAGGCGATCCGCCGGATCCTCGGCATCGACCTGAAGCAGAGGCAGTACCAGCAGGGCTCGGCGTTCGTCCGCCAGGCGGTCGAGCTGGCCGGGATGAGCCACTTCAACCGGGTCTGGACCTCGCCGGAGACGCTGCCGACCAGGGAGGAGCTGACCCGGCCGGAACTCTGGCTGGAGCGGATGGACGGCCCGGCCCGGGCCGCCGGGTAGATCGGCGGTGGGCCCGCATCCGGCAGTCGCCGAGATCCGGCTGGCGGGCCGCCAGGCGGTGGGGGACCGGGCCCCCGCGCCCCCCCCGTAACGGGCGGCCCCGCCCGGGGCCCTGGGCCTGGCCGGGTGCGCGGGCGGAGCCGACTCGCTGGCGCTGGCCAGCGCGACGGCGTTCGAGGCGCCCCGGCTCGGACTGCGGGCGGGCGCGGTCACCGTCGACCACGGCCTGCAGGCTGGCTCGGCCGAGCGGGCCGAGAAGGTCGCTGCGCTGCTGGCCGACCTGGATCTGGACCCGGTCCTGGCTGTGCGCGCCGAGATCCCGGCCCGCCCCGCGCCGGGCGGCCGCTCCGCCTACCCCGGGCCCGAGGGGGCGGCGCGGGCCGGGCGGTACGCGGCGTTCGAGGCCGCGATCGAGCGAACCGGCGCCGTGGCGATCCTGCTCGGGCACACGCTGGACGACCAGGCTGAGACCGTGCTGCTCGGGCTGGCCCGGGGCTCGGGCGCCCGTTCCCTGGCCGGGATGGCCCCGAGATCCGGCCCTTACCTGCGGCCGCTGCTCGGCGTCCGCCGGGAACGCACCAGGGCGGCCTGCGCCGCGCTTGGCCTGGACCCCTGGGACGACCCGCACAACGACGATCCCGCCTATGCCAGGGCGCGGGCCCGCAAGGTAGTCCTGCCCGTGCTTGAGCAGCAGCTCGGCCCGGGCATCGCGGAGGCGCTGGCCCGGACCGCCGAACACCTGCGGGCAGACTCGGCGGCGCTGGACGGCATCGCCGCCGAGCAAGCTATTTTTCTGGAAAATGGGGTCTCGGGGTTGAGCGACGCCGGGTCGGTTGACGCCGCCGGCCTGGCCGGGCTGCCGGGCGCGATCCGGACCCGGATCCTGCGGGCGGCGGCGATCCGCGCCGGGGCGCCGGCCGGGACGCTGACCGCCGGTCACGTCGCCGCGCTTGACGCGCTGGTCACCGGCTGGCATGGGCAGCGCTGGGTTGACCTGCCGGGGGGCGTGCGCTGCCGGCGGCGGTATGGCAGGCTGCACTTCGCCACCCGCGACTGAAACGGAGGCCGCCGTGGATGCCACGGACCTGGGCGAGGACCTGCTTAAGGTGCTGATCACGCCGGAGCAGCTGCAGCACCGGATCACCGAACTGGCCGCGCGGATCGACGCGGATTACGCTGGCCGCGAACTGCTGCTGGTGGGTGTGCTCAAGGGAGCGGTCATGGTGATGGCCGACCTGGCCCGGGCCATGCACCTGCCGGTCAGCATGGACTGGATGGCGATCTCCTCCTATGGCTCCGGCACCACCTCATCCGGAGTGGTGCGGATCCTCAAGGATCTGGACGTCGACATCACCGACCAGCATGTGCTGGTCGTCGAGGACATCGTGGACTCCGGGCTGACCCTGTCCTACCTGGTGCAGAACCTGCGCTCGCGCGGGCCAGCGTCGGTCGAGGTCTGCGTGCTGCTCCGGAAGCTGGCGGCCTCCCAGATGGCGGTCGACGTCGCCTACACGGGGTTCGAGATCGCCGACGAATTCGTGATCGGCTACGGGCTGGACTTCGCCGAGCGGTACCGGAACCTGCCGTTCATCGGCACGCTCGCCCCCCGGGCCTATGGTGGATGAGCGTTACCTCTGCCGGGAACACGGTGGTCTGGTTATCGCGTTTAGGTAGGCAGAGGCAGAGCATATGCCTTCCTGTGATGCCTGCGGCATGCCGGTGCGCGCCCATGCGGTGTACCGTCGGTACTGCCGCCGCATGTGCGGGAGAGAGGAAATAACCGCGCATGAAAGCTCGGGCGATGATGATTCCCGCCGGCTGTCCGGCGGCTGACAAGGCTTGGCGGGAGGTACCGGCACCGGATCGGCGGGGCCGTTAACCGATGGACCTGAAGCGCATTTTCCGTAGCTGGATGCTTGTCATCGTCGTGGTGACAGTGCTGCTCATCTTCGTGGTGAAATTCGTCAGCTCTGGTACCACGTACCAGCAGTCCACGACCTCCAAGGTCATTCACATGATCCAGACGCCGGGTCAGGTGAGCTCGGCGATCCTGATCGTCCCCAGCCAGACGATCGAGATCATCCCGGTCAAGGGCCAGCCGCTGCAGGCCGCCTGGGTCGGAAACCAGGGGTCGGAGCTGGCGACGCTGCTGCAGCAGCAGTCCAACGCCGGGCAGCTGCCGGGCGGCTATGACGTGAAGAACCCGCAGGGCAGCTCGCTGCTCAGCGTGCTATTCAGCTACCTGCCATTCGTCGTGATCCTGCTGCTGTTCTTCTTCATGATGAACCAGATGCAGGGCGGCGGCTCGCGGGTGATGAACTTCGGCAAGTCTCGCGCCAAGCTGATCACCAAGGACACGCCCAAGACGACCTTCGCCGACGTGGCGGGCGCCGATGAGGCGATCGAGGAACTCGAGGAGATCAAGGAGTTCCTGCAGTCGCCAGCCAAGTTCCAGGCGATCGGCGCCAAGATCCCCAAGGGCGTGCTGCTCTACGGGCCGCCGGGAACTGGCAAGACGCTGCTGGCCCGCGCGGTCGCCGGCGAGGCGGGGGTGCCGTTCTACTCGATCTCGGGCTCTGACTTCGTCGAGATGTTCGTCGGCGTCGGCGCGTCGCGGGTGCGCGACCTCTTTGAGCAGGCCAAGGCCAATGCCCCGGCGATCGTGTTCGTCGATGAGATCGACGCCGTCGGGCGGCACCGCGGCGCCGGCTTCGGCGGCGGGCACGACGAGCGCGAGCAGACGCTGAACCAGCTCCTGGTCGAGCTGGACGGCTTCGACACTAAGGGCGGCGTGATCGTGATCGCCGCGACCAACCGGCCCGACATCCTTGACCCGGCGCTGCTGCGCCCGGGCCGTTTTGACCGGCAGATCGTGGTGGCCCAGCCGGACCTGGCCGGTCGCAAGGGCATCCTGCGGGTGCACGCCAGGGGCAAGCCGTTCAGCGGCGATGTCGACCTGGACCTGATCGCGCGCCGGACGCCGGGCTTCACCGGCGCCGACCTGGCGAACGTGATCAACGAGGGCGCGCTGCTAACCGCGCGGGCGAACCAGACCACGATCTCGATGTACTTCCTCGAAGAGGCGATCGAGCGGGTCACCGCCGGCCCGAAGCGCAAGAGCGTGCTGCTCTCGGAGCGGGAGCGGAAGATCATCGCCTACCACGAGGGCGGCCACGCCCTGGTCGGGCACGCGATGCCGAACGCCGACCCGGTGCACAAGATCACCATCATCCCGCGGGGCCGGGCGCTGGGTTACACCGCCGCCGCCCCGGCCGAGGACAAGTTCCTGGTCAGCCGCGCCGAGATGATGGATCAGCTGGCCATGCTGCTCGGCGGCCGGGCGGCCGAGGAACTGGTCTTCCACGAGCCGACCACCGGTGCGGCCAACGACATCGAGAAGGCCTCGCAGATCGCCAGGGGCATGGTCACCGAGTACGGCATGAGCGAGCGGCTCGGCGCGCGCAAGTTCGGCTCCGGGGACTCCGAGCCGTTCCTGGGCCGGGAGATGTCGCACGCGCGGGACTACTCCGAGGAGATCGCCTCGGCGATCGACGACGAGGTCCGGCGGCTGATCGAGTCGGCCCACGACGAGGCATGGGACGTGCTGGTCCAGTACCGGGACGTCCTGGATCACCTGGTGTTGCAGCTGATAGAGCACGAGACGCTGTCCCGAGCACAGGTGGTCGAGATCTTCGCGCCGGTGAGCAAGCGCCCGCTGCGGGGTTCCTACACCGGTTACGGCAAGCGGATCCCGTCGGACCGCCCGCCGGTGCTCACGCCGAAGGAGCTTGCGCTGACCGCCGCCGACGGCAAGGAGTTCGGCCTCGCCGGTAACGGCCAGGCGCCGGGCCTGCTGCCCGGCGGCGGCTACGTCGGGCCGATCGACCCGCTGACCGGAGAAGCGCCCCTTTGAGCCGGCCCATTGATCAGCCCCGGATCGAGGCGGCTGTCCGCGAGATCCTGCTCGCGATCGGCGAGGATCCGGACCGGGACGGGATCAGGGACACGCCGCAGCGGGTAGCGCGGGCCTACGCCGAGCAGTTCGCCGGGCTGGCGATGCGCGCGGCCGACGTGCTGACGACGGTCTTCGACGCCGATCACGATGAGATGGTGCTGGTGCGCGGCATCGAGATGTACTCGGTCTGCGAGCATCACCTGACCCCGTTTTTCGGGTTCGCGCACGTGGGATACATACCGAACGAGAAGGGCCAGATCACGGGCTTGTCGAAGCTGGCACGGCTCGTCGACATATACGCCAGGCGACCGCAGGTACAAGAGCGGATGACTAGTCAGATCGCCGACTCCATCATGGAGGTTCTGGAACCGCGAGGAGCTATCGTGGTTGTGGAAGCCGAGCATCTCTGCATGGCCATGCGCGGCGTGCGCAAGCCTGGCGCGAAGACCGTCACGTCGGCTGTGCGGGGCTGCTTCCGCACCTCGGACGGGACAAGGGCAGAGGCCATGAGCCTCCTGATGACCCGCCAGTGAGTGGCGAACTTTAAGAATATGGTCAAATTTTTCAGACTACGCTAATGCCCCGTTAAACGGGGCCGGACCAACATGTCGGAGATGACGGACCGAAGCGGGCCAGGACCGGCAGGGCCATTTTCCGGGAATTCACAGCAGCCGGCGGAGCCGGGCGCTGAGTCTAAGGCTGCCCGCTCCCCGGCTAAGGTAGGCCGTTCCGCGCCGGATCGGGGCAAGCGCGAGGACTCGGCACCGCGCCAGGACCGCCGGCTCCAGCGGCGCTGGGTGCCCGGGCTGGCCAGCCTGCTGGTCCTGCTTACCGGACTGCTATTCGTGATCGTGGCCATCAACTCGGGGCTGTACCAGCAACTGCACGAGAAGAGCAGCAAGCTTGCCAACGCCTCCCAGGCGCTCCCGTTCACCCAGGGCCTGACCAAGACCGCGCTGGTGATCATCGGGCTGCTGCTGCTCATGCTCTGCCATGGCTTGCGACGCCGGAAGCTGCGCTCCTGGCAGGCGGTGATGGCGCTGCTAGTGCTGGCCGCCGTGGCGAACCTGCTGCGCCTTGCCCACCATGTGGCGACCTTCGGTCAGTACGCGCTGCCGATCGGCTTCGGGATCACCGTGGTCATGATCGCACTCGGCTGGTACTACCGCGCCGAGTTCTACGCGATCGGGGATCCGCGGACCAGGTGGCAGGTCATCCGCGTCTTCTTGATGCTGGTCATCGCGGACGTGGCCGTCGGGCTCGCGTACATCTCATTGCGCGGGCTGGCCAAGGACTACACGTCCACCGAGCGGATCAAGGCGGTCGTCTACAACATGGTCGGCGCGACCCCGCCGAATCCGCTGATCTTCACCAAGGACATCCGGGGCGACTTCTTCGGGATCCTGACCGGAGGGCTCGGCCTCTTCACGCTGGCCGTGACCGTGTATATGTTCCTGCGGCCCGCCAAACGAGTCGAGCGGCTGGGCTCGGTCGACAAGCGGAAGGTCAGGGACCTGCTAGGCCGCTTCGGGGTGGCGGACTCGCTCGGATACTTCGCGCTGCGAGACGACAAGAGCATCATCTGGTCGCCCACCGGCAAGTCCTGCATCGGCTACCGGGTGGTCAACGGCGCCATGCTGGCCAGCGGGGATCCGCTCGGCGACCCAGAGGCCTGGCCGGGAGCGATCCAGGCGTTCCTCGATGAGGCAGCCAGGCACGCCTGGGCGCCTGCCGTGATCGGCTGCAGCGAGCTCGGCGCCGAGATCTGGTGCCGCCACGGGGATCTGACCGCGCTGGAACTCGGCGACGAGGCGGTCGTCCGCACCGACGACTTCTCGCTGGAGGGCCGGTCGATGCGGAACGTCAGGCAGATGGTTACCCGGGTCGGCCGGGCCGGCTACTCGGCGCAGATGCGCCGGGTCGGCGATGTGCCCCCGGCGGAGCTGGCGCGGATCGTCCGGCAGGCCGACACCTGGCGGGGCAACCCGACCGAGCGTGGTTTCTCTATGGCGCTCGGCCGGATCGGCGGGCCCGGTGACGAGCAATGCGTGATCGCCACCGCGACCGAGGACGGGACGCTGCGGGCGCTGCTGCACTTCGTGCCATGGGGCGAGGATGGCCTCTCACTTGACCTGATGCGGCGCGACCGGTCGGCACAGCCCGGCCTGAATGATTTCCTGATCGTGGAAACGATCAAGATGGCGACGGAAATGGGCGTGAACCGGATCTCGCTGAACTTCGCCGCCTTCCGCGCCGTGCTGGAGCGGGGCGAGCGGATCGGGGCGGGACCGGTGCTCCGGGCCACCCGCAGGGTCGTGCTCTTCTTGTCACGCTGGTTCCAGATCGAGTCGCTCTACAAGTTCAACGCCAAGTTCTGCCCGGAGTGGGTGCCCAGGTTCCTGGTCTTCCCCGGCACCAGGGACCTGTTCCGGGTGAGCGTGGCCGCCCTGGAGGCGGAGGCATTCCTGGTCTGGCCCAAGCTTGAGCTGCGCCGGGCCGGGCGGCGCCTGGCCGGGCTCCTGGGGCGGCGGGACCGGGACCGGGACTCCGATCAGGGTCAGCAGCCTCCGCTCCCGGCGCCGGTCACCCCGGCCCCGGTCACCCCGGCCCCGGTCGCTACCGGTCCGGGAGATCAGGACGCGGCGGCCCCGGCCGTGAAAGACCCCGCCGGGGCGGCCCCGG
>VFSW01012068.1_pt1 | contig 12091 bp, 10 predicted proteins | sample 5358111 | NCBI WGS metagenome assembly VFSW01 (sample SAMN11554181, study PRJNA540505) | mine drainage metagenome | isolation source: sediment from site ElyBrook_90M | place: USA: Ely Copper Mine, Vershire, VT | collected 2017 | reverse complement strand
CAGCCGCGTCCTGGTGATCGGAACCGGCGGCGTGGGTATGAACGTGATTCAAGGCGCGCGCACGTCCGGCGCGACGACGATCATCGCGGCAGATGTGGTCGATCAGAAACTGGCGTGGGCAAAAGAGTTTGGCGCGACGCACACGATACATTGCGGAAAAGATGACGTGGTTGCGCGAACGCTGGAAATCACCGGCGGCGCGGGCGTCGATTTCGCGTTCGAAGCGATCTCCAGTCCGGCGACGATCGCGCAGGCGTTCGCGGCGACGGCGAAACTGGGCACGGTCGTCGTGATCGGACTGACGCCCGCGACGATCGAGAGCATTCCGATCAGCCCGCTGCAATTGGTGCTCTCGCAAAAGACGCTGATGGGAACGCTCTACGGCGCGAGCAATCCGCGCGTCGAGATTCCGAAATTGCTCGCGCTCTACAAACAGGGGCGACTCAAACTCGACGAGCTGGTGACCAAGACCTATGCGCTCGACGAGATCAATCAGGGCTACGCCGATATGATCGCCGGCAAAAATACCCGCGGCGTCGTCCGCTTCACCTAGCCATGCTCACCATCGAACACCTCGACACCGGCTACGGCTCGATTCAAGCGCTGTGGGATATCAATCTCCAAGTGCGCGAAGGAGAGATCGTCGCGCTCATCGGATCGAACGGCGCGGGCAAGACGACGCTCCTGACCGCGATCTCCGGTTTGCTGCCGCGGTGGCGCGGCAGTCTGACGTTCGACGGACACGACCTGACCCGCGCGCCCTCAGACGAAATCGTCACGCGCGGCATCGTCCACGTTCCGCAAGGACGCCGGCTGTTCGCCGGCCTCACGGTTCAAGAGAACTTGGTCCAAGGCGCGTACGCGCGGCGCGACCAAGCGAACGTCAAGCGCGACCTCGACCGCGTGCTGGAACTGTTCCCCGCCCTTCAAGAACGACTCCATACCGCCGCCGGCAGACTTTCCGGCGGCGAACAGCAGATGGTCGCGATTGGGCGCGGCATAATGGGGCGTCCCCGCTTGCTGATGATCGACGAAATGTCGCTGGGTCTCGCGCCGCTCATTGTGGACTCGATGATCCGCGCGCTCGAACAGATCAACCGCGCGCAAGGCACCGCGCTTCTCCTCGTCGAGCAGGACGTGCAGGTCGCGCTGGAGCACGCGCACCGCGGCTACGTGATCGAGACCGGCCATATCACGCTTGCCGATACGTCCCAAAACCTCCTTGCCAATCCCCATATCCGCACAGCGTACCTCGGCGTCTAGCCATTCAACCTCGCAAAGGTTCGAAGACACCTTCGGCAGAAATCTCTCGTCGCGACGCTGAGAGTTTTCGCGATTGGCGCGCCGAGGAGAAACGCGGCGAACGAACTCCACGGCGGTTGACACGCGATGGACTTGGGCTATAATTTGGGTGTCCATCCTTTCTAGCACATCAACAAAAGCGCCGCGATGAGTGCGGCGGCGTTGGCAAAGCGTTGAATTCTCGTGATGACTGCGAGAGTAACACATGATGCAAAGTACCGGTTAGATCGACCATTAAGGCAGCCCATTCGATTGGGGTTGCCTTTATTGTTTTCCGGAAACCAGGGGTATCCGTCTTATGGGCGTCAAACTAATTCCTGAACGCGTGCGGCATTTGCCGCGTCTCCGCAAACTCGTCTTGAAATTCAGAGAGGCGATGGTCTGGAGACACGCGCCCGTGGTTGGCTTGGTCTCTTATATGCGCTGGGCGATTCCATCCGCCGTTTCCTTTCTCGGTGTTGCGTACATCCTGCTCGAAGACGTGGTGATTCAAAGGCATGCTCTTTGGGAACCATCGGTCATCCGGAGCGTTTTGGCGATTGGCTTGGCGGGTCCCGCGCTCGTGTGGCTGACGTTGACCTGGGCAGCCCAAGCCGCCATGGCAGAGGCGGAGGCGCAAAAAGAGTTGGCTCTGCGGAATCGTGAATCCCAGCGCCGCGCGGTCCATTTGCAGACGGCAAGCTACGTCGCGCAGCAAATGATCGCGTTCCTAGACCTCAACTCTCTGCTGACCGAAGTGGTGCAACTCATCCGCCTCAAGTTCGGCTACAACCATACTCACATTCTGCTGGTGGACGAGGAGACGAATGAGTTGGTGCTCAGAGAAGCCGCCGGACCCCGCGCCGCGTCGATCAAAGCCCGCGGTTTGAGATTGGACATCGGGCCCAACACTATTACGAGCTGGGTCGCACAGACGGGAGAAATCCTGTTGTGCAACGATGTGAGCATAGAGCCGCGCTACTATACGATGGAATTGGTGACGGAGACCAAATCCGAATTGGCTGTCCCGCTGCAGGTAGGAAACCACATCCTCGGGGTCCTCGATGTTCAAAGCGATCGGCGCGACGCCTTCGACAAGGAAGACGTGACCGTGCTGCACATCCTCGCGAACCAAGTAGCCATCGCGATCGAGAACGCGCGCCTCTTCCAGGAAACCAAGCGCCGCTACAACGCCATGATCGCCTTACACGAGACGTCCATCGATATGATCGCGCAGCTGGATATGTCTACACTTTTGAACGGATTGCTGCGTCGAGGGACTGAACTCCTCGGCGCAAAAGGGGGCGCCCTCTACCTACACGATGCCCAGCAGGGATTGATTCGCAATATCGCCTCCTACAATACCTCGCGCGACCGGACGGGCACCACCGTTCAGCCCGGCGAAGGGGTCAGCGGACACGTGATCCTGACCGGCAATCCGATAATCGTTAACGAATACGACAAGTGGGAAGGCAAATCCGGCATCTTCGCCGACGACCCTGAAACCCGCGTGGTCGGCGTCCCGATCCACCGACGGGATCAAATCCTGGGCGCCATCCTGGTCATGAACGATGCCGCGGCGCGCCCCTTCGACACCGACGATCAGTGGCTGTTGAGTCACTTTGCCGATCTGGCATCGATCGCGATTGAGAATGCCAAGCTTCATACGCAAGTCAAGAACTTCAGCCAAGACCTGGAGCGACGCGTGGAGGAGCGCACACGCGAATTGTCCAACGCGAAAGAAGAGATTGCGGCGAAGGCAACGCAGCTCCGCTCGCTGCTCGCCAAGACGATCGACATTCAGGAAGAAGAGCGCGCCCGGATCGCCCGCGACATGCACGACGGCGTCGTTCAACTCATCACCGCGGCGCGCTACGAACTGCAGGCGGTGCGGGTCGTCGCCGGAGATAGTCTGCCGACCACCGCACAAGAAAAAATCGGCGCCGCGCGCGAAGTTTTGGAAGAAGCGGAAGGCGAAATCCGCCACGCCATTTACGATCTGCATTCGCCGATTTTGGATGGGGTGGGACTTGTTCCGGCGGTTGAAAAGTACGCGGCTCGGTTTCGCGGGCTTGCCGGAATCTCCTGCCACGTCCGGGTCAGCGGCACGCCGAGCCGCTTGCCCATCGCACTGGAAGTCGCCGTCTTCCGCATGATCGAAGCGGCGCTGCAGAACGTGGCGTCACATTCGGGCGCCGCGAACGCCCATGTCGGCGTCGAGTACGGCACCGCGTCGCTGTGCTTGACGGTGAAGGATGACGGCTGCGGATTCGATTACCAACATTGGCTGGAAAACCATAACGGGAATCACTTGGGATTGCTGGGCATGCAAGAGCGCGCGGCAAGTTTGGGCGGGGCGATGGAATTGTGGTCTGCCCCCGGACATGGGACGCGCGTCAGGTTTCGGCTGCCTATCCCCAGCATAGGATTGGGCGCAGATGGATAACATCCGAGTCTTGATCGTCGACGATCATCCAATGGTTCGGCGGGGCTTGCGTAGTCTGCTCTCGTCGTATCAAGACATTCAGATCGTCGGCGAGGCGGAGGACAGCGCGTCCGCGGTAGAAGCAACCGTCGCGCTCTCGCCGGAAATCGTCTTGCTGGATATTCAATTGCCCGGAGCCAATGGAGTGGAAGTGGCTCTCCAGTTGGCTCGCGTGGCGCCGACCGTCAAGATCATCGCGCTGACTGCCTACGACGACGAAAAGTACGTGTCGAGCGCTTTGCGCGCGGGCGTATTCGCATACCTGCTGAAGAGCACCTCGGACGACAAAGTCGTCGAAGTCGTCCGGTCGGTACACCAAGGAAAACGGTTGTTGTCTCCCGCACTGATGGATCAAGTTCTGCGCCAATTTCAGAGTTTGGCGCAGTCTCAAGCGCGGCTCGATTCCGGTTTGTCCGATCAGGATATTCGCGTGCTTGGGCTGATTGCTCAAGGTTCAACCAACGAAGAAATCGCCAAAGAGACGCATTGGAGCGAGAGAACCGTAAAACGCGAGATCGAGCAGATCGTCGGCAAGTTGGGCGCGCGCAATCGCGCGCAGGCGGTGGCAGAAGGAATCCGGCGGGGGCTGCTCTGAATCGGCATAACCACTGAACCTTGCGAAGGTTTGATGTCACACTGGGCAGAAAATCGTCGTCGCCAATCTACGTGCGACCACAGGCATCCTCTCAACCTTCGCAAGGATTGGCTAAATACATTGGCAATGTCAGATTCGAGGGGTGTTCGCGGTCTAGCGCCCAAGACCGCGGTAGAGAACCCCCTCCCCACGGCAAAAATGACAATGGCCAAAAAAGCGTCGTCAATAACCCCGCGGCGCACGCCGGCGTTTTTGATTGTCCCTTTCAGGTCATCTTCTGTCCCTTTTTCCCTTCCTTAGACAACGCGATAAAGTTATACTCTTGGCGAGGGAGTTGAAAACATTCAACTTTTGTCTTCGTTCGAGTGGGACGTCACTCAGAGGAGCGTGCTATGTTTTTTGGTCTCCAGCCCGTTCATCTCATCATCATCCTCGCGGTCGCGTTGATCCTCTTCGGTCCCAGGCAATTACCCGAGCTGGGCAGAGGATTCGGCAAGGCGATCAGCGAATTCAAAAAAGCCACACATGAATCGACAGAATCCGTTCGGACGGCAGTCGAACCGACCACGACGGATGAACAATCGAAATAGCGGTTTTGGACCGCGCCGCGGTTGCGCGCGGCGACCGGTTCGACGAAAGGGGGCAAGGACGCGTCCGATCAAAAATTTTGAATCCTCCATAGCGCTAGACAAGTGGTCATACTTGGCGTCGTGATCCGACGCCAGAAGGAGAACTCATGGCTGACGAGACAACTCCGGAACAGACGCCGGAGGAAAACAAAGACGAACGACCCGCGACCAACGGACAGGTAACCCGCCGACAGTTTCTTGTTGGCGCCGGTGTTGGCGCGGTCGTCGGCATCGCCGGTACCGCCGGCGTTTTGACGCTTGCCCGCACTGCGCCGCCGCCGGTCGCGCCGACGCAGCCGCAAGCGCCTGGCGCGCCGCCGACTGCCGCCACGGCTGTACTGGAAGGCAAGCAACTCGTCGCGCTGAATATCAACGGTCGAGATTACCAACTCGCCGTCGAACCTCAGACGACTTTGTTTGAGGCGCTCAAACGAGATCTCGGCTTGGGCGGCGTCAAACTCGGCTGCAACGGTTCGATGTGCAGCGCGTGCTCCGTCCTCGTCGATGGCGTCGCGATGAACTCATGCTCGCTTCTGGCAATTCGCGAGCAAGGCAGGAAGATCGTCACGATCGAGGGGCTGGAACAGAATGGCGCACTGCATCCAGTGCAAGTCGCCTTTTGGGATAACCAGGGGTACCAGTGTGGGTTCTGCACACCCGGTCAAATCCTGGGCACCGTCGAATTGCTCAGCAAGAATAAAACCCCAAGCGAAGATCAAATTCGCGCGGCGATGTCGGGGCATATGTGCAAGTGCAGCGCATATCCGAATATCATCAAGGCGGTGCAAGCCGCCGCGAAAGCAATGGCATAGGAGGACACGATGCCTGCAAAATCATATGTCACTCCACTTGACTGGGAGCACATGACGCCGGAAGAACGGCAGCAAGCCGAATTGCACGGATTTGCCGACCTGGATCGTGCAATCAAATCAGGCGTCACAGCAACACCGCCGAGGGTTCCGCCGGCGAAACCGCAAGCCGCGGCTTTCAACGTCCTCGGCAAAGAGCAAAAAGACCTTGAGGGCTACAAGGTCGTCACGGGCAAGGCGCAGTTCACCGCGGACATCTACTTTCCCGATATGTTGTTTGTGCGGGTGAAGCGAAGTCCACTGCCGCATGCCAATGTAAAAAGTATCGACACCAGCAAGGCAGCCGCACTGCCGGGAGTCTTTGCGGTGATCACGTACAAAGATATACCAGCCAATATGACCGCTGGCGGCATCAAGCCGATTCTTGCGTCCGAGGCAGCCCTCGTCGGCGATCCGATCGTTGCGGTTGCCGCGATCGATGAGACGGTTGCCGAAGATGCCCTCAACCTGGTCGATGTGCAGTACGACCAGTTGCCTTTCGTCCTCGACCCGCGGGAGGGCGCCAAGCCCGGCGCGCCTAAAGCGATTAGCACGTTAGCCAGCAATATCGCGGGTCCCAACTTCAAAGTGACGCGCGGCGATGTGGTTCAGGGCTTTGCCAGCGCCGACGTGACGGTCGAACACAACATCGACACCCAGGATCAGCAACACGTCGCGCTCGAGCCGCATATCGCCGTCGCCAAATGGGATAACGATCGCTTGACGTTTTGGATCAGCAGCCAATACACTCACTCAGTGGCTTCGTTCCTAGCGTCCAATCTGGGTCTGCCGCTCAGCAAAGTGCGCGTAATTTCCGAATTCACGGGCGGCGGCTTTGGCGACAAGACGAGCGGCGCTTTTCCGTACGTCTCCCTCGTCGCTTTGCTCGCCAAGAAGACCGCCCGACCCGTTCGCTACGAACTGACGCGCACGGATGTTTTTCTGGAAGCCAGCCACCACTTTCAGGTGTACCAGGACGTCAAGCTCGGTTTCAAGAAAGACGGCACGCTGGTTGCGCTCCAAGCTCAAGCGACAACGCGACTGGGCGCGTACAGCCGCGGCTCTGGAAATGCCGCCGACTCGTTAAGCGCCGCCCGCGTCCAGTACGTTTGCCCGAACATCCAGCTCGATGGAATGGGCGTCGTAACAAATACCGGCAATGCCGGCGCGCGCCGATCCGTAGGCGAGGCGTCCGGCGTCTTTTCCTTGGCGACGCTGTGGGACCAAGCCGCCGAGAAACTCGGAATGGACCCGGTCGATCTCGCGTTAAAGAACATCAACGAGACGGGCGATCCGGAATCGAAACTGCCGTGGGCGAGCAACGGCTTGCGCGACGCGATCACACAAGGCGCTGCCGCGTTCGGCTGGAAAGATCGATGGAAGGGCTGGGCATCAGTCAATCAGCAGCCGGGTCCTATCAAGACCGGCGTTGGGTTTATGGCGCTCGCTTCCAACAAAGGATCCAAGTCGCCGCCAATGACCGCGGTCGTCGAGATTCCCACGGACGGCTCAGTCCGCGTCGTGCAGGGTGCCGCGCACATCGGCGGACCCCAGCGCACGACGTATGCGATCATCGTCGCCGAGGCGCTCGGCGCTTCGATCGATCAGATCAGCGTGACCCCCCCGGACACTCTGTTCACCTCAGATACCGGGATCGTTGCCGGCAGCCGATCCACGAAATCAGTGGGGTCTGCCGTCAAAGCCGCGGCTGAAGATGCGCGCCAACAGCTTTTAGGGTTTGCCGCAGGCAAGTTCAGCAAGGACTTGGGAAAGACGATCAATCCAAGTGACTTGCAAGTCGCCAACGGGTTGATCTCACTCACCACCGACTCGAGCGTCAAGCCCATCACGTTCAAAGACGCGGTGAACGCCGGGTTCGTGATCGTCGACGGCGTTGCCATTCCAGCCGCCGCGACCATCATCGGTCGCGGTGTGATTCCGCCCGATACCAAATACGCGCAGCAGACCTATGCTGCCGCGTTCTACGGTGTCCAGGTCAACGTGCAAACTGGCGTCGTCCTGGTCACCGACGTGGTGCAAGCGCACGATGTGGGCAGAGTCGTCAATCCGCTGTCGCTGCGTAACCAAGTCGATGGCGGCGCGATCCAAGGCATCGGTTTCGCGCTGACGGAGGATTTCGTCTACGATCAATCGACAGGTATTCCAGTGGCTTCCAACTTGGATGACTATAAGATGCAGATGATCACCACGACGCCGAAGATCACCGCGGTCTTCATCGAATCAAACGATGCGATCGGACCGTACGGCGCCAAGGGAATTGGCGAGCCCGCGTTCATGCCGGCGGCGGCGGCGGTCTCGAACGCCATCTACCACGCCGCGGGCATCCGCCTCAAGTCACTGCCCATGAATCCAAAAAAAGTTATGGAAGCGCTGAAAGCCTAAGGCGAGGAGAATACCATGAGAAGCATGAAGTACTATACGGCAACGAGTTGGGAAGATGCGGTAGCCACCTTAGGCAAATACCAGAACGCTCAGATCATCGCCGGCGGGAGCGACCTGCTGGGCTGGATCAAGGATGACCTGAATGGCCCAGGCGCTCCGCGCGCAGATGTCATGGTGGACGTTCGCACCATTCCGAACACGAGCTATATCAAATACGACGCGGCGTCGGGACTCAAGCTCGGCGCGTTGACCACGTTGACGAGCATCGCCGAGTCCGCCGACGTTCAAAAGAACTATCAAGTCCTCGCCACCGCCGCCATCTCACCGGCATCGCCCAACATCCGCAATGTCGGGACGGTGGGCGGCAATATCATGCAGCGTCCGCGTTGCTGGTACCTGCGCGGCAAGGATTTCAACTGCTACAAAAAGGGCGGCGACTTTTGCTTTTCGGTCACCGGCGAGAATCAATACCACGCCATTCTGGATGGTGAACTGTGCTACATCGTCCATCCCTCAGATACGGCGCCGGCGTTGATTGCGCTCAACGCGACCGCGAACGTGATGGGACCGACGGGCGCGAAGCAAGTCCCCTTTGACCAGTTCTTCATCGGTCCGCGGACGAACGTCCTCAAGGAAACCGTTCTTGAGCACAACCAGATATTGACCGAAATATCGGTTCCAGTGCTGGCGGCGAACACCAAGAGCACGTTCATCAAAGTGACGCAGCGCGAGGTGTACGACTTTGCGATCGTCAGCATCGCCATCGCCGCGCAGATCGAGAATGGCGTATGGAAGGATGGGCGCGTCGTGCTGGGCGGCGTCGCGCCGACGCCCTATCGCGCGACCGCCGCGGAGGACGCCCTGCGAGGTCAGAAGGTGGACGCCAACCTCGCCAATGATGCCGCCGCGAAGACGTTGGTCAAAGCACGACCGATGAGTCAGAATGCGTACAAAGTAGATATCGCCAAGAATCTGATTGCGCAAGCCGTCATGGGTCTGATGAGCGCGTAGCGAGAATCTACTTGCCGGGTCGCGGAGTGCGGGCTTTGTTCCGCGCGAGATGCCACCTAGATCCCGCACGCAGAGCAGAGCTCGCACTCTTTGGCGTTTTCCCATCGCCGTGCTTCAGGCGCAAGGGTAATCTGCCAAGGAGTCAGTCGTGAGGACATTTTACGTTCGACGCAAAGATTTGTCTCACGTCCCTTTCCAGTATTACGTGAACGCGGATGGAGCCGCGCGTCCGTTGGACAAGGGGTACACATCGACTTTTGTGATTATGCCAGTCAAAAATGATGTCGACGAGATGCACGTTCACATCGTGGGCGCGTTTACCCGTGAGATGGAAGAACGCTGGGGAATCACCGAGCCGGATCTCCTGCGTATCACCGCCAAAGCGCTGGAAGCGTGGCTGAAGAATGAGCCGATTCCGCCGGATCACTTTTACGGTCCCGGTATGATCAAGGTCGATGCCGATTGGTACCCGCGCGATCTAGACAATTCGCCGGCGATGGCAGCCGATCCTTACAGCTTTATGGTCGAAAGTGACGAGCCGGGTCCCAGCATCATGGATTGGGAACCGGACCGTCCGAGCGATCCGGCGGATGATTCCGCGAGAGACCCGCAAACAGAATCCGCTCCCTTAATCGTTTTCGGGTTCACAGGTGATGTCTGCCCGGCTCTCCTGATCTTGGGTTATGAACAATTCAGAAAGCACGCCATGGAAAAGGGGCTTGGAATCAATGTCCGGCTGATAGCTCTAAGCGATCTCCCAGAACAGATTCACACGCTCTTCGTACCACCTCAGTTGGCGCACGCCGCGCGGCAAGTCGTGCCGACATCGCGGATCATTGCGCTGGAGGAATTGATCAACAATCCAATCTTCGACGCCGTGATCGAGGCGCTAGAGCGCGAACACGCGGCGGCGCAAAAGCAAATCGAGCGCGCGTGATTCGGCAGCCGCAAGAATTCCACAAGCAAATGCGGAGGGACCAGTGCTATCTGAACTAGAAGACCTGGCGCATCGACTGGAGCAGCAGTTGGTCTCCTACGAGAAACTTCACGCCGATGAGATGAAACGATTCGAAGAGCAGTTGGCGGCATATCGAAATCTGCAAAACGATGAACTGCAGATGCTGCGCCACGAACTAAGCCAGTTGAATCTCGAAATCGAGCAGTTGAAGCAGGAGGAAGCGACGAAAGAGACAGAGCCAGCGCCAACCCCGACGGATCATACCGCCGCCAGCCCTGTCCCCCTTGCCGTGACGCGCCGTGAGTTGTTGACGGGCAAGCTACCGCTGCCATCCCACAAACAGGTTTGATTTGGCAGGCAGTCATTCATGAGACTCTTCCGCGCGATAATGCTCGCGGTCACTGCCTGTGCTTTCGTATTGGCGTGGCACGTTTCAGTCACCGCAACTGAAGGCGCACCTCCTACGCCGGGAATTATTCAATTGACGGACGACAAAGCGATCAACGTGCGTCCGGCGTGGAGCCCCGATAATCGGCAGATCGCGTTCCAATCCAATCGCGGCGATAGCAGCGGCTATCACATTTTCGTGATGAACGCGGACGGCAGCCAGCAGCGCCAGTTGACCAAAAGCACTCGCGACGACCGCCATCCCGTTTGGGTGCCGGACGGAAAATCGATTCTATACGATTCCGACGACGGCACGGTCGAAGAGATTTGGATGGTCAACGTCGCCGACGGCAGCGAGAAGCAAATCACTCATCTCGGCGCGGAGGCGAATTTCGCCGCGCCGAGTCCGGATGGTCAACGCATTTCCTTTTTCCTATTCAAGAACCAAGTGCTTGACCTCTGGACTGCACGCATCGACGGAAGCGACGCCAAGCCCTTGACGAACGATTTGGCAAGCGCACAGAACAATCAATGCACGTTTGCGTGCCATCAAGCCGCGTGGAGTCCGAACGGGCAGCTGCTCGCTTTTACGCAAGGCGACCATGATTCAGTTTGGACCATCCGCAGCGATGGCAGCGACGCGCAGATGGTCGTCTCCAACAACGACCGTAATCATTTTCCGTGGTTCATGCCGGATGGACGGCTGGGATACATCGCAGAACACGTCAATCCTATCCAATCGTGGACCGACGCGTGGTTGTATGATCCGAATACGGGGAACCAGCCGACCCTCATGCAGGGACAGATGTCTCCGCAGGGACCGTTCGAGTGGAGTTCTGATTACAAAAAGGTCTTGTTCCACTCACCGCGCTCAGGCAGCTTCGAAATTTATTTAGTTGATCTCAGCGTGCCGGATGGCGTTGCAGCATTGCAGGGCAAGTCAGTTCCGATAGAAAACGTGGCGGCGACGCCGATGCCGGCGGCTCCCAGCGCCAGTTCGCCGGCGACCCAGACGAGCGATGGAACTGTCTTGGGGTTGGCGGCAGCGTTAGGCATCGCCGCCATAGCCGCAGTCGTAGGTTTTGCGCTCTGGCGCAACCGCAAGCGCTGAAATCTCACATAACTCTATTCTTGACAGTCAAGGAGACTTATGGACGGATCGAACGGCGATACGAATCAGGGCGGAACTAGACAAGTCTCGCGCCGCGAATTTCTGGCAACCGCGGCGAGTGGTTTCGTCGCCCTCAGCGCAATCGGAATCAGCGGAGTCGATTTCTTCAAGCCATCCGTGACGCCCATTGACCGCGAGTCCTCCGGCGTAATCTTTCCGGATCCGGCGCTGTGCATCGGCTGTCTGACCTGCGAGGTATCCTGCACCGAGGTGCACAAAGCCGCCGGGATGTCGGGCGTCTCGCGCATTCGCATATTCAACGAGCCGAAAACTCAAGTTGACCCGGAGATACTTTCGCACTATCCCGGGCACGGTTCGTTCAT
>VFSW01012067.1_pt1 | contig 12091 bp, 9 predicted proteins | sample 5358111 | NCBI WGS metagenome assembly VFSW01 (sample SAMN11554181, study PRJNA540505) | mine drainage metagenome | isolation source: sediment from site ElyBrook_90M | place: USA: Ely Copper Mine, Vershire, VT | collected 2017 | reverse complement strand
TAGTCATACCCAGCGTGGACGTCGGTGGCATAAGTGGCAATTATATAGGTATCGATTATTTTTCTACAGCAGATCAGGGCCTACATTTCTCTACTGCGACGTTCAACGGTTTAGAGTTCTCATTTAAGGGCGTTCACGACATCACTGGGATTAATGGGTTGATCACCGATATACCCGGGATGACGGAAGCGAACATAATTTTCAATCCGCATCAGATCGCGTTCAACTTTTCTGGAATAACTTTGCCCACTGACATTATCCCGTATGTAGCAATAGGGGCTGTGTTTGGTCACGGTTCTGATGCTTTGGCAAACGCTCCGACGACGGAGTCGACTGGATTGGATCATCTGCCGAAGCCGATCGGTCATGATGCTCAGGGTTTGGTTGGAGCCAATGAACATTCATCCGCGGCTGGGCAAGAAATGTTCTACGGGGCATCCTCGCTTTCGATGATGCCGCATGACCCTCATTTCCCGGTTGGTCACGGCCACGGATGAGGGCAATCCTTTTCAAGGAACATGACGGCCAGCTCCCGTCGCTATCCTAAAAGCCGCCAAGCAATCTAGGGGAGCGAAAACATGAACAAATGATGAATTGCAGGCGAGACTGTGTGTCCTTGAGACTTTCGTTCTTGCCGGGCTTGCACTCAGCGTGATCAGTGCTGGCCATGATCCTGAGAAAAAGCGAAGCACTGCCACGCTCGGTACGATTAAAGCGGCCACCCGAATGCGACTCGCCGCCAATACCGGGCAGTCGCCCGCCGGAAATTTCGTCTGAAACCCGACTCTCAAATACCTAATTATCGGAGTCCAAAGGCGAACGCTTGTCCGGGAGCTCGGATACAATTTGCGCGACATTCTTGGGATCAATCCGCTAAATATCTCTGTGGTTTAGAGCCGATTCCCGAGACTTATGATCATTTTGATGATTGATTTCTTCAATCATTGCGATATTTTTGCTCTGGAAATCCGCAACGAATGGCAGGCGCCTTCCTCGGCGAGCCGAACAGCGGCTCAACAAAGGCCGGGTGCGTTGGAATAGCCCTGCGGAGTGCTCAGGTCCGCCGCATCTCCTGGGTCCGTGGGGTTCGGCCGGCACGGGGCGGTGCGAGTGGCCTCCTCATGACACCGCACCCGGCCGGCCACCTTTATGCCGGCACTGCGACTGCTTGTCCGTCATGCCGCCAAAACGCAAATGCCCGGCACGGGGCCGGGCAAAAACGCCAGCATGCGCCAGCGCGGCGCCTACTTGATCTTGCTTTCGCGAAACTCGACGTGCTTTTTGGCGACCGGGTCGTATTTCTTCTTTACCAGCTTGTCGGTCATCGTCCGCGAGTTCTTGCGCGTGACGTAATAGAAGCCGGTGTCGGCGCTCGAAACCAGCTTAACCTTGATCGTCGTGGCTTTGGCCATGGCGGAACCCTGAAATTCCTTCGCTGTTGGCGGTCAACCTAGTCGCCGGCCATCGAATGTCAAGGAACGCGGTGCCGTCAGAGGTCTTCGCGCACGAAGCGATTGCGCTGCATGTGATAGAACGGCACCGGGTGGTCGTGGCTCATGCCGGTTGCGATGCGTTCCTGCAGCTCTTCAAGCGTCACGGCAGTGATGGTGGGGATGTCGAGGCGGCGCGCCTCGGTGATCGGCAACCAGACGAGTTCGACAAGCTCCGCATCGGGTCCGAAGAAACCTTCGGCGCGATGAGCGACGGCGGCAATATCGGCCGCAAAAAAGCGGCTGTCGAAGCGTCGCGGCCGCCCCGGCGGCGTGATAGCGCGGCCGATGAAGTGGACGGCGCTGAGATCGGGCATGACGCCCGCGTCCGCGAACGCCCGCCAAACGCCGGCCGGCGAGGCGATTTCGCCGGCCGTCCGTGAGCCAAGCATCAGGCCGGTTTCCTCATAAGTCTCGCGGATTGCGGCGAGCGCGAAACTGGCCGCCTTAGTCGGGCTGGGCCGTTGCAAGCGCTGCATCAACCGCGCGGTGTCGCGCGCGTGCAGCGGCGCTGCGGTAGACATGAGCCGGTCGGTGACTTCGACGCGTCCGCCTGGGAAGACGAATTTTCCAGGCAGGAACTTGTGACGCTCGTGCCGCCGGCCGAGCAGCACTTTCGGTACGCTTTCCGAGCGGTCGATGAGAATGAGTGTGGCCGAATCCCGCGGTCTCAGATTGGCAAAGGATCGATCGCGCGCGGCGCGGGTCAGCCGGTCGGTCCGGTTACCGATTTTGTCGCCCGCCGTCGGGCTCGCGCTGTCATCATTCATGAATGCCTGCCGCGATTTCCACGCCGCTCTTTTTGCCGACCGGCTTTTCGCTGGTGCGGCGGCCTGTGTCCAGCCCGTTCGCCGGCGGCGCGAGCTGCGCGCGCCAGTTTAAAACGCAAAGCACCGGCGACCGGGGCTGCCTCGACCAGTTCGACCGTAACCGGGTAGCCGAGCCGATAGGTCGCCGAGTGGCCGACGAACGCGCGGCCGGCTTCGTCGAAACGGAAATATTCTTCGCCGACGTGGCGCGCCGGGATCAAACCGTCGGCGCCGGTTTCATCGAGTTCGACAAACAGGCCGGCGCGGGTCACTCCCGAAATGTGCCCGTCAAAGGTCGCGCCGACGCGGTCGACCAGGAAATGCGCGATCAACCGGTCGGTGGTTTCGCGCTCGGCCTTCATCGCGCGGCGCTCGGTCGCTGAGATATTGGCGGCGATTTCGGACAGCGCGCGTCCGTCCGTGCCGTCTGAGAGGCCGTCCGCGCCGAGTTTAACCGCCCGGATCAGCGCGCGATGCACAATGAGGTCGGCGTAGCGGCGGATTGGCGAGGTGAAGTGGGCGTAGCGGCGAAGATTGAGGCCGAAATGGCCATAGTTTTCGGCCGAGTATTCCGCCTGCGCCTGGCTGCGCAAAACCACCTCGTTGACGAGCCGCTCCATATCGCGGCCTTTGACCCGCTGCAGGATGCGATTGAACGCGGCCGGCCGCAGCACGCCGCCTTTGGGCAGCGAAATATCGAGCGTCATCAGGAATTCCCGAAGCGCGTTGAGCTTTTCCGGCGTCGGTTCATCGTGCACGCGGTAGATCAGCGGCACGCGCGCCCGCTCGCAGGTTTCGGCTGCGGCGACGTTGGCGAGGATCATGAATTCCTCGATGAGCCGGTGGGATTCAAGCCGCTGCGGCATGATCACACGATCCACGGTGCCGTCGGATTTGAGCAGGATCTTGCGTTCGGGCAGTTCCAGGTCGAGCGGACCGCGCTCGTCGCGGGCATGGCGCACCGCCCGATACGCGGCATAAAGCGGCTCGATGATTTTTTCCGCGATCGGCTCGGTGACTTCGTCGGTCCGTCCGGACACCGCAAGCTGCGCCTGCTCGTAATGCAGCCGCGCCGCCGAGCGAATCAACACGCGGTGGAAGGTGTGAGAGCGTTTGCGGCCGTCGGCGCCGATCACCATGCGCACCGCGAGCGCCGCGCGATCTTCGTCAGGTCGCAGCGAGCACAGATCGTTGGAGATGCGCTCGGGCAGCATCGGCACGACGCGATCGGGAAAATAGACCGAATTGCCGCGCTCGACGGCCGCGCGATCGAGCGCCGAGTCCGGCCGCACGTAATGAGCAACGTCGGCAATGGCGACGCTGACGATATGGCCGCCGCTATTGCGCGGGTCCGGATCGGGCACCGCATAGACGGCATCGTCGTGGTCTTTGGCGTCGACCGGATCGATGGTCATGAAGGGAAGTTTCCGCCAATCCTCGCGCCCTTCGAGCGTTGCGGGTCGCGCGGCGTCCGCGTCGGCGAGCACCGCGCGGCTAAAGACATGGGGGATGCCGTGGGCATGGATCGCGATCAGGCTCACCGCCCGTTCGCTCTTGAGCGAACCGAGCCGCTCAACGACGGCACCAGCCGGCAGCCCGAACTTGCCGTGACGCGCAACTTCTACGGCGACAAGATCGCCATCCACCGCACCGCCGGTATTGGCGCCGGGAATGGTGATCTCGCGGCCAAGCTGCTTTTTGTCGATTGGCACCAGCCGGCCGCCGCCATTCGGCAGGCCGCGAAAGATGCCGAGCACGCGATGCTTGGCGCGGTCGATGAGTTTTATGACGCGGCCGGTCGTTTCCTCATGGTCGGTTTGCTCGACGCGCAGCAGCGCCCGGTCGCCGACCCCGGCAACCTCTCCAGGCCTGGCGCGTCGGGGGACGGCGACGTGAATGACCGGTGGAGAGCCGTGGGCCTCTTCGTCCCATTCCGTCGGCCGTGCCAACAATTCGCCGTCGCTGTCACGGCCGGTGATGTCGGCGAGCACCACCGACGGCAGCGTACCGGCATGATGCAGTCGCTTGCGCCGCTTCTCGATGTGTCCATCGTTGGCGAGTTCGCGCAGCATCTGGTTTAGCGCCGCGCGGTCGGCATTCTTGGCGCCAAACGCGCGGGCAATCTCGCGCGTGCCGACCTTGCCGGCATGCTCACGGATGAACGTTAGAAGCTCCTCGCGCGAGGGGAGGGCGGTGCGTTTCATGGGCCGTTCTTGGGCCGTTCATTGGCCGCAGCACAGGCCGGGCCCGTCGCCTCGGCTTACTCGGCAGCTTGAGTAGATTTCCGTGGCGGTTTGCTCGGTGCGGGCCGCTTTGCGGCTCGCGCGGTTGGTCGTTTGGAGGATGCTTTAATGTGCCGTGCCGTGCCAGGCGAAGGACGTTTGGCCTTGCGCGGCCGCGCGTGCGGGGCAGGGCCGTTGCGCTCCGCTCTGGCGTCAATGAGAGCCGCGGCTTCTTCAAGCGTGACGTTCTCCGGCGTCTTATCGGCCGGTAGCGTGGCATTGACGCCGTCGTGGCTGACATACGGGCCGTAGCGGCCGTTTTTGGCCACGATTTGCCCACCCTTGGTCGGGTGATTGCCGAGCGGCCGGCCGGGATCGGCGCCAAACCGGCGGCGCGGGCCCTTGGCGAGCTTTTCCGCGATCAGCGTTACTGCCCGATTGAGGCCGATGTGGAAAACATCATCGCCGGGCTCGAGGTTGGCGTAAGTCTTGCCGTGCTGAACGTAAGGTCCGTACCGGCCGATAGCCGCGCGGATCGGCTCGCCGTCTTCGGGATGGCGGCCGACTTCGCGCGGTAACGACAGTAGAGCAAGGGCGCGCTCGAGGTCGATCTCTTCGGGCGACGTGCCCTTCGGCAGACCGGCGCGCTTCGGCTTTTCGCCGTCGACCGCTTCGCCGAGTTGCACATAAGGCCCGAAGCGTCCGCTGCGCAGCGTGACTTCAAGACCGGTCTTGGGATCTTCGCCAAGCTTCTTGGTGCCGAAATCGGCCGAGCCGTCCGCCGGTACTGACAGCGGGCGGGTGTAACGGCATTTGGGATAGTTCGAGCAGCCGATGAACGGGCCGAACTTGGAAAGCTTCAGCGTCAGCCGGCCGCCGGTACAACCCGGGCATTGCCGCGGATCGCCGCCATCAGCACGCGGCGGGAACAGGTGCGGTGCCAGCATTTCATCCAGCGCGTCGATCACCTGCGAGATTTTCAGATCCTTGATCTCATCGACGGCGCCGATGAAGTCGCGCCAGAAATCGCGCAGTACGTCGCGCCACGCCACCTCATTGTTGGAAATTTGGTCAAGCTGTTCTTCGAGGCCGGCGGTGAAATCGTACTCGACGTATTTGGTAAAAAAACTTTCGAGGAAGGAGACGACGATGCGCCCGCGGTCCTCAGGATGCAGCCGCTTTTTATCAAGCCGCACGTATTTGCGGTCCTTGAGCACCTGCAGGATCGAGGCGTAGGTCGACGGCCGGCCGATACCAAGTTCTTCCAGCCGCTTGACCAACGACGCTTCGGAATAGCGGGGCGGCGGCTCGGTGAAATGCTGGTTCGCGGTGATCGAGCGCTTGGTCAGCGCTTCGCCGGCGCTCATTGGCGGCAGCCGACGCGCCTCTTCGTCGTCCGGGTCTTCGTCCTGCCCTTCCTGATAGAGTGCGAGGAAGCCATCAAACTTGACCACCGTTCCGGTCGCACGCAGTTCGAGGATGCGGCTTGCGACTTTGGCGGTGATGTCGACGGTGGTGCGTTCGAGTTCGGCGGATTCCATCTGGCTTGCCACGGTGCGCAGCCAAATCAGTTCGTAGAGCCTCGCCTGATCCGCATCGAGGAATGTTTTGGCCTGGCTCGGCCGGCGGGTCAGGTCGGTCGGGCGGACCGCTTCATGCGCTTCCTGGGCGTTCTTCGCCTTGGTTTCATAACGGCGCGGCGCATGCGGCACGTATTTGGCGCCATAGTCCGCCTCGATGACGCTGCGCACGGCTCGAACGGCTTCATCGGCGATTTGCACGCCGTCGGTCCGCATGTAGGTGATAAGGCCAACGGCTTCGCCGCCGATATCGATGCCTTCGTACAAACGCTGCGCTACCCGCATGGTGTGCGCCGGCGCAAAGCCGAGCTTGCGACTTGCCTCCTGCTGCAGCGTTGAGGTGGTGAACGGCGGTTGCGGATGCCGTTTGACCGGTTTTGCTTCCACCGACACGACGGTGAAGGCCGCGGTTTCGAGCGCTTGCTTGAAGGCTTCAGCTTCGGCGCCGGAACCAATGTCGAGGCGCTGCAGCTTTTTGCCGTCGGCGCCGACGAGCCGCGCCTCGAAGGTCTCCTTGCGCGGGGTCGCCAGCGTCGCAATCAGCGACCAATATTCCCGCCGGACGAACTTTTCGATCTCCAGCTCGCGATCGCACACGAGCCGCAGCGCCACGGATTGCACCCGTCCGGCCGAACGCGCGCCGGGCAGCTTTCGCCACAGGACCGGTGAGATTGTAAAGCCGACGAGATAGTCGAGGGCCCGGCGGGCGAGATAGGCATCGACCAGAGCCTGGTCGATCCGGCGCGGGTGCGCCATGGCATCGGTCACCGCCTGCTTGGTGATGGCATTAAATACCACTCGCTCGATCGGTTGGCCGTTCAGCGCCTTCTTCTGCTTGAGTACTTCGAGCACGTGCCAAGAGATGGCCTCGCCCTCGCGGTCGGGATCGGTCGCGAGGATGAGCCGGTCGGCGTTGTTGGCGGCGCGGGCGATGTCGTTGAGGCGCTTCTGCGCCTTGGGATCGACCTCCCAAATCATACGGAAATCTGCGTCGGGATCGACCGAGCCATTCTTGGCCGGCAGGTCGCGCACGTGCCCGTATGAGGCCAAAACCTCATAGCCGCGGCCGAGATACTTATTGATCGTCTTCGCCTTGGCAGGCGATTCCACAACCACAAGATTCATGATAACCTTTTGAATTATTGGCCTTTTTGCGTACTTACGGTCGGTCCGAACGCCTCCTGGCCGCCGGGAACATGGGTAATGCAATTCCGCCTGTCAAATCGTTAGCGGCGCAAACGGCGGTCAGACGGGGGCCATAAATGCGGTCAAATGGGCCAAATCGGGCTCACAGAAAAAATTCTGCCTCAGTCCAAATTCACCTTAAGGTTGCTTTAAATCTCTATACATCTAAAAGGTGCGTGGGCTACATTGCAACGCTTAGCTCATGGAGGGCAAGGGACCGGATGGCCTCCGAAAATAATAACAAACCGGACGTTGCACTTTATATTGGCTCGCTAGCGGGGGAATTGGCGCGACTCGCAAAGGACCATGAGTTCGATGCGCTTGCCTATATCTTGGACATGGCGCGGCTTGAGGCCGACCAAGTTTCCAAGCGCTTCAACGGGCGGTCTGGTTCCATGCCCTCCGGCGCCGATTGACTGACGCAGAGTGCCTTTACGGCGCACGCACTCCGACGCGGCCCAGGAAGGCACGGCTTGGATAGCCATCGGGGATCATGCCGAAGCGGCGCTGTTGGTCGCGCACCGCATCCCGCAGGTCGAAATCGAGGTGGCCCTCAAATTCCGCGATCTTGTAGCCGAGTTCGGCCAGCCGGCGTTGCAGCGCTATGCGCTCATCGCGGGAGGGCTGGACGTCATCGGCCGGCCAGCCAGCGCGAATCGGAGGAAGCGCGAGCAATCGGTCTGAAAGCGCCCCTGCGGCAAGCGCGTAGGCGTCCGAATTGTTGAATCGCTTGAGCACGATGAAATTATCGGTGACGAGAAACGCCGGTCCTGATGCGCCGCTCGGAAAGAAAAGAATGGCCGGACCGGCGTTACCTTCTGGCAACGGGCGGCCGGCGGCAAGGGTAAACCCGCGCTCCGCCCATTCCGAGAATGTGCCGCGGCTGAGACGGTAATCAAAACCCGCCGGCACGATGACTTCAAAGCCCCAAGGGAGCCCCTTCTGCCAGCCCGTCTTCTGCAGGTAGTTCGCGATCGAGGCGAGCACGTCTGGTACACTGCGCCAGATATCCGCCTTGCCGTCGCCGTCGAAATCGACGGCGTAGCGCAGAAAACTCGACGGCATGAACTGCGCCTGGCCCATAGCGCCAGCCCAAGAGCCGACGAATTCCCGGCGGGGGATATGATCGTCCTGCAAGATCTTCAACGCACTCAATAATTCATCGTGAAAAAACGGATGATGAAAGCGCGCCTGGGCCAGCGTCGCGAGCGAGCGGAACACGTCCCAATGCTGTGCGCCGTCACCATAGGAGGATTCGATTCCCCAGATGCTGACGAGGATGGCCGGGTCGACGCCGAATCTTTCCCCGACGGCGCGCAAAGTGGGGGCCCATTGCGCGGATTTACGTAATCCCGTCGCAACCCGGCCCGGCGAAACCAGGCTTGCGAGATAGGCGCCGAATGGCTTGCCGTATTCCGGTTGCCGCCGCCGCGCGGCGATGACGCCGGTGTCAGGCGCAAGCCCCGCCAACGCGGCATCGAAGGTCGCCCGGGCAATGCCTTCCTTCGCGGCGTCGGGCCAAAGCGCAACCAGCCACGCGGCGAAGCTGTCGCCTGGCTCGGATTTGGCGGATACGCTCGCCAGCAAGAGCGCCAGAACCAGCAACGCCCGCTGCACCATCGTATTCGCCTCAAGAAGTGACCACATAGCACTATTGCAGGGGACCATTGGGAGATGTGACCGAGCCGGTCAATCCACCGCTCTGTTCCAGGAGGGTTGCATGCGCAATGTCGTGATCACGGGGACATCCACCGGCATCGGCTGGGGCACCGCCAAAGTTCTCATCGCCCACGGCTTTCGCGTCTTTGGCAGTGTTCGCAAAACGTCCGATGCGGAGCGTCTTGCGGCGGAGTTTGGTCCGAACTTTGTGCCGCTGATCTTTGATGTGACCGATGAAGCCGCGGTCAAGGCCGCCGCGGGTCAAGTGCGCGATGGGCTCGTTGGCGAACGGCTCGCCGGGCTCGTCAACAATGCGGGCGTCGCCGTCGCCGGCCCGCTGCTCGAACTGCCGATCGCGGAATTTCGCCGGCAGATCGAAATCAATGTGATCGGCGTGGTCAGCGTAACAAAGGCGTTCGCACCGCTGATCGGGACCGATCGGCAATTAAAGGGCGCTCCCGGCCGCATCATCAACATCAGCTCGGTCGGTGGCCGCGTCGCCAACCCGTTTATCGCGCCCTACAACGCCTCGAAATTCGCCGTCGAAGGCTTGTCGGAGAGCTTGCGGCGCGAACTGTTGCTGTTCGGGATCGATGTCATCGTCATCGGTCCCGGTGCGATAGCGACACCGATTTGGAGCAAGGCGGAGCAGGTCGACACGGCTCCGTTCCGCGACACGCCTTATGGGCCGGCGCTCGAACGGCTGCGGGTCTACATGCTCAAGCTCGGCGAAAAGGGGTTGCCGCCGGAGGAGGTCGGCGAAGTTGTGCTGGAAGCGCTCACGGCCGCGAAGCCGAAAGTACGTTACGCCATTACCCCGAGCCCGGTGCGGGACTGGATCCTGCGAACCCTGCCCAAGCGCCGCATCGATCGCTTGATCGGCCAGCGGCTCGGGTTACTGCCGGCTCGCCAATAGATCAGGCCGTCTCTCGCAGAGGACCGGGACGCCGCCGGGGCGATGCCTGATCGACGGGTCCAGCACAAAAGGGTGCTCTGGCTGCCAGCGCAACCTGGAGCATGCGCCATCGTGGCGAGAATCGATAGCGCCAGCTTTTCATCGCCTCGCGAGCCATTACGGTGGCTGTCCCCAACGATCGAAACAGAAATCTCTCAACTATAGTTGACAGGGAAACTACTTCGGGCCATATTAGTTTCCATGGAAACGATTCCAATGTTTCCGCAACGGCGAACCACAGAGGAGGGTTCCATGGATGCCCGTACGAAAGATGTTGTTGTCGAAGCCACCAGAGCGTCGGACGAGGAGCGTGTGACTTTCAGCGAAGTTGTGAAGAATTTGGTGGCGGCCGGTATCGAGCGCTACCACACCGATCTCGTGCGCGGCGAACGGACGTATTACCTGCCGAACGGCGAATCCGAGGTTGTGACAGGAGAGGCCGTTGCGATTGCACCGGCGCGAGACTTCTCGGCAACCGGCGTCGATGCGGCGGTCAAGGCGATCCAGTCCGGCAAGATTCAGTACCGGACATTCTGCGAGCGCATCGCGACGGCCGGCTGCGTCGGCTACATGGTCTCGATTGCCGGCCAGCGGGCCACGTACTATGGCCGTAGCGGCGACAGTCACGTCGAATGGTTTCCAGGCGCCAAAAGAGAGCAGGCTGCGTGACAGCAAAATCCGTCCCGGTCAGTCCGCTCGAAGCACACGTAGGCTACTGGCTGCGCTTCGTGTCGAACCAGGTTTCGCATGCGTTTAGCCTCAAGCTCGCCGCCCGCGACATCACTGTGGCCGAGTGGGTGGTGTTGCGGGAGCTCTACGAATGCGACGACATGGTGCCGAGTGTGTTGGCCGAGAAGATCGGCATGACTCGCGGCGCCATTTCGAAACTGGCCGACCGGCTGTTGGCGAAGGCGCTGGTGACGCGGACTACAAACGACGAAGATCGGCGCTATCAGGCATTGGCTTTGACACCGAGAGGGCGCGCCATCGTGCCGAAGCTCGCCGCGATGGCCGACCAAAACGATGCCGAGTTCTTTGGGCATCTCAAAGCAACCGAGCGGGAAAGTATCAAGGCCGCCATGCGCGAGATCGTCCACCGGCACGGCTTGAAAACCGTGCCGGTGGAATGAACGGCAGACTGCGATCAGGTAAGCGACACCAGGCCGCCGCCGTGGCGTTCCAGGCGTCCGGCAATTTCGAGCTCGAGCAGCACCATCCGCACCACCGCCGGCGAGCTATTCGACAGTCGCACCAGATCATCGATCGAAACCGGAGCCGGTCCGAGCAAGCCGACAATGCGGGCCCGCTCGTCGGCCGCGGGTTCGGCGTCCTCGCCGCCGGCTGGTTCTGCGCGCCGCTCAGGCTCGCGTGCCGGAATCTCCTTCTCCTGCATAATCGGGTGCAGGACGGAAACGATATCGGATGTTTCGGTCACGGGTGTCACCCCCTGCTTAATGAGGCCGTTGGTGCCTTCGGCGCGCGGATCGAGCGGGGAACCCGGAACTGCGAACACCTCGCGGCCCTGTTCGGCCGCGAACCGGGCGGTAATCAGCGAGCCGGAGCGTTTGGCGGCCTCGACCACGACGACGCCGAGCGAGAGCCCGGAAATCAGTCGATTGCGGCGCGGAAAATCCCGCGCGCGCGGTTCCCAGCCGAACGGCATCTCCGACAGCGCCGCGCCCGCGGGCAGAATGGCGTCGAGTAAGCCCGCATGTTCAGCCGGATAAACCCGATCGTGCCCGCCGGCGAGCACGGCAATCGTCCCGGTAGCGAGACTGGCGCGATGCGCCGCCGCATCGATGCCGCGTGCCAGCCCGGATACGGTGGCGAAACCGGCTTCGCCAAGCTCACGCGCAATCCGCTGGGTGAATTTCAATCCTGCACCCGAAGCATTGCGCGAGCCGACAATCGCCACCATGGGGAGCGCAAGCGCTTGAACGTGGCCGCGGATCGCGAGCAGGGGCGGCGCATCGTCGATCATTTGCAGCCGCAGCGGATAGGCGCCTTCGCCCAGCGCTACGAAGGCGACGCCGAGCTTTTTCGCAGCCGCAATTTCGCGCTCGGCATCGGTGGGCGAGCAAATCTGCGTGGTCGTGCCGGCGCCGCCGCGGCGGGCGAGCGACGGCAGCGCGTCGAGCGCGGCCCGCGCGCCGCCGAAATGATTGACTAGCGCACGAAACGTCCGAGGCCC
>VFSW01012066.1_pt1 | contig 12093 bp, 11 predicted proteins | sample 5358111 | NCBI WGS metagenome assembly VFSW01 (sample SAMN11554181, study PRJNA540505) | mine drainage metagenome | isolation source: sediment from site ElyBrook_90M | place: USA: Ely Copper Mine, Vershire, VT | collected 2017 | reverse complement strand
GGACGAGGACGAGGACGAGCAGCGCAGCGCGACTGCGCTGCTCGAGGACCCGCACAATCCCAGCGGCAGGCCGGGAACGCGCGTGCCTCACATCATGCTGCAGCGGAACGGGCTCCCGGTTTCCACGCACGATCTCCCCGAAAACGGCTTCGCGCTGCTCGCGGGCGCCGGCGGCCGCAATTGGGTGGAGGCGGCCAATGCCTTGGCGGCGGCAGCGGGATTACCCCTGACGCCTCACCGGATCGCAGCCGACGGCGATCTGGCGGACCCCGCCGGCCGCTTCGAGAAGAGCGTCGGAATCGGTGCGCAGGGCGCGCTGCTCCTGCGACCCGACGGCGTCATCGGCTGGCGCACCCGCGGTGCGCACGCGGATCCGCGCGCACGGCTCGACGAGGTGATGCGGCGGCTGACATGCCGGCGGCGTTGAAATCGTTCGGTGGCACTGCGGCCGACCATGGCCTGTTGTCCGCAGGCGCACCAAAATCCTCGCGTCGCACTCATCCGGCCGGAGCGCCGTGCTCGCGCCTCAAGATGCGCGCGGCTTGGGCCAGAGAGCGCATTTTCCCGAACGCGGTCTCGCGCGGCAGGTATTTCATGCCGCAGTCGGTCGACAGGATGAGATCCTCCCGGGCTACGAACGGCAGCGCGCGACGGGCACGGGCGGCGATGGTTTCAGGGTCCTCAATTGCAGGATCCGCGAGATCGACGACGCCCAGCATGATCTTCTTGCCGGGCAAGCCGCCGAGAACGCTGCAGTCGAGGTGCGATTGCGCGGTCTCGATCGAGATCTCCCGGCAGCTGCAGGATGCGAGTTCCGGCAGGAACGAGTAGCCGCTCGGCCGCTGGTGAATGATCGCCGCGTAGCCGAAACAGATGTGAATTGCGGTCGTCCCGGTGATGCCCTCGAGCGCGCGATTCAAAGCCTTCAGGCCGTACTCGCGCGCCGCCTCGGGCCGCGCTTGCATGTAGGGTTCATCGACCTGAACGACGTCCGCGCCGGCGGCAAACAAATCGCGAATCTCCGCGTTCAGCGCTTCCGCATAGTCCATCGCGGCGGCCTCGAGCGACGGATAGTAGACGTTCTGCGCCTGTTGGGACATCGTGAACGGGCCGGGTACGCTCATCTTGATTCGGTGATCGGTGTGCCGGCGCAGAAACAGCGTGTCCTCGACCTGAACGGGATGCCGGCGGCGAATCCTGCCGACGATCCGCGGCACGGGATTCGGGTGGCCGGATCGATCGAGCGCGACGCCCGGGGTGTCGATGTCCACTCCCTCGAGCGCGGTCGCGAAGCGGTTCGAATAGCTCTCGCGCCTGATCTCGCCGTCGGTGACGATGTCGATGCCGGCTCGCTCCTGGCTCAGAATCGCGAGCAGCGTGGCGTCGTCCTGGGCCTGTTGGAGCCAGGGTTCCGGCACGCGCCAAAGTTCCTTCAGGCGCATGCGCGGCGGGAAGCGTGCGGCGAGGCTCGCGCGGTCGATCAGCCAATCCGGTTGGGGAAGACTCCCTACGATCGTCGTCGGAAACAGCATGTGGCGATTCTCCAATAAAGCACGAGGATCTTCGGCAACGGTTCGGGTTCCAGGTTCAGGTTTCAGGCACGGACGGGTACATGGCGGTCGAGAAACGAGCGCAGGATGCGGTTGTAGGAATTGGAGTTGTCGAGGTTTGCGAGATGACCCGCGTCCGGCACCACGGCGCGCTCGGCGCGCGCCAGACGGCCAGCCAGCCAATCCGCCGCTCGTGCACGACTCTCGAGGTCGTGCGCGCCGGTGATCAATAGCGTCGGTGCGTCGATCGACTGCAGTGGGTCTGCGCCGATGGCCGGCGGCGCAGCCGCTTCGTCGCCAAGCAAGTCGAGCCCCCGATAACGCCCGAGCATCGCGTCGATGCGTTCGCGCACGCGCTCGTCGCGCGTCGTCAGGTGCATCAGCGGATGCATCGCCCAGACGCGCCGCACCGCCGCGATCCCGTCGGCGTGGATCAGCGCGCGGTACGCCGCGATCGGCACGTCGCCTACGCCCGAAGGCGCGCCGCTCACCATGTTCGGGGGGCCATGCAGCACGAGGCAGGTGACGAATTGGGGCGCTGCCGCCGCGAACGCGACGGCGACACGTGCACCCTGGGACATGCCGACGACCGCGATCCGGTCGAGGGCGAGCTTGCGGCGCAGTTGCGCCAGGTCCTCAACGTCCGCTGCGACGCTCGGTTCGCCCGTGGACAGACCGAAGCCGCGCCGATCGAAGCGCACGACGCGATAGGATTCGCGCAGCGCGGCGCATTGCGGCTCCCACATGTCGAGGTCCAGCGTCCAGCCGTGTAAGAACACCACGGCGGCACCGCGGCCTTCGTCTCGAAAGCGAAGACGCGCCCGGCCGACATCGAGATACCGGTCGTCGGGCGCCTGGTCGGTCATGTCGTCGATCGCATCGGCAGTCCTGGATTTGCGCACTAATTTCGCTATACGAAAAACAATTCGATTTCAGCATATTGGCCGAGCGATGCATCGTCAAGCGGATCCGCTCCGCCCCGGCGCACGGCGCCGGCGTCAGACCTGCGCGCTCAGGCTCAGCCAGGGCGCGGTAGCGAGGTCGGCGGAGATCTGGCGGCTGACCTGCTGGAGCATCGGCAGGCGATCGCGGACGAGTTTGGTCTTCGTGATTCGACGCGAATGGCTCGAGGTGTTGAGCGCCGCGACGACTCGTCCCTTGCCGTCGAGGACAGGCACCGCGAGCGCAACGATCCCGTACGCCAGTTCGTCCTGAACGACCGAGTAGCCGGCGCGCCGGCAATCTTCGACGAGCGAACGCAGCCGAGCCTGGTCCGTGACGGTCCGATCGGTCAGGGCTTCGAACTTCGCGCTGTCGAAGTACCACTCGAGCCGCTCGGCGCTCGCGCCCGCCAGCAGCACGCGCCCCGTGGACGTCGCGTGCGCGGGAAAACGGCTGCCGACGTGCGCCTCGAGCCGCAACAAGGTGCGCACCGACGCGCGCGCGACGTAGACGACGTCGACGCCGTCGCGCACGCAGAGCGCCGACGAGTCGGAGGTGATGCGCGCAAGCTCCTCGAGGTGGGTCTTCGTGAGCTTTTCGATGTCGATCGATTCGAGATACGCGGCGCCAAGCTGCATGACCTTCGGGCGCAGCAGGAAGTCGCGGCCATTGCGCGTCACGTAGCCGAGTTCCTCGAGCGTCAAAAGACAACGCCGCGCGGTGGCCGCCGGCATGCCGGCGGTCCGCGCAATCTCGCTGAGGCTCATTGCCGCGTGATCGCGCGTAAACACGCGGATCACCGCAAGCCCCTTTGCGAGTCCGCCCATCGCCTCCCGCCGCCTCTTCGGTTTCGACTGCGCCATGCCTCCAGTCTATTTCGATATCCGAAAACTGGGAAGCGCCGTCGGAGGTTCTTGACGATCACTCCGACTCCAGCTAATCATATTTCGTATACCGACATTATTTTCGATAAGCGAACTTATTGATTCTTACGAGCGAGGCGACAGTTGAAGATCGGTCGACAGACTTGGCGCAGCACCGCGATCTCGGTTTCGAATGCGGACACGATCCTCGTCAGGGGCCGCGACCTCGCGCGCGAACTGATAGGGACGATCAGCTTCACCGAGCACGTCTGGCTCCTGGTCACGGGGCGGCTGCCGACGCCGGCGCAATGCCGCATCCTCGATGCCACCCTGGTCGCGATCGCCGAGCACGGTCTCGTGCCCAGCGTGCAGGCGAGCCGCATGACCTTGGCTGCGGCGCCGGAGGCGCTGCAGGGCGCCGTTGCCGCCGGCATCCTCGGCTGCGGTTCGGTCGTGCTCGGCTCGTCCGAGGCGGCCGGATGTTTGTACGCGGAAATCGCCGCGCTGATCGACGGCGGCGCGGCGCTTGACGCGGCGGTTGCGAAGATGGTCGGCGATTACCGCGCGGCGAAGCGCGCGATCCCTGGCTACGGCCATCCGCAACACAAGAACCGCGATCCGCGCGCGCTGCGCCTGTTCGAAATCGCCGCCGAGATCGGTGCGGCCGGACGTTATGTCGAGATTGCGCATGCGGTCGAACGCGCCATACCCGCGCTGGTCGGGCGCCCCCTTGCGATCAACATATCCGGCGCGATTCCAGCGGTGCTGCTCGATGCCGGTTATCCGCGCCTCGCTCTGAAGGGCGTGCCGATCCTCGCGCGAACCGCCGGACTGATCGCGCACCTGCTCGAGGAGCAGCAACGCGGCATCGGCTTCGTGTTGTCCCATGCGGGAGCCGGCGCGATCGACTACGACGGTGAAACCGCGGCGGGTTTCGTTGCCGACGAGAACCCGTGAGGCGAGGGAGATACCAGGAATGATCGGAACGCTATCCGGCATACGCGTCGTCGAACAGGGTACGTTCATCACGGGGCCCTGCGCCGGCATGATGCTCGCCGACCTGGGCGCGGACGTGATCAAGATCGAGAGTCCGGACGGTGATCCGTATCGCAGCTATCAGAGCGGCAATTACTCGCCTCACTTCCAGGCGTACAACCGGAACAAGCGCAGCGTCGCGCTGGACATGAAGAGCGAGCGGGACCGCGCCCTGTTCGACCGGCTCGTGCGCGAAGCCGACGTGTTCATCCAGAACTTTCGGCCGGGCACGGCCGATCGTCTCGGCGCCGGTGCAACGCGCCTGCTGGCGCTCAATCCCCGCCTCGTCTACTGCTCGATCAGCGGATTCGGCTCGAGTGGCCCGTACGTCGACCGGCCGAGCTACGACTCGGTCGCGCAGGCATTGAGCGGCTTCTTGAGCGTGGTCGTCGACAATGACCACCCGCAGTTCCTCGGCCCGGCGCTGGCCGACGCGATCACCGGAATTTACGCCGCCTACGGCGTGCTCGGTGCGCTGGTCCAGCGGGGAAGAACCGGCTGCGGCGGCCTCGTCGAAGTGTCGATGCTCGAAGCCATGGCGCACTTCGCCGTGGAGCCGTTCGCTGCATTCTTCGCGCTCGGCGAGATACCGGCGTCGACCGACCGCCCGCGGCTCGCGCAGGCCTACATCTTGAGAACTGCCGACCAGCGTCTCATCGCGATACACCTCTCGTCGCCGGAAAAGTTCTGGGAGGCCCTGATCGCCGCAACACAGGCACCGGACCTTGCTGCCGATCCCCGTTTCGCGACGCGCGCAGCACGGATCGCGAACTACGAAATGCTGCGCGATGAACTCGACGCCCGGTTCGCGCGCGCGCCTCTCGCCTACTGGCTCGCGCAGCTGCGCGCGCACGATGTGCCGCACGCGCCGATCAACCGCATCAATGACGTCATCGTCGACCCGCAGGTCGAGCACCTTGGACTGGTGGTTCCCGTCGCGGCGCCGCACGGCGCCGCCAGCGCGGTGCGCCCGGCGGTGCAGTTCGGCGGCGAGCGGGCGCGCTCGGTTCGCGCCGCGCCTCTCCTTGACGAGCATGGGTCCGCGATTCGCGCGTCGCTTGGGCGCGGAGAACCGTGGCCGGAGCGTGGCAAGCACGCCGGGGACATTGCGAAATAACACATGAATGGGGGGGAGACCAGGATGTTGAACTCTAGATGCCGAGTGATGGCCATATTGGTCGCGGCCGCAGGGGTCGCGCTGGCAACCGTACCGGTGCTCGCGCCGGCGGAGGATTTGGGCGCGATCGTCGTCACCGCCCGCAAACGCGCCGAGTCGTTTCAAAGCGTTCCGGTGACGATGGATGTGTTCACCGAGAAGAACATCCAAGCCGCCGGAATCGAGAAGCCGGGCGATTTCATCGCGATGGTCCCGAACATGAACCTGGTTGAAACCCAGAACGCGGGCACTTCCTTCGTCGTGCTGCGCGGCATCTCCCAGGCGCGCAACAGCGAGCCATCGGTGGCCGTAGTCGTCGACGGCGTGCTCGAAACGAATCCGGCGGCGTTCAATCAGGAACTCCTCGACATCAAGCAGATCGAGGTTCTCAAGGGGCCGCAAGGAGCGTTATACGGCCGAGACGCGATCGGCGGCGCCATCATCATCCACACGCGCGGACCGACGGACCATTTCGAGGGCCACGCGGCGGTCGGAATCGGCAACGGCACGTCTGAAAAGGCGCTCCTCGCGCTCAGCGGCCCGATGAACGAATCGCGGACGCTGAAGTATCGCGCGGCGTTCAACGTCTACAACACCGACGGATTTCTCGAGAACACCTACCTCCATCAGAAAGCGGATCCGGCCCGCGACTACACGGGTCGAGCTCGTTTCCTGTGGACGCCGAACGACGCTCTAACCGCGGATCTGCGCTTCGCCGTCGACCGTCTCGAGACCCGCGGGTTTTACTTCGTGGTCCCGCGCGCGAACGAGGCGAATCCGTTCTCGACGTTCACGACGCCGCCTGATGCGAACAATACGAATACGCCGATCACCGTCAACAATCCGGGCGAAGACAATCGCGATCTGTGGAGCAGTTCGCTGAAAGTGGACTATGACACGGGCGCCGGAGTCGTCTCCTCGATCACCGCGTTCGACAAGACCAAGGAAATCATTACCGGAGATGCGTTCGACTTCCGTCCGCGTGCGACGTCGATCTTCCAGGCGCTTTTCGGCACCGACCTGAATCAAAGCCAATACCTGAATGTGAAGTCCTACAGCCAAGAGCTGCGTTTCACGTCGAAGCCGGTCGCCGGCTTCTCGTGGATCGGCGGGCTCTATTTCGTCCACACGGACAGGTTCATCTCCACGGGCAACATGGTGGATACGGGCGCCGGCGTATTTCCGGTCTACGAGCAACCGCGGTTGACGGGCCCGAACCCGAGCTTCTCGTTTCTTGCGGACACCCAGAGCAACGACGCCTGGGCGGCGTTCGCCGACGCGACCTACGACGTGACCAAGAAGTTCCAGGTCGACGTCGCTGCGCGCTACGACCAGGATCACCGCAACAACACAACCAACACCCCCACGCAGTTCCTTCCCGATCCGAGCGCCTACACCGGCGAAGTGCGCACACACACCTGGAGTGAACTGCAGCCGAAGGGGACGCTGCGGTACATGCCGACGGACAATTGGACGATCTACGGCGGCTGGAGCCGGGGATTTCGCAGCGGCGGCTTCAATCAGACGGGAGTCGGCGCGGTCGCGCGTGCGAACAACATCCTCGGCGTCAACGACGAATTCAACGCGGAGGTCGCCGACACGTGGGAAATCGGCGTCAAGAGCCAGTGGCTCGACCGGCGAGTCGACGTCGGCGTGAGCCTGTTCGACACGAAGTCCCGGAACGGCTACTTCTTCGTCTTCCTGGCCGCCAATTCCACGCAGAATCTCGGCAATCTCGATGCCACCTACAAAGGCGGCGAAGTCGAGATCAACGCGAAGGCGACCGATCACCTGAACCTCTATGCGAGCTACGGCTACACGGGCAGCCGAATCGACCGCATGGCCGATCCGACGGTCATCGGCAACCAGGCGCCGCTCGTGTCGCGCACGACTACCAATGCCGGTCTGGAGTACAATCACGCGGTTTGGCAGGGGATGAACGGTACCGCACGCGTCGATTTTCAGCGCATCGGCCGTACGTGGTGGGATCCGTACAACGTCACGTCGCGCGATCCGGTGAACCTCGTCGACATGCGCTTAGGCCTCGACAAGGGCCAATGGTCCCTGACCGCATGGTCCAAGAACCTGACCGACACCAGGTACAATACCGAGTTCTCGCCGGGCGGCTTCCTCTGGAAGGGCTTGCCGCGCCGCTACGGCATCGAATTCGACTACAAATTCTGAGTGCGAGAGAGAAAAACCATGAAACGCCGAAATCAATTGCCATCGCGCCTACACCACACCGCCTATGTCACCCGGGATCAGGAGAAGACGCGGCGGTTCTACGAGGACGTGATCGGCCTGCCGTTGGTCGCGACCTGGTGCGAATCCGACGAGTTGTTCGGCAAGGTACGCACTTATGTACACACGTTCTACGCGATCGGCGACGGCGGCGCGTTGGCGTTCTTCCAGTTTGCCGATCCGAACGACCAGGCGGAATTCGGTCCCAAGATGCCGCCGACGCCGTTCAACCACATCGCGCTCGCCGTCGACGCCGAAACGCAGGCGGCGATCGAGGCGCGCATCGCGACGGCCGGCATCAAACCACCGGATACCTACGTGCTCGAGCATGGGTATTGCCGCTCGGTCTACGTGGCCGACCCCAACGGCCTGATTCTGGAGTTCACGCGCGACCACCCGGATGTCGAGAAGATCGGCCACGATCGCCGCGCCGACGCGCACCAGGAGCTGAAGCGTTGGCTCGCCGGGGACCACCAGTCGAACAATCACTACCGCTGACGGGGTCGCGTCACGCGCGAGCAGCTCGCCCGTGCCGATGCCCTGAGCGGGTCAGGCGGGCGCCGGCGGCGTATTCAGCTGCAACAGGGGCGCGCCTTGCCGCCGAGCTGGATCGGCGGACAGGGCACCGATCCGTAGGAGCAGAACACGCAGCAGTCGCCGGCCTTGGGGCGCAAGAGCGTGTGACAGCCGGTGCACTCATAGAAGTACTGGCACGCGTCGGTCGGCATCGTCTCCAGCTTCGCGACCCCGCAGGCGGGACAAGTCAGCGTCGATTCGAGAACCAGCGTCGTCTCAGGCATGGCGCGCGTCCGTCAAATGATGTTGCGCGCGGCGAGCGCGTCGATCTCGGCGGCGTTCATGCCGAGCAGCCGTTCGAGCACCGTGCGCGTATGCTGCCCGAGCAGCGGCGGCCCCGCGCGGTAGCTCACCGGCGTCTTCGACAGCCTCAAGGGGCTTGCGAGCTGCGGCACGGTGCCGGCGGCCGCATGCGGCAGATCGATGCGCAAGTTGCGCGCCCGCACCTGCGGATCGGCGAACACGGCATCCAGCCCATTGATCGGTCCGCAGGGCACGCCCGCGCGCTCGAGCCGCGCCATCCAGTCGGAGGTGGTGCGCGCGATCGTCGCTCCCGCGAGGAGCTCGATGAGCGTGGTGCGATTGGCGACTCGCGCCTGGTTGGTCGCAAAGCGCGCGTCCTCGGCGACGCCCGCCAAGCCCGCCTCGGCGCACAGCCGCGCAAACTGCGCATCGGTGCCGACCGCGACGACCATGTCGCCGTCGGACGTGGGCAAGTCCTGGTACGGTACGATGTTCGGATGCGCGTTGCCGAGCCGCTGCGGCACGGCGCCGCCGACGAGGTAATTCATCGCCTGATTCGCCAGACAGGCGACTTGCACGTCGAGCAGCGCGACGTCGACATGCTGGCCCTCGCCGCTGCGCTCGCGCTCGGCGAGGGCCGCGAGAATGCCGATGACCGCGTACAGGCCCGTCAAGATGTCGGCGAGCGCGACGCCCGCCTTTTGCGGACCCGCTCCGGGCTCGCCGTCCTTGCGCCCGGTGACGCTCATCAGACCGCCCATCGCCTGGATCAGGAAGTCGTAGCCCGGGCGCGCAGCGTAGGGCCCGGTCTGCCCGAACCCGGTGATCGAGCAATAGATCAGGCGTGGATTGATCTTGCGCAGCGACGCGTAATCCAAGCCGTAGGCCTCGAGACCGCCGACCTTGAAGTTCTCCAGCACGATATCCGCGCGCGCCGCGAGCCGCTCGACGATCGTCCGGCCTTGCGGCGTCGTGAAGTCGACGGTCACGGATTCCTTGTTGCGGTTCGTGCACAGGTAATACGCGGCATCGCCGTCGAGGCCGGTATTGCGGTCATGCAGGAACGGCGGGCCCCAGGCGCGCGTATCGTCGCCGCTCGCCGGCCGCTCGATCTTGATCACCTCGGCGCCGAGGTCGCCGAGGATTTGGCTCGCCCAGGGGCCCGCGAGTACGCGCGACAAATCGAGTACCGTCAGGTGTGACAGCGGCGGCGCCACGCGCATAGCTCCGTCAGGCCGGCCGAGCGGGGGCTTCGGCGACGATGCGGTTCGAGAGTGCGCCGACGCCGTCGATCTCGACGGTGACTTCGTCGCCGTCGCGCAGGTATACCGGCGGTTCGCGCTTCATGCCGACGCCGCCCGGCGTGCCGGTGACGATGACGTCGCCCGGCGCGAGAGCGGTCCAGCTCGACACGTAGGCGATCAGCCGGTCGACCGCAAAGATCATGTCGCCGAGGTGGGCGTCCTGCATCACGCGGCCGTTCAGCCGGGTCTGGATGCGCTGCGCACCGAGCGCTCCGACCTCGTCGGCGCTGACCAGGAACGGGCCGAATGCACCGGTCCCGGGGAAATTCTTGCCGGGCGTGAATTGCGTGGTATGGCCTTGAAAGTCGCGGATCGACGCATCGTTGTAACAGGCATAGCCCGCAACGTGTTCGAAAGCCTGCGCGGCCGGGATATCGCGGCCGGCCTTGCCGACGATGACCGCGAGCTCTCCCTCATAGTCCATTTTGTCCGAGTGGCGCGGTTTCACGAGCGCCGCGCGGTGCCCGACCTGGGTATCCGCGAAGCGCGTAAAAATCGTCGGGTAATTCATTTTCGGCCGCGCGGTCTCGAGCCGATGGTCCTCGTAGTTCAGGCCGATGCAGATGATCTTGCCGGGGTTCGGGATCACCGGCAGGAAACGCACCGCGTCGAGCTCGAAGTCGGCGGCGGCGCCGGCGGCCGCGCGCGCCGCGGCCTGCAAGCCGCCGGCGGCGAGCAGGGCGCGCAAATCGGCGTGCGCCGGCAGGCGCTTGCAGAGCGAGACGATGCCGCTACCGGCGCAAAGACCGTATTGGGGAGTGTTGTCGACGCTGAACGAGACTAGGCGCATGACGTGACCTGTGGGGAAAAAAGCCCGGCGGATTATATGCGTTTCTCGCCGCTTGCGCGGATCGCTTACAATCCTCCGATGCCTGACCGAATTTTCACGAGCGACAACGTCGCCCCCGCCTGCGCCGAGATCATCGCCGCCGTCGCCGCCGCGAACAGCGGCAGCGCCGCCTCGTACGGCGCCGATCATTGGAGCGCGCGCCTGCGCGAGATCACGAGCTCCGTGTTCGAGAAAGAAGTGACGATTTTTCCCGTGGCGAGCGGAACCGCGGCGAACGCGCTCGCGCTCTCGCAGATCGTGCCGCCGTTCGGCGCGATCTATTGCCACGAGACCGCGCACATCATGACCGACGAATGCGCTGCGCCCGAGTTCTTCTGCGGCGGTGCGAAGCCTATCGGCTTGCCATCGGCCGACGGCAGGATCGACGGCGCGAAGCTCGCGGCGGCGATCGCGTTCGCGAACGAGATGGGCGTCCATCACGTCAAGCCGGCGGCGGTCAGCCTCACCCAGGCGACCGAATGGGGCACCGTGTACCGTCCGCGGGAGGTCGCGGCGATCGCCGCGATCGCGCGGCAGCATGGGCTTGCGGTGCACATGGACGGCGCGCGCTTCGCCAACGCGCTCGCGTACCTTGGCTGCAGCCCGGCGGAGGCGACCTGGAAGAGCGGCATCGACGTGCTCTCGCTCGGCGCGACCAAGAACGGCGCGCTGTGCGCCGAGGCGGTCGTATTCTTCGATGCCGGGCTTGCGCATGATTTCGAGCGGCGACGCAAGCGCTCCGGGCACCTGTGGTCGAAGATGCGCTTCTTGAGCGCGCAGTTGATCGCCTATTTGCATCAGGACCTGTGGCTTGCGAACGCGCGCCATGCGAATGCGATGGCGCGCACCCTCGGCGCGGGGCTCGAATCGATCCCCGGCGCGCGCCTGCTGCAAGCGGTCGAGGCAAACGAGGTGTTCGCCGCGTTGCCCGAGCCGGTCATCGCCGCGCTCGAGCGCGCGCGGTTCGCGTTCTACCGCTGGCCGTTTCCCGGGCTCGTGGATGCAATTTCGATCCGCCTGGTGACCTCGTACGCGACCCATGCCGCGGACGTCGCCGACTTCGTCGACACGGCGCGACGGAGCGGCTAGCGGATGGCGGGCGCACGCGGCCTCTGGCTGGGTTTGGACACCGGCGGCACGTTCACCGACGCGGTATTGCTCGAGGACGGACGGCGCGTCGTTGCGAGCGCGAAGGCGCTGACGACGCACTGGAACCTCGCGATCGGCATCGGCGGCGCGATCCGCGCGGTGCTCGCGGCGCTGCCCGCCGGCCGCGGCCGCGGCGACGTCGACCTGGTCTCGGTGTCGACGACGCTCGCGACCAACGCGGTCGTCGAGAACCGCTTCAGCCCGA
>VFSW01012065.1_pt1 | contig 12094 bp, 9 predicted proteins | sample 5358111 | NCBI WGS metagenome assembly VFSW01 (sample SAMN11554181, study PRJNA540505) | mine drainage metagenome | isolation source: sediment from site ElyBrook_90M | place: USA: Ely Copper Mine, Vershire, VT | collected 2017 | reverse complement strand
GGCCTCAGGCATCGTCTACAGGCGATGCATCTTCATCTGACGCTCCCGACTTACAGCAGCCTGCGGGCGATGCGGAAGCGGCGCCTCCGGCTGAGTCGCAGACCGCCGCGCTACGCGATGTGCACATGCCTCGCGCGGACTGGGTTCGCATGCGCCGCTTGCCCTGGGGCGCGCCGCTGGGCGAGTGGGGCGCGCTGGGTGTGAACATGCTCTCCATCCGCAAGGGCGAATCGCGTCATGAAGTTGTTTTTGTCGAGGTCGGTGGGCGCCGCTATGCCATCAAAGAGACCAGCCCCGAGGCGGCGGAACGCGAGATTCGCATCTACGAGCAGGTCAGACCGCTTCAGGTCAGCTCACTGGAGTCAGTCGGCTGGGTTATCGTCGCTGGCGAGCCAATCGAGGTGGGCGAGATGGGTGGCCGCCCGGTCTACATGTCGGGCGACACCGGGTATTGCGTCACACGACTGGCCGAGCGCGTGCTGCCGCAATCCATCCTCTATCGCTATCCCTTCACCAGCGCGAACAAGCGCCTGCTGTGGAACGCCATCGCGGAATTGCTGGTGGAGCTGCATGAGGCGGGGGTGTACTGGGGCGATCCCTCGCTTGCCAACGTGTTGATTGCCCTGAGCGGTGAACGCCTCACCGCCGTCATGGCTGACGCCGAGACCGCCGAGGTCGCGCCAGAGCCACTGGGCGAGGGACTGCGCCAGCAGGATCTCGATGCGTTCATCGAGTCGCTGACCTGGCAAGCCGAAGATATCCGCCTGGCGCGCGAGCTGGCGGAAGATACGCAGCTTATCACGGAGGGCGATGCGTTCTATGTCATCTCGCGCTACGCCAGTCTGCGCGTGGATCATCAGGCGGCGCGACGCGCGCCCAGCAGAGGGCTGGCTGAGCTGGAGCGGCGGCTCGAACGGATCAGCGCGCTCGGCTATGGCGCGCTCAGCCTGCGCTGGCTCACCCTGCGTCGCGCGCCCACTCTTCCTGAGGTGGAAGGTCCCGACTTGCCACCGCTGGAGGACGAGATGAAGATCGCTACACTGCGACCGCTCTGGTATACGCGCCGTGTGCGCGACCTGCTGGGTGTGCGGGCGCCACGCGCGGCGGCGGAGCGCATCTATCGCCAGCTCAATCTGCACAAATACCTGCTGAGCGAACGCGCGGGCCACGATGTCGGTATGGATGCGGCGGCGCGCGACTGGCTGATGCGCTACCACGAGCCGCTGATGCGCTTCCTCGACAGCTACCTGCCTGACGCCGATACCGCGCGCCGCTTCGACGCCTATGTCAACATCCTCAACCATACCTGGAGGCTGAGCCAGGAGCAACAGCGCACCGTTCCCATCGAAGAGGGCGCAATGGACTATGCGCTACGCGACGAGCGGCTCGCCGCGCAGGCCGACATACAGGCCGATGCGCAGGCTGACACACAGGCCGATGAAGCGGACACGACAGCGCCGCAGTGATGCGCTCGCAGCGAGTCGCCTGCCTCGTCGCTGGCTAGTCGCCTGGCTGACGTGTAGTGTCGAGCAGGCGGTTGGCGCTGGCCACCAGCGCGGCGATCTCCGCGCTCCAGGCGCCCGCGCGGATAGCTGTCGCCAGCCGTTCCAGCGCCAGCGCGCCCTGCTCATGGGCCTGGCTCGTCCCCGCCGCCTGGAGCGCCTCGGCGGCCTCAGCGGCCTCGGCGGCCTCGGCGGCATCCTGCGCGTCGAGGCTGGCAAAGAGCGCGCCCGCGCCATCCCCCGCTTGCGCGCCCGCGCGCTCCCAGAGCGAGCGAGGAACCTTCCGGACGCCAGATGCGCCCCCACGGTGCCGTATATGCGCCATTCGTGGTATGCTCCCAACTAATGTGAAGACGGCGCCCACTCGCGCGTAGCCAGGCGAGGAAACGGTGATGAGGCGAGTCGCGCATGAACGTCTGTTCGATGTCACTCACATGCGAGTGTACGTGCGCGCGCGTGCAACGTCAAGCATCTACGCCAGACGGCCCGGCGCGCATCGCCAGATGAGGCGGTTCACCACAAGAGGAGACGGGAACTCGTGAGTCAGCGGTCATCCACAGCGCCAGCTGCGTCAGAGCCGCCGGGAAACCCCAGGTCAGCCGTGGTGGGCGAGACAGAGCGAGCTGCGCGATCCGGCGCGTGGCGCGTGGTGAATGACACTGCCTGGCAAGCGCGCGCCCAGCGTGTCTGGTGGGACTTGCTCATCCCCGCGCTGATTTTCATCGTGACCTGGCTGCCCCGCAATGCGCTGGTTCATTCGCTCGACCTCGTCACCGACGAGAATGTCTACATCCCGACAGGGATCAACGACCTCCGCCTGTTACGCGCGGGCAATGTGACGAATCCCTACTGGCTGGTCAACTTCGAGGCGCCATCGCTTCCCAAGCTCATCATGGGGCTGGGCGCCGCGTATGGCGTGCGCCATCTGGGGCCACAGGGCTGGCTCTATGGCGCGCGGTTGCCCGGTGTGCTGCTCACCGCGCTCACGCTGGTCATCTGCTACTTTCTCGCACGCCCCATCTTCGGGCGCACGGCTGCCGTCATCGGCGCGCTGGCGCTGGCGGTCAGCCCGTGGCTGGCCTTCTTCAACTCCATCGCCTATCTCGACACCTATCTGCTCTGTTTCATGACGATAACCGCGCTGCTGGCCTGGCATGCAGCGCGCCGACCGTGGCTATGGCCAGTGGTCGGGGTCATGGGCGGGCTGTCGTTCGCCTCGAAGTACACCGCCGCGTTCGTCGCCATTCCCATCGTCGTGTACCTGGCGCTGTACTACCTCCTGATCGCGCGCCGACGCCCGCCCTGGCAGATTGCGCTCATCCTGCCCATCGGATTTATCGCCGCCTATATCGCCGACCCCGCGATCTGGATTGACCCGATTGGCCGCCTCTGGAACAGCATCATGTTCGAATATGACCATGCCTCCAGCGGCCACAACGCATTCTGGGCGGGCATCGTCTGGCAGCATGTGCCACCGGGTATCGGCCTCTACATTCTGCTGGCGAAGATGAGCCTGTTCATCATCATTCCTGCGCTGGCAGGGCTGCTGTGGGCGCTGTGGCGGCTGGCAAGCGCCATACGCGCGCTCCGCCTGCCGCTGGACGCGCAGGACGACGCAGCGCTCTTCGCGCTCGTCTGGCTCGGCGGCATGCTCCCCCTCTTTGGCTCACTCAGCATCATCGGCGGCACGCACTACGTCTTGCCGCTTGCCCCGCCAGTCGCCTTCACGGCTGGCTGGGTCTATGTCGGCGTGGCGCGCTGGCTGACGGCGCGCATCAGCCCCTGGCTCCAGGCGCGCGGCCAGGCGCTCACCAGCGGCCTGCCCCAGCGCCTCATCGCGCGCGGATTCGTGTTCAGCGAACTCATGGCCCGCCGCACGCTCATGCTCGCCTTCACGGCGCTCATTGCCGTCTGCATGGTGGCGCCGGGGACGGTGGGACTGCTGACGGTCTACCAGGCGGAGGGCTACACCTCCGAATGGCTGCCCGGCGAAAACCCCTCGCTCCAGGTCGCCTATCCCGCCTATGCCGACGCCATCCGCTGGATCGTCGCGCATAGCCAGGGGCGCACGACCGTCACGCTCATCATGAGCGAGCCTGGCGCGCTCGACTATTGGATGGGCACCCGCCAGACACTCTTTCCCAAGCGCATCCGCCTGGCGGTTGGCACTCCCAGCAACTTCCCACACTCCGAATTCATCGTCTGGCCAGAGCACCTGGTTCAGCGCCAGTTCCCCCGGCCAGCGAACTTCAACCAGCTCATCGTCCCCAGTATTCGCGGTGGCGCGACGACCTATTGCTACATTCTGCTCTGGCCCAATCCTGACCGCTGAGTCCGCGCTACCCCAGAAAGCCGAAGCTGGCGAGCATCGGCTGGAAGTAGGCCTGATTCGCCGCCGTGAACGCCGGGCCAGCGGCCGCCGCGCTGGCGGATGGCGCGAGATAGACAATGGTGTAGACGTAGCCGCCGCGCTGGGCGGAAAGCGCAACCACATGCGCATACTGCGCTGGTTGCCCGCTCGCAACCCGTAGCGTCAGATCGGACGTCAGCTGTATCCACGTCTGGCCAGCCAACGAGACGCTGGCCGCCGCTCCGGCTGGTGTTGGCGTAGTTCCCGGCTGTGTCAGCGCATCGAGAAATTGCTGGTCGAGCGTGGCGAGCGCCGGAGCGCCGCTGGCCTGCTGCGCCTCGATATTCACGCTGGCTCCGCCGACTGGCGCAGTGAGCAGCGACCAGTAGCTCTGCGGCGCCGCGTTGCGCTGCTGGATGAGCCAGCCCGACGGATGACCTATCTGATAGAAACCGGGTACGCTATAGATCGTCAGGCTGGGGGTAGCTGTCAGGGTGGGCGCGGCGCTGGTCGCGGTCGCCAGAGGCGCGCTGGTCGTCGCCCCACCGATGACGCCATTCGCGAAGAGCGCCGCCACAACGACAATCGCCAGCAACAGCAGCGCGATCAGCGCGATAGAGATGGTTCGCGCTGCGCCGCCAGCTTCGCGTGGCGCCAGTGGCTGCGCGGGCGCCGCCGGGATGGGCGCCGCCCAGGCAGGCAACTCCTGCGTCGTGTCGTGTCTGGCGCCTGCTCCAGTCGGCAGCGCCGCAGTGGGCAACTCCTGCGTTCGCTCATCTCCAGATGGCGCGACGGCTGCGGTGGGCTGCTCGGCCAGTCGCTCGGCTCTGGCCTGCGCGACAACTGGCGCGATTTGCTCATGCGCGACGGCGCGCGTGGCGCTATCATCCTCCTCGCGCACGACCGCCTCGCGAATGGGTAACACATCCGACGTTTCAACCGCCTGGCGCGCTGCGAGCGCTGCGCGGTCTGCGTCGAGTGGCGCGCCACAGACCGCGCAGCGCAGGGGCGCCGTCTCCATCTCTGAAGCGGTGAACGGACTCCCACAATGAGGGCAATAGCGTACCGACATAGCGTCTCATTTCCATCCCGCTGCGGGCGCCCGCGCGCCGCGCAAGTAGGCGATATTCATTCTCCGCCGAACATCTTGCCCGCTCACACGTTCTCTCTATGAGGAGAGAACGCACACCTGAATCTGGCGCGACTGCGCGAAGCGGACACTTCTCCTGATGCGCCTGGCCCCAACAGCATATCAGGACTTTTTTCTCTCATCCTTAATGAGATACGTGTGTATGTCGTTTCCTATAACACAGGAACGCATGATGCGAATGAATCTGTGACAGTGGCGTGTGAAGCAGTCAGGGTATGCTGGAGCATCACAAACGCACCCGCATGACAGCGATTCCCTGCGAGCAACCCCTTCACCGTTCGAGCGACCAAGACCTGTTGAGACGATTCACCGCGTTGGGCTGATGGCGCCCTGCCAAAGCTCAATCGCGCATGTGGCAGGAGTGGGCTGTGAGTATCTTCAAGCGGGGCGACGACCAGGATAGCGCCGGACAGTATGGCGCCAATGACGACAATCTGCGCGGGCCACTTTCGGGTCGCATCGGCGCTGGCGCCGCTAGTGGCGCTGGCGGCGCTAGTGGCGCTGGCGGCGCTGGCGGCGTTGGCGGTGGTCAGCATACGGCATTCTCGAATCAATCCACACGCATGAATAGCGGCCCGCCGCCGGATGGCGCGCCAGCGACACGCTACCCGGCGCCCGCGCAGAATCCGGCGGCGGCGGCGGCGGCGACGGCGCGCGAAAACAATCTCTTCGATCTGAAGCGCAAGGTACAGGCGGCGCTCATCGCTGAGATGGATCCCAAGATGGATCTCTCGCAGACAGTGCAGGTACGCCGCACCATCGAAGAACTGTTCAATCGCATCCTCGAACAGCAGAGCGTTGTCCTCTCGCGGCAGGACCGACTGCGGCTCTTCGAGGCCATTGCGGCGGAGATTCTGGGGTTCGGCCCCATCGAGCCACTGCTCAATGACGACAGCGTAACAGAAATCATGGTCAACGGCCCACGCTCGGTGTTTGTCGAGCAGAATGGTCGCCTGTTCCGTACCGATATCCGCTTCCGCGATGATGACCATGTGATGCGTGTCGTCGAGCGCATCGTCTCCCCGTTAGGGCGCCGCATTGACGAAGCGCAGCCCTATGTAGACGCCCGCCTGCCAGACGGCTCGCGCGTGAACGTCATCATCCCGCCGCTCTCGCTGGTGGGGCCAGTGATGACCATCCGTAAATTCTCCAGGCGCCCACTGACGCCTGATGACCTCGTGCGGCTGGGGTCCATCTCGCAGCCAATGGTTGATTTTCTGCGGGCCTGCGTCGAAGCGCGACTGAATGTCGTCGTCTCTGGCGGCACAGGCAGCGGCAAAACGACACTGCTGAATGTGTTGTCGGGCTTCATCCCCGGCGATCAGCGTATCGTCACTATCGAGGACGCCGCTGAGCTTCAGCTGCGGCAGGAGCATGTCATCCCACTGGAGAGCCGCCCCTCGAATATCGAGGGCAAGGGGCGTATCACCACACGTGATCTCGTCGCGAATGCGCTGCGCATGCGCCCAGACCGCATCGTCGTTGGTGAGGTGCGCGGCGCAGAGGCGCTCGACATGCTCCAGGCGATGAATACCGGTCACGATGGCTCACTCACGACGCTGCACTCGAATTCCCCGCGCGACACCATGCGGCGCCTGGAGACGATGGTACTGATGGCTGGCATGGATCTGCCCCTCCGCGCGATTCGCGAGCAGATCGCCAGCGCCACTAACCTGATCGTCCATCAGGAGCGCATGCGCGATGGCAGCCGCAAGATCACGCATATCACCGAGGTCGTTGGCATGGAGGGTGATGTCATCACGCTACAGGATCTGTTCATCTTTGAGCAGACAGGGTATGATGATGGGCGCGTAGTGGGTCGCTTGCGGCCTACGGGCATCAGGCCAACCTTCATAGAGATGTTCGAGATGGCCAATATCCACCTGCCCGCACAGATGTTTGGGTATGGTGAAAATGGCGCATGGCGGAACTAGCTGTGCGCTGACCCATCCCTGCCATCCCCTGCCGCGCTTCCCATAAGAGCGCACGAATAGACGATAGAGGTCGCAGTCTATGAGCGCATTTCTTCCCGCAAGCTCGCCCGGCATACCGCTGACGCTGGCCACGTTGATCACCACATCAGCGATGGTGATCGGCGGGCTGATCGCCGCTGGCGTCATTCTCTTCTTCATCGGCCTGCAACGCATCATTGACGCGCGTACGAATGTCGTGGACCGTCGCCTGAGTGATATCGGCGTTGTGGGTGTTGCGGCTGCTACAGGCGCATCCAAAGGCAAACAGGGCAAACGCCGGCGAGCGCAGGCTCCAGGCAATCAGACGAGCAACTACAGTGTTCGTCTGGCCAGCGAGCTAGCCCAGGCCGATCTGCGCATCACCGCCGGTGAATTCATGACATTGCGCGGTGTGCTGGCCAGCGTCGGCGCCTTGCTTGGCCTGGTCATCCCCGTCGGCAATCCTTTCGTGCTGGCGCTCGTGCTGCTGCTGCTCGGACTCTATGGCCCGACATTCTGGGTGCGCCGCCGCAAGCTCGCCCGTCAGCGCAAATTCAATGAGCAGCTGCCCGATATGGTGACGCTGATGGCGGGCGCGCTCCGCACGGGGTATGCCTTCATGCAGTCGCTGGAGCTGGTCGCGCGCGAGGGGGTGGAACCCACCAGGACAGAGTTTTCGCGTGTCGTGCGTGAGGTCGGTGTGGGCATTCCGCCAGAAGAGGCGCTGAGCCATCTGGTCGAGCGCATGCAGTCTGAAGATCTCAATCTGCTCGTCACCGCTGTGAATGTGCAGCGCGAGGTCGGTGGCAACCTCGTTTAAGTGCTGGAGATCATCGCCGCGACCATTCGCGAGCGACTCAAGCTGCTGGGTGAGGTCGGTGTGCTGACCGCGCAGCAGCAGCTCTCAGGCTATATCATCTCAATGCTGCCGGTGGGGCTGGGTCTGCTCCTCTTCATCATCAACCCCTCGTACATGCTCGGCATGTTCACCGATACACACTGGTTCGGATGGACGATTGTATCATGTAGTCTGGTGATGGTCGTCACAGGTCTCATCGTCATCCGCCGGATCGTTGACATCAAGGTCTGATGCGGCGCCGACCAGAGGGGAAGACACTATGATTGCGCTGTTTGCGCCACTCCTGGCGCCGGTCGCTGGCTTCTTCACATTCTTCGGCATCTTGCTGTTGCTGCTGGGGCTGGGTGGCTCACGGGGCGTTGATCCCATGACGACACGCTTGAACGATGCGGCGCGCGGTGGCGTGATGACGCTTGAAGAGCGGGAGATGCAGGCGTCGTTCTATGACCGCTTCTTCCGTCCACTCGCGGCTGGCATCTCGCGGGGTCTGGCCCGATTCACCCCTGCCCAGAGCGTCGAGAGCACGCAGAAGCGCCTGATGAATGCGGGTTTGCTCGGCCCGATGCAGGTCTCGGACTTCATCGGCATGAAAGGGCTGGGCCTCATCGCCGGGCTGGCATTCGGTGGCCTGCTTGTGTTCTTCGCCCACCCCCAGACGCTCGTGAGCGCCATGCTGCTGGGTGGGTTCGCCATTGTGGGCTACGTCTTTCCTGATCTCTGGCTGCGCAACAAGACTGCGCAGCGCAAGCTCGCCATCGCCAATGCGCTGCCCGATGCGATTGACCTGCTCACCATCAGTGTCGAGGCGGGGCTGGGCTTCGACCAGGCGCTCGCCCGCATCGTCTCGAAGGCGGACAATCTGCTCACCCGTGAGTTCGCGCGAGTGCTACAACAGATGCGTCTGGGCATGGCGCGGCGCGATGCCCTGCGTGAATTGGTGGATCGCACAGGCGTCGAGGATCTCGGGCAGTTTGTAGGCGCTATCATCCAGGCGGAGCAGCTGGGCGCCAGCATCGGACGCGTGTTGCGCATCCAGTCGGCTGAGATGCGCGTGCGCCGTCGCCAGCGGGCGCAACGCCTGGCCCAGCAGGCCCCCATCAAGATGCTCTTTCCGATGGCGTTTCTGATTCTGCCCTCTATCTTTGTAGTGGTGCTCGGCCCGGCCATCCCGCGTATCGTCCACGCCTTCGCTCCAGGCGTACCGCTGTAACACCTCCCCGGCTACCGGAGAGGGACACATAGCTTGTATTTGCGCCCACTTTCGGCTACGGTTGGTGCAGGCGCTATGCCAGCGCAGACGAGCGCTGAGCGTCATGCCGCGCTATTTGGAGGGGGGCGCACGATGGACATCCCGGCATTCGAGAGCAGGGGTGATATCCCCGCAGCGACGCTGGAGTATGCCACAGAGATTCGCGCTGCGCAGGGGAATCCCCGGCGACTCGAAGATCTGTTTCAGGCGGCGCGACGCACAGGGCAGGCCAGCGACTTCGCTGAAGCGCTCGCGGCAGCCTGCGCGGAACACCCGGACGACATGCTCTACCTGGCCTGGCGTTACCGGCTGGAGTCAGCGGAAGCGCAGCGCGCTGGCCGACTGGGCGCAGGCTGGCGGCTGGCGATTGTGATCAGTGTCGCGCTGGCGCTGATCTTCTGGGCGACCTCCAGCCCAACCTGGACTACCACCGACAATATCCCCATGCAAGTCTACGTTTGGCCACTGCTCGCCGCGCTTGCCCTCGTCTGGTATCTGGCGCTGGCGGGCGGGCGAAGTCGCGCCCGCTATGCGCTGGCCATTGGCGCGACGCTGTGGCTAGCAGCCCTGGGCGGCTATGTCTTTGTCATAGAGCGTGTACCGCATGCCGTCATTATCGGTGCGGCGCCAGCATATACCGATGCGCGTCTGATGAACCTATATGAGCATCTGATGATGCTACACTTGCCGCTGCTGGCATGGGCCGCCGTCGGGCTAGCGGCGCTGGGGCTGCGCTTCAGCGCGCGCGATCTCTTTGGCCTGCTCACGAAATCGCTGGAGACTATCGGCGCGGGTGGCGTCTTTGTCATCGCGGGGGTCATATTCGTTGGCCTGACCGCCGCCATGTTCCAGACACTCGGTGTGCAGCTACCGCTCTGGGTGATGCGACTGCTGGTCGCGGGAGGCGCCGGACTGCTCCCCGCGCTCGCCGTCGCCAGCGTCTACGATCCCTCGCGTCGTGCGGGCGCGCAGGACTTCTACCGTGGCTTTGGCAAGATTCTGGTGATCGTCACACGCATCCTGCTGCCGCTGACCATCGTGACGCTGCTGATCTATATCGCCTTCATCCCCGCTAACTTCTTCGCGCCATTCAACCAGCGCAATGTGCTGATTACCTACAATGTCGGCTTGTTCGCCGTCATAGGGCTGCTGGTCGGCGTCATTCCCATCTCGGTGGAAGATGTCGCGCCACGGCTGCGCGGCTGGCTGCGCGCGGGCATCATTGCGCTGGCGGCGCTCGCGCTGCTGGTCAGCCTCTACGCGGTCAGCGCCATTCTCTATCGCACCGCGCTCGACGGCCTGACGATAAACCGTCTCGTTGTCATCGGCTGGAATATGCTCAATATCGCGCTGCTGGCGCTGGCCTTGCTGGCGCTGGCGCGGGCCGGGCGCGGCGATGGCTGGGCGGCGGCGCTGCAACGTGGGGCGAGTGGTGGCGCGCTGGCCTACATCGTCTGGAGCCTCGCGCTGACGCTGGCGCTGCCCTGGATCTTCTAAGTCTCCGCCCCTGGATATTCCTCACTGCGAGGCGATGATCTTCATGAACTGAGGATCATCGCCTCGCCTGGCGTTTCAGTCCTATCGTGTGACCAGCGCAGACCGCCGGACGCCTGACAACACAAGCGACTGCCTCTGCCTTCTGTCCTCGCCGCCTCCTCTTTCCTGCCCCGGCATCCTTCACTTTCCGGCGCGCGAGTGGCAAATCCCCATGTTTCTGGCGGCGGCGTGTGACGACTTGAGGAGGATTCGGCGTGGACACTCTTACGCGGATGAGCGCATCCGCCCACAACCCCACATCAGCACAGCGGCGCACCGGACGCGCGTCACTGGCGCTGCTCTCGCTAGTGACGCTACTTGCAGCCACACTCGCCTCATGGAGTGGGCTGGCTGGCTCGACTACCGTCGCGCAAGCGCACGGGGCCAGCGCACTGACCAGCACCGTAACAAGCGATGACTGGCCAGCCTATCAGCACGATGCCCAGCGGAGCGCGACGAGCGCCGATACGACCCTCACAACGGGCGCAATCTCGCAGCTACGCCCGCTCTGGACTTATCAGACAGGCAATGTCATCGTCGCTGAGCCAGCGATCGTCAGCGGTGTGGCCTATGTCGGCTCATGGGATGGCTATGAATACGCCATCAACACGACGACCGGCCAGCTCATCTGGAAGACCTCGCTGGGTATCACCAGCGTCGCCGCCTGTAGTCCTTCGACGGCAGGCGTCTCATCATCGGCGACCGTGCAGAATGGCATGGTTTACGTCGGCGGCGGCGACAGCTACTGGTACGCGCTCAACGCGAGCGATGGCACGGTCGCCTGGCGCGTGTTCGTCGGCGACAACAGCGCGACTGGTGGCCACTACAACTGGTCAAGTCCGGCGATCTATAACGGGTACGCCTACGTCGGCATCGCCAGCTTCGGCGACTGTCCGCTGGTGCAGGGACAAGTGCTCCAGATCAGCCTGACGACGCATCAGATCGTCAACACGTTCAACCTCGTCCCGACAGGGCAGACCGGCGCTGGCGTCTGGGGTTCACCAACGGTTGACCCTACGACCGGCACAGTCTACGTCGCCACAGGCAACTCCGGCTATGGCGCAGGCTACTATGGGCAGGCGCTGGTCGCGCTCGACGCGAACACGCTGGCGCTCAAAAGCTACTGGCAGGTTCCACAGAACCTGATTGGTAGCGACTCTGACTTTGGCAATACGCCCGTCCTCTTCACAGACAGCAATGCGCGTCAGCTCGTAGCCGCCGTCAACAAGGATGGTGTCGTCTACGCCTTCGACCGCACGAATGTGTCGGCTGGCCCGGTGTGGCAGACCACTGTCGCCTACGGTGGTGAATGTCCTGAATGCGGCGATGGCAGCATCTCCTCGATGACGTTCACCAACAATCAGCTTTACGTCGCTGGCGGCAACACGAACATCAATGGCGTGGGCTACGCTGGCTCGGTGAGCGCGCTCAACCCGACGACCGTCGCGTTCATCTGGCGGCGCGGCGAACTGAACTTCATCATGACGCCGCTGACC
>VFSW01012064.1_pt1 | contig 12094 bp, 10 predicted proteins | sample 5358111 | NCBI WGS metagenome assembly VFSW01 (sample SAMN11554181, study PRJNA540505) | mine drainage metagenome | isolation source: sediment from site ElyBrook_90M | place: USA: Ely Copper Mine, Vershire, VT | collected 2017 | reverse complement strand
AACTTTACTTGCAGGTCTTCAAGAACGATGCCACAGCCGATGAGATGATCCCGTTTGTGGAAATCACTGAAGTCCAAATTCGACACAAAGACCTTGCGTAGCCGGGGCGGTCTAAAAATATCACAGCGAGCAAGCCGCATGAAATTTCAAACCGTTCTGCTATTTGGCGCGCCCGGTTCCGGCAAAGGCACCCAAGGCAAAATCCTCGGAACCATTCCCAATTTCTATCACTTTTCATGCGGAGAGGTCTTTCGCAATTTGCGCGCCGACAGCGACCTGGGCCGGATTTTTCTCCAGTACTCAAGTCGCGGCGATCTGGTGCCCGACGCACCGACGATCCGCCTGTGGCGGCACAATCTGGAGGGGGCCGAGCATGACGGACGGTTTAATCCGGCCTGTGACACGCTGGTGCTGGATGGCATCCCGCGCAATGTCAATCAGGCCAAAATGCTGGCGGGAACCATAGAAGTGCGCGTGATTTTTTATTTAAGCTGTCCGGACATGGACAAGCTGGTGTTCCGGCTGCAGCGGCGGGCGTTGCGGGAAAATCGCCTGGACGACGCCAATATCGGGGTCATCCGGCAACGATTGGAAACTTACGAACTGGAAACGGCGCCCGTGCTGGACTTTTACGGGCCTGCCGTCGTCCGCAAGATTGATTCCACGCAAAGCCCGATCAATGTCTTGCGGGATATTCTCAATGTGCTGGCCGCGCAAGCCACGCATGACACCAGCCTCACCCCCGCCGCTGGTCCGCGCCGAACGCCCGTCAAAAGCCGCCGCTAAGGAGTCGTCGCAACCCACCCATTTTCAAACCAAAAGCGATGCCAGAAAAATGTGCGCGGAAAAATAATGGGAATGAGACAGGCCCTCTGCGCCCGGTTAAATTTTGAGCGCTCAACCCTTGCATCTGGTTTTTATGGGGACCGCGAAACTGGCTTGCGCCAGCTTAACGGCGTTGCGGGATTCGCCTGACTTCGAGGTGCTGGCAGTGGTCACCCAGCCGGATCGGCCTCGAGGACGTCACCTCCATCCGCAGCCATCGCCGGTGAAAACGGTCGCATTGGATTGCGGGCTGGCTGTTTTGCAGCCCGAGCGCGCTCGCGATCCCGCTTTCATTGAGCAACTGCGTGGTTTCCAACTGGATTTGATTATCGTGGCCGCGTACGGTCAATTGCTTCCGCCCGCCATTCTCGCGATTCCGCGTCACGGTTGCGTTAATGTCCACACATCCCTTTTGCCAAAATACCGCGGCGCGGCGCCGATTCAGTGGGCAATTCTAAACGGTGAATCCCAGACAGGGGTGACAATCATGAAAATGGCTGAAGGGCTGGACTGCGGAGACATTCTGAGCCAGGAAACCACGCCGATCACTCCCGAGGATAACGCCGCAACCTTGCATGACCGGCTGGCGTTGACGGGGGCGCGCTTGTTGACTGTCACGCTTTTAAAGTATGCAGACGGAGAAATCTCCGCGCGCCCGCAAAGCGAAACGGAAGCGACCTACGCGCGCAAAATAACCAGGGAGGATGGCCGCCTGGATTGGGCTTCTTCCGCCCGCGCCTTGTCCAATCGCATCCGCGCGCTTACCCCGTGGCCGGGAGCGTTTACCCATCCCGCCGCGCTTCCCAAACGACTATTGAAACTTTGGAAAGCCACACCGGCGGAAAGCCGTTGCGGGTTGCCTGGAGAAATCCTGCATACAAGCAATGCCGGCATCCTTGTGGCCAGCGGCGAAGGCGCGTTGCTTGTGCAAGAACTTCAACCCGAGGGCGCGCGGCGAATGACCGCCGCCCAATTCCTTTCCGGCCATCCAATGCGAGCCGGCGATAGGATTGGTTAAGCTGGCGTACCCCGCGAAATTGCCGCCTCCGGGCGCGCCGGTCAGTGCGTAGTTTCGGACTCGGACCGATGGGCTACGCCTCCTTGATTCGCCCGGCCAATTCCGCGGCTGGATAGTTCCAAATTTCCGCCATCGTGGGGTGGTAATGCGGCATGGCTGCCAGTTCATGCACCGTCATGTGCTTGTGCATTGCGGCAATGATCTCGTGAACAAATTCCCCGCCCATCGGCGCAACGCAGGCCGCGCCGAGGATTTCGCCCGTGCGCGGGTCGGCCAAAAGCTTCACAAAGCCATCGTTGGCCGCCATGATCTGGGCTTTCCCATGATCGCTGAGCTGATAGCTCGCCGCCAGAAAGGGAACGCCGCGCGCATGGGCTACTTTCTCCGTCAGGCCAACGCTGGCGACCTGCGGGTCCGTGAACGCCACGCTGGCCAGCAGCCGATAATCCATCGCGCGCTTATGGACGGCGTTGGCGATGTTGTGGGCGGCGATTTCCCCCTGCTCAATGCCGATGTGCACGATTTGATCCGGCCCCGTGCAGTCGCCCGCCGCGTAAATATGCGCGAGCGCCGTTTGCATTTGCGCGTTGGTCACAATCCGTCCCTCTTCCGTGCCCAAACCGATCTTCTCCAGTCCCAACCCCGCGGTGACTGGAATTCTGCCCAACGCAAAAAGAATCTCCTGCGCCGTGACTTTGTTCGCCCGATCGTTATGACGAAACGAAATGCCCTTCTCGCGCCCTTGGCGAAACGCCTCAATGAGCTTGGTGTTGCTGCAAAGCCGGACGCCCTCGCGCCGAAGCACCTTGGCCAGCACCACGGCGGCGTCGCAATCAAATTCGCGCAACAGATATTCGCCGCGTTGGAGCAGCGTCACCTTCACATCCAGCCGGCAAAAAAACTGCGCCAATTCCACCGCCACCGGACCGCCTCCCAACACAATGAGCGACTTGGGCAGCCAAGAAAGCGAGAGCGCCTCATCGCTTGTCAAATAACCGATTTCAGCCAGGCGCGGAACCGGCGAAGGGGCGGAAGTGGAGCCGGTGCAGATAATGAAATGCCTGGCGGAAATTGTTTTCGGAACGGCCGCGGAGCGCCCGGAACCCGCCAGTCCCGCATCAGAAAGAGCCAATGTGTGATCGTCGACAAATTGGGCGCGCGCGCGGATGAACTTGAAATTCCCGCCCGCCAGTTCCTTGCGACGATGCCTCGCAAAATCATCGATGAGCGCCTTTTTGCGGGCCATCATCGCCGTAAAATCAAAACCCGCTTTGGGGATGCGCAAACCCCACGTCTTGCCCGCGCGCGCCAGATGAAGAACCTCCGCGGCAAACAGCAGCGCTTTGCTGGGCATGCATCCGCGCAGAATACACAGCCCTCCGATTTCCTTGCCGCCCTCGATGACAACGGCGCGAAGCCCCGCGGCGCCCGCCGTTCTTGCCGCGGCGTAGCCAGCGCTGCCTCCGCCGATTATCGCAACATCGTACATCGAACCTGATTCATGCTACCGAGATCCAACCCGGGAGTCCACCCGCTATTTCAAACTCACTCCTCGTCCCTTCCCGCGCCGCCGGCCAAGTCAACATTCACTTTTAGCCACTCTGGTCAAATAGTGCCATTCGGAATTGACCACGCCGGACCTCAATGGCCACCCAACCAAAAAAAGAATTCGGGCGCAACTCCCTGTCGTGCAAGGCGGAAAACGCCTTCAGGAACCCTTCCGGAACGCCCCAAGGCAACCGGTGTGGCATCCTAAGTGCTAGAACCCTTTCCACAAGCCCGCGATGCGGCGCGGCTTTTAATTCACAGAACGCCCGGGTTGGCCAACAACCCATCCCGGTGAAATTGACGTGAAATTGCAACCAACCAAAACCGATGAAAAACCAACATCATTGCATCAACCTTATTCGCACAGCGGTCTTAGTGGCGGCCTTTTCGGCCGCGTCCCCACACCTGCGGGCGCAAACGGATAACGCCGACACGCTAGAAAAGGAGAATCAAGAGCTCAAGCGGAGGCTCGACAAGCTGGAAAACATTGTCAAGAAAGAGGGGCTAATGCCAAGCGACGACTCGGCCCCCACGCACGACGCGGTCAGGGCGTTGAGCCAGGTGGACATCACCGGGTTTGTCAGCACGTCCTATTTTTCCGACGTTGCCAGCAGCAAGGACAACCACCCGGCCGGCTATCTCTGGAACACCACCCTCAATTCCTTTACAGTCAACGAAATCAAGCTCACTCTCGGCAGTCCCGCCCCCGACAAGGACAAGTGGGATGCGGCTTACCGCGTCTCAATGATTTGGGGCGACGACGCAAAAATTGTTGATACCGGCGCTTTTGGCCCCGGAAACCCGACGATCCCCATCCGCGAGGCTTACGTCGAACTCAATGTGCCCATCGGCACCGGCCTGGACATCAGGGCCGGCGAATTGATCTCCCTCCTCAACTATGAGTCCGGCGACGGCGGGGCCGTCAATGCCAACTTCTCGCAGGGTTACCAATGGTATTACACCGGCAATCCTCCCAATGCCGGCATTCAAGCCTCCTATGACTTCAACGAAATGTTCGGCTTCAAACTGAGGTTGCAGAACGGCCTCTACAACGGCCCGGTCTCGTCCGGTCCCAAAACTTTCATGGGCGGCCTCTACTTTCAACCGGATAAGAAGACCTCCCTCGTCTTTCTCGGCTTTGAAGGACGCCAGAACTTCCCGCCAATTTGGTGGGACATTTATGGCGGCTCATTCATCGGTTCCAGAGTCTTGACTGAAAAACATAATTTGCAGTTCGCCACGGAGTTTGACTGGTTCCAGTTTGCCAGTTCGCCCATTGCCCCGCCCGGGGCCGTGGATGGCCACTTCTGGTCCATCGGCGGCTGGCTGACAGCCGACATCACCGACAACGACGGGGTGGCGTGGCGCGCCGATTATCTGGCCTACCCGCCCGGATTGGGGACCATCTGCAATTCCCCGGCCCCGGGCGCCGACGCTCCCTTTCCCGCGGGCATCTACACCGCCGGCGGCGGCCAGGATTTAAACAGCGTGACGCTCACGCTCAACTACAAACCGGCTCCAAACATCAAGCTCCAGCCGGAAATCCGCTGGGACCACTCCAGTTCCGCCGGCGCGCTCAACGGCAAGCGCGATCAGGTAATTCTCGGCATGGGCGCGTCTTACGTTTTCTAACCAACCCAACACTCGGCATCAACTTGCTTCAGCGAAATCGAAAAAAAACCAAAACTCCTATGAAAATGCATCCATCCAAATTATTCGGCATCGGCGCCGGGCTTATGCTTGCGTATGGCAGCCTGGCGGCGGACACCATCAAAGTCGGGATACTTCATTCCCTGAGCGGCACGATGGCCATCAGCGAAACATCCTTGCGCGATGTCTTGCTCTTCGCCTTCGATGAGATCAACGCGGCGGGCGGCGTCAAAATTGGCGACAAGTCCTACATGATTGAACCGGTGATCGTGGATGGCGCATCCAACTGGCCGTTATTCGCCGAAAAAGCCAAGCAGCTTCTGGAAGAGGACAAGGTGGCCGTGGTTTTCGGCTGCTGGACCTCCGTAAGCCGCAAGTCAGTCCTGCCAGTTTTTGAGAAGGACAACGGCTTGCTCTTTTATCCCGTCCAATACGAAGGGGAGGAATTGTCCAGGGACATTTTCTACACCGCCGAAGCCGTCAACCAACAGGCCATTCCGGCCGTGGATTACCTCCTGGCGCAGGGCAAGAAGAAATTCTATTTGATCGGCACCGACTACGTTTACCCGCAAACCACCAATCTGATTCTCTACAAATACCTCCTGCTGCATGGCATCAAGATTGACGATATTGGCGGCGGCCTGCGCAAAGATGACAGCGGCAAGGTCATTTCCGCCGGCAAATACACGCCCTTCGGCCACACGGACTACCAACAAATCGTGGCCGAGATCAAACAATTCGCCGCCGGCGGCGACGCCTGCGTGGTCAACACCATTAACGGCGATTCCAACGTCCCCTTCTTCAAGGAAGTCGCCGCGGCGGGTTTGACCCCGGCCGATTGCCCGGTGGTTTCATTCAGCCTTGCCGAAGACGAGTTGCGCGCTCTGCCGACCAAAGACCTGGTGGGCGAACTGGGTTGCTGGACTTATTTCATGTCCCTTAAGACTCCGGAGAACAAAGCTTTCCTGGCGCGTTGGGATTCGTGGCTCAAGACCGAGGATCATCCAGGCGTCGTCAAAGAAAAACGAGCAATGGACAGCCCGATGGTTCTCTCTTACGACGGGGTGTATCTCTGGAAAAACGCCGTCGAGAAAGCCGGGACCTTTGACGTGGAGAAAGTCCGCGAGACCCTCGAATCCGGCGACATTAGCTTCGACGGTCCCGGCGGCAAAACCACCATGGAGAAGAACCATCATACCGTCAAAAATGTTTACATCGGCGACACCCGCGCCAACGGCCAGTTCAAAATCCTCAAGACTTTCGATCAAGTCCCCGGCGAGCCGTTCCTCCTGAAGGATCTTGACGCGAAGCTCGCCGCCCTGTCCAAATAATAAGACGGTTGCGTTGCGCAATTTGCGTGTTCCGAGTTCAAGGGGCGGAGCCACTGGCTCCGCCCCGCGGAGTTTGGACGCTCTGTGGCCGAAGTAGCAATGAACGAATTCCAAACCCAAAAGCCGCCAAGGACGCACCGCCAATCCCTTGCCCCTACCGTCCTTTCCGTCCTTTTTCCAAAGAAGAAGCCCCCGCCAAGCCCGGTTCTAGTTTTCGCCTTCGCCCTGGCGCTTTTCAGCGCCACAATCCGCCCATCCCCCGCGGCGCCGCCAGCCGATGCCCGGGTTCGCGGCCAATTGTCACAGGCGATCTTGGGCGAAGGGCCGGAACAGCAGAAACTGCTTGGCGATCTGGCCGAGTCCGGCGCAAAGATCGTCCATGATGTCCTGAGCGCGTGGTCGCGCGACGGCGTTTTTATCTACCCCGCGCCGGACGGCTCCAGGACGCCGGTTTTGCTTGAAGAGACCCAGGATGCCAACGGCAAAGCCCGCGCCATCCGCATCTTGGATGGTCAAATCCTCAAAGACGCCAAAGGCGCCGAACTGCGATTTGGCGCCAATGACTTAAACCCGGCCGACGTGGATATGCGCCTGCGAAAGGCAATCCAGCAAGCGCTGGATTCACTGGCGCTGGCCGACCCCGATGCCGACGCGCGCCAATCGGCGGTATTGAAGCTGGGCAATTCACAGAAACTTCAATACATCCCCATCCTCCAGGGCCGCCGCGCCAAGGAAACCAACGCCGGCGTCCGAAAAACCATGGACGAGGCCATCGCGTTGCTCCAGCTTGGCGATCCCGACGCCAAGACAGAGGCGGCCGCAGTCGCGCAACTTGAGCGGCTCAAGGACATGGGATCGCTGGACAACCTCAAACTCCTGGCCGCCAAACCCGCTTGTCCGCCTGAAATCGCAAAGGCGGCCAACAACGCCATCGTCGCCATTCAAGCCCATATCGAGCGCGTCAATTTCTTTGGAACCATTTTTCACGGCATCAGCCTTGGCTCGGTCCTGCTGGTCGTGGCGCTTGGTCTGTCCATTACGTTTGGTTTGATGGGCATCATTAACATGGCCCACGGCGAAATGATCGCCGTCGGCGCTTACACATGTTACGTCGTGCAAAACATCTTCGGCTCCGGTTTTGGCTTTGCCATTGTCCTGCCCTTTAGCATCGCCGGCAAGTCGCTGGGCTTCGGCCTGCACATTCCGGGCATGAACGCGACCGGCTGGCTCTACGAAAGCTATTTTCTTGTCGCCCTGCCGCTGACCTTCATCATGGCCGCGCTGGCCGGGCTGATTATCGAGCGGACAGTGATTCGCTTTCTCTATCGGCGTCCATTGGAATCGCTCCTGGCAACCTGGGGCGTTTCGCTGGTCATGCAGCAATCTTTCCGCATGGTTTTCGGGGCCAACAATGTGCAGGTCAATTCGCCATCCTGGCTGCAGGGGCATTTTTCAATCGATGACGTGATTTTTGGATACAATCGCGTTTTCGTCGTCGCCTTTGCCACAGTCATCGTCATCGGCACCTGGCTTTTATTGACAAAGACGTCACTGGGGCTGCTCATCCGCGCCGTCATGCAAAATCGGAACATGGCTTCCTGCCTTGGCGTGCCGACCCAGAGGATCAACATGATGACTTTCGCCTTCGGTTCCGGTCTGGCTGGCTTGGCCGGCGCGTTCCTCTCGCAAATCGGAAATGTCGGGCCTAGCCTTGGGCAATCCTATATTGTGGACAGCTTTATGACAGTGGTTTTGGGCGGCGTGGGCAGCATTGTCGGCACCGTTTGCTCGGCCTTTGGCATCGGGACCGCCGATCAGGTGCTGCAACAGACGACAGGTTCGCCCGTCACGGGAAAAATCGTCGTCCTGGTCGCCATCATCGTTTTTTTGCAATGGAAGCCGGGCGGCTTGGTTGCCAGCCGCAGCCGCAGCCTCGATTAAAGTTATATGAGAGCCACGACAAAAAACATCGCCAGGCGGAATGCAGCGAAGTCGCTGTCTTCCTCGGTCCCTTCCGTCACTCCCGTCCGTTGCCAGAGCCGTCGCCCCCTCCCATGAAACCCTCCGCCACAAAAGCCGAACGTTGGGGAGTCTTTGCCGCAATCATGGTGATGCTGGTTATTTTGCCCTCATTGAACGCCTTTACTTCCGCAAGCTCCTTTCTGCATGTCAGCGATTTCAGCATCAACCTTTACGGAAAATATCTTTGTTACGCCATCCTGGCAATCAGCGTGGACATGCTCTGGGGCTACACCGGGCTTCTGAGCCTGGGCCAGGCGCTCTTTTTCACGCTGGGCGGATATATGATGGGCATGTACTTGATGCGCATGATCGGCGACCTCGGCCAATATCATAAGCAAATCCCGGATTTCCTGGTGTTTCTGGGATGGAGCACGTTGCCGGCCTTCTGGCGTCCCTTCGCCAATTTCGCGTTTGCGCTGATGATGGCGTTTGTGATGCCGGGGGCGTTGGCGCTGATTTTTGGATTCCTGGCCTTCCGCTCGCGCATACGGGGCGTCTATTTTTCGATCCTCACCCAGGCGCTGACTTACGCCGCCTGTCTGCTCTTCTTCCGCAACAGTCTGCTAATGGGCGGCAACAACGGTTTCACCGATTTCAAATTCATTCTCGGCCATGACCTGCGCACGGCGGCCACCCAGCGCGGACTCTACATCGTCACGGCCCTTGCGCTGGTGCTGATTTACCTGGGCTGCCGCCGGTTGAGTCAAACCAAATTTGGATTGGTGCAACAAGCCATCCGCGACAGTGAAAACCGCGTGCTTTTCAGCGGTTACGCCGCCGGCGACTACAAGCTTTTTGTCTTTGTGCTTTGCGCGGCCATTGCGGCCGTCGGCGGTGTGCTTTATGTCCCGCAAGTGGGGATCATCAATCCAAGCGAGATGGCGCCGGAAAAATCGCTGGAGGCGGTCGTTTGGGTGGCGGTGGGCGGGCGCGGGACATTGATCGGGCCGGTGCTCGGGGCCATCAGCATCAACGCGCTCAAAAGCTGGGCCACGCGGGCGTATCCGGATCTTTGGCTGCTGATCCTGGGCGGGCTTTTTATTTTAATCACGGTTTTCATGCCCAAAGGCATCGTGGGCCTGCCCGGGCAGTTCCAGGCGCTCCGCAACCGCCGGTGCGCCCGAAGCCAATGAGCGCCAAACGCAAACAATTCATTCTGATGCTCGAAGGGGTGAACAAAACCTTCGACGGCTTCAAGGCCATTTCCGACCTCAATTTTTACATGGATGAGGGGGAATTGCGCGTCATCATCGGCCCCAATGGCGCTGGAAAAAGCACCATGCTTGATCTCATCACCGGACGCGCGCGCCCGGACACCGGCAAAATTGAATATGGAAAAGACACGGACCTGACGCGCCTCAATGAATATCAAATCAACCGCCTGGGCGTCGGACGCAAATTTCAAACCCCCTCCGTTTATATTGACCATACGGTGTATGAAAACGTGCTGCTCTCCCTGAAAGGTCCCCGCTCGGTTTTTTCCTCGCTCTTCCACCGCACCTCGGCGGCGCAGCGCGGCCGGATTGAGGAAGTGCTCCACACCGTAGGCTTGACAGACCGGGCTTACGGGAAGGCCGGCGCGCTCAGCCACGGCCAGAAACAATGGCTGGAGATAGGCATGTTAATCGCCCAGGACCCCAAACTGCTTCTTGTGGACGAGCCTGCCGCCGGAATGTCCGACGAGGAAACCCACAAGACCGGCGAACTGCTTCTCCGTCTTGAGGGCAAACACAGCATCGTGGTCATCGAGCACGACATGACTTTCGTGCGCCAGATTGCCCGCAAAGTCACCGTCCTCCATCAAGGAACCGTCCTTTGCGAAGGCTCGGTGGACCAGGTCCAGAACGACGAGCGCGTCATTGAGGTCTATCTGGGCCGCAAAAAGAAAGCCGCGCGCTGATGCTCGCACTAACCGACATTTCCGCCTCCATCCAAGGCTCCCGCATCCTGCGAGGCGTCAATCTCCAGGTCGCCGACCGCGCATTGGTCTGCCTCATGGGCCGCAACGGCGTCGGCAAGACAACCACCCTCAAATCCATCGTGGGCCTGGTCCGGACCGATTCGGGCGCGGTCAAATTCGACGGCGCCGATCTCACCGCCTTGAAGCCGGAGGAGCGCGCGCGCCTTGGCCTGGCCTACGTCCCGCAAGGACGCGACATCTTTCCCAACCTTACCGTATGGGAGAACTTGAAAGTCAGCCTCGTCATCCACAAAACCAGGGCCAACGGCCAGGTCGAGCGTGTGCTGCAATTGTTTCCCATCCTCAAAGAAATGCTTCAACGCAAGGGCGGCGTCCTCAGCGGCGGCCAGCAGCAACAATTGGCCATCGCGCGCGCGCTGCTGACCGATCCCAAGCTTCTCATTCTCGACGAGCCGACCGAGGGAATCCAGCCAAACATCATTGACCAGATCGGCGAAACGCTTCTCAAAATAAAGCGCGAAGGCAAAATCAGCATTCTGCTTGTCGAACAGTATTTGGATTTTTGCCTCGGCGTTGGCGACAGTTTTTACATCATGGATCGAGGCGCCATCGTCGCCGAAGGCCCGATCGCCGGCCTCAATGATTCGGTTGTCAAGCAACATTTGACAGTATGACGCCTCTGGCCGGGCCGGGCTGCGCCAGCCTGGAAATTGACCTCGTTTGCGGCCAAAGCGCCGTGGTTTCCGCTTGCGCCGCCAATCCGCTCAAGCTCCTGATCCCGCGTTCTCGCGGGCCGAGCGCCTGGGCTTACCTCAGCGCATTTGGGGGCGGCATGGTCGCGGGCGATGAAACCGCCCTCGAACTGCGTCTGGGCGCCGGCGCGCGCGCCTACGTCACCACTCAGGCTTCGACAAAAATCTATCGAAACCCCCATCGCCGGCCGTGCAGTCATCGGTTAAACGCGACCCTGGCCGCCGGTTCGCTCCTGGTCCTCGCCCCGGAGCCGATCCTGCCCTTTGCCGGTTCCACTTACATGCAACGGCAGCAATTTCACCTGCAATCCGGCGCCGGTTTGGTGTTGGTTGACTGGCTCTCTTCCGGGCGCGCCGCTTGCGGCGAACGCTGGGCCTTTGGCAGGTTGCAAAGTTCCAATGAATTGTTCGTCAATGGCGAACGCATTCTCGTGGATTCCCTTTTGCTCGACCCGTCCCATGGCCCCCTGGACCAGCCCCATCGCCTTGGGCGCTTTAATTGCCTGTCTGTGCTAGCCGTGATCGGGCCTTCGCTGGCCCGCCATGCCGCGCGGCTGTTGGCCGAAGTGGCGGACGAGCCAATTGTCCGCCGCGCGCCGCTCATCGTTTCCGCCAGTCCATTGCGCGACGGCGCGCTGCTGCGAATCATCGGCGAAAGAGTCGAGGATGTGGGCCGGGAAATACGCGCCCGCCTCGCCTTCATCTCGGACATTTTGCAAGATGAACCCTGGGCGCGAAAATGGTAAACACCCTCCGCCGGTAAATTGCAATATTCGGCAGGGCGAGACTCTATCGAGCCGTGACTCGATTTCTCGGGAAAAAATCAGGGTTCGACAGAGTCTCACCCCACCGTCGTGTGAAAGGGGTGAAAGCTGAGTATCAAGCATTGATTTTTGCCGCGAAGAAATTTAAACATACACACGTTGCGTCGAGTGCGAGTTCAGCCGGAAAACAAAGGCAAAATTTTATGCGCCTCTCTCCCCGTGAAATTGACAAATTGCTGCTTCATGAAATCGGTTTTCTCGCG
>VFSW01012063.1_pt1 | contig 12094 bp, 8 predicted proteins | sample 5358111 | NCBI WGS metagenome assembly VFSW01 (sample SAMN11554181, study PRJNA540505) | mine drainage metagenome | isolation source: sediment from site ElyBrook_90M | place: USA: Ely Copper Mine, Vershire, VT | collected 2017 | reverse complement strand
GCCTGGTAGACGGTATTGATGCCATTGCCGCCGCTGCCCTTCACGACGTAGAGGGTGTTGTTGAAGATGGTGAGGGCGCGGAAGTTGGTGTCCTTGCCCGGCTTGTCCGTGCCGAACTCGAGACGACCGATCATGCCGATGTTGGGCGGGAGTGGTGGCGTGCCCCCGGGATAGAGAAGTTCGGCACCGGTGGCGTTGGCCAGATCGATGCCGTCGTAGGTCGTCGAGACCTGCTTCTTGGAGAGGTTGCCCGAGTCGTCGTTGCCCACCATGTAGTACAGGCCGTTGCCTCCGTTGATGGCAGCGCGTCCGTTATCGCCGCTGTAGGCGTTGCCGTGGGTGATGCTGAGATGGCCGTCGGCATCCACTTCGGCGACCGAGCGGTAGTAGGCCGCGGGAACGAAGGGATTGGTCGTATAGGTGGTGAAGACTGGATTGGTGGGATCGCAGACGCCTGGGGTGTTGGAAGCGGAAGCATCGAGGAGATTGGGAGCGGTGGGAGAAAGTGTGACTCCTCCGCAACCGATGCCTCCGACGTAGCCCATGAAGGTGAGCGAGCGGCCGTCCACCGAGCGGTTCAACGCCAGCTCCGACTTCGAGCTAAAGCTGGTGACGATCTGATCGCTGGGGATGGGGAGGGTTCCCAGTGTGTGGCCATCGGTTGTGATGTCGTCCAGAAAGATGGGAGAGGTGACGCCAAAGCTGCCATCGGAGTTGGCGTTGTTCCAGACGTTGTGGGTATCGGACAGGTTGGGGTATTCGCCGTTATCGCTCGCGACACCGCAGGGAACAGCTACGGGAGTCGTCCCGCCTGTGATGGTCGGAACGTTGACGGTGAGTCCGGTGGAACCGCCCTGGCATCCGAGGGGAAGCGTTTCGCCGAGGGTGACGGTCGAGGCGTTGCCTTGATAGACGCTGCGAGAGACGACCAAAGAGCCGGGCATGAAGCGGAAACGATGGTCGTGGTCATGAGAATCGTCGCGGTCGTGGTCGCTGTCGTGCGAATGATTCGAGGAATTTTCTTGTGCGTTGAGTCTTGCCGGTGAACCTGCCGCTACAGCCAGGATCAAGATCGGAGCGATAAGCAGAGACTTCTGTTTGGTCATGGATTGACCTCCGTGAGGTCGAACGTACAACTCGCGGTGGCGGTTGGAATCAGCAAGGGGAGAAAAGACTATGAATCCTCGGTGAACATCTGATTCCCTCGATGATGATCGCGTTCGGGTAGGATCGGTTTCGTGAAGCGGCCGTCCAGCCTCGATTGCTTCTCGGTGGACGCATCCGCCAAGGCGTTTATCGGGGATATGTTCTGGGTGGCGCAGATCGGGCAGACAGCCCTCTCTCGTTCATTGTGCGTTTGCTCGAATTGATACTCGGACGTGCACGCATCGAGAAGCCATTGACAGACTCCGTATTCTTGCCGAAGCAAACACATTTCCGGGATTCATTATGTCCCTGATGTGTGTAGCGAGTGCATCCGAGAGGAGTCGATTAAGCTTCGAACTGACTCACGACACGGGGTCCCGGATAAGCAATTGCGAACTGGCGTTCGGGTTGATGGGCTTTGTCATCAGGCATGCAAACCGAATGGAAAAAGAGCTTCCCCTGCCTGGTTCGCTATGGACCTCAATTTGTGCTCCATGTGTTTCGGCGATCTGGCGCGCGAGCGCCAGTCCCAGTCCTGAGCCCTGCGCCTGGGCGCTCCCGTCGTTTCCCGGATTGACGCGATAGAATCGCTCAAAGATTTTCCCCTGTTGTTCCAGTGGGATTCCAATCCCGGAGTCGGAGACTGACAACTCGACGGAGCCGGCATTTGCTGCGGTGCTCAATTCGATCCAGCCACCATTCGGAGAATACTTCCAGGCATTTTCGAGCAGGATGTTGAACAATCGTTCGATGCTCGACTGATCCGCGGAGATGATCGCGCTGTGTTCGGAGGCAACAAGAGAAAGTTCGACGGTGAAGTTTCGCAGTTGGGGGATCCAACGGGCGACTGCCGAACGAGCTGCATCGTTGAGGTTCAGCGGCTCGAAATGCAAGGATTGAATTCCGGCATCGGAGCAAGCCAGAGAGAGAAGGGCGTCAACGAGCCTGCTCATGCGGATAGTTTCGGCCTCGATATGTTCCAGGGTGCAGCGAGTTTCCGATGCGCTAAGCTCAAAGGTCAATGCCATTTCAGCCTCTGCCCGGAGCAGGGTAAGCGGGGTTCGCAACTCATGTGCGGCATTCGCGGTGAACTCCTTCACGGTGCGATAGCCAGCGTCGATGCGATCCAGCATCTGGTTCAGCGTCTCGGCCATGTCGGAGAGTTCATCGCGGGCTTTGACTACGGGCAACCTGGCACCAAGATTTTGGCTGCTGATGCGCCGCGCTTCACCGGTAATCGCCGCCACTGGAGAGAGCGCTTTGCTGCTCGCAAAATACCCAACAAGTGCTGCCCCGAGCAGAATGAAGGGCAGGAGCAGCACCAAATGCAGGCGGTAGTCTTCGAGTGCATGCAACTTCCTATCCATCGTGACGCCCGTCTGCACCGTGTAACTCCGGCCATGCACATGAATAGCGGCGATGAGAGCCCTCACGTGTATTGAATCGGAGGCGAACTCAAAGAACCGCTCCTCGTCTCCAACGCTTTGAGGTGTATCCAACGTCGGAAAGAGCGCTTCGATGTGCGCCGAGCGGTGAATCCAGCGGCCGTCTTGATCTATCACCTGGAGCCACTTTCCGCCGTGGGTTACGTCGTACACGGACGTTGCACTTTGGAGCGATGCCAGGGATTCGTCGCCAGGCCGGCTAAGCATGAATTTATCTACGCCTCGCACGCGCTCATGTAATTCGTAGTTCTCGATCTTCAGGATTGCGCTGTGGACCATCCACACACTCACAAGAGCGAGGATAAGGGTAGCGAGGGCAAAGCTCGAAAAGAACCAGAGCGCCAGGCGAATGCGAATTGGCAAAAGGAAGGTCAATTTCATAACTCCGCAGCCCGAGAGCGCGACTGCAAAGCATACCCTAGTCCGCGCACTGTCTTGAGTTCAGATTGAGAATCGGGAAGATGCAGCTTCGCACGCAACGCCGACGCGAGTGTATCCAGAGCGCCAGGACTGACAGAGGAATTGGGTCCCCATACTCGATGGGTCAAGGCCTCTCGTGAAACCGCTTTGCCAGCGTGACGCATCAACGCTTCCATTAGGGCAAACTCGCTTGGGCTGAGGTGGAGTGGCAGGTGTCCACGAAAGATGCGCCTTCCGTAATAATCAATTCGAAGATCTTCGAATCGGCACTCTGCTGGCGCGGAGTGCGCCGCCCGTCTGCCCACAATCGAGACGCGGCTCAAGAGTTCGCGAAACGAAAAGGGCTTTCGAACGTAATCATCAGCGCCCAGATTCAGTCCGTAGACGACGTCATCTTCTCTGTCCCTTGCGGTAAGGACAACGATGCCGACTGGGCTTCGTTCGGCGCGCAGGCAGGACGCGATCTGCCATCCATCGCACAGCGGCAGGCCGATATCAAGAACAATCACGTCAAAATGACCTGAGCGCGCGAGCGACATGCCAGTGCCGCCGTCAGAGGCGGTCTGGACGCTGTGGCCGTATTTCCAAAAGCCCCTTCGCAGCAGATCGGCCAGGCGGCTGTCATCTTCGACGATCAAAAGCCGAAGGGGATTTTCCACGCTCGGGATGCCAATTGGAGTTTCGAATATCACACTCCTACGATCCGCAATTGCGCCCACCGATTGCAAGAGGTTTTATGAATTTCCTCTGAGGTTCGCGCTACCTCAGAACTTTTTCACGGTTTGTTTACAAAGCGAAGAATTTCGACCCGCAGAATCCAGTTCGAGACCAAGCCTCAGATCGGCTACTCAGGCGATAAAAGCAAAATCAGGAGATGCGACGATGAAGATCTTGCGGACGGTTGCGGTGTTTGCTTTGTTATTCGGGACCCTAAGCGGCGCAGCTCTTGCGCAGTACGATACTGCCGCAGTGGTGGGGACGGTATCCGATCCAAACGGCTCGGTATTGCCCGGCACCCAGCTGACGCTGACCAATGGCTCCACGAGTGTGAGCGTTACGCGTAGGTCAGACCGGAGTGGAGAATACCAGTTCACCGGAGTCTTGCCAGGAAATTATTCCCTTACCGCTTCCGCAAGCGGTTTCAGCTCCCCGAAAACATCCGTTGTGGTTACGGTGGGGGCACGCCAGCGGGTCGACCTGAGGATGGTACCAGGGGCGACGGAGACGGTAACCGTCAGCGACGCGGCGGCGCAGTTGGAGACCGATACGAGCGATAACGGATTCACTGTGATGCCCACGGAGGTGATGAGTCTGCCGCTAAATGGGCGCGAATACGCCGACTTGGCTAGGCTTGCACCGGGTGTGCATGGCTCTGTGCTGGAAAACGAGAGTAACACGAGCGTCGATGCTTCCTACAACGTTAACGGCCTTGCCAGCACATGGAACAACTTCATTCTCGACGGCCTCGACAACAACAGTTACAGCGTTAATAAACAAGGGTATTCGCAACAGGCGATCCGGCCGGTTCTGGATGCAGTCTCGGAATTCCGGGTGACGACGGACAACTACAGCGCCGAGTATGGGCGCGTGGGCGGGGCGGTCATCAATGCTTCTACGCGAAGCGGTACGGCGCAATTTCATGGCGACGTATGGGACTACATTCGCAACCCTGCCGTCAATGCCGTCGGACCCTTTCCGTTGTCCCCGGGATCAGTGCCGGGCCCCAATCAAAATCAGTTTGGGGGAACAGTGGGCGGGCCGCTGCCTCTCGGCTTCGTTACGCACCGGGGCAAGACGTTCTTCTTTGCGGACTATGAAGGGCTGCGCCGTTCTCAGCACACGCCGCTGGCGGCCACGGTTCCCACCGAGGCGCAATTGAACTCGCTGCTCAATGGGGCACCATTTCTCAACTCCTCCGGCAACCCGATCCCCATCGAGGATCCCTATACCAAGCAGGTCTCCAAGAGCGGAATCATTCCCGCCCCCATTCCCTTCGCTCAGATTGTGTTCACGAACCTGGCAAAGGTGCAGAACGTTGCGGGACAGACGGTAGTGGCGGCGAGTGACTACACCAGCAGCCCCGCAGCCACTTTGAATTCCGACACGGGCGACATCCGTGTTGACTGGGATATCAGCGATCGCCAGAGCGTGTTTGCCCGCTACAGTAAGCGAGTAGGTAACTTCAATTCGCCGTCGCCCATTCCTGGGCCCGACTACGGCAAATCGAACGGGATCCTGTACCAGGCCAATCAGCAGGCGGCCGCGGGCTACAACTGGGTTCTGACCCCGCAATCTGCTCTCGATGCCCGCATCGGCTTCACCTGGAGCGAGGCCAACCAGAAGCCATACGATCTGGGCACGGACAATATCCCTGTTGAGGCAGGAATCCCAAATGCGCCCAGCGATCCGAGCATCGCCGGTGGGTTGAATGCGCAAGCGATCGTAGGATTTACCGCGTTGGGACGCACCGCGAGCACGCCCACGACGGTCAACCCCTTCGTTGTCAACCCTAAGCTCAACTACTCCTGGCTGCGAGGTAAGCACAGTCTCAAATTTGGTTATGAATACCAGCACATCTCGCAAGTCATCATGAATAACCACCCGCAGGACGGCAGTGATACGTACAAGGGTCTATTCACAGAGGGCTCGATGAAGGCGGGCACACTTCCTGCCGGGGGAGCGGATCCCGCCTACAAGCAGGCGTGGGCTCTGGCAGACTTTGCGTTTGGCGCACGCTCTGAGTACCAAATCAGCAACAACCCGGTGGTGATTGATAACTTGCGATATCACGCCGCGTACGCGCAGGATGACTGGCGGGCTCTGCATAATCTGACATTGAACCTGGGCATCCGCTATGAGTTCATGACGCCGATATGGGAGTCCAACAACAATCTCTCCAACTTCGATCCGGGCACGCAGCAATTGGTGATGGCATCCTCGGGTTCACTTTATAACCGTGCGCTGGTGCAGCCTAACCGGCTCAACTTCGGACCGCGCGTGGGCTTCTCCTACAGCCTGGATCGTAAGACGGTGATTCGCGGCGGCTATGGTATCGGCTATGTGCAGATCAACCGTGACGACGCTGCCAACGAGCTGGCCAATAATCTGCCGACTGCGCTTAAAGCGGCCGTGCCGCAAAACGCTCCGTCCGCGAAGACGGGGGCGCAGCCGCTCTGCACGGCTCCGCAGACACAAGCCGTGGGCAGTTGCTTTGTCACGACGCAGCAGGGATACCCGAACGACATCCTGACGCCGCCCACGGCTCCCTATAACCTGCTGTTGACCGTGCCCGCTTATATTCCTGCCCACGATCCGACGGCCTATCTGCAGAGCTACCAGCTCGATATTCAACGCGAGATCGCGAACAATCTGACGTTCAGCATCGCCTACGTCGGCAACCGGGGCACGCATGAATTCGTTCTTGCCGATCTGAATCAGGCTACGCCTAACAATGCGGCTGGCACACTGCCCCTCCAATCGCGGCGGCCCTTCAACGGAACGAATTGCTGCAGCGACATCTCCATGGCCTTCAATGAGGGCCAGTCGAGTTACAACTCGCTGCAGACCAAACTGGAGAAGCGTTACTCCGCGGGCCTCTACTTGATTAACTCCTTTACGTGGTCCCATGCCATTGACACAGCCTCGAGCAACTTGGAGAGTGACGACGGCGACACCGCATTGACGAACCTGTACGATATGCGCAGCGACCGCGGTCGCTCAAGTTACGACCAGCCGATCAATGAGACAGTGGCGATCACCTACGACCTGCCGTTCGGCCGTGGCCAGCGCTTCGGATCGGATGCGAACCGTCTCCTTCAACTTGTTGCCGGCGGTTGGCAGGCAAACATCATCAGCCAGTACACCAGCGGCCTGCCGACAAACCTGGTCTACGACCCTAGTGTTGCCCAGGAAGTCGACTCGTCTGTTCTGAGCGGCTATTATCGGGCAAACGTCAGCGGTGATCCAGTATTGCCCGCCTCCTCGCGGGTAAAGACATCCGCCTACTTCAGCTATCTGAATCCTGCGACTGTGACGCCTCCCACGGCGGACGACCAGCCCTTTGGCAACGCTGGGCGCAATAGCGCACGCGCACCTAATTACTACGATCTCGATCTCGGTCTGCACAAACGCATTCCGTTGTGGTCGGCGACGAGCGCGCTGGAACTTCGGATAGAAACCTTCAATACACTCAACCACGTGAACTATCAGGCTCCGGACGGCGACGCCAGCAACTCCACTTTTGGACAGATCACCAGCGCCTATCCTGCACGCGAGATGCAAGGGGCCATCAAGATATTTTTTTGATCACACGCTATGAACAAGAGGGGGGCGACCATTCAAAGTCAGTGGAATGCAGCGAGACATACCATCTACGAAGCCATCGCGCGTCGCGCTGCGCATGCGGCTCTGCTGGGCGCAGTCATCGTCATTTTTGCCGCTACATTGCCAGGCCAGAGCCGGGCGTCAGGCCAAGGACTGCAGCAGAGGCTGGAATTCGCGCTCATCGTGAGCAGGCACGGCGTCCGATCTCCGTTGGCAGCCAATACGAGGCTCGATCCGTATTCGGCAATTCCGTGGCCGAGGTGGGACGTCGCTCCGGGCGAACTGACCGCGCACGGCTACGAGTTGCTGGTCAGCTTTGGCGCCTACGATCGCAGATGGTTCACCGAGGATGGTTTGCTTCCAGCGGCTGGCTGTGTGGATAGACTTGTATCCATTGACGCCGATTCCGACCAGCGCACCGTGGCCAGTGGCGAAGCTCTCGCCGAAGGCCTGAGCCATGGATGCCACCTTAAAGTGCACGCGCGTCCACAGGGGGAGCTAGATACGCTCTTCCATCCCGATGCTTCGCCGGCAGGGGCTGAGGCACGGGAAGGAGCGCTCGAATCGCTGCGCAAGGGGCTCAACGGCGACCCGAATTCTGTCAGCAGCGTCAATCGGCGCCTCCTCGACGAGATGCAAGAGGTGCTCGACGGATGCAGCATCGTGACTGCGTGTTCTTCGGAACTGCCTCCGCCGGCCAAGCAGCTACTAGAGATTCCCGCGACGTTGAAACCGGGAAATTACGCTCACCTCTTCGAAATGCACGGGCCGTTGGCGACCGGTTCCTCCTTTGCCGAGGACTTTCTGATGGAATATGCGAACGGCGATTCAATGTCTTCGGTCGGATGGGGGCGACTCGATGAAGAACACATCCGTCGGCTCCTGGGATTGCACACCGCATACTTCTCCTTGACCCACCGCACTCCCTTCGTGGCACAGGTAGAGGCATCGAATCTTCTTGAGCGTATCTTGCGCACACTGAATCAGGAGATCACGGGAGAGCGCGCCATCGGAACCTTGGGCGATCCGGGAAAAAGAGTTGTGATTCTCGTGGGTCACGATACCAACCTCGCAGCCCTGGCCGCGCTGCTGCAACTCCATTGGACAGTCGATGGCCGCGCTGACGACACACCTCCAGGCGCGGAACTCCAATTCCTGGTGTTCCGTGATGAGCGGGGACATGCAAGCATTCGGCTACGCTACATGGTGCAAACACTTACACAGATGCGAAACCTGCAATCCTTGAGCCGCCGAAACCCTCCCGCGCAACTCGATCTTGTTGTGCCGGGATGTCCCCCCGCGGGCGGACTATGCGCGTGGAGCGATTTTCGTCACGTCGCCGAATCGGCAATCAACCCTGCCTTTATCGAAGGGCACTAGACGAATGCTTCCGGCGATGCCGGAGAATGGAAGCAGCATGAAGTGGAAATCTTCCCTCAGCGCAGCGATCTCGGTAGGGATGCTCAGTTCCATCGCCTCTGCGTGGGCAGCACCGATCCGAGGGCCCCAAACAGTTCCCATCATCATGTTGAGCGACATTCATTTCGACCCGTTTTATGATCCAGCCAAATTTGCACAGCTTCGTTCGGGCGACGTGAGCCGTTGGGAGAGCATCCTCACTGCTCCGGATTCTCCGCACCAGGCGAACGATTTCGCTTCGCTCCAGCAAACCTGTGAAGCTCCGGCCGCTGACACCGACTGGAGCCTCTTCGCTTCCAGCATGCGGGCAGCGAAGTCTCGGCAGCCAACGCCTCTCTTTGTTACCGTAAGCGGTGATCTGATGGTTCACCAGTTCGGTTGCCGATTCCGTACTCTGGCGCCCGGCGGAAGCTCATCCGCGTTGAGTGCGTTTGCCGCGAAGACGGTAGCGTTTGTCGCACTTGAACTCCGGGAGGCCTTTCCGCACGTTCCCATCTATCTTGCCCTTGGGAATAATGACTCCGGTTGCGGAGATTTCCAGGAGACGCCGGGCAGCGCATTCCTTCGCTCTGTGGCACAAAGTGTGGCCGTCGATGCCGGCGCGCCAAATGAGGCGACCGTGTTGCGCGAGTTTCCGGAGGAAGGCAATTACGACGTTGAGCTTCCTAAGCCGATGAACCGAACGCGGATGATTGTGCTGCAGAACATCTTTCAGTCTTCCACCTACAAGACATGCGCGGGCGCAACTGACCTTGTCCCGTCGAAGACACAGATCGCGTGGCTGGAGGCGCATCTCGCCGATGCCCATGCGCGGGGCGAGCGCGTGTGGGTCATGGCTCACATACCTCCAGGAGTAAATGTCCACTCAACGTTCCTGCGGAACGATGCTGTGTGCTCGGCTCAGTCGCCGAAGATGTTCCTGAACTCCGAAGCTCTGCCCGACACGCTGACCAAGTATGGCGACACTGTGCGGCTGGTGATCTTTGGGCACACGCATAACGATGAGATTCGCCTACTCAAACCGAGTGGCTGCAATCAAGGGCGGGATCGATGCGCTGCGATTCCAGCCAAGCTCGTACCTTCCATCACTCCGCTCCATGGGAACAACCCTGCATTTCTTGTCGCACAAGTCTCGCCGTCTACTTCAACGATTATTGATTACAGCGTGTTTGCAGCCAACAATGAAGCAGATATTGGCAGCAAGTGGGAGCAGGAGTATCGCTATTCGGAGGCCTACGGTCTGCCGGACCTCTCTGCGGCTTCCGTGGAACGTCTTGTAGCCGGCTTTGCACTGGACAAGAGTGGTGTCGATGCACTCAGCCGCGCCTATGAGCGCTGGTATTCGCCCGGCGACAGCAACGGGCGAGACACCACACTACAACGCACTTGGCCTGCCTACGTTTGCAGTCTCACGCTCAATGAGGAGGCGGCGTTTCGCGAGTGCGCCTGTTCAGGGCGAGTGGCCGTCGCCCCATAGAACAGCCATGGAGGGTGGGTGCCGCGAACAGTTTTCACCCGAGGCAGTTATGAGATTCTTCCGGCTCGGCCAGCGTGAGCGTTCGCTGCGAGCGCCGACGAACCTCCGGAACGATCCCGCCGCGCTGCGACAACAAGAACTGAATCGAGCCATGGTCCTTGCCGAACGCGCGTCCAATCTCATGAAACGACTCGCCCGCCTTCCAACGCCGCCACACCTCGTTCCTCTGCTCCGCAGAAAGCCCATACCGTCTTCCTTGTCTCATCAACACCATCTCTAAAAAATGATTTCTATCAGATGGTCTTGCATCGACCGCTTGAGCTGGCAGGTGTTTGCGCCAAGTTCGATGCGCCGGACTCGCTGGCCGGTGAACTTGGTCAACGTGACGCAGGCAGTTCGACCGCCAGTAGCAGACACCCACTAGCCGCGCGGTTCGCGCAAATGGCGAGTTCACGTAAATAGAAGAGCGCCCCGGGCGGGATCACACATTGCTACGGCGTCTCACGGACCGATTCGAGCAGGCATTCTTATCTTGGACGGATACGCTCAGGAATGGAGAGAATTCACAATGGTGATTGATCTGGAAACGGTACTCTCGCAATAAAAGGCTGAGCCGAGGATAAGGGGAAGGAGATCGTTTCGCAGACGCCAAGTGTTTCAAGGATAACTTCCAAAGGTTTGCAGTGGGATGGGACTCACAGAGGACTGGTAGACAGGGTACTATGTGTCGGCAGCACGCTTTCTGGAAGAGCTTGAGATCGATGGAGTCGGCCTTTGCTTTGTATCCGGCGTCGCTGGGGTGAAGGTGATCGCCGGAATCATTCGTCGGCGAGAACTGGTCTTCATGCGCAGGGTCATGGACAGCGAGGTCGAAGTCCAGAACAGCATCGAACGCATTCGTTTTACGAATCCATTCATTGATCGCAACGCGCATCTGTTCGCGTTCGTAGTTCGCGTTTTTTGAACCGCCGAAAGGCAGGATCGTTCCACAGTACACCTTCAAACCGCGTGAGTGAGCGCGGATTGCAATCTGCTGTAGCGCCCAGATAATTTGTGGGACAGTCGCAGCATCTTCCGGTCCGCGTTGGTTCGTAGCGTACCGGATATCGTTGATGCTCTCGAGAATGATGAGATAGTGCGCGCCGCTCTGCGCCAATACATCCCGATCGAGACGAGCCAGGGCATTTGTTCTCTGGCGGCGTTGCTTTGCGGCGGCATCCTGGGGAGCCGCATACGTTGTATTGCGTCGATAGACTTCCTGGCCGCGGGTCTCCCAGTGCGGCAAGGCCCCGCTTCACCTTCTCGATCTGACGTTCGAGTTTCGCTTCCTGTTTGGCGTCCATGGACAGCTGGCTCCGAAGGAATCGGTGATCGAGACCCTCCGCGGCTTGCCGGACGGGCTGGCTAGCGGAGGGTTTCGTGCTTCTCCGCGATGCCTCCATGTATTGACGATCGAATCCATGACTTGCATTCATCTGGCTCGTCGTTCAAGCAATCAGCCACGTATCATTTAAATTCTTTTGATACAAATGCAGCTCTTTAATGAGCCTCTGAGCCCAGCGTCTCACGTATTCGCCATCCTCAAAACGCTCGCTCATACGGAGCAGTTTAGGTAGCCTCGTAATGGTCACGATCTTCGATAACCATGCTTCAGTGACAGGGTCCCAATGCCCATAGTTGTAGACCAATGCTTCGAGCAGTAGCTTGAGGTGAGCTGCAACATCGGCGAGAGGAATCGGGGCGTCCTAGCGTAGGAACAAACCTGATAGCCCACTCCGATTTGAATGATCCACGTCTATGAGTACTCGCGGGGGACACTGTGGGAATGTGAATAGCTCCAACAAATATGCACGGCGACGATCAC
>VFSW01012062.1_pt1 | contig 12094 bp, 10 predicted proteins | sample 5358111 | NCBI WGS metagenome assembly VFSW01 (sample SAMN11554181, study PRJNA540505) | mine drainage metagenome | isolation source: sediment from site ElyBrook_90M | place: USA: Ely Copper Mine, Vershire, VT | collected 2017 | reverse complement strand
ACGCCCGAAAGCACGCGCTGCCCCACCCCCGCCACCACGCCCCCCACCTCGGCACTGCCGGTGTAGCGCAGCAGGGATGTACTCTCGCCCTGCGCTTCCAGATCGAAGGCGGCACTGCCCGCCATGAATCCGATCGAGCCCTGCCCCTCGATGCTAAGCACGTAATGCGCCGGTTCGCGCTTGTCGGAAATGGCCACACTTCCCATGTATTCACCGCTCACGCTGCCGACCTGCAGTTTCAGACCCATTTCGTAGCGGTCGGGCCCAAGCACGCGCACGGTATTACAGCCGGGAATAATCTTTGCAAGTACATCCGGATCGTTGAGCAAGCGCCATAGCTCGGCCTGCTGCACCGGCAATTCATATTCGCCTTTCATTTCCAGCGCCATGCTCAGCTCCGGCACCAGCAATCGGGCCGGATGCGAAACACGCCCTGCGCGTTGCCGCCGAGGATGGCCGCACGCTCCGGCTCGCCCAAGCCGGTCGCATGCACGACTTTGCACGGTTCCATGTCGCCGATCGGGAACGGCATGTCGGATCCGAGCATGATTCTGGCCGCGCCGGCCTTGGCGGCAAGGAAGCGCAGCGCATCCGCGTCGAACACCACACTGTCGAAATACAGGGCCTCGAAGCCTTTGCGCGGGTCGGCGTACTTGCCCTGCGCAATGGTGAAGTTGCGCGCCAGCCGGCCCAGCACCAGCGGCAGCGCGGCCCCCCCATGCGAGATCACCAGCTTCATGCCCGGAAACCTGAGCAAATGACCCGAGAACAGCAGTCGCGCGACCGCGATCGAGGTGTCGGCGACGCGGCCGATGGCATTTACCAGGTCGTATTCGGCAAGGCGCGGCTCACCGCACAGAAACATCGGATGCAGGAACACTGCGGCCTGCAGCCTCGATGCCGTTTCCCAGAACGGATCGAGTTGCGGATCGTCGAGCACGCCGCCCAATCCCTTGGGCAGCGTACCTATCATGATCCCGCCAAAACCGGACTCAAGCGCTTCGGCCAGCACCTCGGCCGCCATCTTTCCATCCTGCAGCGGCACGGTGGCGAGCGGCGTGAAACGCGGCTCGCCGGCGAGCCCTTCGCGCATGCAGTCGTTGATGAATCTGCTCCAGGCCAGGCCCTCTTGCGCCGGGAGCTCGTAGCCGAAGCTGTCGAGCCAGCCGCCGACCAGCTGATGGTCGATGCCGTTCTTGTCCATCCAGCTGCGGCGCTCGCCAAGGTCCGTTAGTTTGGGCGAGACCGGACGCGTCGCCTCGCCGCCCGCAAACTGCAGGCGTATTCCTTTTTCGCCGCGCAGCAGCCGCACACCCTGGAATTTGGCTTGCTCCGCCTCAAACCGGTCGTACAGGCCCTGCGGCAAATAGTGCGCGTGGATGTCTATGATCATGTCACTGTTTCCTCAGCTGCCACGTCCGCCGCCGCCTCTGCTTCGCGCAGATTCATCGCTGCGAGCACGCGCTGGCGGATGGCTGCGCGGTCGCCGCCGGCAACGCGCGCCTCGAGCGCGATTTGCGCCGGGCGGTGAAACACCAGAATGCGCTCGCCCAGCTGCAGGGCCTCGTCGATGGAATGCGTTACGAAAATGCTGGTCTTGCCGTTTTCCCGCACCAGCTGCGTATATTCCTCGCGCAGCCGCTGGCCGGTCAGCTCGTCCAGCGCCGAGAACGGCTCGTCGCACAGCAGAATCTCCGGGTTCACGGCGAATGCGCGCGCAAGCGATACGCGCTGGCGCATGCCGCCCGAGAGCGCGTGCGGGTAGTCGTGCGCGTGGCCCTTTAAACCCAGCCGCTCGAGCCAGTCCAGCGCAAGCGCGCGCCGCTCCGCCACGCTCTTGCCGAGCAGTTCGATGCCGAGCTCTACGTTCTCGACCGTCGTGCGCCAGGGCATCAGCCGGTCGTTCTGGAATACGACGGCGATCTTTCCGCGGAACCAGTTGAATTCGCGGAACGGGTCATGTCCGAGCACGCGCACGCTGCCCTCGGTCGGTTCGATCAGGCCCGCGAGCAGGTTGAACATGGTCGACTTGCCGCAGCCGGTCCTGCCCAGTACCGCGACCATTTCGCCCGGCGCGACCGCAAAGCTCAGGCGGTCGACGGCGAGATACGATTCCTCGCGCCGGTCCTGGCGCAGGAAGCGCTTCACCACCGCGCGGAACTCGATCGCCGCGGTTGCCGCCTCGCCATTTCCTTCACTCATGCCGAGCGCTCCGCGCTCGGCCGATAAGCGAGCAGCCAGCCTTCGAGTCTCGTAATCACCTGCTGCACGACCAGCACGAACACCACCAGCACCAGTGTCCAGGCGAGCGCCCCGGCCATGTCGAACAACTGCTGCTGCATCAACAACTGGTAGCCTATGCCACCGGTGGCACCGACCAGTTCGGCCACCACCACCACCCGCGCGGCGTTGCCTAGGTTCACTTTCCACGCGGTCAGCACGCCGGGAACGATGGTCGGTAGTACCAGTGTGCGAAACAGGTCGCGCTTGCTCGGCCGGAAGGAAAGCGTCATCTCGAACAAATCCTTGGACATCGAGCGGTAGGCGTCGAAAATTTGAAAGCTGAATGCCGGCAATGTCGTTGCCGCCATGATGAACAATATGCGCGGCTCGGTGCCTTTGAACCAGATGATCGCGATCACCACCCAGGACAGCGCCGGAACACCTTGAACAAAGTTCAGCAGCGGGTAGACGTAGCGGTAGTTGCGCTCCGAGCGCGCCATCACGAACGCCAGGACCGCGCCGAGCAGGAACGCCACGGTGAGCCCGGCGAAGATGCGCGCTGCCGTGGCGCCGGCGTTGGCGAGGCTGTCCCGGTCGATTAAAATCGCGAAGAACTTCTGCGCGATCGCCGGGACCGGGGGAAACAGGTAGGGCGGAAAAAAATACGACGCGATCTGCCAGGCGAGCGTCAGTCCGCCCAGCGAGATCACTGTCTCCTTGCGCAGTTTGTACCAGGGATTCATCACGCTCCGTTAGGCGCCGGCGCACCACTACTCACGGCGCCGGTCATTGCATGCGCCCGTCATAGATGCTCGCCGCCGAAGGCGGCTTCGGCAGATAACCCATCGATTGGCCGGCGCGATACACCGCATCGATCTCCTTGCGCAGTTCACCCGCCGGCTGCACGTCCATGCCCAGGCGGTCGTTGGCGCGGATGAGCTGATCGAGCACGGCGAGGCCCGCCGCGTCCGCCTTGGGCGAAATCAGCTTGGCCGCCTCTGCCGGATTGGCTGCGACCCACTCCGCCGCCTGCTTGTAGGTGCGGTACAGCGCCGGAATGATGGCCTTGTTCTTGGCTATCCACTCGGCATGCGCAGCGACGCCCAGGTAGGGAATCTTGTCGCCGCCGGCAAATTTGCGCCATTGGTTTTGGATATCCAGGTCAAGGGTGCGCAGCGACGGTTTCTTCGCCATCAGCGTCGAGTAACCGGGTTCCCACAGCTGCACCGCGTCGGCGCGGTCGGCGAGCGCGTAGCCGATCAATCCCGGTGTCGCCGTGTTGATCACATCGACCTTGGACATATCGACGTTCTGCTGTCGCGCGAACCAGTCGACCATCTGGAAATTGGTGGTACCGCGCGCCGCGGCGAGCTGCTTGCCCTGCAAGTCGGCGAGCGTCTTGATCTGGGGATTGTTGGTCACCACTGCACCCCAGAAATCGAACAGGTTGAACAGATAGCTCACTTTCATCCCGCGCAAATCGGCGAGACCGATGGTCAGCAGCGACGCGCTGCCCCCGACCTGAAACTCGCCGCTGTTGAACTGGGCCGCGTAGGCGTCTGGGGTACGCGTCTGAAAAGTGATGTCCAGCCCGTTCGCCTCATCGAGCTTGCGCGCCTTGATCACCGGCGGCAAAAAGGCACCGAGCGAAGGTGCGCCGAACACCACGATCTCGATCTTGTGCAGCACCTCCGCCTGCGCTGCGCCGGCGCCCAGCCCGAGTACCGCGGCCAGCACCAAACAAGGTGTAATGCGGTCGAATATATTGGCCTTCATGATTTATCCTCCTAGTGTCATGCCGCCGGTCGCGGCTAATTGCCGGCGCGGACGTCTCGCATCCGCGTCCAGATCTGCAACGGTGTCATCGGCAGCGCGTCGATCGAGGTGCCGAGCGGTGCCAGCGCGTCGTTGACGGCGCAGGCGATCGCCGCCGGCGCGCCGAGATAACCGGCCTCGCCCGAACCTTTCTGGCCGAAGCTCGTGTGCGGAGAGGGCGAGCAGTGATCCACGATTGCAATCGCCGGCACCTCCATCGCGCTCGGAATCAGGTAGTCCATGAACGACTGGCTTTCGAGCTGGCCGTTGTCGCTGTAGGCGAACTTCTCGTACAGCGCCGCGCCGATGCCGTGCGCGATGCCGCCACAGGTCATGCCGTGCACGATGTCCGGGCTGATCATGACACCGCAATCGTGGCCGCAGGCATAGCGCACGAGCTTCGGCTGTCCGGTAGCCGGATCGATCTCAACCAGCACCACATGCGCCTCGAACGAGAAGCAGGGATACATCTGGATGCGCCCATCGGCTGTCGGCAGCGCGCCGCCGGTGGGCACCTCCCACACGAATTTCGCCTGCAGACCGGGTTCCAGGCCGGGCGGCATCTGGTGAAACTTGCGATGCGCGATCTCGACCAGTTGATCCCAACTGAGCATTCGCTTCGCATCGCCTTTCACGCTGACGCTGCCCTCGTGGTACTCCAGATCGGCAAGGTCCTGGTTCAGCTTATGCGCGGCGATCGCGAACAGCGCCGCCTTGATCTTGCGCGCCGCGCCGGCGGCGGCGCCGCCGAGCATGATCGCCATGCGGCTGCCGACCGGACTGTTGGAAGGCAACGCGTTGAGCGAGTCGGCATGCACTACGCGGATCGTGTCCGGGTCGCGCTCGAGCACCTCGCCCAGCACCGTGGCGACCAGGGTCTCGTGGCCCTGCCCCGCGCTCGAGGTGTTCATCACGCCGGTGATGGCGCCCGACAGGTCGACCCGCACCAGGCAGGAATCCATCCAGGTAGTGGTTTCGTTCTTCGGATTGAACAGCGGCTCGAACGCGGAATTGCCGCCGGAAGGCTCGAGGCAGCTGGAAATGCCGATGCCGGCGAGGCGCCCTGCGCGCCGGGCCGCATCGCGCGCGGCGAGCAGCGCCGGATAATCCGCAGCCGCGAGCGCCTTGTCCAGCACCGTGTGGAAATCGCCGCTGTCGTAACTCGTGCCGCTCGGAATCAGGTAGGGGAACTGGTCCTTGCGGATGAAATTCTTCTGGCGCAGCGCGATGCGGTCCATGCCCAGATGGCGGGCGACGCGGTCGATGGCGGTTTCCAGCGCGTAGTTGGTCGGCGACTGGCCGAAGCCGCGCACCGCTTCCTGCGCCGTCTTGTTGGTCATCACCGAGATCGGCTCGTACTCGACGCTGTGGATCTGATACGGACCGACGATCGCGCCCACCGGTTTGCCCAGTTGCAGCGGCGAGCGCCCGGCATAGGCGCCGACGTCGTCGAGCGCGCGGATTTTGAGCGAGCGTATGGTGCCGTCGCCATCGAACGCCACTTGTACGTCGAAGATGCGGTCCGGCCCGTGCATGTCGCCGCCGCGCATGTTTTCCAGGCGGTCCTCGATCAGGCGCACCGGATACCCCAGCTTCCTCGCCAGATAGCCGACCAGCACCGTGTGCTTGAGGCCGCGCTTCACGCCGAAACTGCCGCCTACGTCGACGTCGAAATGCACGCGCACCGCATTGCCCGGCAGGCGCAACGCGCGCGCCGTCTGGTCGGGGTACTTCGGCATCTGAATGGATGCCCACACATCGAGCAGCTGCCGGCCCGGATCCCACTGCGCCGCGACGCCGAAGGTCTCGATCGGCACCGTCGCGCTGCGCCCCCAGCGCACGCGCAAGGCGAGCTTGTGTTCGGCACGGGCGAAATCGGCTTCCACCGGCCCCCAGACAAACTTGCGCCGGTACAGCACGTTGCTGCCGTGCAGGGGATGCACCAGCACAGAGCCAGGCAGGACGGCCTTCTCCGGGTCGAGCACATACTCGGCCGGCTCGTAGTCGACTTCGATTCTCTCGGCCGCGTCCTCTGCCAAGGCGCGCGTGTCGGCGACCACCGCTGCCACCCACTCCCCGGCATAGCGGACGACGCCATGCGCGAGCGGATAGCGCGTTACTTTGGGCGCGTCCACGCCGGGGAGCAGCGGCTCTACCGCCGCGCACAGCTCGGCGCCGGTGAGCACGCAATGCACGCCGGCGAGCGCGAGCGCCCTGTCCGCGCGGATCGCCTTGATGCGCGCCGCCGCGTGCGGACTGGTGACCAGCGCGACGTGCTTCATGCCCGCCAGCGCGATGTCGGCGACGAAGCGCCCGCGCCCGGTGACGAAGCGCGGATCCTCCTTGGTGCGGCGCTTCTTGCCGATGTAGCGGAAGCCCTTTTGCGCGGCCGCACTCATGGCGTAGGCGCCTCACGCTTTGCCGCCGCGAGCTTGATCGCATCGACGATCTGCTGATAGCCGGTGCAGCGGCACAGGTTGCCGCCGATCGCCTCGCGGATCTCATGTTCCGAGGGCGCTGGGTTAGTCTCGAGCAGCGCGTGCGCCGAGATCACCATCCCTGGAGTGCAAAAGCCGCATTGGGTCGCATGCGCTTCGCAAAACGCGTCCTGCAGCGCGCCCGGCGTGCCGTCGGGCTGCGCCAGACCTTCTATCGTAGTCAGCTTGCGGCCATCGGCCTGCACCGCGTACATCAGGCAGGAGCGCACCGGCTCCCCGTCGAGCAGTACCGAGCACGCGCCGCAAATGCCGTGCTCGCAGCCCGCATGCGTGCCGGTGAGCCGCAGCGTGTCGCGCAAAAAATCCACCAGGGACAGGCGCGCCGGCACCAGCGCCTCGCGCAGCGTGCCGTTCACTTCGATGGATATCGGATACAACTGCTCACTCATTTCATCGCCTCCTTGCGGCCGCCGCACGCCTCTTCTTTCGCCGCGCGCAGCACCCGCTCGACCAGAACGCGGGCCCGGTGCCGCCGGTAGGCCGCGCTCGCATGCAAGGCGGCCGCGGGATCGGTTAGGTCCGCCGCCGCCGCGGCCGCGGCGGCGATCGCCGCCCCGTCGAGCCGCGCGCCCGCCAGCTGCGCGCCGATCTGCGGCAGCGCGAGCGGCACCGGCGCGGCACCGCCTATACCCAGTTCGAGGCGCAAACAGCGTTGGTCCGCATCCAGCTCCAGCTGGGCGCAGGCCGAGACCAGCGCGAAATCGCCGTGCCTGACGCTCACTTCCTCGAACGCGCAGCCGCGCATCGCGTGCTCGCCCGCGTCCCGCCAAACGGGGAAGCGGACCTCGGCGAGGCACTGCTCGGGCGCGATCGAGGTGATCATGGGCGCAAGGTAGAACTCGCGCGCCGGAACCTCGGTCACCTCCGAGGAGTCGCGCAGTTCCAGCCTGGCATCGAGCACGCAGGCGACCAGCGCGATCTCCGCGGAAACGTCGCCGTGCACGATCGAGCCACCGATGGTGCCGCGATTGCGCGTCTGCGCGTGTCCGACCCAGCGCAGCGCGCGCGCGAGCAAGGGCAGCTTCGCGCGCGCGAGCGGCGCGCGTTCCATCACGCACTGGCGTACGCCGGCGCCGACGGTGAAATGGCCGTCGCCCTGCGCCGGCGCTTCGGCGGGCGCGGCGAGGCGCTGCAGTTCCGCCAGCCGGCTGATGTCGATCAGCCAGGCCGGCCGGGCCAGCCGCATCGCCATCATCGGCACCAGACTCTGCCCGCCCGCGATCAGCTTCGCTTCCGGTCCGTGCTCGGCGAGCAGGCTGCAGGCCTCGGCCAGCGTCGCGGGGCGCGCGTATTCGAAGGGTGCCGCTTTCATAGTCCGAATGATGCCTTGAAACGATGTGACCTGGCTACCGAAAAATCCGATTCTTCGCGGTTTGCTTCTAGGTCCTTAGCGATATTCCACGATCGTTGATTTCGTCTTTTAGCCGCTCATCCGAGCGCGCGATTCTCGTCCACGCATAGCAGGCGCACGCGCCCTTGCGCCACCAGCTGCTCTGCTTCATCGCGTATCCACACCTCCCACACCTGGCTCGAGCGCCCGCGCGTGACGGGCCTGGCCAGGGCGTGCAGCTTTCCCGAGCGCACGGCGCGGATGAAGGAAGTGCTGTTCTCCAAGCCGACGATGCGCTGTCCGCGCGGATGCGCGACGGCGGCGGCGCCAACCGAGGCGAGGGTCTCGATCACGCCGCAATGCACGCCGCCGTGCACGATGCCGTAGCCCTGCAGGTGCTTTTCGCTCACCTCCCATGCGCAGCTCACTTCCTCCGGCGTCGCGGTGAGAATCACGATCCCCATTTCCTTCACCCAGCCCGGCATGGCGTTGACCTTGGCGACGAATTCTTCGCTCATGGCTCGTTCCCGGTGGTTATAGCCCGCACGCGCGCTGCGTCAGGCCGAGTGCGCAGGCCTTGCCCGGTCCAGGTCCGGCAGCAGCCAGGTGACCAGGCCGATTGCCGGCAGGTAGGCGCACAACTGGAACACGAACGACACGCTGGTGGCATCGGCGATGCGGCCCATGGCGGCCGCGCCCAGGCCGCCCAGACCGAAGGCGAAGCCGAAGAACATGCCTGACACCAGGCCGACGCGCCCGGGCAGCAGTTCCTGCGCATAGACCAGGATGGCGGGAAAGGCGGAAGCCATCAGCAGGCCGATGATGACCGTCAGCACGCCGCTCCAGTACAGATTCGCGTGCGGCAGCGCCAGCGTGAACGGCAAGGCGCCGACGATGGAGATCCAGATCATCGGCCGCCGGCCGATCCTGTCGGTGAGGGGGCCGCCAATCAGCGTCCCCACCGCGATCGCGGTCATGAATACGAACAGATGCAGCTGCGCAGCGTGCACCGACAGCTGAAAGCGTTCGATCAGGTAGAAAGTAAAATAAGAGCTGAGGCTGGCCGTATACACGTTCTTCGAGAAGGTCAGCAGCATCAGCACGAACACGCAAAAACCGACGCGGCGGCGCGAGAACCCGCTGGCGCCGGCGGCCGCGCGCGCCGCCGCCTTGGCGTGACGCGGGTGGTGGGCGGCGTACCACATGCCCACGCGCGTAAGCACCATCATCGCCAACAGGGCACCGAGGGAGAACCAGGCGATCGCACCCTGCCCCCGCGGCAGGACGATGAGTGCGGCCATCAAGGGGCCGATGGCACTGCCGACGTTGCCGCCGACCTGGAACAGCGACTGGGCGAAGCCGTAGCGGCCGCCAGAAGCCATGCGCGCGACACGCGAAGCTTCGGGGTGGAACACCGCCGAACCGATGCCGACTAGCGCAGCGGCGAACACCAGCATCGAATAATTGTGCGCCAGCGACAGCAGAATCAGGCCGATCAGGGTTGCGCCCATGCCGATGGCCAACGAATAAGGCTGCGGCCGCCTGTCGGTGTAGATTCCGACGGTCGGCTGCAGCAGCGAGGCGGTGAGCTGAAACGACAGGGTGATCAGACCGACCTGGGTGAAGTTCAGGTCGAACTCCTGTTTCATCAGCGGGTACAAAGCCGGAATCAGCGACTGCATCAGATCGTTCAGCATGTGGCAGAAGCTGAGCGATATCAGCACCGGCAACACCGCATCTGTCGCGGTGCGCATCGGTGCTTCGACGGTTGCGGCTTTCGGCATCGGCGGGACAGCCCTAAGATTCGGGTTTGGCGACGCGACGGCGCGGATTCTGCGCAGGCGCACGTTCCGCCAAATTGAAAAGCCCCCGCGAGGGGGCCCGTCCAATTCGGCAGTGTGGGCAGTCTAGAGCGAAGCGCGCTCCCTGGCAAATTTCCGATGATCAAGGTTGTGCGGAAACTTCGGGATTATCGGGAAACTCAGGGATCGAGCAGCACGCCCGGATTGAGAATGCGCTTGGGATCGAGCGTGGACTTCGCCGCATCGAGAGCGCGCGCAAACAACTCCGGCCGCTGCCGATCGTACCACTGCCGATGGTCGCGCCCGAGCGCGTGATGGTGGGTGATGGTTCCGCCCGCCGCGAACATCGCATCCGAAGCCGCGGCCTTGATCGCCCAAAACTGTTCCGGCAGCCTGGCCTTGTCGCCCATTCCGTGCCAGGTGAAATAAGGCGCCGGGCCGTCCGGATACAGGTGCGTGAAACGCACGGTGCAGCTGCCCTCGCGCCCGGTCACTTCGCGGATGGCCTTCAGGGTCGCAGCCTTCACCTTGCGCTCCAGTTCGAGAAAGCGGTCCCAGCTAATCGCGGTCTCCACCGTGTCGCGCATCACGCCGCGCGCGATCGCGTGTTCGCGCAGGTAGGGCCCGCGCACGAACTTGTCGCGCCAGTTGCCGGCCGCGCCGGAGCGCTGCGCATCCTTCTGCTTCAGCGCCTGCTCGTCCCATCCCCCGCCGTGGTCGGCGCACAACTCCAGCGCGCGCTTCATCCAGGCATCGAGCGCATGGTCGCCCGATTCGAAGCCGAGCACCAGGATGTGGCTGGTTCCGTCGCCCGCCTCGGTGAATTTCGCTTCGTCCCTTTCGATCAGGCGCGCATTCGCCGGATACAGGCCGGACTGGGCGAGCGCGCGCACCGCGCCCACCGCCTTCTCCCAATCGGCAAAGCGCACGGTGGTGGTCAGGCGAAACGCCGGCCTTCGGTGCAGCCGCACCCAGGCCTCGGTGATGATGCCCAGCGCGCCTTCGGAACCGAGGAACAGGCGATCGGGACTGGGGCCGGCGCCAGACGCCGGCAGGCGGCGCGATTCGAGCGTGCCCGCGGGCGTGAGCACGCGCAGCGATTCGACGTGATCGTCGATTTGCGAATAGACCGTCGCATAGTGGCCGGCGGCGCGCGTCGCGATCCAGCCGCCGAGTGAGGAGAACTCCCAGGCCTGCAGGTAGAAGCGCAGGGTCAGGCCGGAGGACTTCAGCTGTTCCTCCAGACTCGGTCCGAGCACGCCGCACTGTACCCGCGCCGCCTGCGAGGTCTGGTCGATCTCGAGCACGCGGTCGAAATGCTTCAGGTCGATGGTGAGCACGCCCTTGTAGCGATCGTAGGCGGGCGGGTTCACGCCGCCAACCACGCTCGAGCCGCCGCCGAAAGGGATCGCGGCGACATCGTTGGCGCCGCACCAGTCGAGCAGGCCGGCGATGTCCTGTTCCGTTTTCGGGTAGGCAACCACGTCCGGTGGATTGGAAAAATCGCGCCGATGGATCATGCGCGCGAGGTCGTGCACGGAACGGCCGAAACTGTGGAACAGGCGCTCGTGCTTGTCCGTGGTGCATACCGCTGCCAGGCTGGCTGGCGCCGCCACCCGCGGCGCGCGCAGCGTGATTTCGTCCGCGCGCGGCATCGCCGCCGCCTCGAACCGGTCGACCTTGAACAAGCCGGACCAGGCGCGCTCGAACCAGGCCAGCTCGTCGGCCGGCAGCTGGTAGTCCGCATACCCCCAGCCGTAGAAACTGCGTTTTCTTTGCGTCATGTCGTGTCCACCCGTGGCTGACAAATTCACACACTTTAGCCTCAATGGCCGTTGGCGTTTCTCCGCAACTGCAATGCCGGCACTGCCTGGTTTAGGCCTGACTCGAACATCGGCTGCCAGCGCTCGCGGCCAAGCGTGCCGCAAAGCCAACCAGGGGCCGTCCGGACCACAATTTCCGCCATAAAATGTGCTATCGTTCTATCGAGTGATAGATTTAGACGACCTCCGAATTGGTCATCATAATCGATAAGAACGCAGGAGCAAGGAACCGAACGGCGTGCACTCCGGCCTTTGCATGGCCGCGACAAGCCGCGCTCCCCGTTCCACGGATGTTACTCAATGCGGCGCGCGTGCGCCGGCGGCTACTGCATGGTGCATGACCCGCGACGGAGCGACCGAGGAGATTCATGAACCATCCAGCCGCCGCCCCGTCCAACCGCCGTATCGATGCCGCCAACCTTCCCGCGCGTCCGGGTCGATAGCGAGACGCCTGCGTGAATTCAACGATCGTTCTATTTCTGCTGCAGGACGGGATTATCAACGGCGCGATTTACGCGCTGGCCGCCATCGCGATGGTGCTCGTGTTCGCCGTCACCCGCGTGATTCTCGTTCCGCAGGGCGAGTTCATCGCGTTCGGCGCGA
>VFSW01012061.1_pt1 | contig 12095 bp, 7 predicted proteins | sample 5358111 | NCBI WGS metagenome assembly VFSW01 (sample SAMN11554181, study PRJNA540505) | mine drainage metagenome | isolation source: sediment from site ElyBrook_90M | place: USA: Ely Copper Mine, Vershire, VT | collected 2017 | reverse complement strand
TGGTGCACAACATCGAGAAATTAGCGCATCACGGTTATGCGCAGTAGCAAAGGGGGCATAACACCCCGATTACGCCCGCAGATTCGCGTCCTCAGCGATGCAATTTGCTCGCACTCGCCGCAATAAAAATCACATCCGATTGTTGAAGTTGAAACGGGAACGTTTCAGGTGGGAAAAACTTGGTTGGAAAATCGTTGGAAAAGGGTTTTTCTACAGCGTCAACGTAAAGTTGAGGGGCGCCGCGCTTTTGCGGCGTCCCGCTCGAACGCCGGGTTAGCCCTCAATTTGTTCAACACCCTTACCCCAATTGCATATTTCACAGAGCGTGCGAAGGTTTTCTTCGCTTGTTTTACCACCGCGAGCAAATGGAACAATGTGATCGACATGCAATCGCACACCGTGCTCAAGGGCTGGTGATCTACCACAAAGTGTACAACGAAAATTGTCTCGAACTAGCACGCGGTAACGAAGTTTAAGTGGAACACCCCTTCGATCTTCTGGCGTAAGCTCAGTAATTGCCAAATTTTCTAGCTGTACTTTTATGGGAGTTGACTGTGCATTATGAATATCATCGCCATGTTCAGAAATATGTTCAATAAAGGCCGCACAAGCATTCAGCCAACCATTGAAACGTGCTTTGTATGTGGAGTAAGAATAGGCTGGTTTGACGGCCTCCCATTCATCCTTGGATGGTCTATGCCCTACTATTTTCCAGACCCGCTCCATTTCTTCAAAAAGTACAGAGGTTGAAATAAATGAACGATCTTTCTTGATAAATGAAAGAACAAGGCCTGCGGCATCAAGTGCCGCCTGCCATGAGCCAAAACGACTGAGGATAACTGTGCCCTTACAGTACGAAGATGCCTGATCGAACTCGTGCCTCGTAAACCTACGATATTCATACACACCTGCGACACGTCGCAACTCAGCCAGGATGGCATCATCGGGATATTTCAGCGCATTGGGGCGATCAAGTAAAAAGTCCATTGGCTCTTGAGGGCTAACGTTAAGTAGACACCCTAAAAAATGCCTGGAAAGGCACCTTCGAGGTGTACAATCTGGCATCTATCCTGCAATGCCTTGTTTCGATTGGAGGTAAAAATATGGCACACCCTAATTTTTCCGATAAAAGCGACACCATAAAACCTCCAAAATTACTCGGTCAAGTGCGCGATAGGTTGCGCGTGAAGCATTACAGCATCCGCACCGAGCAAACTTACGTGGACTGGATTAAACGTTATATTTTCTTTCACGGCAAGCGTCATCCCAAAGATATGGGGGCGAGCGACATCGAGGCGTTCCTCACGCATCTTGCGGTTGTGGGTAAGGTTGCAGCTTCTACTCAGAATTTAGCCAAGAGCGCGTTACTGTTCCTTTATCGCGAGGTCTTGGAAATCAAATTACCTTGGCTGGATAACATCACGCAGGCCAAAGCTCCCAAGCGTTTGCCGGTGGTGCTGACGGTGGGCGAGGTGCAGGCTGTGTTGTCGCGTTTGAGTGGCACACATTTGTTGATCGCCTCGTTGTTATACGGCGGCGGAATGCGCTTGATGGAGGCGGTGCGCTTGCGGGTGAAGGATGTGGAATTCGAGCGACGCGAGATCGTGGTGCGCGAAGGCAAGGGCTTCAAGGATAGGGTGACGATGTTGCCGGAAGCCGTGATCGCTTCACTTCAGATGCATCTGGCGAAGGTGAAAGCCTTGCATGACGAAGATGTGGCGCAGGGCTTGGGCGAGGTGTATCTGCCGTTCGCATTGGATAAAAAATATCCCCATGCGGGAGGCGAATGGGGCTGGCAATATGTTTTTCCTTCGAAGAAGCTGTCGGTCGATCCGCGCACAGGTTCGACGCGCCGCCATCATGTCGATGAGAAGGGCGTGCAGCGCGCGGTGAAACAGGCGGTGAGCGATGCGGGGCTGACCAAGCCCGCCACGCCGCATACTTTGCGCCATTCTTTTGCCACACACTTGCTTCAATCTGGCTATGACATCCGCACCGTGCAAGAGCTGCTCGGCCATTCCGATGTTTCCACCACGATGATCTATACCCACGTGTTGAATAAAGGCGGCAAGGGTGTGGTGAGTCCGCTGGACCGGTAAAATCGACGCGCGATTTTTGATAAATTTGAACTGAGGGGTATGGTATGTTGGGTCCGGTGATGCTGGATGTGGCGGGTACGCAATTGACCGCCGAGGACGAGGCGCGCTTGCGCCATCCGCTGGTGGGCGGCGTGATCTTATTCAGGCGCAACTATGAATCACCCGCGCAACTGGCCGCGCTGACAGCCGCCATCCACGCGCTGCGCAGCCCGCCGTTGTTGATCGCGGTGGACCACGAGGGCGGTCGGGTGCAACGTTTTCGCGATGGCTTCACCAAGATTCCCGCGATGCGCGAACTCGGAAAGATATGGGACGATCATCCGCAGAAAGCCCGCCATCTGGCGCAACAAACAGGTTTTGTGCTGGCCGCCGAGCTGCGCGGTTGCGGGGTGGACTTTAGTTTTACGCCGGTGCTGGACATGGACTATGGGCAGAGTTCGGTGATCGGCGATCGCGCTTTTCATACCGATACGCAAGCCATCGCCGAGCTGGCGCACAGCCTGTTGCAGGGGCTGAAACAGGGCGGCATGCACACGGTGGGCAAGCATTTTCCGGGGCATGGTTACGTCGCCGCCGATTCGCATCTGGACATTCCGGTCGATGAGCGCGAGTTCGTGGACATCGAGCTGGCCGATCTGATCCCGTTCCGGCAAATGATCGCCTATGGATTGACGGCGGTGATGCCCGCCCACGTCATCTATCCCAAAGTGGACAACCGTCCGGCGGGTTTCTCGCCGGTATGGTTGAAAACGATCTTGCGCGGGCAGCTGGGATTTGAAGGGGTGATCTTCAGCGACGATTTGAGCATGGAGGGGGCGACCGTGGCGGGCAGCATCGTGCGGCGCGCCGAGGCCGCGTTGAATGCGGGCTGCGACATGGTGCTGGTATGCAACAAGCCGGAATCGGCGGATGAGTTGTTGCGCGGTCTGCATTGGGAGATGCCGGTGACCAGTCGCGCGCGCCTGGTCCATATGCGAGGTCTGTCGAATCCGACCCCGTTGGCAAAACTGCATGAACAGCCGAATTTTCTCAAAGCGCTGAGTGAGGTGGCCGGCATCGGCATGAGCAATAGCGAATTGCCGTTAGCTTAAGGGAGCACGGATTCAGTCACGCGGCTCATGGAGGACTGAATCCGCGCTTCCTTGGCTTTGCCATTTTCCCCACCCCTTGAGATAATCCGCGTCTGAAATTTTCACGCCGTGAATCGGGTATCCAAAATATGAGTGAATTACAAGCCGCCTTGCTGGCGATCGGCGCAGGCGTGATGTTGGTGGTATATCTCTATGGCTGGTGGCAGCAACGCCGCCTGAGCCGCAAGTTCGGCACGGCTTTCAAGGCGAGCCACGCCGACGCGTTGTATCAGGAAAACCCGGTTAAATCCGGGCCGCCCGTTCAGCATATCCTGGCTGCAGCACCGTCCGAACCTTTCGCCAGCGAGGCGGAGGTGCTGCCGCCTGATGATGGGGCCGCGGTGATGCCGAATGTGCAGGATGAGGCGTGCGCGCTGCTGGATGGACGCAGCGATTTTATTATCGATCTGCATTTGCACGAGCCAGCGGCTGGCGCGGTATTGGGCGGGTTCTGGCAACGCAAATTCGATTTCGGCAAGCCGGTGCATGTGTGTGGCTTGACGCTGCATACCCGTCGATGGGAGAGGGTGATCGCCGAGAGCCAGACCTTGTACGTGAGCTTGCGCATCGGCTTGCAGCTGGTAGACCGGGGCGGTGTCATCAGCGCCACCAAGCTGGCCGATTTCCGCGACTTGATACTGGGCGTGACCAGGCAGATACAAGCTGAGGCCACTGTGGCCGATCCGACTGCCGCCCACGCCCAGGCGGTCGAGCTGGATGCGTTATGCGCCCAAGTCGACCAGATGGTCGGTATCAATCTCGTTCCGCCGGGCGAGCGTCTGCTGCCTTGCAGCCGCATCGCCCAGGCCGCCGCGCTGCAAGGCATGCGCCTGGAATCGGACGGCGCGTTTCATTTGTTCAACGAGCAGGGGCAGAGCCTGTTCAGCCTGACCAATCACGACACCAAACCCTTTCAGCATCACACCTTGGCGACGGCCAGCAGCACGGGTATTACCCTGTTGCTGGATGTGCCGCGCGTGGCGCGGCCCGCACTGCAATTCGATCTGATGGCCCGTATCGCGCGGGACTTGGCGCAAGAGCTGCAACTCAATCTGGTCGACGACCAGCGTGTGGTGTTGAGCGCCGTCGGCTTGGATCGTATCCGCGCGCAGATCGCCGAGGTCGAGGCGCAGATGACCGATAACGGCATCGTGCCCGGCAGCGTGCAGGCGCGCAGATTGTTTTCCTGATGAGTGTCGCGACAAGAATCGCGCGGCTGCGCGCGCAAATCGAGCAACACAATCACCGCTACTATGTGCTGGATGATCCGAATATTTCCGATGCTGAATACGACCAGTTATTCCGCGAGCTGCAAGCCCTGGAAGCGCAACATCCCGAACTGATTACGCCCGACACCCCCACGTTGCGAGTCGGCGGCACCCCGCTGAAAATATTCAGGGAAGTGCAGCACCGCACGCCGATGTTGTCGCTGAACAACGCCTTCAGTGAAGCCGAAGTGCGCGCCTTCGATGCGCGCATCCGCGAGGCGTTGGGAGTCGACGAAGTGGAGTATGCCGTCGAGCTCAAATTTGATGGTCTGGCGGTCACACTGACTTATCTCGATGGCGTGTTCGTGCAGGGTGCGACGCGCGGCGATGGCAGCGTGGGCGAGGATGTCACCGAGAATCTGCGCACCGTGCGCGATATTCCGCTGCGCCTGAATGAGCCGGTCGCGGAGCTGGAAGTGCGCGGCGAAGTGTTGATGTTCAACCGTGATTTTGAGTTGCTCAACGAAGCCCAGCGCGCCAGAGGCGAGAAGGAGTTCGTCAATCCGCGCAATGCGGCGGCGGGCTCTTTGCGGCAACTCGATTCGCGTATCACCGCCGCGCGCCGTTTGAGTTTTTTCGCGTATGGCATGGGACGCTGCGCGGGGATCGAATTGCCCGGCGAGCACCATAGCCAGATGGCGTTGTTGCAACGTCTGGGGGTGGCTGTCGCGCACCAGCGCCGCCTGGTGCGCGGCGCGTCGGGCCTGCTGGATTATTTTGCCGATATGGGGCGGATACGTGCCGAGTTGCCGTTCGCCATCGACGGCGTGGTGTACAAAGTCAACGACACCGCTTTGCAGCAACAGCTGGGCTACGTGTCGCGCGCGCCGCGCTTTGCGATCGCGCATAAATTCCCCGCCGAGGAAGCCAGCACCACGCTGCTGGCCATCGAGATACAAGTCGGCCGCACCGGCGCGCTCACGCCCGTGGCGCGCCTGGCCCCGGTGTTCGTGGGCGGGGTGACGGTCACCAATGCCACGCTGCACAACGAGGACGAGATACGCCGCAAAGACGTGCGCATCAACGATGTCGTGGTCGTGCGGCGCGCGGGCGATGTGATACCCGAAGTGGCCCGTGTGGTGCTGGAGCATCGCCCTGCGGATACGCGCGCATTCGTGATGCCGAGCGTGTGCCCGGTGTGTGGCTCGCACGTCGCGAAAGCGGAAGATGAAGCGGTGTCGCGCTGCACCGGCGGGCTGTTCTGCCCTGCGCAGCGCAAGCAGGCTTTGCTGCATTTTGCCGGCCGCCGCGCGATGAATATCGACGGGCTGGGCGACAAGCTGGTCGAGCAACTGGTCGATGCGAACCTCGTGCGCACACCCGCAGACTTGTATCGCCTGGGGCTGCTGGCCGTCATCGAGCTGGAACGCATGGGCGAAAAATCCGCCGTGAATTTGCTGGCGGCCATCGAACACAGCAAACAGACCACGCTGGCGCGTTTTATTTTCGCGCTGGGCATACGCAACGTCGGCGAGACCACCGCCAAGGATCTCGCGCAACACTACGGCAGTTTGGATAAGCTGCTGGCTGCCGATGAGGCGGACCTGTTGCAAGTGCGCGATGTGGGGCCGGTGGTGGCGCATAGCATCCGCGATTTTTTGCAAGAGATGCACAACCGCGAAGTCATCGAACAGCTGCGCGCCTGCGGTGTCGCCTGGCAAGAGCATGAGATGCGCGTCGCAACCGGCTTGCCTTTGTCGGGCAAGACCTTTGTGCTGACCGGGACTTTGTCCTCGTTGAGCCGTGATGCGGCCAAAGAGAAGCTCGAAGCACTCGGTGCCAAGGTCAGCGGCAGCGTGTCGAAAAAAACCGACTACGTGCTGGCCGGAACCGAGGCGGGCAGCAAGCTGGATAAGGCCAGGGAGCTGGGCGTGACCATCCTGGATGAAGCGCAATTCATGGCCTTATTAGCACCGCTCGCCGACTTCCAAAGCGCCGGATAAATCCGCGTAGCGGCAAGCGCGCCGTCCGTCACATCACGCATCATATTGCTTCTTCAGCAAAATCATCCATTGCCACCGAGCCGCTTGAACGTCGATTAAAGGCCGATAGACGGTGCGGCCGGTCGGCCGGTTCTGCTTATAATGGCGGGCTTTTTCCGAGAGTGTTCTGGCTGGCGATACGGGGGTTTGACCGGGCCGCAGGATAAATAATAATACAAAGTAATTGGAATGATTGATGGAAACGAAAAAAAATACTCATCCCCATGTGGTTCGATGGCTGGCTCTGATGGTTTGTTTGTTGGCGAGTTCATGGGTGCACGCGGTCCCGCAGAGCGGCAGCTGGGCAGCACGTTCAATATCGCTGGGAGATTTGGGGCTGGTTAAGCCTGTCACCCTCAACCAGCAAATGCGCGAGCGGCATTTTTATTTCCCTATCGCCCAAAACATCGCGCTCAAAGACGCGTATATCGATCTGGATCTGACCTATCTGCGGCAGTTTTCCGGGGAAGATGGTTTGACCATATTAGTCAACGGGTCGCCGGTCCGTACGCATTCGTTCGCGGAGGCGATGCCGCCGCCCTTCCTTAAAATGACCGGTATCGACGGCAAGCCCTGGTCGACGGATGCGCCAGGCTCGGCGAACGAAGCGCTCCATCTTTCGATCCCGCTGAAAAATCTCGATCCCACATTACGTTTTGTCGATGTCAGCCTGTCGTTCAACACAAAAAAATCGACGGAATCGTGCACTTATATCGCCGGGCGCGGCAATGAGTTACTGCTCGATCCCGGCAGTCGTTTGCGTTACCGGTTCGACCGCTCAAGCGTGTTGGATGTGCGGACCTTTTTGACCACCTTGCCCGAGCAGGCGCAAATTCTCCTGCCCAGCCAACCAGATGCCTTGCAATATGAGGCGGCGTTGCGTTTGTTGATGGGATTGCAGGCACAGGGTCTGAACCCCAAGCTGGTTGTTTTTCCCAAAATCGGCGATGAAGTGGCGACCGGCAATATGCGGTTGCCCGGCAGTTGGAATGGCATTCCGATGTTCCAGTCGCTTCTTGCCGCGCTCCGCCAGCAGCAAAAATTTCACATCGCCAACGATGCCGATGTCGCCGCATGGCTTGCCATCCGTTTGTCGTCAGCAAGCGGTTTGGCCGATGTGCTGGTTGATTCGGCAGGCTTGCGTGCGGCCTTGTTGAAGGCGGGTGAAATCTGGCGCGAACAAGGCGTGCTGCAAAGGCTGCCTGCGGCGGTGCAGCAGGCGATCACCTGGGGAAAAACATCATCGGCCCAGGCCAATCTTGCACTGGTGAATTGGGCGGAGATGCAAATGCTGCTGCTCGACTCGCCCGACCAGAATCCGGCAGCGTTATTGACGGGTTCTTTTTGGTCTGCAATCGCCAATGGCGCAGAACTTGGCGTGGCTCATGTCGGCAGTTTGGGAGTCGAGTCCCATACGCATCGCTTGATGATCGCGCAAAATCTGCCGGTGCAATATTTGCGTGCGGAGGTGCATTGGGAAATCCCTTTTGCCGCAAAAGATATGCCCAATGGCGAGCGACCCAATGCTTTGCAACTCAATATCGTGTCGGCGCACAGGACGGGTGATGTGCCCGCCGTGGTGTCGGTCTTTATGAACGATTTTTTGCTCACCGCAAAAGACCTGCGCAGCGACGGCGAGATCACGGCAGTCAATGCCTTTGTGCCGCTGTACACCTTGAAATCCAACAACGTGGTGCGTATCGAGGTGTTTGATAGCGACAAGAAGAGTTGCTTCAGTTCGCAGGCATTGCCGGTACAGGTATTGCCCTCCAGTTATTTGGGACTGGGCGGGGCGGGCGATGTCCAGGAGTTCTTTTCATTTTTGCCGCTGCTCACCAGCGACAGCACCGTGATTATCCCTCCAGAGTATTTGCAGCATCAGGGCGAGAGTTTGTCCACGGTGAGCCGCGTGTTGCAGGGACTAGGCATGTCGGCCGGTGGCTACAAGATTGAGCTGCCGAGCAGCGGGGATTTTGTTGCACACGGGCCTTTTGTCAGCTTTGAGGTCTTGCCCAAAGGTCTGTCCAGCCTGGTCGAGACCAGGCTGGACCAGTTGGTGGTGAGGGATAAAAGTCGAGCTGTGGTATTAGACAGCAAGGGTTTAGGCAGCTTGGCGGTCGCGCAGATAATCGCCGGACAAGGGGTGCTGGTCAGTCGTGTGGGCAAAGATGCGTTGGATTTGCAGGTGCCGCTGGAGTTTTCCGCCGGAAATCTGGCCATCATGGACGGACAAGGCGTGAAACTCACCTTGAATACTCACGACCCGCAACAAGAATTCAGTTTGAACGAATCGGGGCGCGGGTTGGCGTATATGGTCGAGCGTTACCATGTGCCGTTCGTGATCGCGGCGATCGTGCTGCTGATCGCGTTACTGTTATTTGTGATTCGCGCGGTCTTGAAAGAACGCCATAGAAGAATGGCTCGCAGATCGGGCGATCGGCACACCACGTCGTAATTCGCGATGAGCGATTATTTCTTCGCCGATTATTTTTATGTGCTCAATGTGCTGGGCGCAATCGTCGCGACCACGATGTTCGTCGGCGCGCTGGACGATCTGTTCATCGACGTGTATTACTGGTCGTACGAGACCTACCGTAGGCTGTTCATACGCAGCAAATACCCGCGTTTGCGGGCCGAGCAGCTAATGGTCAAGCCGCAAAGCTATTTTGCCGTGATGGTCCCGGCCTGGAAAGAATACGATGTCATCGCGGGCATGATAGAGAACACGCTGGCGACCATGAACTATGACAAGTTCGTGATCTTCGCCGGGGTTTACCAGAACGATGCGGAGACCGCCGCCGAAGTAGACCGCATGGTGCGCAAGTATCCCGAGCGGGTGTGTCGTGCCACCGTGCTGAATGACGGCCCGACCTGCAAGGCAGACTGTTTGAACTGGATCGCGCAACGCATATTTCAGTATGAACAGGATCATCGAATCGAGTTTTCCGGTTTGGTTTTGCACGACAGTGAAGATGTCATCCATCCCCTCGAATTCAGGTTGTTCAATTATCTGATCGAAAAAAAAGATCTGATACAACTCCCCGTTTTGTCGTTGTCGCGAAAATGGTATGAATTCATCGGCGAGAGTTATGCCGATGATTTTGCCGAATGGTGCCAGAAGGAAATGGTGGTGCGCGAAAGTCTCACGGGTGTCGTGCCGGGCTGTGGCGTGGCGACTTGCTACGCGCGCCATGCCGTCAAAGCCCTATCTGAACGGTTGGAAGGCGTGCCCTTCAACACCAGCACGTTGACCGAGGATTACGACCTGAGCTTCCGCTTGAGCGCGATGGGATACCGGCGGCAGATATTCGTCCGGTTCCCGGTATTGGAGACGGTGCAGCACAAAAATTTCTGGACCGGCAAGCTGGAATCCAGGCAGGTCAAGACCCTCATCGCCGTGCGCGAATATTTTCCCAACGGGTTTCGTGCCGCATACCGGCAGAGAGCACGCTGGATACTGGGCGTGGCTTTCCAGGGCTGGCAGCAGCTGGGGTGGAAGGGCAGTTTATCCAGAAAGTATCTGTTCTTCCGCGACCGAAAATCCGTGGTGTCGGCTTTCATCGGGTGGATGGCTTATCTGTTGGTGCTGAACGTGTTGATCTTGTATTTTATCCAATGGGCGGGAGTGGATTTTGTCCGCTTCCCGGAACTCGCCTTGCCGGAAAGCTGGATATATGAGGTCGTTCTGCTCAATTTCTGGCTGTTTATAAACCGGATTGTTCACCGCATATTTTTTGTCTGGAGGTTGCAAGGGGTGAATGGCGCGATACGGGTTCTGCCACATATGATCATCGGCAACATCATCAATTTCTTTGCCATTTGCCGCGCCTGGAAGCTATTCGCGAGCCATCTGATCACGGGCAAAAAGATCGGCTGGGACAAAACCGCGCACCATTATCTGGAAGCCGAACTGAAGCCGCATCGGCTGCTCGGGGATATGCTCGGTTTGCCCGCAGAAAAAGTTGCGCAAGCCTTGCAGATACAGGCACGCACGGCGCAGCCATTCGGGCAGATCTGTTTGCGGCAAGGTTGGATCAATGCCGACCAGCTGGCCGATGCGTTGTCGGAGCAAGCGCATTATTTGCGCGGCGAGCTGTCTTTGGTTGCGGCGCGGGAATTTGTCCGCGAGTTGCCTGTGGCAAGCATCGTCGAGCATCAAATCATCCCGTTTGCATTCGGGCAGACCGGCGCGTTGCATCTGGCGGTAACCAGCTTGCGCGCGGAGGAAACCCTGCGGGCCATTTCCGGTCTGGTGGGTAAACAGGTGTTGTGCTTCGTCGTGCCGGATGAGCAGTTCTCGCTGGGTTTGCAACTCATCGAGGAGCTGGGGCAAGCGCAGCATGACACCGTCTTGAAATTGGGGAACGCATGAAATATAAGCGCTACGCAATCCTGTTATTCAGTTTGATCTATAGCGGGGCAAGCTGTGCGGCATTCAGCCATGACCCGCTCACCGGCGAGGCGTACACCTTGGCCGACCGGGCTTATCAGGCAATAGCCGGGCACGATGATGCGACCGCGGAAACGCTGGTGGTGCAAGCGCGCAAGATGCAGCCCGATTCCTACCAATTGGCGATGCTGTTGCTGGATATTGAAATGCGTCGCGGCCACTGGCAGCAAGCGCAACAGTTGAGTGACGAGCTGTTGCCGGAGATGCCGGGTGACGCGCTGTTGCTGGCGAACAGCGGATTTATTGCCGCGCGGCAAAACCGCTTGGATGCGGCCCGCCGGTATTTCGCCGCGGCATTGCTCGCGCCCGGCTTGGACGCATCGCAGCAAGAGAACGTGCGTGACGCCTTGGATCATCTATCCCGCCCATCAGCAGCGCAAGCTGTTTCCCCTGTGGTTGCCGCAGAAGCCCCGCTGGATGCCGCTTACCGCCATCTGCGCGAGCACGATGACGTGCAGGCTTTGGCGATGTTCCAGCAAGGTTTTGCGGCGCAAGCCGGTACCCCCAACCAATATGCCGACGCCGCTTATGCCGCGCATCGCCTGCATCAGAAACGGCTGTCGATCCAGTTGTTCCAGCAGGCTCTGGATGCGAACCAGGCTTTGCCTGCGGGGCAGCAGCCTTTCGACGCGCAGCAAGTGTTTAATTATCGCAATGAGATCCAGCAAATGAACCGGAGCTGGGGTGCGGTGACCAGCCTGGCTTATCAAAACACCACGCTGGGCAGCACGACCCCGTTGAATACCCTGCCGCTGAATACCCTGCAAGGCAGTGTGGAGGCGTATTGGCAGCCCGATGATTTTGTGGGTAACCAGGACGGCCATCTATTCCAGCTTTTTACCGGCGACACCGAGACCTTGTATGACGCGCATGGCGGGCAGACCGGAAATTCAACCGGGCAAGGCACGCTGGGCATGCGCTACAAGCCGTTCGCCGACCTGGGTCTGATGTTGACCGCCCAGCGTTTGCTCGCGCTGGGTAACGCCAGCTTCTCCGATAACCTGCTGCGCGTGGCTTATTCCAACGCGTCGGGGGCCGAATTGAATGTCAGGCAAACGGATTGGCGTGCCTGGCAGTTCTATACCGAGGCCGCTTATTTTCTGAACGCGCGTCGTTCCATCTATACTTTTGAAGGTAGCTACGGGCAGGCCTTCCATGCGCAGGAC
>VFSW01012060.1_pt1 | contig 12095 bp, 10 predicted proteins | sample 5358111 | NCBI WGS metagenome assembly VFSW01 (sample SAMN11554181, study PRJNA540505) | mine drainage metagenome | isolation source: sediment from site ElyBrook_90M | place: USA: Ely Copper Mine, Vershire, VT | collected 2017 | reverse complement strand
ATCCCAAGCGTATCGATTTGTCACTGGCGCGCATCGAGCGTCTGCTGGCAGCGCTGGGGCAACCGGAACGGCGCCTTCCTCCGCTCATCCATGTGGCCGGCACCAACGGCAAAGGCTCGACCATTGCGTTCATGCGCGCGATCCTGGAAGCGGCCGATCAGCGCGTGCACGTCTACACATCGCCCAATTTGGTTCGTCTCAACGAACGTTTCCGCATCGCGCAAGCGGGCGGTGGCCGGTTCGTCAGCGACGACGAACTCGCCGATGTGCTCACCGAATGCGAGGTTAGCAACGGCGACGCCCCGATCACAGTGTTTGAGATGGAGACGGCAGCCGCCTTTTTGCTGTTCTCCTGCCACCCCGCTGACATTCTGCTCCTCGAAGTCGGGCTTGGCGGCCGCCTTGACGCCACCAACGTGGTCGAACGCCCACTGGCGAGCGTGATCACGCGGCTGTCGCTCGATCATCGCGATTTCCTCGGCGATACGATCGCTGCCATCGCCGCCGAGAAGGCCGGCATTCTCAAACGCGGCGTGCCGGCGGTGGTGGCCAGTCAGTCGCGCGATGCGCTCTCAGTCATTGAGCGGCAGGCGGCGCGGGTCAAAGCGCCGCTTGCCATCGCGGGCGAAGACTGGACCGCAACCGAAGAGCGCGGCCGCCTCGTCTATCAGGATGAAGACGGGCTCCTCGATCTGCCAGCGCCGAAACTTTACGGCCGGCATCAGTTCGAAAACGCCGGCACCGCGATAGCGGCTTTGCGCAGAAGCGGTTTGAAGCTGCCCGTCCCCGCCTTCGAAGCCGGCATGATCCGCGTCGACTGGCCGGCGCGCATGCAGCGGCTGTCGCAGGGCCGGCTCGCCGCGATGCTGGCGCCGGAAAGCGAACTCTGGCTCGACGGCGGTCACAATGCCGACGGTGGGCGCGCCATTGCCGCAGCGCTCGCCGATCTCGAAGAGCGCGTGTCGCGGCCGCTGGTCCTGATCGTTGGCATGCTGTCGACCAAGGACAGCGAGGGCTTTCTGCGCAACTTCGCCGGCCTTGCCCGCCGCGTCATCGCGGTGCCAATCCATCAGGACAAGGCGCTGCCAGCGGCGGCTCTCGCCGACATCGCGCGCGGCATTGGATTTCCGGCGATGGCGAGCGATGATGTCGAGAGCGCGCTTGCCGTCGCCGGCAAGCTTGAACTTCATCCGGCGCCGCGCATCCTGATCACCGGTTCGCTTTATCTCGCTGGCGAGGTCTTGGCCGCCAACGGCACGCCGCCGGAGTAAGTGCGCTCAGTGTTTGACGATGTTTTGCATCTCGGCGTGCCGCCCGGCAAGAAAGGGCCGCATGTTGTCAGCGATGAGCGGCATGATCAAATCTTCGTATTCGATGGTGTAGCCGCCGAGATGCGGCGTGATGAAAACGTTTGGGAGGTCCCAAAACGGGCTATTGGCCGGAAGCGGCTCGGTCTGGAACACGTCGAGGCCGGCGCCGGCAATGCGGCGCTCGCGCAGCGCGGCAATCAGGGCCGGCTCGTCCACGGTCTGCCCCCGGCCGGCGCTGATGTAATAGGCTGTAGGCTTCATCGCCGCGAACACGGCGCGATCGAACAGCAACGCATTGCTCGCGTTCCCCGGCAGCACATTGATCAAAAAATCAGCCCGGCTCGCGGCTTCGCGCAACTGCTCGGTAGTCGTCATGTCGTCAAAACCCTCGACCGCGCGCGGCGTGCGGGTGACGCCGATGACATGCATTCCGAAAGCCTTGAGGAGCTGGCCGATGGCCGTGCCGACAACGCCGACGCCGACGACAACGGCGGTCTTGCCGGTGAAGAGACTGTAAAAGCGCCGGTTCCAGACATGCGCCTTCTGTTCCTCGACGAGGCCCTTCACGTCGCGGCTCACCGCCATCATCAGATAAACCACGGTCTCGCGCATCGGCGCGCCGTGAACGCCGCGACCGCTGGTCAAAAGCGTCTCCGGCCGCAACGACGGGCAGCGCAGCACATGATCGACGCCGGTCGCCAGACACTGAATCCACGCGAGGCGGGTCGCGCGCTGGTAAAAGTCGTCGGTCAGTTCGATCGCAAACGAGAGCAGCACATCGATGTCGGAGACATCTCCAGGCAATTCGGACAGTCCATGCGCGAGCACCCATTCGGTCGCCGGAAACTCCGGCTGCAAGCGGTCGCGATAAATCTCGGCGTGGCCGTCGAGAACGAGAATTTTCGTAGCCATGGGGATCGATCGGAGAGGGATCGGAGCGAAGGGTCAGGAACCTAATACCGCAAAATAGCGATCGAGCTCCGCGAACGCCATCAAATTTAACTAAAATCGCCGCCAGTGGTTAGCCGTGGTTTCAAGGCTTTCTTGAACCCGCGCCGAAAAACGGGCATGCGACGCTGCGCCGGTACACCGGTGCCGTCTCTCGTCACGCTTTGCCGGATTGTCCGTTGTGCGCAATTTACGCTGGCTTGTTCTCATAGCCCTGGTACTGCTTCCTGGCGTTGCTGCTGCCGACGAGAGCGAGCGTCTGGGACGCTACAGCTATGAAGAGACCAAGCGCCTGGTATCCTTTGTCGAGGATGCGGCGGCGCTGATCGAGCAAAAAGGCGAATACGCCTTCCGCGACTTCAACGTGCCGGGCTCGAAATGGCTTACCGACGACTACTACATCTTCGTCTACGCGCCGGACGGCACCAATGTATTCCATCCGGTGGAGACCCAGCTCATCGGACGTAATCTCTTCAATCTGCGCGATATGAACGGCAAACCGGTGGTTCAGATGATCACCGATGTCGCCAAGAAGCCGGAACGGGATGCCAGCGACTGGGTGTTTTATCTTTGGGAATACAAGACGCAGCTCATCCCGCTGTGGAAAAGTTCTTACGTCCGCAAAGCGGTGGCGCCGGACGGCAAGATCTATCTGGTCGGTAGCGGGCTCTACAATCTGAAGACCGAACGTTCGTTCGTACACGACCGCGTCGAAATGGCGTGCAACAAGCTTCGCCGCGAAGGCAAAGACGCGGCCTTTAAGGAATTCCGCGATCCCGCTTCGCCCTTCGTCTTTCTCGGGGCTTATATTTTCGTACTGGACGCAAGCGGCCACACCGTAGTCGATCCGTCGTTTCCGAATGGCGCCGGGCGCAATCTGTCGGCGTTCCGCGATGCAGTCGGGATGCCCGCGGTCAGCGACCTCCTCGACAAGCTCAACCACGACGACGAAGCGTGGGTTCAGTACCTGTGGCCGAAACCCGGCAGTCCAGTGCCGACGCGCAAGCTCCTGTACGCCCGCAAAGTGATCGTCGGCGGCGAGACCTTCATTGTCGGCTCCGATTTCTACCTGGCCACGCCAATCTGGATGCACGTCTAGGAATTCGCGCGCCATGACAAAGCCATCCAACCTGATCTACGGACTGGAGGATAGGCCGCCGCTGTCGGTCCTGGCGGCGTTGTCGATCCAACACATCTTTCTGATGTCGAGCACACTGGTGCTCCCGGTAGCTCTGGTTACCGAGATCGGCGGTAGCCTCGCTGAGGTCCAGGCCACGGTGGCCATGACGATGCTGGCCTGCGGCATTGGAACAATCCTGCAGGCGGCACGCTGGCGCGGAATTGGCTCCGGCTATCTCTGCCCCAATTTATGCGGACCGAATTTCTTCGCCGCTTCAATCGGCGCCGCCTGGCTGGGCGGACTTCCGCTGATGAAAGGCATGACCATCGTCGCCGGCCTGGTGGAAGTCGTGTTCGGCCGCATCGCCCACCGGCTCGCATTTCTGTTCCCGGCCGAAATTACCGGCCTGGTCGTGTTCATGGTGGCATTCAATCTGGTGCCGCTGGGCACTTCCAAATTCCTCGGCGTGAATTACGCCGGCGATCCCATTCAGCCCAAGACCTTTGCGATCGCCGCGATCACGCTGCTGGTGATGGTCGGCATCAACGTATGGGGATCAAAGCAGCTCAAACTCTATGCGATCTTGATCGGCCTGGTCGCCGGCTTTGGCCTGTCGATCGGGCTCGGCGTTCTCACCGGCACAGATTTGCGCAGTGTGGCCGCAGCGCGATGGATCGGCCTGCCGAGCTACGACGGCATGTGGAGTTACTCGTTCCGCTGGTCGCTGGTGCCGCTGTTCGTGATCGTTTCGATCTGCGGCGCGCTGAAATCTTTCGGCAATCTCGTGCTGTGCGAGAAGGCCAACGATTCCGGCTGGAAGCAGCCTGACGTCGAGCGGATCGGCAACGGTCTCGTCGCCGACGGCATCGCGGTTGTCGCCTCCGGCGCGCTCGGCGGCGTCGCCTCGGACACGTCGGCGAGCAACGTCGCCCTGAGCATCGCGTCCGGAGCGACAAGCCGGTCGATTGCCGTCGCAGCCGGCGGGCTGTTTTGTCTGTTGGGCCTGTCGCCGAAGCTGACGTCGCTGTTGGCGATCATGCCGAGCGCCGTCGGCGGCGCCATCCTCGTGCTCGTTGTCTGTTTCATGATGGTCTCAGGTATCCAGATCATCCTGAGCTCGCAGATGGATACGCCGCGGACCTTCGTTATCGGCGTCGCGCTGATATTCGGTATGAGCCTCGACGTTTTGCCGGAATTGTATTCGCACATCTATTGGTGGATGCGGCCGCTGGTCGAATCGTCGCTGACGCTGTCGACGGTTCTGGCGGTCGGGGTCAATCAGCTGTTGCGGATCGATTGGAAGCGACCCAAACGACCCGCGAAAGCCGCCGCCGTCGCAACGGCGCCGTCGCTCGACTCGCACTACGCATGAACGGCCGGCGGGCCAAAATACCGGACGTCCGTCAAGCGAGGGCGGCGCGCTCGGGAGCCGAACAGCTAACTCGGCAATCCGAGATGTGAAAAGGCGTTGCTGAAAGCGATATCCTTGCGGATGCCCTCGTCGAGCGGGGTTTCGTCCATGAACTTGCCGGCTTCCTCTGCCTGTTCGAACGGGTAGTCGGCGGCGAACATGACGCGATCCGCGCCGAGTGCGGCGATCGCGCAGTTGAGCGGCTCCGCCGAGCACATGCCGGACGTCGTGACCACGAAATTCTGCCTGATGTAGTCGGACGGCTTTTGGCCAAGCTTGACGCCGTAGAGCTTGGCGCGGCTGTCGAAGCGCCAGAGCAGGTACGGCAAGGTCTCGCCAAGATGGCCGAGCATGACGCGCGCCCGCGGGTAGCGGTCGAACAGGCCGGAGAAGACGAGACGCAGTGCGTGAGATCCGGTTTCGAAGCCCCACTCCCAGGTTGAACGGCGCAACCCCTCGTAGCCGTTGAGCGCGGGCGACGGCGCGATCGGATCGGCGGGATGGATGTAGATCGGCGCCAGCAATTCCTCGGCCCGCTCCCAAAACGGGTGGAGCGAGGGGTGATCGAGATATTGGCCGTTGGTGTGGCCGTTGATCATGGCGCCGTAGAATTTAAGCTCGCGCATGCAGCGCTCCAGCTCATCTGCCGCGCCGCGGGCGTCCTGCATGGCAAGGTGCGCGAAGCCGTAATAACGGTCCGGCCGCTTGGCGATTTCGCCGGCCAGAAAGTCGTTGGCCTCGCGCGCCCGGCGTTGCGCTACCGCCGAGTCGCGCTCGCTCTGCACTCCCGGCCCGGCGATGGACAGGACGGAGCGGGCAATGCCAGCGCGATCCATCGCCCCAAGCCGCGTCTCGCCGAAATCGGTCAGGCAGGCCAGGATGCCGCTCGCCACTTTCGGGTCTACGTTGCCAACCGTCGGACGCCAGTAGTCTTCGTAACCGGGTGCCAGGAAATGCTCTTCAAGCGCAATCTTGCTGACCATGCGTTTCTCGTTTCTCCCCATGCGCCCGAGGTGTGATCCCGGCGGCGCGACGAGGGTCTATAACCGATATCCGGTGCAATGGTATATGGCTCATATGCTATAAGCGGCGCCCCGGTTGGCGTGCAAAGGGAGGATTACGCGGTGAAGAAAATACGCGGGGTCTCGTTCGAGGAGAACGAGAACAACGCGATGGGATTGTCGTTCTACAATTTGTCCCATCGCTTCGGCTATCAGTCGCCGAACTGGCCGTACTTCGAAGACGTCAAGATTGAGCGCATCCATTACATGGCGAAGTCGGGCGTGCTGTCGCAGCGCATCACCACGTCGATGCACAACACCACGCATATCGACGCGCCGGCGCACGTCGTTCAAGGGACGCCGTTCATCGACGAGGTGCCGCTGCCGCATTTCTTCGGCTCCGGCATCGTGGTCTCGATCCCGAAAAAGAAATGGGAGCAGATCACCTACGACGATCTGGAAAAGGCTGCCGGCAAGGTGGTGCGGCCCCGCGACGTGGTGATCGTCAATACCGGCTGGCACAAGAAGTACGAGGATAGCGAAGACTATTTCTGCTACGCGCCCGGCTTCGTGCCATCGGCCGGCGAATGGTTCGTGGAAAAGAAAGTGAAAGTCGTTGGCCACGACACGCAGGCCAACGATCATCCACTGGCGACCGCGATCGGTCCGCAGAGGAACGGGCCGCTGCATCCGCATCTTGCCGCCGAATACAAAAAGTGGTCCGGCGGCCGCGACTGGAAAGACGATTTCCCGGAGTGGGAACCGGTGCACCGCATCCTGTTCAAGAACGGCATCCTCGGCATCGAGAATGTCGGCGGCGACATCGACAAGGTGACCGGCAAGCGCTGCACCTTCGCGTTTTTTCCGTGGAACTGGGATCGCGGCGACGGCTGCATCATCCGCCTGGTCGCCATCACCGACCCGAAGGGCGGCTACCGGATCGAGAAGGGGGAGAAGTTCTGATGCAAGTCAAACGCTTCTCCGACGCCAAGACTTACGAGGCGCCCAATCACCGCGACTTTACCGGTTTGCGGTTGTTCGGCGCCGAAGCCGGGGGCTCCAAGAGCCTGATTGTTGGCATTTCGCATTTCCTGCCGGGCGGTGGCGCCGGGCCGGACGCCTCACCTCCGGAGAAGGTCTACTTCGTGCTCGAAGGCGAACTGACGGTGATCATCGACGGCAAGGAAACCGTGCTGAAAAAGCACGATTCATGCTTCATCGGCCCAAACGAAAATCGCGAGATCGTCAATCGACCCACGGCCGGGTGTTCGATCCTGGTCCCCATCGCGCCGGCGCGGATGTGATATTTTTAACCGCGCCCCGCGCGCGGGGAGAGGTCGAGCGAAGCGAGGGTGAGGGGGCCTCGCCGCGATTCTGAGCCAAGCGAAAAGGCCCCCTCATCCCGACCTTCTCCCCGCACGCGGGGAGAAGGAGAAGAGGAACGTCATGTCCGAAGATTTCCTGAAAAACCCGCTGTCGCTGTTCGACGTCAAAGGCAAGACCGCGATCGTGACCGGCGCAACCGGCGCGTTCGGCGCGGTCGCGGCAAAGACGCTCGCGGCATCCGGCGCCAACGTGGTCATCACCGCGAACAACGCCGACGGATTGAAAAAGATCGCGGCCGAATGCGCCAAGCTTGGCGGCAAGATCGAAATTGTTGCCAAGCGACCGAGTTCGGAAGCCAATTGCGATGCGATCGTCGCTGCCGCGGTCGAGAAATTCGGCGGCCTCGACATTCTGGTGGTCGCGTCGGGCCAGAACAAGGTTGCGAAAATCGTCGATCAAAAACCGGAAGACTTTCTCGACGTGATGGACGCGAACGTCACACAATCCTGGCTGATGGCGCGCGCCGCGGCACGGCAGATGACCAAGCAGGGCCGCGGCGGCAAGATTATTCTCATGTCCTCGGCGCGCGGCCTGCTCGGCCACCCGGCCGGTTACAGCGCCTATTGCGCGTCGAAGTCGGCGGTTGACGGCATTACCAAGGCGCTGGGCTGCGAACTCGGAGCAACCGGCATCACCGTCAACGCACTTGGGCCGACGGTTTTCCGCTCGCCCCTCACTGAGTGGATGTTTGCCGACGACGAGCGCGGCAAGACCGTACGCGCGGGCTTTCTTACGCGCGTACCGAGAGGCCGCCTCGGCGAGCCGGAGGACCTTGCCGGCCCGCTCCTGTTCCTCGCATCGAAAGCGTCCGATTTCTATACCGGCCACATCCTCTACGCCGACGGCGGCTACACGGCGGGCTGAGCATGGCGACCGATCCGGCGCAGGCCCGCATCGCCGTCATCGGCGCGGGCCTCATGGGGCACGGCATTGCGCAGGTGTTTGCGCTCGCCGGCCACGCGGTGACGATTACTGATTCAGTTGTGGCGAGTCTCGACGCCGCGAAGTCGCGCATTGCGGCCAATCTGCGCGATCTTGGCCAGGACGAGACTGCCGTGACGCGGGTGCAGCCCTGCGTCGGCCTCGCGCAGGCGGTGCGCGACGCGGATTATGTCGTCGAAGCAGTGTCCGAGGATTTGCCGCTGAAGCAAAAACTGTTTGCCGAAATCGAACGCCATGTACGCCCCGACACCATCCTCGCCAGCAACACCTCGGTAATTCCGATCACCTCGATCATGCAGGGGCTCGCCAAGCGCGAGCGGGCGCTGGGCACTCACTGGTGGAATCCGCCGTTTCTGGTGCCGCTGGTCGAAGTGATCGAAACCCAATGGACCACGCCAGAGGCGGTGGCATGGACCATGAAGCTGCACGAGACGGCCGGCAAGAAGCCGGCGCGCGTGAAAAAGGACGTCCCCGGATTCATCGGCAACCGGCTGCAACACGCGCTGTGGCGCGAGGCGATTTCGCTGGTCGAGCAGGGCATCTGCGACGCCGAAACGGTCGACGCCGTGGTCAAGGCCTCATTCGGCCGCCGCTTGCCGGTTCTGGGCCCGCTGGAAAACGCCGACCTCGTCGGCACCGATCTGACGCTCGCCATCCACAATATCGTTCTGCCCGCGATCGACAGCCGGCCGGGGCCATCGCCCTATCTGCAAAAGCTCGTGGCCGACGGTAAGCTCGGTTTCAAATCCGGCGAGGGTTTCCGCAAGTGGAGTCCGGACGAGCAGGCGGCGTTACGCGCGAAGCTCGTGCAGCACCTGAAGACGGTGCGGGATTGAAGCGTGGACTCAGTAAGTGAAAGCCAATGTACGCTTTCGGGGGTAAAGCGGGCAAATGCCGAAGCCACAAAGAGCGACGTTAATGACCCGGACGTTGAAGACCATCGCGGGCTTTTGGCTGTTCATCGCCGCCGCGACGGATGTGGGGCGATGCCGCGCTCGCTGGAGCAATGCAATTGCTGAACATATTGGTTCGTGACTTGCTCGCGGAGTATTGTGCTTCGTGCAGGCATTTGTGTCGGAGCATGTCATGATATCCGGTTCGAAGTGGTCGCTCTTCTTTGTGCTAGTGCTTGCGATGATCGGCGCGGTTTGCAGCCATGGTTATGCTCAGGATACGGCCCAGAAGGAGGGCAACTTTGTCACTCACAACTTCCGTTTCCAAAATGGCGACGTGCTGCCTGAGCTCCGTCAGCACTATGTGACCTTCGGCACGCCTCGACGGGATGCGGCCGGCCGCGTGACCAATGCGGTGCTGCTGTTGCACGGCACCAACGGTAGCGGAAAAGTCATTCTCGACAATCTTTCCAGCCAACTTTTCGGCAGCGGGCAGCCACTCGATAGCGCGAAGTACTATCTGATCATACCGGATGCCCTCGGCTGCGGCCATTCGAGCAAGCCGAGCGATGGCTTGCGCGCCAAATTTCCCCGCTATGGCTATAACGACATGGTCGAGGCGCAGAGGCTGCTCGTAACCGAGGGCCTCGGCATCAATCACCTGCGACTGGTGCTCGGTCTTTCTATGGGTGGAATGCACACATGGCTATGGGGCGAAAAATATCCCGACATGATGGACGCCCTGATGCCAATAGTAAGTCAACCGACGCAAATTGCGGGTCACAATTATCTGTGGCGGCGTGTGATAACCGAGTCGATACGCAATGACCCAGACTGGAAAGGCGGTGATTACATCAAGCAGCCGACCCACTGGGTTCTTACTCTCCCGTTCCAACAGATAATGGTCAATGGCCGCGCCCGACTTTATGTCATGGCACCGACCAGAGAGAAGTCAATTGAGCTTTTTGACAGGATTGTCAGTGGTGCCCGTAATCTCGACACTAATGATATCCTATATGGGTTCGAATCGTCGTGGGATTATGACCCAGGACCGAGCCTCGGAAACATTAAAGCGCGCCTTTTGGCACTTAATTTTGCCGATGATATGGTCAACGCGGCTGAACTCGGAGTCGTGGAAGAGGCAATCGCAAAGATTCCGAATGCCCGTTCCGTTGTTATGCCAGCTACCGCTCAGTCTTACGGACACTTCAATTCAATTCACCCCGAAGTCTGGAAATCCTATTTGATCGAACTGTTGGCGTCTTTGTCTTGAGTTGTAGCCGTTGGCGTGGTCCGCTTGTGGCACATCGCCGACATCGGCGATGTCTACTTTGCTGGCGCTTTCGGGGCGGAAAGTGGACATCGCGAATTTCACGAGTGAGCAGCGTAATAGCACCCAATCCTGAGGTGGCTACGGAGCGGCCGTCGAAGGATGTTGATCTGACACGTCGGCCTCATCCTTCGAGGCCCCCCCGATCACATCGGGTCGCATCTCAGGATGAGCAAGCAGCTATTTGATAAACGCGCCGCTGCGCAGTTCGGCGACCGCCTGGCGCAGCTCGGCCTGTGTGTTCATCACGATCGGGCCATACCAGGCGACGGGCTCCTCGATCGGCTTGCCGGACACCAAAAGGAACCGGATGCCTTCGTCGCCGGCCTGCACCGTGACCTCGTCGCCGGAGTCGAACAGCACCAGCGAACGGTTGCCGGTCTGCTCGCGCACCAGGATTTCGTTCTCGCCGTCGGTCTTTTCGGTCAGCACGCCAAACGGCTGCGACGAGGCGCGGAAATTGCCGGAGCCTTCGAACACATAGGCGAAGGCGTGGCGCTCCAGCTCCACCGGCAGCGTCTTGCGCTCGCCCGGCGGCACCCAGACATCGAGATAGCGCGGGTCGGCGGCGACCCCCTCGACCGGGCCGCGCTTGCCCCAGAAGTCGCCACAGACAACGCGCACCCGCGTGCCGTCGTCATCGGTGACGTCCGGAATTTCGGCAGCCTTGATGTCCTGGTAGCGCGGCGGCGTCATCTTCAGCGACGACGGCAGGTTGGCCCAGAGCTGGAAGCCGTGCATGCGGCCCTGCGCGTCGCCCTGCGGCATTTCCTGATGCATGATGCCGCGTCCGGCCGTCATCCACTGCACATCGCCCGAGCCGAGATTGCCGCGGTTGCCAAGGCTGTCGCCATGCTCGACGTTGCCGGCGAGCACATAGGTAATCGTCTCGATGCCGCGGTGCGGATGCCACGGAAAGCCGGCCAGATATTCGTCCGGCCGGTCGTTGCGGAAATCGTCGAGCAGCAGAAACGGATCGAACTCGGTGGTGTCGCCGAACCCGAAGGCGCGGCGCAAATGCACGCCAGCCCCTTCCATGGTCGGCTTCGATGAAACGATGCGTTTTACGGGTCGAATGGACATGGCTTTCATCCCTCACGAACTTATCGCAGCCGGCCATTTCCGGCTGACGCGGTGAACCTTTTATCCCTAGGAAAGATGGGTAACTGCGCGTGTGGCGCAAGAAGTTACAACGGTGATACCGCCTCCGTCCGGCGATCGTCACGCCTCGTCGGGCACCACGTCATGGAACTTGGTGTAATCGAGCAGGAAGCGGCCCTGCGGCGAGATACTGGTGATGTCCCGGTAGCGATGGCGCCAGCGGATATCGTGCCATGAATAGACGCGCCGGGCGTAGAGTTGCTGCGCCGAACTGTCGTCAAGACCGCCGACGTTGAGCACCAATAGCGCGTCACCTGCTGCAAGGTCGGTTGGGGTCGTCCCGTACAGCGGGCTGTCCTTGTCGATGACGTGAAACAGCATCCAGCTCAGGACGAACATCGGATGATCGCTGCGGTCGAGCGTGAGCTCGTAAAAGCGGCGGAGCTGATCGCCCTCCGCGGTGCGCTCGGCACGAATGAGCCAAAGCCGCGCGGTGGCCCGGGATATGGTGTTGTGCCGCGCATTGGCCATGCGGATCATCAGCGTGCTGCGGCCCTCCCCCCCCCGGAATAACGGATTGGTTGCAAAAAACAACCCCCCCCCCCCCCCCCCAAAAAATAACAAAACCCAAACCCAAAACCCCCACAACAAAA
>VFSW01012059.1_pt1 | contig 12095 bp, 10 predicted proteins | sample 5358111 | NCBI WGS metagenome assembly VFSW01 (sample SAMN11554181, study PRJNA540505) | mine drainage metagenome | isolation source: sediment from site ElyBrook_90M | place: USA: Ely Copper Mine, Vershire, VT | collected 2017 | reverse complement strand
CGGCCAGGCCCCTGGCACCTGGCGTGCGCTGGCTGCGCCTGGCGCACGGTGGCAAGGCAGCCGCGCTCAATGCCGCCCTGCCGCTGCTCACCAGCGAAGTCGTTGTCACGGTCGATGCCGACACCAGACTGGAGCCAGACGCTCTTTCGGCCATGCGGCGGGCATTTGCGACCGAGCCCCGTCTGATCGCGGCCACCGGGATTTTGTGGCCCACCTGTGGCAAGGGTCTCTCGGCACGGCTGCTGGAATCATTCCAGGCCTACGAATACATGCGCAGCTTCCTGTTCCGCTATGCCTGGATGAGCCAAAACAGCCTTTTGCTGGTCTCGGGAGCCTTTGCCGGCTACCGGCGCCGAGCAGTCCTGGATGTCGGCGGCTTTGATCCGGGCTCCCTTGTGGAAGATTATGACCTGATGAACCGCCTGATGCGCCATAGCGGCGATTTCGGGCTGAAGTGGCAAAGCGCGGTGGTCGGTGGCGCTGTCGCCGCCACATCAGCACCGGCTACACCCATGGCCTTCATGCGCCAGCGGCGACGCTGGTTTGGCGGCTTTCTGCAAACCCAATACCGCTTCCGCGCCATGGTTGGCGATCGCCATTATGGCCGCCTCGGCTTGCTGATGTTGCCGATCACCGCGATTGAATCGCTACAGGCCCTTTATGGGCTGTTCGCCTTTGGGTTTTTGCTGTTCTATCTGGCCACCGGGCGCTGGTCGATGATCGTGCCCGTCGGCGGCTTGCTCCTCGCCAAATTATGTGCCGACATTGGTTTCCAGGCCTGGGCAGTGATGCTTTATCGGCGCTGGCTCAACCGCCCGACCAGACTTGGTCCCATGCAGGCCATCATCATTGCCCTGGTGGAACCCGTCACGTTTCAGATGGTGCGCAATCTCGCTGCGACATGGGGCTGGATCTATATGCTTTCGGGCAAAGGTGAATGGGGCGTGCAGGATCGCAGCGCGCACGCTGCAAGTTGAGATCCTTCAGTTCGCCGCGCCCATCCGTCCCGGCAGGGCCAGTGGCTGCGGCTTGGCTTCAATACGCGCCACGCCAGAGCGCACCGCGTCCTGCACTTTCTCGAAAGCCCGCACCTCGATCTGTCGGACGCGCTCGCGCGAAATGCCAAATTCGGTAGACAGATTTTCCAGCGTTTCAGGATCGTCCTGCAAACGGCGGGCTTCAAAAATCCGCCGCTCGCGGGCATTGAGCACCGCCAGCGCGCCGGTCAGCGCCTGATGGCGGTTATCCGCCTCCTCGCCCTCGGCCAGATGGGTTTCGGCATTATCGCTGTCATCCACCAGCCAGTCCTGCCATTCGCCGCCGCCGCCTTCATCGCGCATCGGCGTGTTCAGCGACGAATCACCGGACAGCCGCCGGTTCATGTCAATGACTTCCTTATCGCTGACACCCAGTTTTGTAGCAATCTGCGCCACTTGATCGGGCTGCATATCACCTTCTTCCAGAGCCGAAATCTGGCTTTTGGCCTTGCGCAGGTTGAAGAAGAGTTTCTTCTGGTTGGCGGTGGTGCCCAGCTTGACGAGTGACCAGGAGCGCAGGACATATTCCTGAATGGAGGCCCTGATCCACCACATGGCGTAGGTGGCAAGGCGGAAGCCGCGTTCGGGCTCGAAGCGCTTGACGGCCTGCATGAGGCCGACATTGCCTTCCGAAATCACCTCGCCGATCGGCAGGCCATAACCACGGTAACCCATGGCGATCTTGGCGACCAGCCGCAGATGCGAGGTCACCAGTTTTTGCGCGGCATCGGGATCATGATGCTCGCGCCAACGCTTGGCGAGCATATATTCCTCTTGCGGCTGCAACATGGGAAAGCGGCGAATTTCATTGAGGTAGCGGGACAGGCCGGAGTCACCAGCCAGCATCGGAAGGGCAGCACTCATCTCAAGTCTCCTCGTCAGACCCCCGTCAACGGCAGGTCAGGGCAGCCACCGCAGGCGCGCTGCCATCTAGCCATATAGTCAAGCGAAACTGTGTTTGAAAGAGGGCAGGTCCGTGCATGGGACGCTGGCGGCCCGCAGTATGTCAGTCCAGCGGAGCGACGGGCACGTCATTGATTTTGTGATCCGTTGCGCTTGCCGCCGGCTTGGCGGGGACAACAGGTGCGACCGGGATTTTCGGGGCTGGAGTGGCAGGTGCCGTCACATGCGCCGCGACGGGTGCGATGGCGACGGTGGCGGGCGGCGCGGCGGGCTTTGACACAGGGGCAGCCGCTTCTGATGGCACTTGTGCTTTGGGCACGGTCAAGACCGGCGTGGTCGTCATTGTGCCGTGCGGCAAGTGCTTGACGTGAGCGCGGGCCACCACATGATGCGGCCGATGTTTGGCTTGACGCGCCAGAAAAGCGCGGTGCTTTTCCAGTGCGCGCGCATCGCGAGGCGGCGAGGAGGCCGGTCCGGAGGTGCGGAATATCTCAAGAACACGGCCATTTGAAGCGTCAATGATCAGGCGATAGCTATGGCCGTACCGGTCTTCGGTATCGGCGACATAGACATTGCCATTGCGACGAGGTGGATCAAGCAGGTGCATCCCGCGCTGATAGACGATGGCGCGAACAGCGCCGCGACTGATTGCGGGCTGCTGCCACGGGGGCGCGCGGTGGCCCCAAAAGTCGAAAAACTGGGCTTGCGCCGGGGCCACGAGGCCCGCAACCACCAGCAGCGCCAAAGGCATCACGCTGGAAAGTGGTTTGATCGTCCTGATACGCCCACGCATCACCGCACCTCTTGGTCGCGCACCGCTACCCCCGAGCCCCACTTTCGCCATGAAATACGGCGCACTTGCGGCGAAATTCAGGGCGCTTTGGCCGCAGTCACAATGTATTTTACCATGTCCGGCGTGGTTGCGAAAGACGTGACGAAGCGTGCGAATGTGCCCTCAGCGGGCGAACGCGCGCCAAATGGCGTGCCCAGCGGCGGCCAGGCCGCATAAGTGACATTCGCCTGGCGCAGGCGTTCGGCCAAGGCTCTGGGGAGCCAGACAAAAATCTCGTTGGCCTCGACCGGCCAGGGGAACTCGACGCCATCGTGCGAGCCAAGACCGGCCTTCAGAAGCGCGGCCATCGCATTGGCGTGGCGCGCAAGATCGAGCCAGTGGTCCTGATCCAGCCAGGCGAGCATCTGCGCGCCAAGCAGGCGGCCTTTCGAGAGCACGTGGCCAGCGCGCTTGATTCGCCATGTGAATTCGTGGGCCAAGGCAGGATCGAAAAACATGATCGCCTCGCAAGCCAGCGCGCCGTCCTTGGTCGCGCCCAGGCAGAGCACATCGACACCCGCTTTCCAGCTCATCTCGGCCGGCGTGCAGCCGAGTGCCACCAGCCCATTGGCAAAGCGCGCGCCATCCATGTGCACCTTCAAGCCGTGCGCATGGGCAAAGCCGGTCAATGTCCTGATTTCATCTCGTTGATAAAGCGTGCCGCATTCGCTGACCTGCGAGAGCGACAGGGCTGCTGGCTGGACATGCGGTTGCCACCCTTTGCGAAAGCGCGCTGTCGCCGCGACGAGCGCTTCGGGATCGATCTTGCCTGCCGCGCCGGAGACGCCGACGATCTTGGCACCGCCGCTCAGGCCTTCGGGCGCTCCGGCTTCGGCCTCGTTGATATGGGCGGTTTCATGGCAGAAAATCGCTGACCAGGGCCTGGTGATCTGCGCCAGCGCCAACGCATTGGCTGCCGTGCCGGTGGCAACGAAGAAAATCTCGGCTTTGGCCTCAAAGGCCTCGTTCAGAGCCGCGGCCGCTGCTTTGGTGAAATCGTCCTGGCCATAAGGGCTCTGCGTGCCCTCCGCCGCCTTCAGCAAGGCCGCCATGATTTTGGGGCTGGCACCGGCCAGGTTGTCGCTTCCAAGATTCACCGCAATACTCCTTGTTGTCGCGCACCACCAAAGCACCCCGGCGCGCCGATGGGAAGGTGGATAAACGCATCACAGCCCCGGCTTTCGCATCACTTCAAGCAAAAGTCTGGCACCAAGGGCTGTATCTTCGGGGGTGATGGATTCATCCGGATGATGGCTGATGCCCCCCTTGCAGCGCAGAAAAATCATGCCAATCGGGCAGAGTTTCGCCATCGCCATGCCATCATGCCCCGCCCCGCTGGCAAGGTGATGGGCCTCCAGTCCGAGTTTGGCGCAGGCCGCGTCAATGGAACCGATCAGTTGCGGCGCGCAGGGGGTTGCCGCAAGCTCATGCAGCCTCGTGATCGTGATGCCCACGTCGCGCGCCGCACAAAGGCCGCGCATTCGCGCCTCAATGTCCGCCAGCAGAGCAAGCCGCAGGTCATCGCGCGGGGCGCGCAGATCGATGGTGAATTGCACATGCCCCGCAATGACATTGATTGCTGCGTCTTTCACATCGAGCCGCCCGACGGTGGCGACAAGGCCTGCCTGCCTTGCTGCGGCTTCGACGGCCAGGACGCATTCTGCCGCGGCAGCCAAGGCGTCGCGCCGTCCGGCCATGGGCACGGTGCCAGCATGGCCAGCCATGCCGGTGATTGTCACAGCCAGCCGCGTTGCACCATTGATCGCCGTCACCGCAGCTACTGGCAAACCCAGCGCTTCCAGCACTGGCCCCTGTTCAATATGCAGTTCGAGATAGCCCAAAAGCTCGCCCTTCTGGCGCTTTGCGCCGCCAAGGCGCGCTGGATCGAGCCCGAAACGGGTCATTGCCTCGGCAAGGCTGATGCCCTCATCATCGCGCAAGGCCAATGCCGCCTCGTCAAACGAGCCCGCCACGGCCCGGCTGCCCAGCATGGTCGCGCCAAAGCGCGTACCCTCCTCATCGCAAAACCCAATCACTTCCAGGGCGTGGGCAAGCCTTTCGCCCGCCGCGTGCAGCCCAGCGACAGATGCGATGGCCGCGATAACGCCCAGCGGCCCATCATAGCGCCCGGCATTGCGAACCGAATCAAGATGCGAGCCGACCATCAACGCTGGCGCTCCCGGTGTGCTGCCCTCGTAGCGCCCGATAATGTTGCCAATGGCATCCTCGCGCACGCTCATCCCGGCCTCGCGCATCCAGTTCGCCACAAGATCATTGGCGCGCCGGTGCTCTTTTGTCATGACCATGCGGGTGAGCCCGTCGGACTGGCAGGAGAGCTTTGCCAGTTCGTCAAGCCTCGCGCAGAGGTCGAGGCCATCCATGGCAGAGGCAGTTTTCATGTTGTCCACTTTGCAATGCAGAAAAATCCAGCATGAAAGGCATGTCGGTTTATTGCAAGCGCCGGCCCAAGGCGCGCCGTCGTTTTGCGCAACAACTATTTCAAAGGGGCCGACCCCAGCGCAGCGGCCAAAGGTGATTTGGCGGAAACTGGGTGCGGCTTATCGGCCTGATGCAGTCCATAAGTCAGCGCTTCGCGCTCGTCGAAAATGAAGCATGAGCCCTGCCAGCGGCTCTCGCCCGGTGGAATTTCCTGCAAATAGCGCAAAATCCCGCCTTCGAGGTGATAGACTTGGGCAAAGCCCTCGGCCAGGAGCAGGCTGGTGGCCTTTTCGCAGCGGATGCCGCCGGTGCAATACATCGCGACCGGGCGCGTCTTGTCACCCGCCAGCTTGTCCCGCACGAAAGCCGGAAACTCGCTGAACGAGGTGGTCATGGGGTCGATCGCACCGGGAAAGCTGCCGTAGCCGACCTCGAAATGGTTGCGGGTGTCGATCACCAGCGTCGCCGGATCATCGATCAGCGTATTCCAGTCGCGCGGGGCCACATAGGTGCCAACCGCCTTGTCAGGCTGGGCTCGGGCATCTCGCAGCGTCACGATCTCGGGCTTGATGGTGATTTTCAGCCGCCGAAAGGGCATGGCGGCAGCATAAGACACACGCGTCTGCAGGGCGCTGACATCACAAATGCGCGCAATGTCTGCCATTGTCGCCGCCATCGCCGCAGGCGACCCCGCCAAAGTGGCGTTGAAACCTTCGGGCGCGATGATCATGGAACCCGCCAATCCTCGTGATGCGCACAGGTTTTTCAGCGCCAAGCGCCTTGTTTCAAGGTCGGTTTGGGGATGGAACCGATAAAAGGCATGAATCTCGATCTTCATGCCCTGTGCGATACCGCACCTTTGCGGCGCGGCCAACCTGAAAATGCGTGGCGGCGACAGGGCGATGGCACTAAAGTCTAGATGGACTTTGTTGCAAAGCTCCACTTTACAAGGAGGCCAACGGTTCGACTATGAAGCGTTGCAGGGCCGCGCCATAAGTGGTCGCATTGGGAGGTTTCAGCATGTCGCTAAACAATGGTTTCAAACTGCCGCGCCGCAAGCTTCTGCAGGGCGGTGCCGCCTTGGCTGCCGCGCAAATTGCCAGCCCCTTCATTTTGACAGCACGGGCTGCAGACACCGTGAAATTCGGCTGGGATAACCCGCTGACCGGTGTTTATGCCGAGCCCGGCAAGAACGAGCTCATCGGCGCCCAACTGGCCATCGCCCAGATCAATGCCAAGGGCGGCATTCTGGGGCGCCAGGCTGAACTGGTGGTCCAGGATTCAACCAGCGGCGACGCTGGCGTTGCGGTGCAGGTGGCCCGCAAGATGATTGATCAGGACAAGGTCAATTTCCTCATGGGCAACGTCAATTCGGCGCTCGCCATCGGCATGGCGCAGGTCGCCAATGAAAAAGGCGTGCTGATGATGGATCCGGGTGGTCACTCCGACACCATCACCGGGGCCACCTGCCACTGGAACGTATTCCGTATCTGCAACACCACGCAGACCGAAGCCAATGCCATTGCGCCGACGCTGATCAAGGACTACGGCAAGAAGTGGTATTACATCACCCCTGATTACGCCTTCGGTCACGCGCTCGAAGCGGGCATGGTCAAGGCCTGCGCCGCGCTCGGCGGCACGCGTATTGGCGGGGATCTGACGCCGCTCGGCACCAGCGATTATTCCGCTTATCTGATCAAGGCTGAAGCTGCCAAGCCCGACGTGCTGATTTTCCTCACCCAGGGCACCGACATGATCAACGCCCTGAAGCAGGCGGTGCAGTTCGGCCTCGACAAGAAAATGCATCTTGCGGGCGCCCAGCAGGAATTGGAGGCGCTTGAAGGCCTGCCGCCGGAAGCGCGCATCGGCAACTGGGTCATGGAATGGTATTACAACCAGCCCAACGTGCCGCATGTAGCCGATTTCAACAAGCTGATCATGGCGAAGTCCGGCAAAGTGCCAACGGCCCGTACATGGTTCGGCTATGCTGGCGTCTGGAGCTGCGCTCTGGCAGCCGCTGGCGCCAAGTCGCTGGACGCCGTGAAGATGGCCAAGGCCTTGCAGGGCATGCACCTGCCGCCCGAAATCGCGCTCTGCCCGGATGGCGCCTTCTTCCGCGCTGGCCAGAACCAGTTGATTGCCGATCTTTACGTCGGCAACGCGCTTCATACTGGCAAGGACGGCCCCGATGACCTGTTCAACGTGACCACTGTCGTCAAGGGCACGACCGTCGCGGGCACACTCGCCGAAACCGGCTGCAAGTTGGTCTGGCCGGCGTAAGGTCTCGGCACGCTCAACTGATGCCATCTCCCCGCTTTTGGGGGGGTGGCTTTCTGTGTGATGCGCTCAGGCCGTGTGCTTAGGGGGTGCTTCATCCCCAGGTTCCGACAGCCAATGCAAATTTGATGGATCGCACATGAGCCAGCTTTTATTGTTCAATGTCTCTAACGGGCTGATCACCGGCGCATTTTACGCGCTGATGGCGCTGGGCCTGTCGATGATTCTCAATCTGTCGGGTGTCATCAACTTTGCCCATGGCGGATTTCTGACAGTGGGCGCGTATTTTGCCTATGAGTTACAGCAGCGGATCGGCTTTTTTGGTGCGCTGCTGATCGCACCGGTGCTCACCGCCCTGATTGGCCTCGTGGTCGAGCGCCTGTTGATCCGCCCGCTTTATGGCCGTGACCCCCTTTACAGCTTACTGCTGACTTTCGGCCTGGCTTTCATCCTGGTGGATGGCGTGCGCATTATCTGGGGGCCTGGTTCCCCGCCCTATGAAGTGCCTCAATGGCTCACCAGCCCGCTGTCCGCGACCTATTTCTTCCTCACCGGCTACCGTGTTTTCATGGTGGTACTGGTGGTGCTGGCTGTCGCAGCGCTGTTTTACGTGCTGAATTACACGAAGCTTGGCCTGCGCATCAGGGCCGGCACCAAGGACCTTGAGACGCTGTCGACGCTGGGCGTCAACACCCGCATCCTGCGCAACCTCAATTTCGGTCTCGGCATTTATCTCGCCGGTCTGGCGGGCGCGCTGGCCGCAGGCTTTCTGGGCCTGAGCCCCGGCCTTGGCACTGCGCTTTTGATGCCGAGCTTCGTCGCCATCATCATCGGTGGCCTCGGGTCCTTGCTCGGCACCTTGCTGGGTGGTCTGTTGATCGGCGTCGCGGTGGGCTTGACCACAGTATTTTATCCAGCCGCCAGCGAGGCGGTCATTTATGTCATGCTGGGCGTTGTGCTGGTGGTGCGCCCGCGCGGTCTGCTCGGTGAAGAGGGGAGGGTGCATTAATGCGCCTCAAAAGCCAAGCCGCCAACGGCCTCGTCTGGTTGATTTTGCTGACGATCCCGTTCTGGTTCAGATCTATTGGCGGCTATCTTGGACTCGCCAATGAAATTGTCATCTACGCGCTGGCGGCGATGGCGGTGAATTTCCTGCTTGGGTTCACCGGCGTCCTGTCCTTTGGCCATGCTGCATTCTTCGGGCTTGGGGCTTATGGAACGGCGTTGACCATTAAATTCCTGGTGCCGAGCACATTGGTTGGCCTTGCAGTCGGTGTCTTGACGGCGACCTTGGCGGGCATGATCATCGGTGCGCTGATCATCAAGCGCCGCGGCGTCTATTTCGCCATGGCAACGATTGCCTTCGGGCAATTGTTCTTCTTCATCGCCAACCGCTGGAATTCGGTCACGGGCGGCGATGATGGTGTCGGCAACTGGCACCGCCTGCCGATCAATCTTGGCGTCACCTCGATCCCGCTGTTTCATAATTCACTGGTCTATTATTATTTCACGCTGATGATGTTTGCGCTAGCCGTAGGCATCATGGGGCTGCTGCTCGAAAGCCCCTTTGGCCGCAGCCTGATCGCCATTCGTGAGAACGAGCGCCGCGCCCGGTTTCTGGGCATCAACGTCGAGCTGCATGTCTGGATATCCTTCGTCATTTCCGCGCTGTTCTGCGGTCTGGCGGGCGGGTTGCTGGCGCTGCTCGACAATTTCGTCAACCCGCGCGATCTGCGTTTTGATCTCTCCGGTGTCTTCGTCATCATGGCGGTGATGGGCGGGATGCGCTCATTTTGGGGGCCGCTGCTGGGTGCGGCGATTTTCCAGTGGCTGCGCGAGGTGCTCAGCAGCCATACGCCGAACTGGCAGACCTATATTGGTATCGTCTTTGTGCTGGTGGTTCTGTTTTTCCGGCGCGGCATCCTGGGCTTCAAATTCTCGGCGGCAAAATCATGAGCCTGCTTCAAGTTGACAATGTCTCGCGCCATTTCGGCAAACTGATTGCGGTCGATGGCGTATCGCTCACCGTTGAACCGGGCGAATTGCGGGCGATTATCGGCCCCAATGGTGCCGGCAAGACCACGTTCTTCAACCTGATCAGCGGCTTTTTCCCGCCAACTTCGGGAAAAATCAGCTTCAACGGCGAGGATATCACGCAACTGACGCCCGAGCAGCGGGTGGAGCGTGGCATGGCGCGCACCTTTCAGATTACAGAAATTTTCCCCGAGTTGAGCGTTGTCGGCAACTTGCGCATTGCGGTCGAAAGCGCCGCTGGCTTGCGCATGAAGCCCTGGCTCAACGCTGCGGACAAAAAAATGGTGGCAACCAGGATTGACGAGTTGCTGACACTTGGCCATCTGACCGCGACCGCCAACCATGAAGTCGGTGTGCTGTCGCACGGCGACCAGCGCGCCGTCGAGATCATGATGGCGATGGCGCTGCGACCGAAAATCCTGTTGCTGGATGAGCCCGCCGCTGGCATGGGCGATCAGGAGACGTATGACGTGTCACGTCTGATCCGCCGCGTTCACCGCGACCAGAAGCTCACCATCATGCTGGTCGAGCATGACATGCGCGTGGTGTTCAATCTTGCCGACCGCATCATGGTGCTGGCTGAAGGTGCGGTGCTGGCCGAAGGCACGCCCGACGAAATCGCCAAAAGCGACACGGTGCAGGAAGCCTATCTTGGAAAAGAAGCCGCATGACCCCGCTTGTTGCCACTGGCCTCAACACATTTTACGGCAAGAGCCACATCCTGCACGGGGTGGGGCTGGAATTGCGCGAGGGCGAGATTGTCGCGCTGCTCGGGCGCAATGGTGCCGGCAAAACCACGACCATCCGCTCGCTGATGGGTCTGACGCCGCCCAAAAGCGGCACGGTAAAGTTTTTCGATCAGGACACGACGCACATGCCGAGCTTCAAGCTCGCCGCGCTGGGCGTCGGCTATGTGCCTGAGGGGCGGCGGATTTTCACTAATCTGACGGTTGAGGAAAATCTGAAGGTGCCGGATGGCCTGCCGGGGCCCTGGGACATTCCCCGTGTTTACAAGCTGTTTCCGCGTCTTGCCGAGCGCAAGAGCAACAAGGGCAGCCAGCTTTCGGGCGGTGAGCAGGAGATGCTGTCGATTTCCCGCGCACTGCTGCTCAATCCGAAACTGCTGATGCTCGATGAGCCCTCGCAGGGTCTGGCCCCGCTGATTGTGGAAGAAGTGTTCAAGATCGTCGTCGCTGCGCGGGCTGAGGGCATGTCGGTGCTGCTGGTCGAACAGAATGTCCGCGCTGCTGTGGCCATCGCCGACCGCGCCTATGTGCTTGAGGACGGCAAGGTGGTCTATGAAGGCAACGCCGCCGAATTTGGCCGCGATGAGGAACGGGTGCGCGAACTCGCCGGTGCCAGCGCCGCCAAGTGGGACCTCGACTGAGCCCAGGAACCGGCTGCGGCGGTTGTCGAGCCGCCCGGCCAGCGGTGCAAGGTGCTTCAGGCCGGTGCTGCTTCGACCCAGAGCTGCTTCAGCCAAGCGCTACAACGGCAGGCCGACGTAATTTTCGGCCAAAACGATGCGGGCCGCCCGCGATTGTTCGAGATAACCGAATTCGGCCGCCTGCATCCTGGTCTCAAAGGGGGTGTAATGATCGAAGCGGTGCAGCAGTGAGGTCATCCACCAGGAAAAACGCTCGGCTTTCCAGATGCGATCGAGCGCGCGGGCCGAATAATGATTGATGCCCGAATCCGAACCCTCGCGGTAATATTCGTGCAGCGCCCGGGCGAGATAGTAGGCGTCGCCCACGGCTAAATTCAGGCCCTTCGCGCCAGTGGGTGGCACAATATGGGCGGCATCGCCGGCCAGAAACAGCCTGCCAAAGCGCAGCGGCTCGGCCACATAAGAGCGCAAGGGCGCGACGGATTTCTCCAAAGAAGGCCCTGCCACAACGTGCGCCGCCGCTTGCGGATCAAGCCTGCGGCGCAATTCATCGTAGAACCGCGCGTCGGGCCACGCCGAAAGGTCTTCATCAGCGCGGCATTGCAGATAATAGCGGCTGCGGGTCAATGAGCGCATGGAGCAAAGCGCAAAGCCGCGCTCATGGCTGGCATAGATCAGTTCAGGATCGCAAGGCGGCACGTCAACCAGCACGCCAAGCCAGCCAAAAGGATAGACCCGCTCGAATTCCTGCAGCGCCACCTTGGGCACGCTGGCACGCGCAACACCATGAAAACCGTCACAACCGGCGATGAAATCGCAATCAATGCGTAGAGCCATGCCGTTGTGCTTGCAGGTGACGTAGGGTTTGGACGAGGCAAACTCATGCAGTTCGACGCCGTCGGCTTCATAAAGCGTTTCCAGCCCAGCGGCGGCGCGTGCATCCATCAGATCATGGGTGACCTCGGTCTGACCATAGACGGTGACCTGCTTGCCGCCCGTGAGATCAGCGAGGTCAATGCGCAGGCTGCGGTTGGCAAAGCCCAGCGCGAAACCCTTATGACTCAAACCTTCGGCCTTCAGACGTCCGTCCAGTCCGAGCGATTCAAGAATGCCGACCGTGCCCTGCTCCAGCACACCGGCACGAATGCGCCCGAGCACATAGGCGCCGGATTTGCGCTCGATAATC
>VFSW01012058.1_pt1 | contig 12096 bp, 13 predicted proteins | sample 5358111 | NCBI WGS metagenome assembly VFSW01 (sample SAMN11554181, study PRJNA540505) | mine drainage metagenome | isolation source: sediment from site ElyBrook_90M | place: USA: Ely Copper Mine, Vershire, VT | collected 2017 | reverse complement strand
TCATGACCCGACGAATCCCAAACGCCTTTACGTGGCCATCTCCGAGGCGGGCGCATTTCGCACCGACGACGGCGGAACGACCTGGGTTCCCATCAATCGCGGGCTGCAATCGAAATGGGAACTGCCCGATCCGCAGGCGGAAGTGGGCCATTGCGTGCATCGCATCGCGCTTCATCCGTCGCGCCCGGACGTGCTCTACATGCAGAAACACTGGGATGTCTTGCGAACTGACAACGCGGGTGAATTGTGGTCAGAAGTGAGCGGCAATCTGCCGAGCGATTTTGGATTTCCCATAGACGTTCATGCGCACGCGCCTGAAACAATTTACGTCGTGCCGATCAAAAGTGATTCGGAGCATTTTCCGCCCGATGGAAAACTGCGCGTCTATCGCAGCCGAACCGGCGGCAATGAATGGGAACCACTCACCCGCGGCCTGCCGCAGAAGGATTGCTACGTGAATGTCCTGCGCGACGCGATGGCTGTCGATTCGATGGATCCGTGCGGCATCTATTTTGGAACGACCGGCGGACAAGTTTACGCCTCCGCCGATTCTGGAGATACGTGGAGCGCGATTGTGCATGATCTTCCGGCGGTATTGTCCGTCGAAGCGCAGGTTTTGCCATGATCCGGGTGATCATCCCGCATCATCTGCGGACGCTGGCGAAAGTGAATGGGGATGTTCTGCTTGACGTTCCGGGGCCGGTCACGATTGCAGATGTGCTTGACGCATTGGAAAAACAATATCCCGTTTTGCGGGGGGCCGTCCGAGATCGCCATACTGGACAGCGCCGAGCGCTCGTCCGTTTCTTCGCCTGCCAGGACGACGTTTCTCACCAACCATTTGACACAGCGCTGCCGGAAGCGGTTGCGACGGGCAAGGAGCCGTTCATGATCGTCGGCGCGATGGCGGGCGGCTAGAGGCACGCTAACCATGCAAGACCAAGCCGCAGCATTCAATCTCAGGAGCAATTTTCGACTTTACAGAAGGGAATGGCTGGCTGGCGACGTCGTGGCGGGCATCAGCGGATGTCTGATCATGGTGCCATCGGTGGTGGCTTACGCGCGATTGACGGGGCTGCCGCCTGAGAGCGGACTTTACGCGGCGCTGGCGCCGTTGCTGGTTTACCCGTTCTTCACGACCTCGCCGCAAGTCATCGTCGGGCCGGACATCGCCATTTGCCTGCTCATGGCCAGCGCGATTGCTCCGCTGGCGGCAGGCAATCCGGTCCACGCCGCCGTGCTCGCGGCGTTCCTGTCGGTGGCGAGCGGCGTGCTGCTGCTGTTGGGAAGCCGTCTCAAGCTGGGGCGGACGGCGGATTTTCTCTCCAAGCCGGTTCTTGTGGGCTACATGACGGGCGCGGCGCTGATTCTCGTCGCTTCACAATTGAACAGCTTGCTGGGAATTCATCTGACTCGAAACAACTTCTTCCCGCGCCTGATAGAAGCGACGCGCTTGCTGCCGAAGGCAAATCTTCCAACGCTCTATTTTGGCATGGGATTGCTGGCGCTGATCTTCGCCATCCGGCGGTGGTCGCGAAAAATTCCGGCGGCCATCATCGTGTGCGCGGCGGCGACGGTCATTTCGGTCACGTTCGGTTTCGAGCGGCTCGGCGTTGCGGTGGTGGGAAAATTCACCGGCGGATTGCCAATGTTCAAATCGCCCGCGGTGGATTGGGACGAAATTCAAAGCATGCTGCCCGCCGCGATGGGCATCGCCTTTCTCGCTTACACGGAAGGCATTTTGCTGGCGCGGGCGTTCGCCGCGAAAAACGGCTATGAAGTCGCGGCCGACCGCGAACTCACAGCGCTGGGCGCGGCAAATTTGGTCAACGGATTTTTCCAGGGCTTTCCCGTCACCGGCAGCCAATCGCGAACAACCATCAACGACGAGGCGGGCGGGAGGACGCAGGTGGCAAGCCTCATCATGGCCGCGTGCGTGGCGCTTTTTATCTTATTCTTGACGCCACTGCTGGCCCGCCTGCCGACCGTTGCGCTGGCGGCTGTGCTGATCAACGGCGGTTGGAACCTGGTCGAATTCGACGCGATGAAGCGCATCTACCGCCATTATCCGTCGGCGGCGGGAATCGCGGCGCTGACGACGGTTGGCGTTCTGGTGGCGGGCGTCGTCGCGGGAATTTTATTGGGCGTCATACTGTCGCTGGTCACATTGATTGAGAGAATATCGCACCCGCCCGACGCGATTTTGCGGGAGGTGGCCGGGCAAGGCTTCCACGATGTCGGCCCCACCACGGGCGACACGCTGCCGGGGCTGATCGTCTATCGGTTTTACGCGCCGCTGCTGTTCAGCAATTGCGGCTATTTTGCCGAGCGCGTCTATGCGCTCATCGCCACTCAACCCGCGCCGGTGCGGTGGTTCCTGCTGGACGCCCAAGCCATCACGGATATCGACGTAACCGCGACGGAAACATTGCACGCGCTGCATCGCGATTTAAACGAGCGCGGCATCGCCCTGAAAATCGCGCACGCCAACCGGCCTTTGCGTTCGTTGCTGGAACGAACCGGGCTGGAAACGGAAATTGGCCCGGAAAGCTTTTACGCGTCCGTGCATGAATGCGTGGCCGCCTTCAAGGGCGCATTTTGAAATTGTCATCGTGCGCTTGCCGGCGTGAACTTTCGTTTTATCTTTACGCATGACAAGTCAAACAGAGACGGGTGAGGAAACTCCGCTGCGGGTGCTGGCAGTGGCGGGAAGCTTGAACAAGGATTCCGTGACGCGGGTGGTCGTCAAGGAAGCCGCGCGTTTGCTCACTGCGCGCGGCTGTGTAGTTGACGTGCTTGATCTGCTGCAAGAGCCGCTGCCGCTCTACAATCCGGACACGGCCTATGACGCCGCGTCGTTTCCCGCGCTCAAGGAGCGGGTTGACCGGGCGGATGTCATCATTCTCGGGACGCCGGATTATCATGGCAGCATCAGCAGCGCGTTGAAGAACTTTCTCGATCATTTCTGGCACGAATTCGCCGGGAAATGTTTTGCCTGCATCGTCGCTTCGCATGAAAAAGGTTTGACGGTCACCGATCAACTGCGAACCGTCGCCCGGCAATGCTACGCCTGGGCGCTGCCCTACGGCGTTTCGTTTGTTGACAATGAAGATGTGAAAGACGGAAAAATCGCCAGCGAATCATTGGCCAAACGCCTCGACATGATGACGCGAGACGCCGCGGTTTACGGGAAGCTGCTTGCCGTTCAGCGCCGCGCGGATTTGGCCGGGACGGAGCCGGGTTTCATGGCGCGGCATCGCTTAGGAACATGGCGCGCTGGCCCGTGCAACATCTGCTGTACCTAAAAGGTAGGGACGCCTCGCCGAGGCGTCCGGTTGCGCGGGATTTCTTCATGGTCGGCGCATGAATAATGCCTCACCCCGGACGCCTCGGCGAGGCGTCCCTACCTCGCTTCGCGATTACGGATTCGCCTCCGGTATGGCGGCCTGCAACCTGCGCAGATCCGACAAATCCTGCGCGTTGACGGCAGGAACATTGCCGCCGGTGAAATTTTTATTCCAAGCCCACTGCCATCGTTCAGCGTGGCCGTCGAGAAAGGACAAATCCGCTCCGCGTATATGATGATCAGCCGGCCAATTGATCCAATCGTCCGAAGGATTCTGCGACAGGCCGAATGTTCCGTCATCAATGCTGGAGCCTTCGTCGAGGAAGCCGAGGATTTTCGCCGGACGATTCACGGCAAGAAATTTCGTAATGGGATCAGCTCTGACGCCGTTAATATTCGGATCCGAATTGAGGTGGATATTGAGGGAATAGCTCCGGAAGCGGAGCAATCCCGGCAGGCCTTGAACAGTCCAATTATCGGATGGGCAGTGGTAAAGCCCAACGCTCGAAACGTAAGGAAATAAAACGCCCGCTTTGATGTTGTCCGTGTTCTGATCCGTTGGCGCCGCGCCGAGAACCCAGGAGCCGGGCAAGCTGGCCGAGTAGCCGACACTCCCGTCGTATGCGTAGGTGTTCTGAACCATGATTTCCTGGTTGTCCGGCAAATAGAGAAGGAAGCCCACCTGCAGTTGCTTCACGTTATTCAGACACTTAATGCTCTGCCCCTGCGCCTTCGCCTGGCTGAGAGCCGGAAGAAGCAGCGCCGCGAGAATCGCGATGATGGCGATGACCACCAGCAACTCGATGAGAGTAAACCCCTTCGGAATTGAGCGATTCGGGCAGCTCTTGTTTTTTGAGTTAAGCTGCGGATGCATCACACTTCACCCTTTTGCCAGCAGGTTCCAAAGCTCCACCAAATGCTTTTCGGCGTCTGGCCAGGGCTTTTGATTGTCGCGCTTGGCGAACTGCGGGACGACGGCTGCCTGCGTTGCCGGCGGCAGCGAGCGGTACCAGTTCAGCGAGGCTTTCGCGGTCTCCGTCATCGAACGGAATTTCAGCCCATTCGCCAGGGCGCGGTAGATGTTGCAATGGTGGATGTTCGCGCTGCTGTCGTCTGGAGGGACATACAACGGGAATTGATTGTCAGGCGCTCCATGAGAATCAAGAAAGCGGTTTTCCACCCACACGAAATCCACTTTTGATTCGGCGCCCGCGCGAATGTCTTCCACCATTTGTTTCATTGTCAACAATTGGACGGGACCGGTGACGTTGAAGGTGCCGGTGAAGTTTTCCTCAAGGCAATGAATGACGAAATCCGCCAGGTCGCGGACGTCGATAAGCTGGATCGGATCAGAGGGCCTTCCCGGCACAATCATGGCGCCACCCATCGATTCCCGCACCGGCCAGTAAAGAAAACGCCCCGATGTGTCGCGCGGCCCCCCGATGAATCCCGGGCGAAGAATCGTGACGCGCCCCGGCATGGCTGCTTCCGCCGCTTTTTCGCAAAGGGCTTTTCCGCCGCCGTAATTCTCGGAATTCTTGCCCATCTCCTCAACGGTGGGATCGGCCAGCGTCGCCAGCGGGGCGGATTCGTCAAAATTCGGCTTGCTGAAATCCCGATAGGCTGAAATGGTTGAGATGAACAAATACTGCTTCACCTTTGGCGCGAGCAATTCGGCGGACGCCTTGACCATGCGCGGAAAATAGCCGCTCGTGTCAATCACAGCGTCCCATTGCTTGCCGACGAGTTGGGAGAGACCCTTGGGGCTGTCCGGATCCGGCGCGGCGGCGGACTTGCCTTCGTTCTTGCGATCGGCGGCGGTTTTGTTGGGGTCGCGATTTCCATAGAGCTTCTCCACGCCGTCCGGAACAACCGACGGCCTCCCAACTTCGTGCCGCCGCTCCTCGGTGCGGCCGCTGTTGAATTGCGTGACTTTGTGGCCGCGCGCCAGGGCCGACTCTGTGCAAGCCGGACCGAGAAAACCGGTGCCTCCGAGAATTAGAATTCTCAAGATGCGCGACGCCATAGGAACAGGCTCACCGGCGCAAATGATTGTTGGAAGCGAGGCCGCGGCCAATGCAGCCGCAGAGGTGGCAATGAACTCGCGCCGATTGGTGGCCATACCGGGTGATTGTAATTGACGCCGCAATTGCAGTCAAGATTTCGACATCGTCGGTAGTGTCCTAATTTGATCTTATATATCCTCCACTTCACTTACAGTCACTTTTGCGGTTTGCCTATCAATGATCGCCATAACACGTAAAACCGAAAGGCCGTTTTCAAGAACTGCTGTAAATTTTATATTGCGCGGATTTTCGTGAAGGCCGGATATTTCATTCAGTTTCCATTCGCCTTCAATAGCGCCGGTTTTAGCTTTCACCTTCCCGGACGACATCAGCGACGAAAAGTTGCTGCGAATAAAATCCTCATTTTCGTCCGTTGTCATTTCTTCCCTTTCTTCGCATCCGCCATAATCGACGCCCTCACCGCCGTTATGGGTGATTCGACGGGCGGAATTTCCAGCGCGGTGACGTATTGAGTTTCCCCATTGTCCTGAAAGCTCCAAGCGTAACACCGCTTGGCCCGAGGATGCCTTGCCAAACCAAAGGACTCCACAACGCCCACCCATACGGTATCTCCTCGAAACATCTCGTTAATTGGTGTTGACGCCTCGTGCCATGCCTGGCACTGGTGCATCGTCTCCACTGCGAGGCGCAAATCCTCCATCTGCTTGCTCATGCCTCAATCATACCAATGAGATCGGAAGCCGTCCACGCGGAATTTGTAACGCCAGCCTCCATTGCCGGGGTGCAACGAATGGTTTGGCGAGTTTTCACAAAGTTGTAATACGCATAATGCAACCCCACCGCCGCCTTGAAATTCTCCAGCTTTTTGCTGAGTGCGTTCGTGAGGCGGCTCAAACGGCGGCAGTGCATCCGCAGTGTGTGATGTTGCTGTTCAACGTGGCTTGTGGAGATCAGGTCAACATCGGGCATTCCTTGGACGACCGCCTTTTTGGTTCTAACAACCTCTGGCGGGGAATACCGGCGTTGCTTCGCAAGCTCGGTATGGCTAAAGATTTTGATAATTGAACCGTAATCCACCTCGGAACCGAAAGCGCGTTCAATGGCATCCTGATACACCTCGAGGGCATCGCTGGAAATCTGGACACGGTGAGCGAGCCGCCCAGCTAAATCCTCAATGAAGGAATTCGCCATATATTGCCCCCTGTCTCCAACGGCGAATGTCGGAACGAGCTTGGTTTCCGGGTCAATCGCAACCCATGTCCAAATGTCCCCGACACCATTGCCGACTTGCTCCTTGCGGTGAGCGGTTTTTTGCTTCATACCAATGAACCCCCAAACTTCGTCCACCTCAATTCGGCCGCAATTCAAGTTGCGGAGCTTTTCGTCCATGATTCGCTGACACCCTTCACCGACACGGACGCCAAGCCGCATGACTGTATCGCGCTGAATGCCCGTCATGCGCTCAATGCTGCGAATGCTGTTGCCCTCGGCGAGCATCGCAACTGCCATCGTCTTTTTCTCCGCGTTTAGTTCGCTGGCCGTCAAATCCAGTTTGACTTTGAATACAGTATGACTATATTCAAGTTATGTCAACTGTAAAAATGAAAAAGTTTTCACATGGGGGAGCGAGGCCAAATTCAGGCCCCAAAAAAGGCAGTGGAAAAAAGATCAAAATTAGTGTTTCCGTGGATCGTGTGAACTGGCAAACTGCATCAAATAAATGCAAAGTTGCTTCCCATTTTGTGGAGCGTTTGCTGTCGGCTTATCTTGCTAACAGTGGCGGAATCCGCCAAGAAGTGGATGCGCTATGAAGGTTCGTTCTGAAAATAAAAACGCGATTACCCTCTGTTTGGAGGGGGTTGATACAGACCGCAAGCAAATTCGGCTGGACGACTTTTTGGCCGAACTTCACGCGTTGCGAGACGCCCTATCATGTGTTGACAGAGAGGCGAACGGAAAGGTTACTCTTTATTATAGGATAATTGATCTGAGCCACTCCAGCCCAGCGACAGTAACAATTCAGCCAGTGGTTAAAGAGAGCCTCAGACGCGACGCGAAATACCGCAATTCTCCGGCTGTTGTTCACAACCGTTTTTTCGATAGCCTACATTCAATTCGGTTCAAGAATGATCGAATTGAAAATACCAGCGAACAGACGATTGATGCTTTTAAAGAACTAATTTCAGGACTTGGAACGGCTTATTCTTCCGGTGCTATTTGCAACGATGGGGCAAAGGTTCCGTTAGATGCCGAAATGTCTGAGAACGTGGATAATTTAATCAAACCAGTATTTGTTTCTCGCGGTAGCGTGATGGGTCAACTTTTGTCCATATCTTTTGCCCGCGGCAGCAAGTTCTATCTTTATCCAAAAATAGGGCCAGCCTCCATTGCTTGCATTTTCGGGGCAGGCATAGAGCGTCAGGCAATGCGATGCGTAAAGCGCAATGTTCGGGTCTTTGGGGAAAAGCAGTTTCGACCTAATAGCGGACTTCCTTTTAGGGTGAATGTCACCAAGATTGAGGAATTAAAGACTCCGCGTGCATTTGTAAAACTCGAAGACAATCGAGCTATTTATAACGGATTGCCAGCACACGAATCTATTGAGAAGGATAGGAATGAATGGGGCTAAACGATTGACGGCATACTATTTCGATTCTTGTGTTTATCTAGCATATTTGCGGAACGAAGAAACGCATTATGGCAAGGCAAGGATTGCAGCGATTCAAAACGCATGGGATCAATCCGAACGGGGAGGGGCGATTGTTGTGACATCGGCAATCACGATGGTTGAAGTCCTTAACCACAAATTGAACGCCAAGACTGAAAAGAAATTTATGCAGGCGATTCAGTCTGGAATTCATCAATGCGAAGATGTCACTCCGACAATTGCGATACGAGCCAGGCAATATCGAGATTTTTACAAACTGCATCCGGTTAAATTCCCTAACGGATCAGACCACCGCAGCGACTTAACCGCGGCAGATGCGATTCATTTGGCTACGGCAAAAATGTTGGACTGTGATGAATTTTGGACATTCGACGGAAGCAGCAAAGACATAAAGCCCACAATTGGCTTGCTGTGGCTTGGGAACAAAGTTGGGGAGGACAATTTGATTATTTTACAACCAGAACAGGCTCAATCCGAATTGCCAATTTAATGTCATTAACAATGCCAAAGTTTCAAATGGGCGTTTCAAATTAGGAAACTACCACATCGTCGCCAAATGTCCCGAAAGACGTTCCAAACTTTGCGTCATGCCCGCCTCGAACCCGCCGATGTATCTGCCCGCGCCTTCCGACGTCTTCGTCACCTTGGAGCGAAGCGTGAGGAGCGTCTTGCCGTTCTTCTCGGAGAGCGTCAGCGAATGCAGGAACTCGAACATCAATTTGCCTTTTTCGTCGAGAGCGCCGCTGGTGAAAACGAGTTTTTCGGGCGGGGCGACCTCGCGAAATTCGCCGCCCATTGGAAACTCAGCGCCGTTCGGAGCGCGCATGACGACGTGAATGGAGTTGCCAGGCTTGGCGTCCCATTGGCAAACGGGATTCGTGAATCCGCGCGGCCCCCACCACTTCACCAATAGCTCCGGATCCGTCCACGCTTTGAAAACAAGCTCTCGCGGCGCGGCAAATTCGCGGGTAATGACAAATTCCTGTCCCAAACAATCGTTGGCGTGTTTATTTTCCATTTTCATTCTGCTCCTGCTTGTTTTGAATTTCCTGGCGGTGGCAAGAGGAAATTTAATGTGTTTTTTAACTTTCAGCCCGCCAATGAAATCCTGTTAAGAAAAATTGACGAATGGCCGATAGCATGCTTATGTATGTTGTTGTTACACAGTAGCTATGCCCTCTGACAATAATCCTCACTACGGGGAAAAGACGCACGACCTGGATAAGGTGGGCCAATGGGCGGCCCATCGAAAAATCCTTATCCTCGACGATGACATTACTTTTTCCGAGATGACCCGGATGCTGCTGGAGCAGAATGGCTTCGAGGTGGATGTGGTGGCGGATGGCGTTCAGGGGATCAAGAAGATCATGGTCAGCGACTACTCTGCCATCCTTTGTGACATGGTGATGCCGAATTTGGCGGGTGACATGTTTTACATCGCGGTGGAGCGCGTGAAGCCCCATCTTTGCAAGCGCATCATCTTTGTTACGGGCCACAGGGGTGATCGGAAGACCGAGGATTTCATCCGCAAGGTCAAGGGCCTTATTCTTTGGAAGCCGTTCAAGAATCATATTTTGATGGAAACGATTCAGGCCGTGGAAAAAAAGACCGGCGGCAACGCGGGTTGAGTCAGGCGCAAAACAAGGTCGTTTTCCGCATACGCACGGCATCAATCAATCCCTGGTCTGTCAACTTTAATTCCGGAATGGGCGAAAGGCTCAGGAACGACAGGGTCATAAACGGCGCGCTCAGTTCGCAGCCCATCGCATGCGCCGCCGCGTTGAGCGCATTCAACCGTTCAATCACTTCCTCCAGCGGACGATCCGACACAAGCCCGGCAATGGGCAATCCCAATTCCGCGCAAACCGCCCCGTCCGCAACCGCAACCTGCCCTCCCTGCATTTCCTCCAGCGCGCGAATGGCCGTCAAAATGTCGCGGTCATTCGTGCCAACCACCACGACGTTGTGGGCGTCGTGCGCGACAGTGGAGCCGAGCGCGCCGCTGCGAAGCTTGAAGCCGCGCACAAATCCGACACCGACATTTCCCGTCGCCCGATGCCGTTCGACCACCACCATTTTCAAAATGTCGCGCGACACATCGGCCACCGCCTGTCCAGCTTCGACCTTCGCCGGGGCGATCACTTCGCGCGTCACGATTTGATCCGGCACGATTTCGATCACGCGCATTTTTTTCGGGCGGGCGCATTTCACCTGAATGCTGGCGGGCGTGTAATGCATGTTCATCGTTCCGCGCGGCAGCGGAACGGCGGCGGCAGGCGGGCCAAGATATTTCCCATCCCTCGCCACCAGCCGGCCTTTCTTGTAAACCTCGCGCGCGCGAAATCTCTTCAGATCGTCAAATACAATAAAATCCGCCCAGAAGCGCGGGGCGATGGCGCCAAGATTCTGCAAACGATAATGCCGCGCCGTATTGATCGAGGCGATTTGCAGCGCGGCCATCGGCGCCACGCCATGCCGGATCGCTTCGCGGACGGCGTGGTCGATGTGGCCTTCCGCGACCAGGTCGCTGGCCAATTTGTCGTCGGTGGCGAAGGAGCAATTGGCGGAGTTGTGCGCGTTAATCAACGGCGCCAGCGCGGCCAGATTTCTTTCCGTGCTGCCTTCGCGCAGCAAAATGTGCAGGCCGAGACGCAACTTCTCTCGCGCCTCCTCCAGTTCCACCGATTCGTGATCCGACCGCACACCCGCCAGCGCGTAGGCGTTGAGATTTTTCCCGCGCAACCCCGGCGCATGGCCGTCCACCGCCTTGCCTTTTCCGACCGCGATTTTGGCCAGCTCGCTTTTTGCGCCCAGATAAACGCCTGGATAATTCATCAACTCCGCCACGCCGGCCACCCGGTCATCGGCGATCATCAAGGCCAGATCATCGGCGGTGATGCGCGCGCCCGCCGTTTCCAGATGCGTCGCCGGAACGCACGACGGCAGCATGATGAAAAAATCGATCGGCAAATCCTTGCTCGATTCGAGCACGTAGCGGATGCCATCGAGACCGAGCACGTTGGCGTATTCGTGTGGATCGATGACGACCGTGCCGGTGCCATGCGGCACGACCGCGCGGGCAAATTCCGCCGCGGTCAACTGGGAGCTTTCGACGTGAAAGTGGCCATCAATCAAGCTCGGCGCAAGATAGGCGCCGTGAAGATCAATCGTCTTGCGCGCTTTGTAGTCGCCGATGCCAATGATGCGCCCGTCATCCACCGCCACATTGGCGTCATAAATTTCGCCGCTGAGGACGTTGACGAGGCGGGCATTTTTGAAGAGGAGTTCCGCGGGAACTTCGCCGCGGGCGATGGCTAATTTGTGCTGAACGTGTCGCATGCCGCCGGAGGGACGATAATGCGGCGCCGCCGCCAACGGAAGCGTTTTTTCCAACGGGTCAGGGCTGTTTTCGGGGCAGCGCGAGGAGGCCTGCGAGGATGGCGCTCAAGACCACGCAGGCCAGCCAGCCGTCAATAAGATCGCCAGTTCCCCAAAAACCTCCAGCTTCGCCCGTCGAACTGAAAATGAATCGATACGATTTCAGCCAGAAAATCCAACCGGCATGCAAGCCGATGGAAAAATAAAGCGCGCCCGTCCGTTGATAGAGGATGGCGAGAATCGAGCCCGCCGCCAGCAGCGTGAAGAATGCGGGAACCATGGGCGGATGGCGCATTACCAAGGCGGCCAGCAATTTCAAACCGGAGTTCCACGCCACTTCGCCCGGCAAATCTCCGTTTTTTATAAAGTGAGCCGCGGAGTAAACCACGCTGCTCAGCAGCGCGGCGATGGAGCAAGGCAGCGATTTGCGCAGGATTCCGAAAAGCGCGCCGCGGAAAACAACCTCCTCCAAAACGGCGACAATCACCGAGGCCCACCCTGCGTTCAATAAATGCTGAATCACTTCGGCGCTTGAATGTGTCGTCGCCATTGAGTTGACACGAAATGCCAGCGCCAGGGCCGCCACGGCGGCGAGCGAAATCCCCCCGAGCGCCAGACCTTTCACGACATCCCACACCGGACGCCGCCCGTTGGGCGCGAAACCCAGCTCCGCCCAA
>VFSW01012057.1_pt1 | contig 12096 bp, 11 predicted proteins | sample 5358111 | NCBI WGS metagenome assembly VFSW01 (sample SAMN11554181, study PRJNA540505) | mine drainage metagenome | isolation source: sediment from site ElyBrook_90M | place: USA: Ely Copper Mine, Vershire, VT | collected 2017 | reverse complement strand
ATACGAGCATCTGGGGCGCGAGCCGTAAACGGAGCGCCGCCGGCGGTTGCCGCACGGCGGGCGCGATTTCGAGCCGACGTGCCGCGCATTTCACGCGACCCGCCGCGCGGTGCGCACCGCGAGCGCCGAGCAGGTGCGCCAGCCGCTGTACTCGTCCGGTGTCGGCTACTGGACGCATTTCGAATCGGAACTACAACCCTTGCGGCGCGCGCTCGGCGATTGCCTCGAGCGTTTCGAGGATTGCAATTGAGGCGTCTCTGGGCGCGGTTGCGCCCGCCGGACCGCGGTGTTATTTTCGCCTATAGGGAAACTATATGACGGTATAAGTGGCGACAGTGGGGGATTGCGCAATGAGTACACGCCACGTCCGGCCGACGAAACCGAGTGATTCCCATCCGAAGCTCGCGCTCGCGGTCGCCGCGGCGCTGTACGGCGGCGCGGCCGTGCACGGAGCGGCCGCGCGCGCAGCCGCGTCGCCCTCGGATCCGACGCTGCAGGAGATCATCGTGACGGCGACCAAGCGCGCCGAGAATCTGCAGCGCGTTCCGATCAGCATGAACGTCTTCACGAAGAAGGACCTGCAGAATCTCGCGATCTCGCAGTTCGAGGACTACGCGAGCCGCACGCCGTCGATCTCGTTCGTGAGCGCCGGCCCCGGCACGCAAACCTTCGTGATCCGCGTCGTTTCGGACGGCAGCAACCCGAATTACGCGAACACCGCGACGACGGCCTATCTCGTCGACGACATGTCGATGAACTTCGACGGCACGACGCCGGATCTGCATTTGTACGACCTTCAGCGAATCGAGGTATTGAACGGACCACAGGGGACGACGTTCGGCGCGAGCGCGATGGCGGGCGCGATCCGCTTCATCACGAACAAGCCGGATCCGAACGCGTTCAGCGCCGGGGTGGATCTCGACGGGGGAAAGATCGACGGCGGCACGCACAACGGCACCGCCGAGGGCTTCATCAACCTGCCGATCGTCGCCGGCTGGACGGCGCTGCGGCTCTCGGTCTTCAGCGACTACCACGGCGGCTTCATCAACAACCAGCTCACGACGCGGACCTGGGTCAACGGTTCGGTATCGAACAACGCGGCCTGGGCGGGCAAGAACTACAACGTGGAGAAGGTGACCGGCGGCCGCATCGCGATCGGTCAGAAGTTCGCGGAGGGTTGGAAGGCGACGCTCACCTATGGATACCAGCGACAACTCACGCACGGCGCCTGGGACGAGGACCCGACGATCGGCGGCGCAACCAACTATCTGGGCGTCCTCGTCGACGGGCCGGCACGCCCATTGCCTGCGAACACGGTCGTGCGCTTCGGCCCCGAGTTCAAGCAGTACTACGCCAAGATGGCGGATTTCCACTTGGACGGCGACGTCGGCATCGGCGATCTCGTGTTCGCGAGCACCTACTGGGCGCAGGACGACCGCTGGGTCAACGAGTACTCGGAGTACATGCAGTACCTGAACCAGTACGCGAATCCGCCGGACGCCTATTTCAACGCCTCGACACAGCAGGCGTACACCTGCTTGACCGACCCGGTCAACGGCAGCGGCTTCAGCGGCTGCAATCCGCCGGTCCAGTACTACGACTACCGGACCAAAACCTACCGCTGGTCCGACGAGCTGCGGCTGCAATCGAAGGAAGGCGGACGCTTCCACTGGCTGGTCGGCGTGTACTGGGAAAAGACCAAGGGGCTGGTGTCGAACTACTATCACATGCCGGGCTTGCAGACCGCGGGCGAGGCCTGGCAGGCGACGACCGCCTATTACTACGACCAGGGCGCGTTGCCGCCGGCGCCGGACGATTGGTACAGCTACGATTATCGCTTCGATTATCTGCAAACCACCGAGTTCGCGGACGTCACCTTCGACATTACACCGAAGCTGCACGTCGAAGCGGGGACGGTGCACTTCCACTCGAACTTCTCGACCTGGACCTACGGGGGATTCTGGTACGCGCCGCAGTCGCCGAGCATTTACGGCGGCTCGTCGAACAAGTGGGACAGCAAGGTCGGCATCAACTATCAGTTGACGCCGAGCGTGTTGCTGTACGCCGACGCGGCGCAGGGCTTTCGCGACGGCGGCGTGAACGGCGGCATACCGAGCGGCTGCCACGGCGTGCCCCCGCAGTACGAACCGGATACCTTGACGAACTACGAGCTCGGCTGGAAGACCCAGTGGATCGACAACCATCTGCTCTGGGACGGCGCGGTGTATTACATGCCGTGGAAGAACCTGCAGACGCTGGTGTTCGACCCGTCGGTGTGCGCGTCCAGCAGCTTCAACGCCAACGTCGGCAACGCCCGGATCTACGGCGTGGAATCGACCGTCAACTACAACGTGACGCGATTCTTCAACTTCGGAGTATCGGCGAGCTACAACGATGCGCGCGTGCTCACGAACAACTTCGCGAACGCGAGCTTCGCGGTTTCGCCCGGAGAACGGCTGCCCTACGACCCGTACCTGAGCTTCAGCGCCAACGCACGCTACGAGCGGCCGCTTCCGAACGGCGGTCCGCTGCACTGGTACCTGCAATACGATATCTCGCATAAGGGCGACATGTGGAACGACCTGCAGACCTCGGGCAGCAACGGCCTGCCGCGCGTGCTGCAGCCGGGCTATTCGATCATGAACGTGCGCCTGGGCCTCCAGCAGACGCATTCGCACTGGCTCGCCGAGTTCTACGTCACCAATCTCACCAACAAGAACGCGGTCATCTACACGAACGAAGGCAACTTCGACCTGCGGCAGACGCGCAACGAGCCGCGGGTGTTCGGCTTGCGCGTGAGCTACCGCTGGGGCGCGGCCGCGAGTCGGTGAGCGGCGCTCGATCGGCGAAGCGAAGTTTGCCGATGCAGTGGCGTCGGGCGCTGACGATCGGCGCCGCCTTCGGATTGCTCGCGGCGGTGGGCATCGGCCGGGCCGCGACCCCCTCGGGCCGTGCGCTGGTCCCCGACGACTTCTATCGCGCAGTCGCAGTCGGCGATCCGCAGGTCTCGCCGCGGGGACGCTGGGTCGCCTACGTCGTGACTAGCAACGACCGGGTGCGCGACGAGGCCCTGAGCGCGATCTGGATGGCGAGCTGGGACGGGCGCGAACGCCTCGCGCTGACCGCGGCGGGTAGCGAGACCTCCGCGCCGCGCTGGAGCCCCGACGGGCGCTACCTTGCGTACCTGGCGAAGCCGCCGGGCGCGAAGAGGGCGCAGGTCATGTTGCTCGATCGGCGAGGCGGCAATGCGACTGCGCTGACCAACGTCGATCAGGACATCGGCGGCTATGCCTGGTCGCCGGACGGCAAGACGCTGGTGCTGTCGATGGAGCCTTCCGATCCGCTGAGTGCAGGCAAGCCGACCGTGATCGATGCGCTGCACTTCAAGGACGACGATCTCGGCTACCTCGGCGAAGGCCGCACCTGGCACCTCTATCTCTCCGACGTCGGCCAGCGGCTTCTCGAGCCGCTGACCGCCGGCGCGCGAGTCAACGACACCGATCCGGTCTGGTCACCCGATGGTCGATCGATCGCCTTCGTGCGCACGCGCGAGCACGGAGCCGACCGGGACGGACGCGAGGCGATCGAGCTCATCGACGCGCGCCCCGGGGCGCAGCCGCGCGAGCTGATCCGTCCATACGCGCCGAACGACCAGCATCTCGCATGGAGCCCCGACGGCTCGCGGATCGCATTCCTGCAGTGACTCGCGCTCAAGTACTACGCCTACATGCAGGACCACCTGTACTCGGTTCCGGTCGCCGGCGGGCCGGCACGGGCGCTCGCGCCGAAGCTCGATCGCGCCGTGATGTCCTATGCGTTCACGCCCGACGGCAGGGGAATCGAGATCACGGTCGAGGACGACCGCACCGAGTATCCGGCGATGATCGACCTCGCGAGCGGCGAGGTCCACCGGTTGGCGCCGCCCGGTCCGTACGTCGTGACCTCGCTGACCGAGGCCGCCGGTCACACGGCGTTGCTCTATACGGACGATCGCACGCTGACCGAAGCCTACGCGCTCGATCACGGTCGCCTGCGGCCGCTCAGCCGACAGAACACGGCGCTTCTCGCGGATCTGCGTCTCGGCGCGGTCGTGGACGTCGCGTTCGAGAGTCGGGGCCACGACATTCACGGCTTGATGGTCGAGCCGCCGGGCTACGTCCCGGGCCGCCGCTATCCGCTGCTGCTGTGGATCCACGGCGGTCCGAACGGTCAGGACGAACATTCGTTCGTGCTCGACGGCTACCAGTTCGAACCGCAAATGTTCGCGGCGCGTGGATTCGTGGTGCTACGCGTCAATTACCGCGGCAGCAGCGGCCGCGGCATCGAGTTCGCAAAGGCGATCTTCGCGGACTGGGGCGACAAGGAAGTCAAGGATCTGCTCGCCGGCGTCAACGCGCTCGAGCGGCGCGGGATCGCCGATCCGAAGCGCCTCGCGATCGGCGGCTGGAGCTACGGCGGCATCCTGACCGACTACACGATCGCGAGCGACCCGCGCTTCAAGGTCGCGATTAGCGGCGCCGGCAGCGCCGATCAGATCGCGACCTTCGGTAGCGACGAATACATCCTGGAATATCTCAACGAGATCGGGCCGCCGTGGGCGAACACGGCGCTGTGGCTGAAGGTGTCCTATCCTTTCTTCCACGCCGATCGGATCCACACGCCGACGCTGTTCCTCGGCGGCACCAAGGATTTCAACGTGCCGATCATCGGCGGCGAGCAGATGTACGAATCCTTGCGCACGCTCGGCGTTCCGGCCCGGCTCGTCGTCTATCCCGGCCAGCACCACATTTTCACGCGCCCGAGTTTCCTCGAGGACATGGCGCAGCGCATGCTCGACTGGGTCGGCCGGTTCCTTCCCGGCTAGAGAGATTTCGTCCGGACCGGCGCCAGACAGTTCTCCACGCTCGCGGCGAGCGCGAGCAAGCGACGGTCGGCACCGCCGGCGGCGAACAGCGTGAGTCCGACCGGCGGCTCGCCTTCCTCGTGACAGGGAACCGAGATCGCGCAGCCGTCGATGAAATTCACGACGCTCGAATTGCGCAGCACCAGCGCGTTGATCCGCGCGTTGTCCTCTTAGGCCGCGAGCGCATCGACGCGCGGCGCGACGATCGGCACCGTCGGCATCACGAACGCATCGTGCGCCGCGAGAGTCGGCTGCAGGCGCGCGATGAGCGATCGGCGACGCTGCCGCAGCTCGATGTAGTCCGCTGCGGAGACTTCCCGGCCGCGAAGGATCCTTGCGAGGACCCGGGGGTCGTAGCGCGCGGCGTCGGTGGCGATGCGCAACCGATGATGCGCGAACGCTTCCGGGGCGGCCAAGCCTCCCAACCGGTTGATCGCCGGGATCTCGTCGATCTGCGCGGCGACGATCGATTCGACGCGGGCGCCGCCCGCGGAAAGCCGCCGCAGCGAGCGCTCGAACGCGGTCGAGACTTGCGGACTCATGCCTTCGAGCAGGTGCCCATCCGGCACGGCGAGGCGCAGCGAACCGATCGGCATCGATGCGAGGGGAGTTTCCGGCTCTCCGGCGAGCACGGCGTGGACGGGCGCGCAGCACGCGACCGTGCGAGCGAGCGGTCCGACCGAGTCGAGCGTGTACGAGAGCGGATAGACGCCGTCCCGCGGCACGCGTCGGGCCGTCGGCTTGAAACCGACGATCCCGCACAGAGCGGCCGGAATGCGGCACGAGCCGCCGGTGTCGGTTCCGAGTCCGGCGAAGGCCATCGCGTCGCTCACCGACACGGCCGCGCCGGACGAAGACCCGCCCGGTATTCGATTCGCCGCGCGGTCCCAGGGATTGCGCGGCGTGCCGTAATGGGGATTCACGCCGAGGCCGGAGAACGCGAACTCGGTCATGTTGGTGCGCCCGATCGGGATGAACCCGGCGGCGCGCAGTCTCGCGACCGCGGTCGCGTCGCGCGCCGCCGCGGGCCCGTCGCGCAGAACGACGGAACCGGCCGTCGTGATCTCGCCTGCAACGTCGAACAGATCCTTCACCGAGACCGGGATTCCGGCGAACCGGCCGACGGGCGTGCTGCGCCGGCGCAGCGCGTCGCTGCGATCGGCGAGCGCGCGGACGGCGTCCCCGTCGACGCGCAGGAACGCGCGTGCGCCCTCGCCGTCGGGGTCGGCGATTCGCGCGAGACATTCCTCGACGAGCGCACGGCTCGTGATCCGCGCCGCGGCGAGGTCGGCCGCGAGTCGCTCCAGGGAAAGTACGGTGGCCAGACGCATCGAGCGCGCGTCAGACGAAGCCGGCCAGGCCGAGCGCGGCCCCCGCTGCGACGAGCCAGACCGGGTTGATCCTGGTACGCGTCATGACCAAGACCGTCGCCGCCGATATCAGTCCGCCGCGCCAGTCGGCGTCGCTCGCGCGCGCGAGGATCCATCCCGCCGCGAGCAGCATCCCGACGGACAGCGGCGCGACTCCCCGGCGGATGACGCGACCCAGCGGACCGGTGGAACGGCGCCCGCCGAAGCGCAGCAACGTGAGCGTCAGCGCGACCGGCGGCACGACGACCGCGAGCGTCGCGAGCAGCGCTCCGGCGAAACCCGCGACTTGCCAGCCGATCAGCGTCACGTACAGCATGTTCGGCCCGGGCGCGGCCTGGGCGATCGCATAGGCCGCCGCGAACTGCTCGTCGGTGATCCATTGGTGGGCGACGACCACGTAGCGGTGGACGTCGGGCGCCAGCATCACGACGCCGCCGCCGACCGCCATCATCGACAGCAACGCGAGCTGAGCCGTGAGCGACCAGAGCGGCGACTGCGTCCGGTCCGGGCCGATCATGCGCGTCGCCACCAGGCGGCGCCGATCCCCAGCGGACCGAGAATGCCGATCACCAGGAGCATCGGCCAGTGCGCGAGGCCGACCGCGACGAACGCGAGCGCGATCAGACCGACCACGATCGCCGCTTCGGCGCGCGGCGTGCGCTCCGTGAACAATCCCGTTCCCATGTTGACGGCCATCGCGATGATCAAGCCGGCCGCCGCGGCCGACATGCCGCCGAGCGCGCGCTGGACCGCGGCGACCCGATCGTAGTGCGCGTACAGCATGCCGACCGCCACGACGGCGATCGAGGGGCCGACCAGCATCCCGGCGAGCGCCGCCAGCGCTCCGGCGAGACCGGCCTTCTTCCAGCCGATCATCACGGCCACGTTGCAGATGCTGGGTCCCGGCAAGACCTGGCCGAAGGCGAGCATCTCGGCGAACTCCGCGGGCGTGTACCACCGGTGGCGCTCGACGATCGAGCGGTACGCAAACGGCATGACGCCGCCGAAGCCGGACAGCGCCATTTGCGAGAATGCAATGAACAATCCGAGCGGTGACGCGGAGCGCGCCGGCAATCCCGTGCTCGAGTCCGGCGCGCTCAACGGCCGAAGCTCCGGCGTCGGGCGGAGACGACGAATGGAACCGCGACCACGAGGAACACGACGAAGACTCCCATCGGTTCCCGAAGGATAAACCGTTCGCGCGACCCGATCTATTATGGGAGCGCATTTCGGGTATGCTCTCGCGGATGAGGGTGAGCCCGGAATACGCGCCATCCGATGAGACCGTCGAGGCGTTCCAACGCGACGGCGTCGCGGTGCTGCGGGGCGTCTTTCGCGACTGGGTCGATGCGCTCGCTCGCGGCGTCGAGCGCGTGATGCGCGAGCCGAGCCCGCTCGAGCGGTCCTACCGACCGCAGGATGGTTCCGCGCCGTTCTTTCAGGATTACTGCAACTGGAGGCGCATCGCGGATTTTCGCGCGTTCGTGTTCGACTCCCCGGCTGCGCGCGTCGCGGCGCGGTTGATGCGCTCGCGCGAGGCGAGATTCTTTCACGACCACGTGCTCGTCAAGCGGCCCGGCACCGGCAGCGTCACCCCGTGGCACCAGGATGAGCCGTATTACTGTGTCCGCGGCACTCAGACCGTGAGCTTCTGGGCGCCGCTCGATCCCGTGACGCGCTCGATCAGCCTCGAATGCGTCGCCGGTTCCCATCGCTGGAGCGAGCGCGGCTTTCGACCGAGGCGCTTCGACGGCACGCCGCTGTATGCCGAGGATGATCTCGACGAATTGCCGGACATCGACGCCGAACGCGAGCGGTTGCCGATCTGCGGCTGGGACATGCAGCCGGGAGATGCGATCGCGTTCGACTTTCGCACCGTGCACGGCGCGCCGGCGAATCGGACCCGCACGATGCGGCGCGTGTTCTCGGCGCGGTGGGTCGGCGACGACGCGCGCTTCGCGCGACGGGCAGGCCCCCCCTAGCCGCCGGTTCCGCACCTGCGGCTCGCAGACGGCGATCCGCTCGACGTGGACGATTTCCCGCTCGTCTATCGAACCTGATGCGCGCCGAACCCGGCGTGCGGTGCGCGATCGCGGGCGCGGCTCAAGGCTCCGGCACTCGCACCCAGCCTTCCATCAGCACGCGCGCGCTGCGACCGAGGACGACCTTCTTCACGGTCCATCCACCGTCGATCCGAGCGACTTCGGCGCCGACGCGCAAGGTGCCGGACGGATGTCCGAATCGCACGGCCTCGCGCGGCGCGCCGGACGCCCGGCTCGGGAGCGTGCCCGGGACCGCGACCGCGGCGGCGATTGCGACCGCGCCGGTGCCCATCATCGCGTGGTGCAGCTTTCCCATCGACAGCGCTCGGACCAGCAGGTCGATTTCCTCGGCGCCGACCGACCGGCCATCGGCAGCGACGTAGGCGGCCGGCGGAGCGACCAGCGCGAGCTTCGGCGTATGCGGCCGGTTCGCCGCATCCTCGATCCGATCGACGAGCCCCATGCGCAGCGCGCCGGCCGCGCGAATCCGCTCGAGCACATCGAGGAGCGCCCTATCGCCGTCGATCTGCGCACGCGACTCGGTTCCGGTACGGCCGACGGCGTGCGCGTCGACGAAGATCATCGGGATTCCCGCGTCGATCATCGTCGCCTCGATGCGGCCGAAACCCGGCACGTCGATCGTCTCGGCCGTGCGCCCGGTCGGGAACATCGCGTTGGCCGCGCCTCGTCCGGCGGCGGGATCGATGAATTCCAGCCGCACCTCGGCCGCCGGGAAGGGGACTCCGTCGAGCGCGAAATCGCCGGTCTCCTGCACCGCGCCGCCGGCGACGGGCACGTGCGCGACGATCGTCTTGCCGATATTCGCCTGCCAGATGCGCACCGTCGCGATTCCGTCGCGCGCAATCCTGGTCGCATCGATCAAGCCGTTCGCGATCGCGAACGGCCCGACGGCCGCGGACAGGTTGCCGCAGTTGCCGCTCCAGTCGACGAGCGCTCGGTCCAGCGCGACCTGGCCGAACAAATAATCGACGTCGTGATCGCGGCGGTCGCTCCTCGCGACGATCACGGCCTTGCTGGTGCTCGACGTGGCGCCTCCCATGCCGTCGATCTGCGTCCCGTATGGATCCGGGCTGCCGATCACCCGCAATAGCAGGGCGTCGCGCGCCGGGCCCGGCACCTGTGCCGCCGTGGGTAGGTCCTGGAGGCGGAAAAACACGCCTTTGCTGGTGCCGCCGCGCATGTAGGTCGCCGCGATCTTTCTCTGTGGGGCGTGGGCGGGCATCGACGGACTCCGGAGCTCCTGCCATGATCGCGATCGCGTCGGTACGCGTCAATCGACGTACAATCGGCGCCGCACCCGGCGGCCCGCGCCGCGGGCCGCGCAGATCCCGACCGAGGCGCGAACGATGACCACGCCGATCGACCAGATTCGTCAGCAGCTCGCCCCGCGCGGCGAGCTGCGGGTCGCGATCAACCTCGGCAATCCCGTGCTCGCTCGAAAATCCGCCGCGACCGGCGCGCTCGAGGGCGTCACGATCGATCTGGCTCGGGAAGTCGCCCGGCGTATCGGCGTACCCTGCCGGTTGATCGAGTTCGACGCCGCCGCCAAGGTCGTCGATGCCGCCGCCCGCGACGCGTGGGACGTCGCCTTCGTCGCGCGCGATCCGGCGAGGGCCGGCGCCCTGCTGTTCACCTCCCCGTACGTCTTGATCGAGGCGACCTTCCTCGTGCATGGCGACTCGGCATTTCAGGCGCCGGGCGATCTGGACCAGGGCGGCGTGCGGATCGCGGTCGGGCGCGGCGCGGCCTATGAATTGCACCTGCGGAGGGCCTTCGGCGCGGCGACCTTGATTCACCGCGAGACGTCGGAGCGAGCCATTCATGCGTTCGCCGAAGGCGGCGCGGACGCGGTCGCCGGAATCGTGCAGGCGCTGCGGAGCTGGGCGGCGCAGCGCCGCGAATTCCGCATGATCCGGGATCCATTCGTGACGATCGCCCAGGCGGTGGCGACGCCCGCGGGCCGGCCTCTCGCCCGCCAAGACCTCGAGGCCTTCGTGGGGCAGGCGCGGGCGAGCGGCTTCGTCGCCGCGGCGCTCGCGAGACGCGGGGAGGCCGCGACGCTGGTCGCGCCGCGCAGCGATTGCGGCGACGCTGCCTTGTAACGGCGCACGCGGCGCGGGCGCTACTTCGGTACGCTCGATGATCCCGGCCGCCACTCCGGCGACAGCGTGTTGTTCTTGCGCGGCCAGCGATTCTCGATCCCGGGCAAGCGGCCGTTCTTGCCGGTCACCTTCTCCGGGTCGATCACGTACACGTATGTCGCTGGAATTCTGGGAAAGGAGCCGATCTCGCGCCCCCAGGAGTCCGCCGGTGCGTACTTGCCCATGAACCGACGGAAGAACGCCGCGGCTTCCTCCGCCGATTCGAGGATGCGAATCCGTCCGAAGAGCACGACCGATCGATACGACACCGAGGTGTCGCATTCGACGTGACCGTACGGGAACACCTCGCCCGGCTCATCGGCCTCGAAGCTCGCCCGGTCGCAATGCCGGACGTTCTCGATGAAATGCCCCGGAGCGCGCGCCGTGTGCAGGTAGACCCTGCGGTCGTGCCAGACGAACAAATTGGGGACGACGTAGGGGTAGCCGTCGCGACCGACGGTGGCCGTTCGTCCGCAGAAGGCGGTCGCAAGAAAGGCATCGATCTCAGGCGCGGTCATGATCTTGTCCGCGCGGCGCAGTTGCCCGCGATGGTTTTCCGGCTCGACGCTCACCGCTTCGCCCCCTCGGTCCTCTTCTGCGGCGGCGCGTGGGTCGCCGCCGCTACGTTTCGGCCGGGACTCAGCGGCAGACCGCGCCGTTCGCCGGTGTCGTGAACCGCAACGTCATGCGGTCCGATTCGCCGATCGCCCGCATCCTCGCATGCTCGCTCTTCGGACCCACGAGGTCCGGCGGCAGGCGGTGCACGTTGATGTCCTCCGGGTCCTTCGGGTTCGCGTTGATCTCGGAGACGCCGGTCAGGCGAAAGCCGGTCTTCAAGCCGAGCTCGATCATGTAATCCTCGGGAATCCGGTGCAGCGCCTTGGAGCTCTGCACGGCGTCCGAGAACGGTTTCGCACGGTGATCGGTCACGCCGAAGACGCCGCCCGGCTTGAGGACGTCGCAGGCCGATCGAAACACGGCCGCGAGCGCGGCCGGACTGCGGTTCAGCCAGTCGTGCGCGTTGCGGAACGTGAGCACCATGTCCGCGGAATCGTTCGGCCCAAGGGAGACCGAGTGCGGCGGCGAGAACGGCAGCACCTTGACGATATGACCGAACACCGCGGGGTCGGCCTTGATCATCTTCTCGAGGGTCGGGTTGCCGCCGGCTTCGATCAAGCGACCGTGGTCGTAGAGGAACGGCGCGAGGATCTCGGTGAACCAGCCCGCCCCGGGGGCGAGCTCGATCACGGTCATGTTCGGGCGAATCCCGAAGAACTCGAGCGTCGGAATCGGATGACGGTAGCGGTCGCGCGCCTTGTTCGCTGCCGAACGCCACGAGCCGTCCACCGCCTTGCGCAGCAGCGTGGCCGTATTCGCCGAGTCCGCGCCGCGGGCCGCGAAGGCGGGAGCCAGCAGGCAGGCGCCGACCAGTACGGCGCCGATGGTGCGACGATACGAGAGCATGGGGCGACCTCCTGCATGGACCGGCGGGCGGGGGCCGCCGCGCGGATTTCAGTCTATCATGCGTGCGTCGCCCCGGGCAGGTTCCCCGATGGTCCTGGAGAGTCATCCGCAGCGCCGCGAGCTGAACGACGAGGTGCACGCGCGCCCCGCGGGCG
>VFSW01012056.1_pt1 | contig 12097 bp, 16 predicted proteins | sample 5358111 | NCBI WGS metagenome assembly VFSW01 (sample SAMN11554181, study PRJNA540505) | mine drainage metagenome | isolation source: sediment from site ElyBrook_90M | place: USA: Ely Copper Mine, Vershire, VT | collected 2017 | reverse complement strand
ATCCTCGCCCGCTATCGACTACTGCACGGCCCGCTCGACCAGCGCGCGACGCAGATGGCGGTCGAGGGTGGTGGCGTCATCAACCTTGCGACGCCGGGCATTCAAGGCAGCCGGTTCGGGATCCCCGAGGTGGACGCGTTCTGCGACCGCCATGACCATCGTGTCGGCGGGTTCGTGGGCGGCAATCGCTAATGACGATCAGCGTCTGGTCGGTCAAGGCAGCAGTCGAGGCGGCGCTTCAGACGGCGCTCGTACCGTCGGTCGCCGACATCGTCCAACTCGGCCGTCCGGTCGAGACGCCGTCGCTACAGCAGCCGCGCCGCGTGTACATCGGCGGCGTGCTGAACGACTCGCCGCAGCCGATATGGGAGCCGGTCTCGCAGGTGCGGCTCGAGGAGTACGAGATCCCGCTGATGATTGACTGCCTCAGCTTCAGCGGCAATGATCCGGCGGGCTACGCGACGGCCGAGACGCTCGTCGCCGACATCGTTGCCGCGATCGAGGCGCAGATCGGGAACGATCCGTCGTGGAGCGCGACCTGCCACAACTCGGGCCTGTCGCTAGCTGCAGCGTACACGAGCGCGCTGGGGGATGCGCCGAGCGGCAGCGGCTATCGCTCGTGGGCGATCCTTCAGCTTCACATTCAGCGCAGGGGTCGCTAACACCATGGCGAGCACGCTGAGGGTCGGCATCCGTGTCGATATCCGCGAGATTCAGCGCGACCTGCGGGCGTTCGGCGACAGTCTCGACCAGCCGATCACCGACGTGCTGGCGCAGGGTGCCGAGTCGATCGCTCGAGCGGCGCCGGGCTTCATGCGCCACGGGCAGCCGTCGTGGCCGACCTCGAGCGCGGCGCGTGACTTCCCCGGCGGCGTGTCGGCGTATTACGACTCGAAGGCGAGCCGCATGTCCGCGAACGTCGGGACGCTGCATCCTGGCGCGCCCGTGTGGGAGTGGGGCGGCGACATCCACCCAGCCGCGGGATCGGCAATGCACGCGATCATCAAGCATCATCGCGAGCTCGGCGCGAGCCACCAGACAATCCACATCCCGCCGACGCATGCGGTGTCGAACGCTGGCGCGTCGCAGGAGGACGAGATCGCGCAGCGCCTCGAGGACGCGATCGGACGCCTCGCGAAGCAGTACGGCTTCTAGTGCGCGTCGTCTGCGCCTACCACCCGTGCCATCTGCGGCGCGGGACGGTCGATGCGCTTGTCGCGCAGGCACCGCACGCGGAGTTCGTGGACGTGTCGGGCGACCCGCACGACTACTGGCGACTGTTCGCACGCCTCTGGTGCGAGGGCGGCGACTTCCTTCTCGTCGAGCACGACATTGTGATCGCCGACGGCACCGTGGCCGCGCTTGAGGCATGCCCCGAGCCGTGGTGTACGTGCCCTATCGCCGTGACCTACCGTCATACTGGCTCGCACGAGGCGTACTTACAGTGCAACCGCTGGCGACGCGAGGTGATGCTGGCACTCCCCAGCATGCCCGCCGTGCTCCTCGACCATGATCGCCACTGGTCACGTCTCGACAGGTTTCTTCTCCTGCGCCTGCGCCCCGCGTTCACCCCGCACGCGCATTTGGACCATCTCACGTTTCACCTTGCGCCGGGCCTCGGCACGACGCAATCAACCCGATAGACAGGAGGGGGCCGCGTGCCGCCCGTCATCTTGATCGGCCTCCCTCCGGGGGTCGTCCACAGCACCGTGCGCGATCCCGTGAACGGGACCGTGTTCGAGCCGAACGTCACCGTCGAAGTGGATGACGCGACGGTCGAACGGCTCAAGGGAGTCGAGCAGTTCGGCTTCTCGTTTCTGGTCGGTGATCCGACCGCGACGCTCGTCGTACCCCCACCCGCAGTCGCAGCGGCCGCAGCGCCCGAAGTCCCCCCCGCACCCACTGTGGCCGCCGACCGCGCGGCCTCGCCCCAATAGGAGGCCGCCGCAATGTCCCTGTCCCAGTTCTTCGTTTTCAACGAGGCCAACTTCGTCAACGGCCAGGCGCGACTGCTGTACTCGAAGTTGAGTAACGGCGCGCTGACCGACCAGCCCGTCCCGACAGACATCAGCAAGATTTTCGCGATGGACTCGCCGTACGCGCCTATCGCGACGCCGTCGTCCGCGTCGCCGTGGGTTGATGTTGGTGGCACGAGCGCGCCGCCCGTGTACGACCGGAACCTGACGGTCAACGAGTGGAAGGTGCAGCAGCAGTTGACGGCCGTGCTGCAGGTGCCGCAGGAGGTCGTGCGCACCATCAAGATCCCGGCCGCGGAGTTCGCTCGCGCGGACCTGATCGGGATGTTCGAGAACGGGCCCGCACAGACTGCGGTCGCGCCGGCGACGGATGTCAGCGCGCAGCAGGTGCAGCCGTTCGGCCAGTTCACCGACCTGCTGCAGTACCGCATCGCCCTGGCGGCGTTCCAGCCGCTCGAGGCGGGCGTCGTCACGGAGGCTGGTGGCGCGACGCGCCCGCGGCTCGTCGTGCAGACGTTCTACCGCTGCTCGATCATGGCCGAGAACGTGTCGGTCACGTATGGCATCGGCGACATGGTGAGCGCCGACGTGACGCTCAAGTGCTACGCCGAGCCGGGGCAGCCGCAGAACTCGGAGTACGGCGCGTACTTCTTCGAGGCCGCCGGCAGCATCACCTAAGCACGAGGGGCCGCTTTCGCAAGGGGGCGCGCGCTTCGGCGCGTCCCCCGCAGCCCTCCCGCGCAGTTCCACAAGGAGAACACAATGCCTGACCGCATCACTCTCGGCAGCGCCGAGGTGGACGTATTCCCTCAGCGCCACGCCTATCTCACGAACCGCCTCGGCCCCGTCATTCAGGGCGTCCTCGAGCGCGGCGACAGCGTCACGCCGGACAACCTGATCGGGATCGCCGGCGACGGCGTGTACGACGTGCTGTGCGCGCTGATCCCGCAACTCTCGAAGCGCGTCCCGCGCTGGGAATTCCTTGGCTACGGCTCCGCGGATGCCCTGGCCGCCGGCGCGTATGTCGAGGAGGACGATCATTCGCCGACGCTCCCGGAGATCCGCGAGGCGTTCTCGGTCGGGATGCGCGTGAACGGCATCGACGGGCTGGTGAGCCTGCTGGGAAAAGTGATCGACCCTCGACTGATCCGGGCGGAGGTGAACTCGGCGCTGGTGACCTCTCTCGAGTCGCGGAAATCGCCGCTCACGAGTGGGGGGTCGGAATCGACGAGTTCTGGTGCGACAGCCCCAACGTTGACGGAGAACACGGACTCACCGTCAACCGGCTCACCAGCCTGATGGCGTCGTACATGGAGCGCAAGCGCTGGGAGGCGGACATCGCCGCCTTCGCGTACCACCAGCCGGAGAAGTTCGGCGAGCTGTTTCCCGCGCCGAGGCGTCCTGTCACGCCGCCGAGCGAGAGGTGGTGGGGCTGATGCCTCCCAAGTTCACTCACGAGTGGCCGTCCGACGACGAGATCGTCGAGGGCTGCCGCGACCACGGCACAGTCGCGTTGTACGCGGCTGCGCTCGGCGTGTCTCGCGCTTCGCTGGCGTCGCACATGAACCGCCGCGGCATCAAGGCACCGAACGTGGCCCGAAAGCTGAAGGCGAAGGCCGCGAAGCCGAAGCCGGGCGACAAGGTGTCGCGTGAGGAGATCCTCGAGGCCGAGGTCAAGGAACTCCGCAGCCGCCACGCGAAGCATCGCACGGTCGATGTTCAGGCCGAGCGCGTGCTTGCCGAGGTTCGCGCCGCAGTTGACGCGCCGCAGCCGCGGTACGAGCCTGGAGTGCTTGACCCGAACAAGCGGCCCTCACCGCACGTTCACAACCTACTGTTCTCGGACACGCATTACGGCGAGGTCGTTGATTCCGCGCAGGTCGCGGGTGTGAACGAGTATGACGTGGACGTGTGCAAGCGCCGCATCGCTGGCGTCCACAAGGCGCTGCAGTCGTTCGTCGCGCACCGTGACTACACGTTCGAGGAGCTCGTCATCAGCTGCCTTGGCGACATGGTGTCCGGTGGGCCCGGCATTCACGCCGAGATCCGCGAGTCGAACGAGTTGACGGCCGCAGAGCAGGGTTACGAGTTCGGGATCGTGCTCGGCAAGTTCGTCGAGGAGTTGGTGCCGCTGTACCCGAAGATCCGGGTGCTCGGCGTCGCGGGCAATCATCCACGAATGGCACGCCCGCACGCGTCCAAGAACGTATTCGACAACTTCGACTGGATGGCGTACAAGACCGCCGAGACGTACCTTCGCAACTACTCGACGGTGACGTGCAGGTTCCCGAAGTCAGGGGTGCTCATTGAGCCGATCGTCGTCGGTCGCAACGCCTATCTGTTCCACGGCGACGGTATCCGTTCGACGATGCCGGGTGTCCCGTGGGGCGGCGTCGTCCGCCGCGTCAACGAGGTCCGCAAGCAGTTCGTCGACCTCGACCCTCCGGTGGTCATCCACCAATTCCAGTGCGGCCACTTCCATAGCCCCAACGTTGTGCCAGGCGTCCTGATGAACGGGGCGCTGACTGGCACAAACGAGTACGGGTTGAAGAACTTCGGCGGCGGTGCCGCGCCGACGCAGTTGCTCGCCACGTGGAACCCGCGCAAGAAGCGCATGACCGATGTCAGCTTCGTGACCCCCGCATGACGGCGCTTGAGAAGGTACAACGGCGCCGGCAAGTCGCGCGGGAATGCACCGCACGCTGGCGTACGAGGCACCCCGAGCAGGCAGCGCGCATTCAGCGAAGCGCCAAGCTGCGGCGAACCTACGGCATCACGCTCGAGGACTTCGAGCGCATGCTCGCTGCGCAGGGCGGCGTCTGCGCGATCTGCCATCAGCCCGAGAGGGTCGAGTGGCGCGGAAAGATCCGCGCGCTGAACGTGGATCACGACCACTCCACCGGGCGCGTGCGCGGCCTGCTGTGCAACGTCTGCAATCACGTCCTCGGCGCGTTCGGCGACGATCCCGAGCGCTTTCGCACGGCGATCTCGTACCTCGATTGCGGGGCGACGGCATGAAGGGCGACATCGGCTTTCCCGAGCCGGATTCGCGCGACCTGCACCGCGCCCTGAGCGCGGAGCCGCTCGACCACAGCGGGAGTCCTGGCATTGCCCGCGGGTTCGCGACCGAGGGCGCGCATCTGTTCGTCGGTGACGACGACCACGCTCCGCCGTGGATCGACCGCGGTGGCCGCGACACGCGAGCACACCGCATCTTTCCCGACCCGACGACGGGTGCCATGCGACCCGCATGGCAGACCGGCCCGCTGGACACGCCGGCGAACCCGAAGGACGTGCAGGCACTCCGCGATGGCAAGGTGCCCCTTGACCTGATCGAACATGCCGCTGAGGTGGAGATCGCGAAGGCGATGCACACCGGCGCGATGAAGTACGGGCGGCGCAACTACTGCCACCCGGACACGCCGATCTACGCGACCACGTACGGCGCGGCGGTGCGGCGCCACATGGGCGCATGGCTCGCCGGCGAGGATCTCGACCCGGACTCGGGCTTGTCGCACTGGGCACACATTGGTGCGAATGTCAACGTCGTGCTCGGCGCAATGGCGGCCGGCACGTTCATTGACGACCGCGCGCCCGCCACGCCGCTGCCGGCGTCCTCGCGCTCGAACGCGCAGCACTCCGGTTCGGTTGGCCCCGGCACTCCGATTCGGTCGGGCGACTGATGCGGGTTCTCGTCTGCGGGTCGCGGGACTGGGACGATATCCACGCGATCAGGATTCGCTTCGTTGTGTTATACGGGGCCACCGTTTTTATCCACGGTGGCGCGCCTGGCGCTGACCGGATCGCGGGGTTTCTAGCCGAGGACTTCGGCTTCACGGTGCGTGAGTTTCCCGCCAACTGGGACAACTACGGCAAGACGGCCGGCATCCTTCGCAATCTCCAGATGCTCGACGAGTGTCCCGATCTTGTGCTCGCGTTTCAGCGCAACCACTCGCGCGGCACGCAGCACACGATTGTCACGGCGCGTCGCCGTGACATCCCCGTCGAGGTGCATCGCTGATGGCCGCTGTCGTGTGGCGCGCCGTCTGCGCATGCGGCTGGACGGGTATCTGGCGGCACAAGCCGCACCTCGTGCGCTGCCCGCGCTGCGAGGGGCTCGCGGAGGTTACCGCGGAGCCGTGGGCATGAACTCCACCACCGACAGCTTGACGCTCGCCGAGGCAGCACGGATCATGCGTGACGCGGTGCGCGACAAGTCCTACCAGAACTGCCCGCTCGGCCAGGACGGCGCCGATTACCTACGCACGAAACGTAAGCGGCTCACGGCGACATCGTACCGCGACTACGAAGGCGCCCTCGACAAGTTCGCTCGGTACTTCCCGGACCTCACGCTCGCCGACTTCGAGCCGCCGGTCGGTGTTCGCCGCGTCGAGGAGTTCCTTGACGCGCAGTACGGCGAGCGCGAGCCGCGAACCTACAACAAGAACCTATCCATATTGCGGGATTTCTTTCGGCACCACGTCGTTCGCGGCGCGCTGCACGGCGACCCGACGCTGCCGGTCGAGCGGGCCCGGTCGCGCCAGGTGTACCGGACGACGTTCACGGACGACCAGCGGCGCGCGATCATCGCAAGCGCCGTCGGGCGCCGCGACCGGCTGGCGCTGCGGCTGCTGCTCGACTATGGCGTCCGCAAGGGCGCGCTGCAGGCCGTCCAGTTCAAGCACTTCGACCATCAGCGCCGCCGGCTGACGATCTTCACGAAGGGCCGCAAGGTCCGCGAACTCCCGATCCCGCACCCGGCGTTCTGGTTGGACCTTGAGCACCACATCCTCGAGGCCGAAGCGCGGCCCGAGCACTACCTGATGCCGCGCATGAAGGGCAACGGCGCGGCCACCACAGCAGACCCAACCGTCGCGATGGGCGTCCACGGGATGCACTCGTGGTGGTATCGCTGCCTCGCCGACGCCGGCGTCGTTCCGATCGGGACGACGAGCGGCGAGCGGATGCACAAGGCGCGCCACACGGCGGGCCAGCGCGTGCTCGACGCGACCGGCAACCTCAAGGCCGTGCAGATGCTCCTCGGCCACTCGTCGATCGCGACGACCGGCGACGTGTACGCCGACTGGGACATCGGACGCCTGACGGCGACGATGGCCGAAGTGCTGCTCGGCGACGAGTAGCGATCGTTCCCGGCCGGTGCGCGAAAGCGCCCGCCGTGACTGGGGATTGGAGCCGGTGGGAATCGACCCCACGCGCCGTTCCCGGCAAACTTTCGTGTGATCGGAGCCCAACATGGCCCGCAAGGACGGCTGCATCGAGTGGCGTGGGCGCCTACACCCCGCGGGCTATGGAACCTTCAGCGTTCGCGGGCGCAACGTTCTCGCCCACCGCGCTGCATATGCAGCCGCGCATGGGCCGATTGCCGCCGGGATGGTCGTCTGTCATAGCTGCGATAACCCGCCGTGCGTCAATCCAGAACATCTGTTCCTCGGCACGCAGGCGGACAACCTTGCCGACATGACGGCCAAGGGTCGCGCGAATCGGCGTGGTCCCGCGAAGTTGACCATCGATTCGGTGGCGCAGATCCGAACCCTGATCGCGCAGGGCTGGCAGCAGTCAGATATTGGACCTGCGTTTGGTGTTACCGATGGCGCGGTGTATCACATCAAGCATGGCCTGACGTGGCGGCCCGAGGTGTCCTGTGGCTAGAAAAATTCTTCTGGGTCTCGCGACCGAGGGTAAGGATCAGGTTGCCGAGGATCTGAAGGATGTCGGGAAGGATCTCGACGAGCTGAAGCGCGAGGTGACCGCCGATGTGCGCGTTGACGCCGAGGAGGCGAAGCGCGACATCAAGGAGACCCTCGCCGAGCTGAAGGCGCTCCCGCGCGAGAAAACAATTCGTATCCGTGTTGAGGCCGAGCAGGCGAAGCTGGCGGCGCTTGAGAAGCGTCTCGCGGCGCTTGGGAAGCAGCGGGGCGCTGTGGCCGGTGCGGGAGGCGACACGTCTGCGCTGACGCAACGCATGGGTTCCGTGGCGCAGCAGATTGAGGGTGTGCGCGGGCGTCTTGAGGGTCTGTCGACAGACCTTGAGCGGGCCGGCACGGTTGGCGATAACGCGATGGCCAAGGTGGCTCGCGGGCTCACGAAGGTGGATACCGGGTTGCAGGACGCGCTCGGGCATATTCCGCTCGTCGGTGGCCTCCTGTCCAGTGTCGCCGAGCACGTCAGCACTCTCGTCACGCGCCTGCTACCGGACGCCGCCGACGGCTTCGCTGCTGTCGCGTCCGCCGGCTTGAGTCTCTTTGCCGTCGCACCGGTCGTGCTTGCCGTCGCGGCCGCTGTCGCCGCGCTTGTCGTGTCGCTCGGCCAGGCGCTGATCGGTGTCGCGGCGCTCGCCACGGCGTTCCTCGCCGCGCTCGCTCCGATCGTGCTTCTCCTCGGCCTCGTCGCCTATCACATCATGAAGGCGATCTCCGGCACGAACGCGCTGGCGCAGGCGCAGGCTGGCCTCAAGACCGCCTACGACACGCTGGCGCAGTCCGTCGTCACGCTGCACAACGCGCAGCAGCAGCAGTCGTTGCAGCGCATCGCCGCGCTCGCCGACGAGAAAACGGCGACTCTCGCGCTGACGGATGCGGAGAACGCGCAGAAGGACGCGCTGCTCGGCGTGACCTCGGCGAAGCTGGCGGCGCAGTCCGCGCGGCTCGCGCTCGCGCAGTTCAACCTGCAACTCGCCGGGTTCGGTATGAAGCCCGGCGATCTCGAGAAGCGCGCCTCGACGGTGGACGTGACGACCGCGGGGCAGCAGCAGACCGGCGCGGATCCGCTTGGCTACAAGCAGCTGCTCTTGCAGTACCAGCAGGCAGTCCTGGCCGTCAAGACGGCGGACCAGGGCGTCCACGACGCGACCGCCGCCGCCGCCGACTCGGCGAACACTCTCGCGCTGGCCCACGCCAAGGTGAACCTGTACCTGAAGATGGGACTCGAGGCGTACCCCGCCTACCTGCAGGCGGTGCAGTCGACCGCGAGTGCCGTCAACGCGTGGAAGGTCGCGGAGAACGGCCTTGCGACCGCGATCCTCGCGCGCGACCAGGCCGCGAAGGGAATCTCGTCGAGCGCGTCGGCGTTTATGAGCACGTGGACGGCGTTCAAGGCGTCGTTCGCGACGATCTTCGGCCCTGCCGAGCAGGCCGTGTTTGCCGGCATCTCGAAGGCGCTCAGCATTCTCGCGGCTGGGATGAAGCCGCTCGAGCCGGCGTTCAAGGCGCTCGGCAAGGCAATCGGTGGCGCATTCGTCGGGTGGGCCAAGGCGTTCACGCAGCCTGCCGTGATGGCGGGGCTGAAGCAGTTGATCCTCGGCGCCGCAGCGCTGACGACGAAGTGGGCGCCGGGCATGAACGCGCTGCTCACGATCCTGCTGGACGTGGCGAACGCGGCGATGCCGGCGCTGCTGCGGATCGTCGGGAAGCTGTCGAAGGAGTTCGAGTCGGCGGCGAGGCACCCGAAGCAGATCAGCGAGTTCATCAAGAAGTGCATCGGGCAGACCGTGATCTGGTGGCACGGCTTCGAACTCATCGTCGGTGTCCTGCTCGGTATCGCGAAGGTGTTGCACCCGATCCTGATCGTCCTGTCGGCGATGTGGGATTGGATCAAGCTGTCCGCGCAGGGCTGGGTCAAGATTTTCGGGTGGATCAAGGCGATCCTCAACTTGACCGTCGGGCCGCTCGTCAGGGCCTTCGACGCGATCAAGTCGATTGCGAGCGACATCGTTAGCGCGTTCAGCGACATCGTCACGCTGATCGAGAAGGCGGTCGGCCTGATCCCCGGCGTGCAGAACTTCCTAGCGAACGACCTCGGCATCGGCGAGAACACGAACACGCAGGCGAACGCCGCGTATGTGGCGTCCGGGACCGAGGCACTCGCGAAGAAGGACGCTGGTCTGTTGAAGGGTGGCGGCATCACGCAGGCGTTCCGCAAGTCTCTGCAGGTCCAGCTTCGCAATCTGGGATTCTCGGGCGCGCAGATCGCGCAGCTCATTGCCGCCGCGGCGCCGCGGATGCTGCCCGCCGGCGCGCCAGGTTCATTGTCGCCGGCGACGGCCAGCCACATTCATCACAACACGTTCACGCTGCAGCACGGCAACACGATCCAGTCGGATCAGCACTTCTCGGCCGCGATTGAGCGCCGGCTGGCGGCGAACGGAACTGGATACCGATAATGGCACCGAGCCTCAGCGATGGTGTCCCCGGCCTCGAGGGTCTGCACGAGATCAACCCGCCGAGTCCGTGGACGCCGGTGACCTTGAACGACTGGATGGATCCGGCGACGGGCCGCACGCGCCAGTGGACTGACCAGACAGCCTTCACGCGGCTGCAGAAGATCACGGGACTTCACGACAAGCCCGACGCCGACGACCCGCGCGTCAACCTTGTCAACCAGATCGGGGAGCTCGCGTTTCCGCGCCAGCAGCGAGGTAAGACGATCGTGTACTCCGGCGTCATCGTCGGGCAGACGCTGAGCGCGATGCGCAACTTGGCCGCTGCGCTGCGCGCGGCCGTGTCGAGCGAAAGCTCCGACCCGGCCGACTGGACACTCGCCATCAACTACGATCCGACGTACGACCCGACGGGCATGGTGTGGCTCGGGTACGGGATGCCGATCGCCTACACGTCCGACGACGTGCAGGGTTCCGGCGACGCGACGCCATCCGCGTTTCAACGGTCCTTCGACCTCTCGTTTCGCCTGAGCGACCCGCGGTTCTGGCTGGCCGCGACCACGATCACCCTCGGCGTCCCGACGCCGATTGCGAGCGGCACGTCGGGCACGCTCGTGATGACGGGCACAGCGCCGTCGGAGCCGACGTTCACGGTCACGGGAACTGGGAGCGGTAGCGCGACGATCCTGCTGCAGAACACGACGATCTCGCGGCAGCTTCAGATCATCCTGCCGGCCGCGATGGCATCGGGCGACACGCTGGTGGTGAACTTCTTCGCTCGCACGGGCACGTTCACGCACGCTGGCGGCTCGTACGACTACAGCGGCTACATCGACTGGGCGAACACCGACTGGTGGGGCGAGGCTGCGGCGTCGGCGTCGCTCGGCGTCGGCTCGGGGTTCGGTGCGAACGTGCTGAAGGTCACCGGGGATTCGTGGAGCGTGTCAGCGGTCCCGGCGGTCTGGTAGTCGTGCCCATCTTCTTGAAATGCACGGACCTCGCGACTGGGGCTGAGAAGGGTTCCGCCACGGTGGTTCCGGCGACGCAGCAGACGCAGCAGAACCCGCAGGTCACTATTCCGCTCAGCGACTCGCGGACCGGGCAGTTGCAGGTCAGCATGTACGAGCCGATCGCGGCGCAGATCAGCGCCGGCGACACCGCGTTCAAGGTGATCTATCGCAATCCGAACGGCACGAACATGCTGATCCTGAACGGGATCGTCGTGCAGCCCACCTCGGATTTCGACGCAGCGACGGTCGCGTTCACCGTGCATGACCCGACGCTGCGCCTCAAGCACCGCTATCTGTCGTGGGACCACGACAGCATCGCGCTCAGCCGCGGTGTCACGGTCAGCGACGCGGGACTGAACGCGTTCGCGGGTGGCAGCTTCAACGGCGTCACGAGCATCTACGGCGTTCCGCTCGACGGTCGCGGCCTGCGGATGATCGTGTGGGACGCGGGCAGCAGTACCGCACTCCGTGGCGGCACGCCACCGTTCGGCATCCGTTCCGGCACCGACGCGTCAACACCGCAGCCGGCGTACGTGACGCCCGGCGTCCCCGCGGCTGGCGTCGGCGGGTTGCGTTCAGACGGTCACACGCTGGGGTCTGGCTTCACTGCGACGGCGACGGCGGGGAGTAACACGCTCACCGGAGTCAACTTCACGGGCGCGACCAACCCGGACGGTTCAACGCCGACGATAGCGGATATCCTGCAGTACGCGCGGATCGACTGCGACTCGGACCCGACGCTGCTGCCGCTGTGGTGTACGGTCGTGAGCGCTTCGGGCACGTCAATCGTGATGTCGAAAGAGGCGACCGCGACGGCGACGATCACGAACGGGTTCACGACCGAGGATGCGATCTTCTGCCAGCTCACTCGCGGTGACTGCTGCTACGACGACATTCTCGACATGGTGCAGGCCGCCGGTTCGTTCGAGTGTGAC
>VFSW01012055.1_pt1 | contig 12097 bp, 11 predicted proteins | sample 5358111 | NCBI WGS metagenome assembly VFSW01 (sample SAMN11554181, study PRJNA540505) | mine drainage metagenome | isolation source: sediment from site ElyBrook_90M | place: USA: Ely Copper Mine, Vershire, VT | collected 2017 | reverse complement strand
TCACCCTATCGTCACGCACGTCGTATGGATCGGCAGGCGGTGCTGCCACTTCTTCCGCATGTACTCCATGCCGAGCTCGATGCCGGCAGGATGCCCCCTGAGCGCGGAGTTGTGTTCGCAATAGGCATCGATCGCGAGCACTTTCTTGCCTTCCTCGCGCGCCTGCAGGCAGACATCGGCGCCGAACATATGATGGTTCGGAAGGGACTCATCGAAATGGAACGTGTCTCGCTTTAGGATCAACAGCAGTTCGTCCAGGGTCTGGACCTCTGCAGGAAGTCCCTGCGGGGATCCCCACGGGTTGCCGCGGTCCAGGATGTGGCCGAGATACTTGTCCCCCAGTTTGCCGGCGACGCCAAGGACTCCCCAGTCAACGTCGTTCAGATCAATCAGGGCATTGAACAGATCGTCCTCGAATGAATCCGGCAGGTATACGTCCTGGTGTACAAAAATGAGGTAATCGCTTTCCGACTGCTCCATGGCTCGGTTGTAAGCAGCGGAGACGTTGCGGTAATTCTGCTTTACGATCAGCTCGTGGCGCGTCACGATCGGCGATCGGAGAAGGTTGTCGCGCAGGAGCGTTTCGTTGTTCGCGGAGCAAATGATTGAGAGCTTCATGCCATCCTCTTGAGGATCGTCAAACCATTGTTGTTCGTGTACACCTTCTCCCGCTTCCACTCCGGATGCGAGGCAAGGAAAGCATCGAGCGCCGGCAGCAGGCCGGGGGCGCCGTCTTCCCCGATCGCCCCGAACGTGTGGGTGTCGTGCAGCACGATCAGTTCTCGTGCTTTGCCGGCGTGGCGCGCGAGCTCGGCGGCAAGTTGTTTCTCGGTATGGAGCGAGTCGATCATCAGGATGTCCGTGGGCTCGATCTCCACCTGCAGGCTGTCTCCCTGGATGAAGGTGAAGGGGACGCCCAGCTCTGCGGCCCAGCGGTTCAAGTTTGTAAGCGCGGGCGTGGCCTGGATATCGTAGCTTGTGAGTCTTGCGGGTTTTCCATGGATCCACCCGAGAGTGGATCCGCCGTTCCGGACGCCGAACTCCGTCACGATCTTTCCGGCGCCGAGCGCGGCCAGGGTCGGGATGTGTTCTTTGATGTCCGCGTAGACCGGGCCGGTTATCGCATCGTTGTATGCCTGCTGTACTGGTTTCAATGTTGCCTCCGTTTGGTCGATGGTCGTTTCTATTCCGCGTACGACGTCGAGACCGAATTCTTTGTAGACAGGTTCTAGGGACAGACCAAGTTCCCGGAAACCGAGGATGTAATTGCGCACCTTGTCTTTCAGGAGCACCGGGTACGGCGTCGGACCCTTGCCGTTTCCGGGCCGGAAATAATGCACCCACTTGAGGAAGGGCAGGCAGAGCGTCTTGCGGCCATGCTGCCTAAATTTTGTGTGGATATATCCTTCCTCGCCGCCAAAGCCCCGGAAAGCAGTATTAAATCCGAGCCAGGCGTCTTTTCTGCAGCCGAACAAACCCATGCCCATCATCGGGATCTCGTAGCGGTCCGCTTCGTCCGGACAGGATGTGTTTCGCCAGGTGCCCCACATCTGGCCCCGCCACTCGTCGTTGAAGGCATCGGCCGTGGTGCGGTTGTCGTTGTAGAGCAAGGGGCCCTGCAGGAGGTCCCGGCAGTCCGGATGGGCAGTCACCCAGTCACGGAAGCGCTTGATCGCGCCAGGGGGAAGCAGGACGTGGCTGTCGATCGATATAACCCACTCCCCTTTTGCTTCGGCGAAGATGCGGTTCTTGGCAGCGGCGGTGCCCTTTGCGTCGGTCCACCGGACGTAGCGGATATCCGGAGACGCGCAGCCGTTCACCGCGTTCTTCAGCTCGTCGTCTCCGAAGTTGTCGATGACGAGAATTTCCGTATCGGTCAGGTCCTGGTAGAGATGCAGGGCCTTGACGGTGAACCACGCTTCTGCGTGATTGTTATATGAGGCCATGCCGATGGTGAGCTTCATGAAGCTGCTCCTTAAAAAAGTTTTCTCGCAGAGTCGCAGAGTACGCAGAGAAAGCTAAAGTCTTTTTTGGGTTTCTAACCCAGGGCTTAAAAGCCGTTGACTCCTCTGCGCCTCCGCGCCCCTGCGGGAAACTGATTTACGCAACCTTCGTTCCTTCCGCCGCGGCGAAGCAGGCATCGCAGGCGTCCGGGGCCGGCACGAAGATCGTTCGGAGATTGCCGTTGCCGTCGTCTTCCACGCTGTTCGAGCACCGGCAGTTCGGATGAATCTCCGCTGGACCGTTCACGAAGCCGCTCGTGTCCACGCCGCGCGCGTCCCATTCGTCCTTCTTCGCGTTCTCGGCCGCGGCGCCCATCTCGGTGCGCGCGAGCCGTTCCCAGACAGTGTCCATATCGCTGAACTCGGATTCCAGGTCGCTCGCGACATCAAGCGGGTTGACGCCGTTCGTGACGCCGTCTTCCATGACCTGGATGATGTTCTTGACCGCGTCTTTGGCATCGGAGGAGACGAGATCAAAACCGTTCTGGGCGAGCTGATCGAAGACTTCTTTGTTCTTGAGAATGTCGAGGAGCGGCCGGTCCTTGCCCACCAGGTTCGCGGCCTGGATGAGCCCGGCGCTGTACGCCTGCATGTAGGCCCAGCGGACGGAACTGTCCGGATCCGTGGGGTCGTAATAGCCGAGATATTGCTTCAGCGCGTCCATGATCTGCTTGCGCTGATCGTCGGAGAAAGAAAAAGGGTCCGGGGTCCCGGGTCCGGGGTCCGGGGAATCTTTCTTTTGTGGCCCCTGGTTGCCGGCCCCTTGGCCCATAGGCTGGCTCAAGCCGGCAATCTTGAAAACCTTCTGCTTCAGCTCGTTCCAGTCATACTTCAGTTCCTTTTCGTACTCGGCCTCAATGGCATCTAGTCTCGGCCAGGGAATGGGACGCTGGAGCTCTTTATGCTCGTGGTTAGGATCTCCGTGGGATTTGCCACAGGAGCAAAGACCTTTTTTATGTGCGGCCTTGGAGACCGTCCCCTCACCCCGACTTGTTCCAGAGGAAGAAACGGGATGTGATGGATCATCTCCCACGGGGGAGAGAGGAAGTTTTTTTACCGGACCCTGGACCTCGGACCCTGGATCCGTTGCTATCGTGAACTTCGCCGCCGGCAACTCGGTGAGCGAATACTTTTTTCCGCCGTACTCGACAAACATCGGCACGGCTGCGGCTTTAACGGGATGCAAGACCGGGAACTTCATACCGCCGATCTCAACGCTCAACTGCTGGCCGCCGACCTGTACCTGCGTGTCCTGGTTGACTACCTGACCGGCGCCGGGCTGTCCGGTCAAGCGCATCATGCGGGCTTGCGCTTTCAGGAACTCGGCCTGGGCCTGGGCCACGATGTCGTGCAGGTTCGGGGTCTCGTAGTAAAAACCCCAGTCTCCCGGAATGTCCGGGCTCAAGGTGGTTGTCTGCCACTTGTAGCCGCGGAGCTTGAGGACCGTGGAAAGGAGGCGCATGGTCTCGGGGATCTCGGTGAGCTGGCGGATCTTCGCGTCCTGGAGCACGGTCTCGACTTCCAGGGTCGCCATGCGTTCGGTCGTGGACCAATAGATGCCGAGCATCCAGGCGGGCAGGCCGGTCTTTGACACCAGGCCTTCAAGAGCGTGGCGCGTCGGGATCTCGTACTGAAAAAGCTGGCCTTCGTGGCCGACGACCTTGATCTCGACTTTGGAATCCGCTCCTCCGGCGGTTACGATGTCTCCGCTCATCCCCCGGCGCTTGGCGCCCAATACCCGGCTGATCGTTTCTTCGAGCTTGGTTCTCCGGGTTTCCGCGTTTTCGCTCTTGCTGTTCCCGGAGTAATGGGCGTGGAATACCGGGTCCCCGAAGCGGTCCGCGGTGTTCTTCATGCTGGTCTGGAGCGTGGCGAGGATCGAGGCGCAAAACTCCGTTGACCGGAAAAGCGGGGTCCCGTAGGGATCGCTGTTCTCGTTGTCGATCGAGAAATAGAGCTTGTTCGCCATGTTGAGCGGGATCTCGTTCCAACCGTTTATCACAACCGGCATCCCGTAGCGCGGGTTCAGGATGTGATGCATGAGCTGGCTGGGATCGGTATAGACCTGGTTGGCGTTTCCGAAGGCCCCGCCCGAGGTCCCGGCAATAGGATACGTCGACGCGAACGCGAGCGGATAGCGGTACCAGGGCACTGATCTGCCGTCCTTGTCCAGGCGGAAGGTGATGTACTTGGAGTCCGCTACCTTGATTCCGGCGATATCGGACAGGTCCGGAGTGGTCACAAACTCCGAAATGGCAAGGCCCTGCTCGAAAGTCTCGTTCCACGAATTCTGGCGGAAGGCGTGCATGCCCTTTTGCATGTCGTTCACGGGCACGTTCAGACAAAAGTCTTCGAGGGTCTTGACGAGCGCCTGCTTGTCGCCGATGATCTTGAGCGTGCCGTTCAGCGAGATAAGCCGACGGATCGCCGAGTCGAAGAACGGTATGGCCTCGCGCAGCACCTCATAGAAGTCGCCGGAGATTTTCCGGAACCGCCAGTTGTTGAAGGCTTCGGTGAACGGCCCCTGGGGGTTCGTGTACCGGATCTGGGCGTCGGCCGTGAGATCGGCGGATTTGCGGAGCTCGTAACCGAATACTTTCATGGGCACCTCGTTGAACAGCATGTAGCAAGTAGCAAGGAGCAAGGTTTAGATTTCCTGGCTGCTTGACCCCAACTACCTGACCCTGTTTTTTTCATCTCACATTCCCCCCCACGGAGAAGTCGTCCTCGACCTCGATGCCGAGAAGGTCCGCCAGCTCCTCGGCGCGATCGGCGTCTATGATATGGTCGTTCTTCTTGTCATAGATGCGATGCTTGCCGGCGCGGACGGTGTGGCCGGTGTAGTAGGTGACGATGTCGGTGTCCGGGGGATAGACGACGGTCAGGCGCTGGACCCGGCGCGACATGTGGTCCGTGGCGAGTTCCTTGAGCGTGATCTTGACCGGCTCGTTGTTCTTGGCGTCGAGGATCTTCTCGCCTTCTTCGTCCAGGTTCTCCGTGGTGCCTTCGAACTGGAAGCCCTTGAGCCGGTTCTCGTAGTCCTTGTGGCGATACTGGGGCAGGCCGCAGAGATCGTGCATGACGGCGCTGCCGGCGTTGCCGAGGTCCGTTCCTCCGGAGATCGTGTCCCTCATGCAGTAGATGTCGTCCAGGGCGTCGAAGGCCTGGTCCTGGATGTCGTAGGTGACGTGCTTCATCTGGAGCCGGGCTACGATGGTCTTCGTCTTGCCGACGATGTTCTTGACCACGAGCTCCGTGGGGTCCTGTGAATAGCCGAAGTCGCCTCCGATACGGTTCAGGCCCGGGACCTTGGTGAAGAAGCTCTTGAGGAAAAGACGGAACTCGCTCTCGATCATCTTGACTGTGCCGTCGGGATGGGACACGAGGTCATATTCAAAGAAGCCCTTGCCCTGGCCCTTGAGCGGGAACGTGGTATCGATGAGCGTGGCGGGTTCCGGTACCGGTCCGCCGTTGTAGCCGGAGATGCTGAACTTGTACCCGCGCACGATGACCTCGTTGTTCTTGTCGTCGACAAGGATCTTGAGGCAGCGGTATTCCGGGACCTCCTTGATCACGTACTGCAGCTGGGTCCAGGGGAACACGGGGTTCTCCGGATCGCCGTCCTGGGCCATGACGTTGTGCTGATACCCGGGGGAGTCCTCGCCGCCGTACTCGTCGATGTACTTGGTCTTGCGCTCCGGGGTCCAGTAGGGCGGCGGCATGATGGTCTTGGGCCAGACGAATATCTTGTACTTGAGCGACTGGATGTATTTGGACGCGGCCTTGATCGCCACCGATGCCTCGGCCTTGTCCGATCCTTCGGCCAGCTTCCCGAGGCGGTAAAATTCCGTGTCGCGCCGTCCGTCGGGCACGCTGTAGAATTTCGGTATGCAGCCGGGCTTCAAGGCTCGGAAGAACTCGGACCACTGTTTCCTGTTATCCAGCTTTGCGGCTTCGTCCAGGGCGCCATAGGTCCGCACGTGCACGCCGCGGAAGGCCTCGCCGTCGTGCCCGGCGGGGCGGTAGTCTTCCTTGAACCCGCTGGCCCACCGCATGCTGTGATGCGGCACTTTCTTGTGCTTGATCAGGGACGGTTTGAGGTCCTCGTTCCATTCGAGCTGGTCCAGCTTGGCGTCGACGATCTCTTCCAGGTGCGTGAGCTGGGGCGCACCGATGAGCGCGGACCCGCCGGGGACGGTGAAGGCCTTCCAGAGACCGTAGGCAATCAACTCGCGCGTCTTGCCGACTTCGGCGCCGCACTTATGAAGCGTGGGGCCGATGTGCCGGATGGATTCAATTTGATAGGTCCACAAAGCATAGGGGTCGATATGGTCAGGATCTTCCGGTTCACGCAGGAATGACGGCACCCAAAGAGCCGGATCGTTGCAGATGCAGGCAAGTTGGAACTCGGCAAGGTCTTTGAATCGCGCCTGGCGCTTGAAGTGATCGGTAAAGTAATTGGCAAAAGTAGAGGATGGAAACTCGTTGCGGCTCAGCTGGTGATAGGTCCAGTCGTGGCGCTCGAGCCAGATCTCGAAATCGGCGCGCGGGACGACGATGTCCTTCTTCAGGTCATCGAAGGTTATCGGTTCGACAGCATCAAGGGTTGGACGCACGGTCATTCGTCCTTGCCCTCCTCTTTGGAGTCACCACGCATCCGACGGGCCATGTCGCTCATGAGGCCGGCGGCGGTTTTGTTCACTTCTTTCTGATTTTCATCGTCCTTGATCGCCTTGGGCGTGATGTTCAACTCGCGCGGCGTGATGCCAAGATCGGCGGCTATCTTCGGCAAAGCGTTTAGATTGGGATGGGACACATATTCAATAGAGTGAAGATGCCCCTCCTTGTCGTACCTCTCGCGTTTGACCACGCCGCCGTCGCGCATGACTTCATGAGCAAGATTTCGGCAGGTTTCCATCAGCTCAGCGACCATGAGGCCGCTGACTTCGTTGAAACCGTCATACTCCTTGTGCTTGATGGCGTCCATGATGGCGCTGTAGGTCTGGATTACCGCGGCTTTATCGAAGCAGACGCCTCCGGGCTTCGTTGTTCCATCTGCCACAAGTGCGCAGTCTTCGAAAAATTCGCACGTGGATTTACAGGGTTTGATGCGGCCGGTGATGAAGTCCTGTGCGAACAAGCCGCCTTTCCAGTTCCGCTTGTTGCCTTCGGACCCCGGGCGGCCGGCGCGGGCTGCGGCACGGCGCTGTTCGATGACTTTGTCGGAAACGGTATAATGGCGCTTGACGCGGAGGCGCTGCGGAATGCCGATCTCGTCTTCTTCTGAAGGAGTGTCGGCCCCTCCCGGGGCACGGGCCGGAGAGGCCGACGGCGGTGACGCGGTGGCGGCAGCGCCGGGGGTAACCATGGCAAGTTTGGCTTCGTACTTTTCGAGTTTTTCCAGATCGTCGAGCGCAGTGATATCAGCGGCCTGGACTTTTTTATAAATAGACAGCCTGAGGCGCTTCCGAAGAAACTCCGGGGTCATCTCCCGTGTGTATTCTTCGAGCTTTTGTTCAAGCTCCTCTGCGGTCATGCGCGGTTGATCGTTTTCGCCCATGCCCTCGTTGTATCAAAAAAGCCCACCACGTTCTGGCAAGAGATGGGAGTTTTTGGAAGATCGGGTCAAGGGGCAAGGGTCAAGTAGCATGAAAAACATAGACAGGCTGATTATGCGTCGAATGGAGGGAACTGGTAGTCGAGGGTTGCCTTTGAAGGATGAAGGCTCAGAAAGGGCCTTGGGAAACTAAAAAAGGCCGGGAGGGGACCGGCCTTTAGTTCAGTGCAGAGTTGAATGGTTGCGCTATAACCCATCCGACTCCCGAATATAGGGTTCCATCAGGGCAAGGAATTCCACTTGCTCTTTTCCTGTAAAGGTAAAACCCGGGGACTCCTCGCCACAATAAACTTCATGTCAACATCCTCCTTTTTGGATTTGCGCTTTCATCAATTCAAACCGCCAAGACCGGTATCCGCCTGTTTTCGGAAGATAGGTACACTTCCATCCGAGAAATTCCAGGGCCTTCGCCTCATGGCTGAACATTACGCCGATAGCCGTGGCACTCGAAAAAAGTTTTGGTAATTCCTCCTTGCGGCCGACAAAGAGGAAGGCGTTTAAAAAGCGGGAGGCCTGCCCCGTGAGAGACACTGTGCCGTCGGCCAATGTTTCCTTTTCGATGTCCCACGCGTGCAGGTCCTCCGGAAGCAACGCATGAAGATATTGCACTATTATTCCAGCGTTGGCAGAAGCGGCGGGGTCCTCGTTCTCAATCTCATCAATCAGATCGGCGACCGGCATACCGGTGAAATAGTTGAGCGCACGGAGCGAGGTTTTACCTTTGAGGTATTTATCCGCTTCCTTGCAAAGGTCGGAGATCGCGTCCATGGTCAGACCCGGGCGGGGAAGAAATCCGTCCTGGCTCTTATATCCCCCGCCGTTATCCTGCCGGTAGCCCCGGAGAGCATCCCGGAGGACGAGGATCAGCTCCTCCTGGATCTGATCCACCCTGGCGGCCACATCCGGATCTTTACACCGTTTCGGCTGGAGTTTAAAGAAAAGACCAAGCGCCCCTTCCTCGAAAAGGCATAAAGTAGAGTACAATTTACCGTCAGTTGCCTCCATGATGGAGGTAACTGAATGCTTTTCGAGCCAGGGAGTGCGCCTTATCATCTTGCGGATTGCCTCTTCATCGTATGAAAAGGCCTCTGCATAGTCCGTATAAGGCACACACGGTGCCGGTTCGTTCCGAGTTGGATGTTGCACAATTGCAACACGCACCTGTGATTTGCCTCCCAGCATCTTATCTATGACCGCTACTGGTATCTGTTCTCGTCCTTCTGTTGATTTTTCATCATCTTTATGCATGGTATTCCTCCTGACGGCGCAAGGTGCGCTTCCGCTCAAAGTCCCGCTGCCTTGCATTTTCTATCTCTTTTTGGGTTTTCCATTCCATATCATTTTTCGCGCCGAGTTCATAATAATCGTCCCAGGTATATACTTCCGCTGCAAAGAGCATCTGCCGCAAACAGAAATCATCCTGCTCGCCAAGCTTTAAAGAATCAGAGACGCGGTCCCGCTGTTTTTTAGGGATGCGCGTGATAGTGTCCAACAGCCCAAGCAAAACATGCTTCACCTGCCGGTCTGACATTGACATGGTGCACCTTCTACAGAGTTTTTTAGACGGTGAAAAAACAAAAAGTGCCCGAGCGTTGTCTGAGGCTCTGTAGGAGACCTCCCCTGCACCTCGCGATGCAAAGACACTCGGGCACACTGAAACGCCCTAAAACAAAATCACCCCTTTTCCGCGTATTCGCGGGAGGCCGGGGATTGGCCCCTACAGAGTAATTCAGACGCCCTAATTATGCCAGATCGGGCATCTGCTGTCAATGGGAAAGGTGAAGTCTGCTGCGTTCAAATCTACGGTTTTTATTCTTCTATCCTTTCTTCAATAGGAGATTTTTGCCGCTCGATCATGCGCTGTTTCAATACCACGCGCCGGGCAGTGTTCACGTGGACATTGAAACGGGCGGCTGTCTCTAAATAGTCGCCTCGGTGAAAATTACAAATGCGCCGGTCTCGCTCTCGCTTCTCAATGTCCTGGATGCTGGGAATGGTGAGACGTTCCCCGCCGATCGTGTAGACGATCGTCTCGATGATCTTCGCGGCCGACGCGGGCCCGAAGTCCGCGCAAAGCTGCTTGCATAAGTTGTCCCATCGCTCTTCACTCCAGTGATTGTTTGCCGGCATCAACACCCCCATGAGAGATTATTTTTTCTATCTTTTCTTTCTCAGCTTTGGACCAGGACTTCAAAATGGACGGCCCATAACAGGGAGTAGATTCAATTCTAAGTTTTCCGCGTCCTATTATCTTTCTGATCTGGGCTTTTGTGAACTTCGGATATTTTCCCCAAAGCACGGCGCGTTTTATCCCGTTGTTAAAATCTTCCTGGATGCATTCCTGCGGGAAAAGGACGACCCTCATTCGATCAAATTCGTGAGACAGGCTGCTTCGTTCAAATGGATAAGGAGGGCCACTCGTGCCGCGGAGTGACAAGCCGGCAGCAGAAGCGGAATCGAATAATCCCAGCATATAAGACGGCAACCCAAGGCTTTCCACGATCCTCTTCTGAATGAAGTCAATTAAATCATTGAATTCTGATTTTTTCCCCTCCCTCAGGTAAAGGATGTCTATACTATCGGCATTGTCATTTGGATTCATCAATTACTCCTTCGTGATATTTTGTATATATGCTTCGTACTCATCACTAGCTTTCTTTATTTCTTCCTTCGGTGCTCCTGACCACACCTTTTCGTACCAGCGATAATACGCGGCAAAGCTGGGATAAATTTTGTGGATGCGCCGACGGTCCGGCAGGTACCGGTCCGTCGTTGCGATGCTGGCGTGGCCGAGGCGCTGCGCGATCGCGGGCGTGTCGTAACCTTGTACGCTCCTGCAGTCCGAAGCGTGCGTGGCACGGAACATGTGCAGGCTGTTCTTCGTTTTGTTGATCCCGGCGCGGGCGGCGTAGAACTTTACGATCGAATCAAGCATGGAATCGTTGAGCGGCAATGGGCCGGGCCGCTTGTTCCGATAGGTCACGAGCAGCGGGTCCTCGGGCCTGGCGCCCTGGCGGTACCGGATTGCGACGTACCGGCGGATGTCTCGAGACGGCAGTGCCCAGAGGTCCACGGTGCGGCCGGAGGATCCGCGTCCGCCCTGCTTTGCGATGTCCTCGGGGACCTGGATGTCGATGAGTTTGCCGTCGTCCTGGATGTGCTCCAGGCGGAGCCGCCAGATCTCGCCGGCGCGCAGGCCTCCGAACCCGGCGAGGATGAAGATGACCGTGTCGCGGAGTCCTTTTTCCTTGTTGGGATCGATCGCGCGGAAGAACGCCTGATGCTCTTCGGAGGTGAACTTCTGCACGAACTTCCTGCGGAGCTTCGGTTTCGGGATGTCCTTGGTGAAGTCGCTGTTAACGGGCACCAGACCCTGACGGCGGAGAAAGCGCGCGTACCGATGCAGGGCGATGAGCTTCGTGCGGCGAGTCTGGTTGCTGTTTCCGCGGCGGACGCCTGGGACCGGGTAATAGCACCATTCGAGGTAGGACTCGACGTCCTGGTGAGTGATCTGGTCGACCGGCCGCAGGCCGTCGTTGCCGGCCAGCCAGGTGAAGAACTCCTGGACCATGCGGCGATAGATAGCGACGCTGTCTTTTGACAGGCCGTCGAAGACGGTGAGGTCGCGCACGAAGGCGTCGAGGTGAGTGTCAACGGTCGGCGGCGTTGCAGTGGTAGTTGTCATTTCGTTTTGTTCAATATCCATCATGCTTTGCGCTCCCCGCACCCCACTTTTTTACAAGCTATAACACCCAAACCCATCAACAAAAGCCAGAACACAACCTATAGACCAAACCCTTTGAAAATACCCCCAATTTGAGAACGGGTAATGAGGTGGCTTCACGGCTCAGGACACTGTATTTTTCACCGGGGGGAGGTGGTAACACTCTCCGATCCCAACCCCATACGTCCTAAACCCAAGTTGTACTTCACCTTTACCACTATCTACGCACACTAAGTATTTGAATTTATTACACCGCTGATATAACGTACTTCACTCTTTCCAATAAAGTGAAGTACAATTTCGCTAATTTCGCTAGGTTTTCTACCACGTGCAAACAATCCTAAGTCCGAGGCCCGTCACAGGGACAAACAAGGGTTGATGAACCACGCATTAACAAAGGCCAGAACACGGGTTGACCACACCCCAAAGACAATCTTTAAACAACCTAAAACAATCTCTTTTCTTTTCGATGCTGAACAACGAAACCCTAAACGAAACGCTGATCCGAAGAATATAGAGAGCAAAAACTGCCTCCCCTGGGTTCCATGGTTCCCCTAACACTATCTTTTAGCTTACTATTCATAGGCTTATCCCAAGGGGAACCATTAGACACCGCCTCAAAGGTTCCCCCATGGTTCCCCTAGGTTCCCCCATGGATCCCCTAATGGTTACCCTAATAAAAATAAAAATAATCTTTTAAAATTATATACGTATAAGAACTAGGGGAACCTTGGAACCTTTTTTCTAAAAACG
>VFSW01012054.1_pt1 | contig 12098 bp, 10 predicted proteins | sample 5358111 | NCBI WGS metagenome assembly VFSW01 (sample SAMN11554181, study PRJNA540505) | mine drainage metagenome | isolation source: sediment from site ElyBrook_90M | place: USA: Ely Copper Mine, Vershire, VT | collected 2017 | reverse complement strand
GTTATAATCAGTTAATTATTCAAAAAATCAAAAATAATACTCAAGTTCCGGAACAAGTCGATGCGGGGGTTTTTCTTGAGGTAGAATTGACGGTGTTGCCAACGGGTGAGGTCATGATGCCGATTAAGATAATTAAGGCCAGTTCAAATCCGGCTTATGATCAGGCTGTTTTAGCCGGCATTAATCGTTCCCAGCCTCTTCCGTTGCCTGATGATGTAGAATTGAGAAGAGAATTTCGAAAGACTTACTTGAGAATAAAACATGAACACTAAAGCGTTGATTTTTGTAGCGGTACAATTTTTTGTGATGTTTACTGCCGGGGCAGATGTCTCGCTAGAAATAGTGACACAAGGAGACCATCCTGTTCCCATCGCGGTTCTGCCCTTTGCCAATGAGGCGGGCAGTGCGCCGCAGGTGTTTAGCCAAATTGTTGCCGCAGATTTGACTCGAAGCGGGCTCTTCACTGCGGTGAATACTGCTGACGTTAAACCGGCGCCATCGGATAATTCTCAAATAAATTGGGCTCAGTTAGCTAATCGACAGGCCGATTATGTCGTAGTGGGACAGGCGGAAATTATTCCGGGAAGTGGGATTGAAGTTAAGTTTCGGCTATTGGATGCTAAAACCCAAGCTGTTCGATTGAGTTCGGCCTTTCGGGGCAACGAGCATCAATATCGAATGGTGGCTCATCATATTTCCGATGCAATATTGCAGAATCTGACCGGAATGGGTGGAATGTTTGCCAGCCATATTGGCTTTGTAAAAACGCAAGGAGAAAAACGTTCCCTTATTATTGCCGATAGTGATGGATACAATGAACAGGTTTTGTTTTCAACCAACCACCCAATTATCAGTCCCCGTTGGTCTCCTAACGGAACCCAGATGGCCTATGTTTCTTTCGAGTTTAATCGTCCTATCGTGGTGGTGCAATCTTTGGCTACAGGGGAGCGCAAGGTCGTGGCTCGTTTCAAGGGAAGTAACAGTGCTCCGACATGGTCGCCTGATGGAAAACATTTGGCGGTGGTGTTATCGAAAGATGGACATTCCCAAATTTACGTCATTAACCCCAGTGGTTCAGGAACCCCTGAGCGATTGATCTCAAGCTCGGAAATTGATACTGAACCCGTGTATTCTAATGATGGAAAAACATTGTTTTTTACCTCGGATCGTGATGGCGGACCGCAAATATATCAATTGGATATCAGTTCCGAAGGAGCGGTTCCGGTCCGGTTAACTTTCGGAAGTAATTATGCGGTTTCGCCAAGAATTAGTCCAGACGGTCAGTATTTGGCTTTTATTCAAAGGGATGAGGGGCGTTTTCATTTGATGTTACAGAGTTTGGTGAATGGCCAGAAACAGGCATTGACTAGCACGGAACTGGATGAATCTCCTTATTTTTCTCCAAATAGTCATTATTTGTTGTATGCCACGGGATCGGATGAGAAGTCGGTACTTGCTATTGTTAGTATTGATGGTAAAATACGCGAGCGACTGTCTTCAGAAGCTGGGGATATTGACGAACCGATCTGGGGACCGCTACAATAATAACAACAACAGATGTTGATGAGATGTTGATGGCATTTTGTATAAATAGGGGAAAACCCGTTTTTTTACTTTATAAGAGGATTATCATGAAAAAAATGTACTTAGCAATTGCTGCTACTAGTCTTTTGGCTGCTTGTAGTTCCATGAACTTTGATAAATGGGATACCGATGATGCTGCTGAAGCCGCCGCTCGTGCTGGTAAAACAGCGCCTGCTCCTGCTCCTGCTCCTGCAGAAACACCTGCAGCAGCGCCAGCTCCCGTGCAAAGCTTGATGTATCCCACTGCCGATGCAACGGGTGCTTTAGCTCAGCGTAGTGTGTTTTATGATTTTGATAAATATAGCATCGCTGATAAATATCAACCCATTGTTGCCGCTCATAGTCAATTCCTGAACCAAAACACCAACGCTAAGGTGGTTTTACAAGGTAATTGCGATGCACGTGGTAGCCGTGAATATAATTTAGCTTTGGGGCAACGTCGTGCTGATAGCGTTCGTAAAATGATGGAAGCCAATGGCGTTAAAGATTCACAAATCAGCACAGTCAGTTTTGGCAGTGAAAAACCGCGTCAGAAAGGTCATACCCAAGCTGACTATGCGGCAAATCGTCGTACTGATATTAATTATCAAGGCCAGTAAATTGTCTTTGAGAAGTGCTTTATCAACAACCCCAGTGCGTACTGGGGTTGTTTTTTTCGTATTGTGGGCGACTTTAAATGCTTCAGCCGGGATATTTGAAGACAGTGCCACCCATGATGCCGTGGTGCAGCTACAACAGCAGCAAAGCAGTAACCAATCCACTTTAACTGATCTGGATAGTCGGGTTTCTCGGATTGAATCATCATTACATGATTACCCGTCAATTATTAATAAACTGGATGCGATCAATCAAGAGTTGGCTGAATTACGAGGGAAAACCGATGAACAGTCTAAACGAATTGATGACTTGGACAAACATCAGCACGACTTATACCAGGATCTTGATGCTCGTCTCAAAATTCTTGAAGGCGGAAGCAGTGTCTCGGCTAAAGCTGAGGAAGGTGCTGCTATCCCTCCTGTTGAGACAAAAGCAGATGACAGCCAAGCTCAAACGCCCAGCACAGGCTCTGTGGCTGATTATGATGCCGGTTTAACTGCCTTTAGTTCTGGTAAATATGCCGAAGCCCTGAAAAAATTTGATAGTTTTTATCGGGCCAATCCCGATGACGCAAAAGCTCCGAACGCGCTTTATTGGATGGGAATGAATCAGCTATTGTTAAAAAACTATAAGGCAGCTAAAGTAACTAATCAATTATTGTATCGAAAATTTCCGGAATCGACTAAGGCCCCAGACGCTTTGCTGAATCTTTCAAGTGCTTATGTTGGTTTAGGGGAAAAGAATAATGTTCAATCGACACTTAAACTATTGATTAAAAAGTATCCCGATAGTTCTGCGGCTACCAAGGCTCGTTCTCGTCTCAAATATCAATAATTCGTTGTTTTTTTTAAGCTGTATTTTACTTTGATTGCTTCATACTCCTGAGTGTTGTTAATCGGGTATGGGGAAATCAAATGTCCAAAAAATTATTGTTATTAGGTTTAGTGGTAATCGGTGGGTGTGGTGGAGGAAATGCTTTCAATATTCCGACGACCAACCCATTTCAAGGAACTTTAAAAGATTCTAATTCGGTTGTGTACGCTTCGGCACTGCGTGCCATGGTGGAGATGACTCAAACTAATTTTATGTTACTCTCTCTCGGGGACTTATTTAGCCTGTACGGGTTAAATGGACTCTGCAGTACCTCGGGATCGGCGCAAGGGCCCTATCAGAGTACTTATCAGACCTGTACCAGTGTCCCTTCTCGGTTTTTGGGCCATCCGGGGCATACTTATTGTGAACACCATACGTTAGATCATGTTAGCGAACACTTAAATCAGTGTCAAAGAAAATTTCCGGATTATGGCTCATACACTGGTGTTTATGTGGAGTCTGGGAGTGTTACTGGTCGCCAGAAAAAAAACGCTGCTATGACCATTCAAAGTCCTATTGCTTTCGCGGGGTTCTCACTCAGTCCATCGATTAGTTATCAGATAGGCTCCGCACAAATTCAGGGATCGGACCTCACCGATTCGCTGGGACAAGAAACCATCACGTTGACGGGAGGGACGGCGGTATTTTTGGCGGGGGTTAATAGCTCCTATCAAATTAGTCAGGTTAATTTGGTGTTAACCTATTCGGCAACTAAAATTCAACTAAGTTCAGTTAGTCCGCCTGTGAGCGCTCAATTTGTTGGGCACAGTTGGCAAGTCAATAAGGGTAAAAATATTTATTTTGTGGATGAAATTCAGCCGGTCACTTGGGTGCCCAGAACGAATCTCTTGAATTTTAACTATTACCCCATCAGCGGGCAATTTAATATTGTTAATGGAACCACCCGTTGTAGTCCGTTAGTGTTGACTTATTTGAAGGCCAGTCAGTTCTCTTTGAGTTGTGAAGGCATGACCATAGTGAAAAACTGGACTGATTCCGATGTATCAGCAGCCTTGACTGCTTCTATAAAATAGCCAAGTTGGATTTAGCTGCTCATGGCTTAATCAGGATCAAACCCTCCGTCCATGGGGCCTCCCATCATTGGGTCGCCCATCATCATGGGATCACCCATCATCATGGAGTCTCCTTCAAAGCCCGCATCTCCACCATATCCGTAAGGATTCCAGTCATACATGACTGGGGCTTCTTTTGGCCAGAGGTACACGACTTGAGCGTTGAGTTTGGGGAAAATGTAACTGTAATTGTTGATGGGTTTGATGACAGGAACCTCTAGCGTTCCAATGAAGGTGATGTCTCGGTTGGCTTTATAGATACTGGGGTCATAAAAGCCATTGGCGCAGGCTAAGAATCGTCCGTTGGTTTGGTCACCCCTTATGGGCCGAGTAATGTCATCAAGGGGCATACTGGTCACTTCAAAACACGTTCTGTTTTTGTTGGGGGTTGTTGAAATGAGAATCCCCCCCCATCTCACTTTTTTGCCAATGACGTCGGGGTGGGTTTGAGCGGTCGTTGGCGTGATGTTGTCTAGGTTTTGAGTGTTGAGGCTTGTTGGAATGGAAGCGCAACCACTAACCAGAATGGTGCCGAAGCAAAGTACCGTAAATTTAATGTTGGCCATGAACTGAATCTCCATATTGCAGGGGTAGTCTTAGTGATATTCTACTAGATTATATGTTACTGTCTGTTACATTCTGGTTTCCGGGGTCATTATTTGACTGGGGCCACCGATAAAAATAAGGTTCATCAGGGCTGGGACGCGTTCTAAAACGTTTGTGACTCCAGTAGTATTGAGTAGGGAATCGTTTTACTTGTTCTTCTATAAATTGATTCATTCGGGTGATATCTTGTTCTAGGTTACCGGTAGGATAATGCTTCCACGGTTCTTGAAATTCAATGACATAACCTTGTCCCTTGGGTTTTTGGTAACAGATGCATGGAATAACGGTGGCGCCAGTGAGGGTGCAAAGACCCGGTAGGGTGGTCACCGTTGCGGCTGGGATATTGAAAAACGGAACAAAAATAGCCGTTTGTTCACCGAAATCCATATCAGGCAAAAAGAATAACCGACGCATGTTTTTAATGGCGCGAATTAAGGGACGCAGTCCCTTTTTTTTGTCGAGCATGATGATGTCTCCCAATTGATGCCGGGCATTTAAGATTTTTTGATTGATGATAGGGTTTTTATGGGGGGTATAAAACCCGACCCCCTTATACCGTTTCCCAAGATAGGCTCCTTGCATTTCCAAGCCCACAAAATGGGGGGTGAGAATGATAACGGGTTCTGAGTCGAGCGCGCTCATATGATGTTGACCCTGCAGTTCGATGAGTCGATTCAAACGTTTTGGATTAGGCCACCAAAGTAGACCGATTTCTAAAATACTTTGGATGAGTTGGGCTAAGTGTTGTTTTGCCCATTGTTTTTGTTGTGTTGGGGTCAGTTCAGGGAAACATCTTTGAATATTAATTAGTGTCGTTCGAGCATTTCGGGTATGAATCAGAATCCCGGCAATGAATTGGGCTAATTGGTGAATAACCGGTAGGGGGAGAAAATGAGTGAGCCACATTAGTAGTAGAGTTAACCCACCGTAGATTTTATCTTTCATTGGGGAATCGGGTAACTAAAATTGATGGGCTCTCCTAAGATGACTCCATTACTCAGTCTCAATTGGTAGGGTTTATAGGGATGGGGGACAATGGCTAAAATAAGAGTACCAAGTTCGGTTAGCTCCCCTCTGCTTAGTATGTGTCCTATGGTTGTATCAGTATTTAAGGGGTAAATTGAGGAGAGAGCGGATGGAGGGGGTTCCTGAATCCAGAAACCAAGGAGTCGTCTTTTGATGGACCCTAGGTAGTGGGTCCGAGCAATGATTTCTTGTCCCGTGTAGCAGCCTTTCTTAAAATGGATTCCTTGGATCAAGTCCCAATTAATGTGTTGAGGTAACCATTGGTCTCGGTTCGAAGCATCGATTTCTAGAACTCCTTGTAGCTGTAAATGGTTGTTCCATATCGTTTCTGATTGAATTGATGCGTGAGAGAGTAAAGGGGCTAGGTGTTCTGTCCGGTTATCGGAGAGACAAAGGAAGAGAGCGCGTTCGTCCAAACGGATTCTGACGCCACCAGCCCACTCGTCCCAATACCCTATTGGTGGGATTTCAGGCCACTGGAGGTCTTGTTGTATTGTTGCCCAATTATTACTCAGCATGCCCCATTGCCGGGTTTTTTCTTGTTCTAGGGTAAGGGTACAGTGGGAGCGGAGTAAAAACTTTTTGAGGTGATCCATGAGAAAGGGTGTATTGCTGGCTGGGCTACTTAGCCAATAGTCATTATTTTGTTTCCAGGTGAGGCAGGTTGCTAAAACTTTGCCCTTAGGGGTGCAGATGGCCGCCCAATGATGTTGAGGATCCGCTTCTACGGAAAAATGTTGAGTCCATTGGCCTTCGAGGAAGGTTTGGGAATCAGGGCCGCTAACTCTCATGAGCGTGCGTTCATCCAATGTACAAAGTTGGACAGATTTCGATAAATCAATCATGTTGTTTCATTCGTCCTCGAGTGAGAGTTAAGTATCATAACAAATAAGCGATTACTGGGGATTTACACTGTGTTTCTGGGAGAGGTTCGGTCAACGATTAAGCCCTCATGGCAGCTAAAGAGAAAGATAGTATTGTCTTACTTTTTTGCGGGTATTGTACTTTTAAATGCGTCATTCAACGGTGTTCTACGATTGTTATTCCTTTTGGGGCTAATGGTCATGGGGGCTTATGTCTATCGGCGTTGGGGATCCTTGCAGGATGCTCATTCCGTGGTTTCATTTCGGATAAGCGGAACAGCCATTTGGGTGCAAGAGCGTTTTTTTTGGGCTCGTCGAGGACGGATTAAGTCCCCAAGAGTGGTCACAGACCAGTGGGTAATATTGTATTGGAAATCGGAGGGCGAGCGTCGAAGTCAGGTGCTTTTGATTATGCGGGATGCGCTAGAAGAGCAAGAGTTTTGGAGGTTGAGGGTGCTGATGCGGCATCCGTTATAATAGTCTTATTATTACTACTTGATTTGAGTGACCATACTGTGATGTATTTTTCTGGGGCGAGTGTTTTTTCTGAATTTCGGGCTGCGCATTGGCTGAAGCTTTTTAATGACCAAAATTTACCCGTGTTGCGTATACAAGCAATTTATGAATACTGGGTGGAATTAGAGTCCGCAGATTTTTCTATAATAGATCAAAAGCAATTGCGAAAATTGTTACTGGGAGAGGAGTTTGTTTTAAATTCAAATGATCATTTGAAACACGTGGTTTCGTGGCGAGTATTTCCCCGCTGGGGAACAATCTCACCTTGGTCAACGAAAGCAACGGATATTGTGCGTCGCTCTGGTTTGGATAAGGTGAAGCGCGTTGAACGGGCAGTTTATTGGCAGGTAACCGGTTTGCAATTTTTTGAAAGTGACCATAAAGATAGGCTTTATCGGCTGACTCATGATGCCATGACAGAAAATACCTGGACAGGGTCAGTGGATGACGTCCCGCTATTTCAGAAGGAAACGCCAAGGCCATTGGTGCATTGTGATTTGGGCACAGAACCAATTCAACGTCTGTCTGAATTGAATGTAGCAATGGGATTGGCCCTAAATGCCCGGGAAATTGAGTATTTGGTCGCCCGTTATCAAGAGTGGGGTCGTTCACCGACGGATGCGGAATTATTGATGTTTGCTCAAGCCAATTCAGAACATTGTCGACATAAGATATTTAATGCAAATTGGGTTATTGACGGGGTAGCTATGCCTAAGAGCCTATTTCAATGGATTAAGGCTACTCATGAAGCACACCCTGAAGGTACGGTAGTAGCCTATCGAGATAATGCCGCCATTTTAGAAGGACGGAAACAGCAGTGTTTCTATCCCGACGATCAGTCCCGAGTGTATCGTTTTATGCCTCGCTTAACCCACTATTTGGCTAAGGTGGAGACGCATAATCATCCTACCGCCATTTCTCCTTTTGCTGGGGCGGCCACAGGAAGTGGTGGGGAAATAAGAGATGAGGGGGCGACAGGGATTGGCTCAAAATCTAAAGCAGGTTTGAGTGGGTTTATGGTTTCGCAGCTCAATATTCCTAACTTCCCCCAAGTCTGGGAAAAAGGATCAGGTCAACGCCCTAAGCGCATTAGCAGTGCACTTCAGATTATGTTGGAGGGCCCCATTGGGAGTGCTGCTTTCAATAATGAATTTGGTAGGCCACAACTGGCTGGGTTTTTTAGGACGCTGGAAATAACACTGCCTTCAGGTGTTCGTGGTTACCACAAACCCATAATGTTGGCGGGAGGAATCGGGGCCATTGATGCGATTCACGCTTTTAAAAAACCGTTAGGGCCTGGTGTGTTATTTGTGCATTTGGGGGGGGCTGGAATGCGTATTGGTCTGGGTGGTGGAGCGGCCTCTTCTATGCAAACGGGTTCAAATCAGGAGTCTCTGGATTTTGATTCGGTGCAGCGAGCCAATCCAGAAATGCAACGACGGGCTCAAGAAGTGATTGATCGGTGCTGGCAATTAGGTGAATACAATCCGATTATGGCTATTCATGATGTGGGTGCGGGGGGATTGTCCAATGCCTTCCCTGAATTGGCCCACGATGGGGGTGTTGGGGCAACATTTGATCTGCGGGCAATTCCCGTAGATGATCTGGCTTTATCACCCCGAGAAATTTGGAGTAATGAATCTCAAGAACGCTATGTGGTAGCGATTGATCCTAAAGACCGCGTTCGTTTTGAGGAAATATGTGCTCGAGAACGCTGTCCGGTGGCTATCGTCGGTGAGGCTACCTCGACAGGACAACTACGGGTTTGGGATGATTTTTTTCAGCAGCTTGTTGTCGATATGCCTCTTCAAGCTTTAATTGGTAAAACGCCTCCAATGGTTTGTCAGGGTCAACGGGTCGGCGCTCAAGGGACTGATTTACCGGAAGCGACTCCATTAGCGAATTGGGGATTCCGTTTAGATCAGATATTGAGTGTTCCGGCCATTGCAGATAAAACCTTTTTAATTAGTATTGGTGATCGGACCGTGGGTGGTTTGTGTGTTCGCGATCCTTTTGTGGGACCTTGGCAGGTTCCAGTGGCCGATGTGGCGGTCACCATGGCTGATTTTATGGGTTATTACGGAGAAGCCTTCGCTTTAGGCGAACGTTCCCCGGTTGCTTTGATTAATGGTCCGGCTTCCGGTCGATTGGCTGTTGCTGAGGCGATTAATAATTTACTGGCTGCTTCTTGGGTAGATGTTGATCGGGTACACTTATCGGCCAATTGGATGGCGGCAGCCCAATACCGGAATGAAGGGGTAGTTCTCTACGATACGGTTCAAGCAGTCAGTGATGTTTGTCTTAAATTAGGGCTAAGTATTCCGGTAGGGAAAGATTCTCTGTCGATGCATACTCAGTGGGACGATGCCCACCAAACCTTTTCTGTTGTTTCCCCGGTCTCCGTTGTGATCACAGCATTCACACTGTGTTCAGATGTACGGCAGACCTTAACTCCGTTACTCACAGGTGAGAGGGTTAGTCGTTTGTATTTGATTGACTTGGGCCAAGGTAAGAATCGTTTAGGGGGAAGTGCTTGGAGTTTGGTTCAGTCTTTGGTGGGGACAATTGCCCCAGATTTAGATGATGTTAAGCTTTTTAAAGCTTGGATGGGTTTTATGCAGAATGATAAGGTTCGGGCTCTGGTTCAGGCTTATCATGACCGTTCTGACGGCGGTGTTTTGGTGACGGTGCTTGAGATGTTGATGGCCTCAAGAATGGGATTGGAATGGCAATTGCCGTCTGGCATGACGTTGAGTCAACTGGAAGCTTTTTTATATACTGAAGAGCTGGGCGCTGTTGTTCAAGTAAGAGATGAAGACTGGCCCGCTTTTGAAGAAGAGGCTAAAAAAGTTGGGTTGTTACAATGGATCATCCCCATCGGAGTTGTTCAGTCGCTAGAAAATATTCGCTTGAAGCAGGGTGAAACAGTATATTTAGAGCGTTCTGTTCGTGAACTGCATTCCTTATGGTCGCGAACATCTTATGAGATGCAGGCATTGCGGGATCATCCGGACTGTGCTCAAGAAGAATGGGCTCGTCGTCTTGATACGAATGAATTAGGTCTGGCGCCTCATTTGACTTTTGATCTTAATGATTCGATTTCTGCTCCTTTTTTGGGAAGAGGGACACCAAGAGTGGCTATTTTGCGGGAGCAGGGTGTGAATGGTCATGTTGAGATGGCCGCAGCTTTTACCTTGGCGGGTTTTGAGGCGCAGGATGTAACGATGACTGATTTGCTGGATAGTCGGGTTTCTTTGGATGACTTTGTGGGAATAGTAGCCTGTGGTGGATTTTCTTATGGAGATGTTTTAGGGGCAGGAGGAGGCTGGGCGAAAAGCATATTGTTTCAACCATCGTTAAGAGATAAATTCCAGTCGTTTTTTGAGCGAACTGAAGTGTTTGCTTTGGGAGTTTGTAATGGGTGCCAGATGTTCTCACAATTGACGGAAATTATCCCTGGATCACAATTCTGGCCACGTTTTCAGCGCAATCGATCCGAGCAATTTGAGGCTCGTTTAGGGTTGGTAGAAGTCGTCCCCTCTCCTTCTCTGTTTTTTCAGGGGATGGAGGGAAGTCGTTTACCTGTTCCCATTTCTCATGGAGAAGGACGGGCTCAATGGGTAGCGTCTGATCTCAATGGAGGGTTGGCGCTTCAGCACATGAGTTTGAGGTACGTAGAAGGAGACGGACGTGTTGCTGTTCGTTACCCGGCCAATCCCAATGGATCTTCGGAAGTATTGGCTGGTTTAACGACAGCGGATGGTCGTTTTACTATCTGTATGCCACATCCTGAAAGGGCATTTCGCACCGTGCAATTGTCGCATCACCCTAAAGAATGGGGCGAACGTGGGCCATGGATGCGTTTTTTTGAAAATGCCAGACGGGCTATTGGTTGAACTTGTATATTGCAAAGTTGGTCCTATAATACGTAGTGTTGTTTTAACTTTTTGGAGTTCCCTATGAAAAATTGCTGCAAAATGTTAGTTTCAGGCTTGCTGTTGGGAGTCGTGTTCCTGGCTCAGGCTGATCAGAATTTGAATCAAGCCGTTCCTAATTTAGATCAAGTTTATGCGGCGGCTCACTCGGGCCACTTGGCTGAAGCGCGGAATATGATGGCAGAAGTACTTAAAGTTCATCCAAATAGTGCTCGTGCTCATTTTGTTGAATCAGAGTTATGGGCAAAATCAGGTGATTATGCCAATGCCCGTTTGGAGCTGGCTACAGCGGAAAAACTTGACCCAACCAACACATTTGCTAATGCCACGGCATTAGATGAATTACATCAGCAATTGGGGCTAGCGCCTGTTCCACCGGCCAAGCAGAGGCATACCGTGCCTTGGGAGCTAATTATTATGTTGGGCTTGGTAGGCATGATGTTTGTTTTGGTTTTTGTTCGTCGCCAAGCTCGAGATTCTTCCGCGTATGGGAATCGTCCGATGCCGGGTTTTGGGGGTTATCCGCCTAATGGTCCTATGCCTAATGGTCCTATGCCTATGGGGGGTATGCCCGCCCAAGGAGGAATGGGTGGGTCTGGTTTGATGGGGACGTTGGCGTCTGGTGCTGCACTGGGTGCGGGCATGGTAGCTGGCGAGGCACTGGCTCATCGCCTAGTAGACGGTCCGAGTGAGGGAGTAGGACATTCTGGAGGAGGGGATTTTGGTAACGGGAATAACCCTAACCCAGATATGGGCGGACAAGATTTTGGGGTCAGTGGAAACTCATGGGGCTCTGATTCTGGTGGGGACTCTTGGGGTGGTGACAGTTCTGGTGGTTCAGACTGGAGTTAGAAGTAAAAAATTGTATCGCTAAGGTGTGTATAAAAGATGATATACTTTTCGAGTTGGATCTAAAGTAGATTTCTTTTATCTTGTTTAATCTAAAGGAGTTAGTTATGATGTCTCGTTCATTCCCGAATCGTTTTATTTCTCTGGTCATTGCTTCTCTGTTAAGTACTCAAGTC
>VFSW01012053.1_pt1 | contig 12098 bp, 9 predicted proteins | sample 5358111 | NCBI WGS metagenome assembly VFSW01 (sample SAMN11554181, study PRJNA540505) | mine drainage metagenome | isolation source: sediment from site ElyBrook_90M | place: USA: Ely Copper Mine, Vershire, VT | collected 2017 | reverse complement strand
CAATATAACATCCATGGTCAAAGCAATGCGGTCGTTTGGAATGCCAATTATTTTTAAATCTGCGTCCTCGACACCCACAATGATGATGCCACCTTGAGCATTTGCCATTCCACAAAGTCTCTCAGCCATCTCCGTTGGTCTCGGAGATGCCCTTTTCAATTCAACCGTACTCGTTTCACCACCTGCAATTAGTTGTAGCATTGTAGCATCACTCAGTTTTGGCATCTGTAAATACCCCTCTTTGACCAATATTTTGAATGCATGTCACATTATAACCTCTCATGGGGAGATTATGGGGAGATTATGGGGAGATTATGGGGAGATTATGGGGAGATTATGGTAGCCATGACAGAATTATGGGGAGATTATGGGGAAACTGACACTGCGTCTTATCAAAGACGTCCTCTTAAAAAGTCTCTCCTGTTGGCGTTTCAAAATATGCCTAGAAAATGGTATAGTTAGGGAGGCGAATTGGATACTATTCCTCAAGCAGACTTAACAGTTCTATACAAATTATCCCCACACCGTAAAGGAGCAGGATGGGTATCTATCCTGCTCCTTTTGTATTCTACTCTTCGCTCTCCTGGACCTCGTTGGCGGGGTCTTCGTTTAGCTCTGTCTCCATGAGCGTTTGCTCAGTGGTTTCGCTTTCCGCAGCGGAATCTTCCAGTTCTAGTTCCTGCTCCTGGTCGTCATGCGGCTCAAGTTTCTTGCCGTTGGTAGTGGCAACGGCAACAACTGTATCACCCTCACCGACGTTCATAAGCGTGACACCCTGGGTGGCACGGCCTGCGCGCTTGATGCTGTTGACATCCTGGCGAATAACAACACCACTGGCTGAGATAATCATCAGATCGTTGTCGTGTTCGGTGATGATACGTGCTGTCGCGACGCGTCCAGTTTTCTCTGAGACCTTCGCCGTGATGACGCCGCTGCCGCCACGACTATGACGTGGGTAATCCTCAATGGGTGTGCATTTGCCGAAGCCATATTCCGTGACGATGAGGAGTTCGCTATCTTTTGGCGTTAAATTGAGCGAGACCACAATGTCGCCTCCATCCAGGCGAATGCCACGCACACCGCCGCTGGTACGCGAGGCCGAGCGGAGATCATTTATCGAGAACCGGATTGCTTGACCTTGTGCAGTAATCAGCAAGGCATCGTCGCCACTGCGTGCCAGTTTCGCGCCGATCAGATCGTCATCAGGCTCCAGGTCCATGGCGATCAGGCCCGAACGACGGACCACCTCAAATTCATCCATGGCTGTTTTCTTGACTTCGCCTTTGCGTGTTGCCACGATCATAAAGTCGCGGCTGACGCCCTTTGGCACACAGACCAGGGCAGTGACGCGCTCGCGTTGCTCAATTGAGATGAGGTTAATCAGATGTTCGCCTTTTGCCGTGCGTCCCACATCGGGCAATTCGTACACCTTCAGCTGGAAGACGCGCCCACGCTCGGTAAAGAAGAGTAGGCTATCGTGTGTGTGCGCGACCAGCAGGTGACGCACGGTATCATCTTCGCGGGTCCCCATGCCTGTGACGCCTCGCCCACCGCGCCGTTGCGCCCGATAGGTATTGGATGGCAGACGTTTAATGTAGCCTTTCTCGGTTAACGTGACGACGGCTTCTTCATTCGGAATGAGGTCTTCAGTACGGAATTCGCTCGCCTCGGACTCAATGATATCGCTGCGGCGCGCATCGCCGTATTTTTCTTTTAGCTCGACCAGATCTGCTCTGATGAGCTTGCGAATCTCGTTGATGTCGCTGAGCAGCATCTGATAGTAGTCGATATGCTGAAGGACATCGCGGAGTTCGTCCTCGATTTTCTGCCGTTCCAAAGCGGCCAGGCGAGCCAGGCGCAAGTCCAGCACGGCTTTGGCTTGTTCTTCAGAGAAACCAAATTGGGCACGTAGCTCTTCGGCGAGGCCGGATGTCTCGTTGCGTGAGGAGCGAATGGTACGGATCACCGCATCGAGGTTGTCAAGAGCGATTTTGAGACCTTCCAAAAGGTGTTTGCGCGCCTCGGCTTTGGCCAGCTCGTAGTGGGTGCGGCGCGTGATGACGATTTCACGATGATGGATGTGATGTTGTAAGAAGGCTTTGAGCGTCAGTGTACGTGGCTGTTGATCGACGAGTGCTAGCATATTGGCATTAAAAGCACTCTGCATAGCGGTATATTTAAAGAGCGAGTTCAAAACACTATCGGGGTTAGCATCGCGTTTCAGATCGACAACCATGCGCATGCCCTGGCGATCTGACTCATCGCGCACCTCGGCGATGCCGTCGATGCGCTTATCGCGTGCCAGCTCAGCAATTTTCTTAACCAATTCAGCTTTATTGACTTGATAAGGTAATTCGGTAACGATGATGCTGATGCGCCCACGCTCGGCCTCTTCAAAGAGTGTGCGTGCGCGAATGACGACTTTGCCGCGTCCATTGGCATAGGTGTTGCGAATGCCCTCACGGCCCTGAATGATGCCGCCGGTGGGGAAGTCGGGGCCACGCACAATATGAGAAAGCTCTTCGGTAGTGGCTTCGGGGTTCGCAAGCAGATAGATAATGCCGTCACAGACCTCATTGAGATTGTGTGGGGGAATATTGGTGGCCATCCCAACTGCGATACCGGTCGAGCCATTAATCAGTAGGTTGGGTAGACGGGCCGGGAAAACGGTCGGTTCTTCGGTCTGATTGTCATAATTGGGAACAAAATCGACGGTATCTTTATCAATATCACGTAGCAGTTCGTCGGCGATGGCGGCCATTTTGGCCTCGGTGTAGCGCATAGCCGCTGGCGGGTCGTCGTCTTGTGAGCCAAAGTTCCCCTGGCCGAGAATCAGTGGGTAGCGCATTGCCCAGGGTTGGGCCATACGGACCAGCGTGTCGTATACGGCGACATCACCATGTGGGTGATAGCTCTTTAGGACTTCTCCGACTGTGCCCGCGCACTTGCGAAATTGTTTGCTAGATTGTAAGCCCATCTGATCCATTGCATAGAGTACGCGGCGATGGACGGGCTTGAGACCGTCGCGTACATCGGGGAGGGCGCGACTGACAATGACACTCATCGAGTAGTCAAGGTATGCACCCATCATTTGTTCTACAATATTAACAGGCTTGATGTTGCCCAGTTCCATAACACGTCCTCACCAAAAAACAGACATAGCCGGAAGGCGATATCGGATGGCTGTGAAATGATCTATAGCGTCTATTCAGGGGGATAGTAGCTCTATTCCTGCCTGAGACAGTATAGCATATCTGGCCTATTGAGGCAAGAAGCTTGCTAGTTTCACGCCTGTGTAGCATGTTAGAATGCTTTTTGCATGATTTTCTTTAGTACTAATAGCTACGTGGATAGGCCGAGTGGATGAAGAATGGCAAAATTAGTAAAACATGTAAAAAAAGATTTTCAGTTGATACATGCGGTTTTGTGCCGACTATGTGGCCTATGCTGGTGTTTTTTCGTGAGCGGTTGGCTTTGCAGCTGGATGTGGGTGCAAAAGTGAGAATAACGCAGCGAATAGAGATTTTTGCTCGCTCAATCTCTATTCATTCCTGGTAAGCTGTGGTATCATTAGAGGAAAGAGCGGACATTTAGGGCCATAGTAAACGATGAATAGTAACACAAATTTCATTAATGTATTGCATAGTATGCTGGCTTTGATGCCATAGAGGGGAGAGAACAGCATATGTCATCATTGCCCTTTACCGCCCAGCAGTGTTTTTTTGTTGCCATCCTTCTATTTATTGTAGGAGGCTTCATGCGTGGCTGGCGAAGAGAAGTTATTTCGCTCCTCTTCATTCTGCTGGGTATTTTTTTCGTAAGGCCGGGAACAAGTCAGGGTATCGCGGCATTTATACAACAATTACCGACACGCTTATCCTATCTTGTGACGGGGAGTGCGGCGTCACCGACAAATGGGAGCAATAACTATAATTTGGGGCCATTGGGAACTATATTGATTTTTATGCTTGTAGTTGCTTTGGGCTACTACGTAGGCAATAGAGCTTTCCCCAAGCCTGCAACCCCGCTGGATCGTTTTATCGGCGTTGTGCCTGCATTGATCTCAGCGGCAGCGGTTCTCTATTTTTTGAACATCAGTGGCATTTTTGTCAAAGATGCACAGGGACAAGAGAGCATTGCCGCCGTCTTCCAGATTCCTGATCCTAGCTCCTACGTGCCGCTTCTCTTCATCATTGCTATTATAGCGGTCATTGTAGGTTTAGTTTCGACCCGTGTGAACAAGAAGAGTTCGCCACCAGCGAAGAAGTAGACACACGGCATCACTGTTGTATGGTATGCATACTGTGATCTCTGTTATGTAGCGACGGCACTGAATACTCTACGCATTATTCAGAGGTGAGATGATGGCAAAAGAAGCTGCACGCAACGCCAATCAGAGTCAGATGCCTGATGATCCGTGGCGTTCGGGACGAACTCGCTTTGGTTTGCAACAATTTCGGCGTGGGGGCGACCGCAATTGGCACTTTTCGGGTCAGCAACCAGATGAGATCGTCAGAATGGTCGTGCGTAAACACTGGTGGTTTCTTGTAACCCCCGCGTTGCCTTTTATCGGTGCGTTGGTCCTATTGGTTCTGATACTGTCGGCGACGGTTGCTTTGTCCTCGTTTGGCACGCTCTGGTATTTCGCAGATGCGCTTGTTTTCTGTTTGGTGATCGGTACTGGTGTCTGGTTTGTCTGGCGCGATCTGATTGTCTGGTGGGTTGAAAGCTATATTATCACCAATAAACGTATCATTAATGCCAGTGGACTGCTGCAACCTAAGCGGCAAGAGACCCCGCTTGAGCGTGTGCAGCAAGTGGGCGTAGACATGGATAACATATGGGGTTTTTTTCTTGGCTATGGCAAGGTGCATGTCTACCTGGTGGGTGGAGACCTGATTATTCCCAATGTGCCAGACCCGAAGGGTGTCAAAGATGCCATTCAGGGGGTAACCGAGGATTTTAAGGCCAAGAAACCAAAAGATAAACCAGTTCCAATCCCTAAGGACCCTGAGATGGCGGCTGTCCTGAAGAGTCTCGCCGATGGTAAGCCAGTTCCCAAGCTCGCAGACGCTGATGAGAAATATCCGCCACCCCGCAATCCCGACCGTGTGCGTGGTCCACGACGCACCTTTGGCGGCTTCCTGCGCATTCCCTGTGATGTGCGTTACTTTTCAGGAGAGCAGACGGTTAAGTATGTGCAGCGTTCTCAATATGTCCTTTTGCGCAATTTGGCTGTGCCTGTTCTGTTGCTCCTTATTGTGCTGCCAGTTACGGTGGTCACGCCCTTTACCTCGGTGTTGTCAGGCTCTTTGCAGATGTACTGGTGGATTTTCATGGCCGTGCTTGTTCTGGGGCTGATTCTCTCGATGGGTCTGGTCTATATCAACTATGTTGATGATGTCTATATACTGACGAGCAGGCGCGTGATTGACATCAATCGTCGTTTTATAATTACATTTGAGTCACGCCTGGAAGCAGAGTACAAAAATATCCGCGATGTGCGTGTGCGCGTGCCAAATGTGATTGAGCGTTTACTCGATGTTGGTGATGTCTATATTGAGACACCGGGTAGTGCGGAGACCGATATCATCCTAAGATCGGTCGATCACCCTTTTGTGCTACAAGATGAGATTTTTGCGATCAGGAACCACAAAGATAAAGTTGATAAGGTGAAAAAAGAGAACGAAGAAAAGCAGGTTTTGGGTCGCTGGTTTGGAACAGTGGTCACCCAAATCGAAGGCAAGACACGGAATACGCCGTCTCTGCAAGGGATGAACCTGCTTACTGCGGTTGCATGTGCGCAAGAGATCGGCTTGGACGTGCTTGTCTGGGGTGAAGATGACAGCAGACCAGATGTGCCACCAGGTCATGTTGTTCACCAGAACCCGCCAGCAGGCACGGTCATCATGCCTGGTAGCCAGATTGAGGTGGTTTTGAGCAAACGTTTCGCGCAGATTGATCAGATGCGGGTAGCACCCTGAAACACAATGTTTCAATTGACTGTGGTGAGTGGTGAGGACATGACACATCCATAAGGTGTGTCATGTCCTTTTTGTCGGTGTCATATGGCCACCTCATTCCATGAAGGCCGGCAATTTCCTATTTTGTGGGAACGGTGAGCATCTGGCGGTAGACCTCAAACGTCTGGCGTGCAATCTTGCCTTGCGTATAATTTTCAAGGACACGCTGTCTGCCTTGTTTTGCCAATGAGGCATAGAGGGTGGGATCATCGAGGAGTTTGCGAATGCAGGCTGCTAATTCGCGGGCGTCACCCTCTTTGAAAATCAGACCAGCGTCACCAATCACATAAGGAATTTCGCCTGAGCTGGAGCCAATCACCGGTGTCTCGCATGACATGGCTTCCGGTAATACGCGCCCAAATTGTTCCATCCAGTTGGGGCGCGTGAGTGAAGGAAGGACAAAGACATCGAGTTGTTCCATCTCACGCGGCACATCGTAAGTTGGCACACTGGGCCGAAAGCTGACGCGCTCGCTCACGTCTAGTTTTTTTGCCAGCTCTTCCAATGGTATTTTCATCGGGCCATTGCCAATGAAGACCACCCGACAGTAGTTGGGTAGCAATGGGAGGGCTTCGACCATCAGGTGCAAGCCCTTCTCTTCTTTCAGCCGCCCAATGAAACCAAGTGAGAAGGGAGCGTCGGGTTTGCGTAACTTACGTGGTGCGCTCCGTGCGTAAATATCCGTGTCGAAACCAAACTGTGGAATTACGTGTGTTGAACCTGTGTAGCCTTTGCGCTTCAAAACTTCCGCGGCTTCACGATTGCCGGCAATCGCCACTTCTGCATGTTTGTAGTTATATATCTCGAATTGGCGGAACGGGGGGGGATAGGTGCGATATAAGTTTTGCCAGGTAAAGAAGAGCGCGTGGGCGTGCTGCTGCATCGCCAGCCGCATCGCGTGAAAGGTCGCGAAGTTATATGGCTCTTCATCGATATGCACGATTTCAGGGCGTACTTCGGACATGATTTTTGCTAATTGGGGGTAGTAGTGCAGATGGAAATTGCCATTAAAGGCGATGGGGGTCACGATCATCTGATAGCCGTCGGTGTAGAGACGTTCGAGCATCTGCTTGCTACCATCGTCGCTTTGCCAGTATTCCGGTGTCGCCAGGGTCAGTTCGACACCGGGGCATTTTGCTAGTTCCTCAAGTTTGCGCTGTGAGGTTCCCGCCACAAGGGCTTTAGAAATCATTAATACGCGCATCTCTATTTCTTTCTTTGCGTTGTCACGGTAGTTGTACTCTTCTGATAAACTTCTTCGTAAACTGCGAGTGTCTCACGAGCTGTTTTGTGCCAGCTAAATTGAGCCGCTTGTTGGAGTGAGCGCGAGCGTAAATCAGTGCGTAGTTCATTCTGCGTTAGCACGAGCTGCATGGCGTCAACCATGGCATCTAGATCATCGGGGTCAATACTGATTGCAGCTTCGCCAACGACTTCTGGGAGAGAGGTGCGATTTGAGCAAACGACTGGTGTGCCGCAACTCATGGCTTCTAAGGGTGTTAGACCAAAACCTTCATAGAGCGAGGGGAACACAAAAAGACTGGCCCCACTGTAGAGTGCGGGTTTGTCTTCTTCTTCAATAAAACGATAGATGATCTGGCCTGTCATGCCCAGCCCGGCAGCGACGGGGCGCGGATCGGGAAAGAGTGGGCCACTTTGCAAGTCAGGATTGCCCGCGACGAGGAGCTGTAGTTTAGGGTCACCGATTTTGCTATAGAGGTGGGCAAAGGCGCGCACCAATTGAGGGACATTTTTGCGTTGGTCCAGGCCACCGAGATAGAAGATATAGCGTTCGCCCAAGCCGTAGCGGGCGCGGGCAGCCGCCAGCGTTGCCGGGTCAGTTACCGGACGATACTCGGCCCCGGCTGCCTGATAGATCACGCGGATCCGTTCAGATGGAATTTTCAGGGCGTCGATGATATCCTGGCGGGCATGTTGCGAGATCGTAATAATCATGGTCGCGTTATGCGCAGCTTGTGAGACGAGACGCATGTAGGCTTTGACTTTTGTGCCGGCCTGATAGAGCGGAAGGCGTAGAGGAATGACATCGTGAATGGTCACGATTGTTGGCGTGCGTGGGAGAAGCGGAGGGGCAAAATATGGCACATGGAAGAGATCGACGCCAGCCTCGCGTGCGGCGGCTGGCCCGGTCAATTGCTCCCAGAGCAGCTTTTCGAAATTTTCCCGATTGTTGGCAAACCCCGGAACAGGTTTGACCTGATAGGGAAAAGCAGGGGTGGTCGATTGTTCAAGCGGTTGTGGGCCAAGTAAGACATAGTCATTATCATGGTCGATTTCCGCCAGGGCTGCGAGTAGATGCGTCATATATTGTCCGCTCCCGGTCGCGGGATATTGGAAGAAGAGTGCATTAATACCAATTTTCATGAAATGAAACCCTCATCGGTGAAATTTTGTCCCCCAGTATAGAGTTTTTGGTAGCCTGCCAGCATTTTGCGCGCGGCCCCGGCCCATGTATAGTGTGAAGCACGCAGGTAACCTTTTTGGCGCAGTTCTTCGCGCAACGTCTCATTCTCTAGCAAACTGATGATCGCATTGGCGAGAGCAGCCGTGTCGTATGGATCGACAAGCAGTGCAGCATCACCAACTACTTCCGGCAGTGACGAGGTATGGGAAGTAATCACAGGTGCGCCACAGGCCATTGCTTCTAGTGGAGGAATGCCAAACCCTTCAAAAAAAGAGGGGAAAGCAAAAACATCGGCCATACTATAGAGCGTAATAAGCTCGAGTTCTGTTACTCGTCCGAGAAAACGTACTTTTTTTTCTAAATGGAGGGTTGTGACTAGTTCTTGTGTTTCTTCATATAGCCATCCATGCCCACCGGCAATCGCAAGCATAGCGGGGCCGTTTTTCTGCTTTTGGGCCTGATGAAATGCTTTAATCAGGCCCATGTGGTTCTTCCGTGGCTCCAGCGTTCCCACGGCTAGCACAAGTGGATGTTTCAAGCCGAATTTATGCTGTGTTGCACCCAGCAAAAGGGGGTCGGTGATACGTTTAAAGTGAGGTGAGACGCCGTTAGGAACAACGGTGAGTTTTTCGCGTGCTACCTGGAAATGCGTGATGAGTGTCCGTGCAACTTCAGAGGAGACGGCGGCGACAAGGTCTGCTCTGGCAAGCGCATCGGGTACGACGCGCTTGAGATAGGCGGCCAATGCTGGTACTGCATACTCAGGATGCTCTAGAAAAGCCAGATCATGAACCGTGACGACCTTACGGATGTCGTTGTTGAGCGGAGGAAGCACAAAATCTGGGCCATGGTAGATATCAGCAGAACCCGAAAAAAAGGTTGCGGGCAAGGGAAAGTGCAAGCGATACCAGAGGATATTAAGATAGCGATCTGGAATAAAGATGCTTCTGCCAACTACATTTTTCGCAGATGGAAATGGATATGCTGCTGTTGGATGCCCACTCGTCAAGAGTGTGTATCGATTTTCCTCATCTTGAGCCAGCATCGCAGCCACCAGATTGCGTACATAAGTTCCTACGCCCGCACTCTGGCGGATGCCCGCAGTGTAATCAATCGCAATACGCATGAGTCTACCTTACGTCAGAATGTTACTTACTGGTTCGTTGGTGTTCCAAACAATCCGAGTGGGGCGCCACCCAGGAGATGGAAATGTAGGTGAAACACAGACTGTCCAGAGTATTTGCCAACATTGGTGACAAAACGATAGCCCTTCTCATCAATGCCACGTTCGTGCGCAAGGTGTTGTGCGGTAGTAAATATTTTTGCTAAGATAGGGGCATCGGCGGCGGTTAAATCAGCCATTGATGCGGCCATATGTTGACGAGGAATAATGAGAATATGTTGTGGGGCCTGTGGATGGATATCTGCAAAGGCAAGTACATCATCATCCTGATAGAGTATCTGTGCGGGTATTTGACCTGCAGCAATCTTACAAAATAAGCAATTTTGTTGCATCGACACTATTAAAAACTCCTCTTGTTTGGGTGACAAGACCATAGGTTAAGGAAACCGTCAGGATATGTTCCTACAAGAAAGAACGTATCAGCCTCTTGTTCTGTCATTGCAGGGGTACTCCTGGCGGATTACCTTGATTGTTTTGTGTTGTCGGCTATGCTTGTTGCGCGTTTTCGCTCACTGCCGCCGCAACGGCGGGCGAACTTTCGGCAATTTCGTGCATCTCTGCTACGGATTGTGCGTCAGCTGTTATTCCCATTTGGTTGTTATCACTACTTGGTGCAGGAGTGGCTACAGCTATGATCGGTGTATCTGCTGTTGTTGCTCCTTCGCCATCTTCTTGCTGCTTGGTCGGCGTGCGCTTTTGATGTGGTGGTGTGGCTGGTAGACCATGCAGGGAGGGATCATTGTATTGTGGCAAGTTCAATTCTTGACGAATTGTTTTAATTGCCTGATACACAACCGCAGGTTTAAGTGAGAGTTGCTCGGCAATACTTTTATGGATACCTACCGCAGGCACGGGTAATGCAAACTCATATACGGCTTTGATACGCTCCAACTCTTCTATACTGCCCTTATAGGCCTGAATTTCCCACCAGCTTGGAATATCTTGCCGATCACGTAGCTCTTTAATCACCCTCTTCACCGCTGATTTAGGAATACCAAGCTCTTGTGCGATTTGTGTCCGAATACCATCAAACTCGCTTGGTATGGCCAGTTCCAGATAGCGATTCTCGATTTGAGCAACCTGTTCTGGTGTTGGCTGAAAGGGTTGCGGTGGTGGAATCTTCTCGCGCACTGGTTTCGGAGGCGAAGGCGGTTTTGATGTCTTCATTTTTGGGCGTGGCTGCGGTTTGCTACCGGGGCGGCGTTCGCGCTCGTAACGACCGCCAGGACCGCCAGGACCGCCAGGACCGCCAGGGCGTGGCCCATGCCCAGCGGTTCCTTCCATAGGTTGGCGCGGACGCTGTCCCAATGTGCCCGAATAGGTTGTACCGGGTTGCACGCGATAAGCCGAAGGGCCATGATTTTCGCCTTCGCGGTCGCGATAGTTGGCAGGGCCACGTCGTTCTGGATATGGGCGTGGGCCACGCTCGTCGCGGTCGCGATAATTGGCAGGGCCACGCTCGTCGCGGTCGCGATAGTTGGCAGGGCCACGCTCATCGCGGTCGCGATAATTGGCAGGGCCACGCTCATCGCGGTCGCGATAATTGGCAGGACCACGCTCATCGCGGTCGCGATAATTGGCAGGACCACGCTCATCGCGGTCGCGATAATTGGCTATCGAACCTGATCCCTGTCCGTCAGTTGCACCTCGACCATCACGATCACGCGAAGAAGATGGCGGTGTTGGTATTTTAGGGCGTACAGGCTGATCGGGTTGACTTACTTTGACATCACTAAGTGAGTCAACCCATTGATTGGTTCCACTTTGTACAGATTTTGGTTTAGGTGGTGGTGGTGGGACGACAGGGCGTGTCCCCTGTATCCCTGGTACGTTTCCCGCTGGTGGATTTTTCGTTGCCACCTTCTCTTTTTTTGCTTTCTGCACACAGTCAGGGCAAGTGATTTCCTTTGCATTTGCCGACGGGAACCACTTGTTGCACGTGTTGCAGCGCACTTTCACTTTGCTCATGCGCAAAATCCCCTATACCATTAAAATTGACATCATGTCACTGCGTCGGAATGCAATTCTTATTATAGGTGCAAGAGGGTCTCCTTGTCTATGCCTTAGGTACTGTAGTGTCTGAGCGTGCAGGCAAGTAATTGTTGTGTTTTCCGCGAGTCTCGGTGACGGGCTTGCTGAGCAGAGATCCGCGGATGGCTTCGGAGGCGGCTTTATGAAGAATAAGGGCCAGAAATGACCGCATTGCTTGGACTAAAAAGTACCCCAAAAATGAGGTCCGCGCAAACCATTGTGTAAACTGGCTTCTCATGCTATACTACGAGGGTAGCCGTCTAAAAGGCTGATACTGCCCGTGAGGGATTGATACCATCAATATCAGCGCAGGTCTGGGAACAATACTTCCGTCTAAAAGGCTGATACTGCCCGTGAGGGATTGATACGAACGAGCTCGGTTATATACATACCTGCATTTAAAGGAATAAAAGTCTGATACTTCCAGTTAGGAATT
>VFSW01012052.1_pt1 | contig 12099 bp, 9 predicted proteins | sample 5358111 | NCBI WGS metagenome assembly VFSW01 (sample SAMN11554181, study PRJNA540505) | mine drainage metagenome | isolation source: sediment from site ElyBrook_90M | place: USA: Ely Copper Mine, Vershire, VT | collected 2017 | reverse complement strand
GCTCAGATACGTCGTCTCCTGGAACTGACACTGGAGTCGAGTGGATATACAGTTCACTCCGTCGGCGCCGGGAAGGAAGGTATAATAAGGGCAGCCTCGGACAGGCCGGAGCTGATAATACTGGATCTTGGGCTGCCGGATTTGGACGGCGTGGAAGTGCTCAAGAAGGTGCGCGAGTGGTCGGCGGTTCCGGTGCTGATACTCTCGGTTCGGGATGCCGAGAGTGATATTATCGCCTGTCTGGATGCTGGTGCCGACGATTACCTGACGAAGCCGTTCAGGACGGGAGAGCTTCTCGCTCGTGTGCGCAACGCGTTAAGGCACAGGCCATCATCGCAAGAGGCTCCGGTTTTCGTCGTGCGCGATTTGCAGGTCGATCTCCCGGCAAGGACGGTCAGGAAGGGGAATGAGATCGTCAAGCTGACGGCGACGGAGTACGCGCTCCTCGCGCTTTTCGTGAAAAACGCGGGGAGGGTCCTGACGCACAGCTATATCCTGGAACAGGTTTGGGGTCCCGCGTTCGCGGAGGAATCGCAGTACACGCGTGTGTACGTCGGGCAACTGCGCAAGAAGATAGAGGATGACCCCACCGACCCGAAGATCATTCTCACCGAATCGGGGATAGGTTACAGGCTCAACACGGAGCCTGACAGCCGCTGAGAAACCGCCTCAGTATTAGTTTCAGACGGTGGCCCCGGTATTTGTGTCAAATCTTCATGGTATATAAACTGTGGAATGAATCAGATTCCACGGAAAACCACCGGCAAAAGACCAAGAGATGCAGAGGAGGTTTACCTCTGTGGAACTCTTTGTTTCTCTGTGGTACTCTGTGAAATGTTCGGCTTTCAACCGAAGAAACTATTACACAGAGATCCACGGAGAGGAAACAGACACTGAGATATATAAAAAAGGATGCCACGTAGTGAGAGTAGTTGAAGCCTCGAAAGGAGTTATCTGCTCGTTTGCTGCCGCGATTCTGATTGCCGCGCTTGCCGCTCCGCTCTTCGCGCACCAGCGGGCGAAGCACGTTCTCACCGGTGTGGTAAGCAGCGCCGCGACAAGCGAGCCGCTTCCGGGCGCGACAATCAGGGTAACCGGCACAACCCTCGGTACAACGACCAACACCGACGGCCGTTACCGCCTTCTTCTACCCTCCGGGACTTACAGCCTCCTTGTAAGTTTTATCGGATTCAACTCGAGTGCCCAGACGGTCAAAGTTGCGGATCAGGATACCACACTCAACATCATACTCGCGCAGAGCCAGGTATCGCTCCCCGAAGTGGTCGTTTATCCTCACTCGGCAAATCCTGCCGACGAAATAATTGCGCGGGCAAGCAGGGCGAAGTAGAGGTGGCTGGCCAGTCTCCATGCCTACGATTTCAACGCGTACACCAAGACCGTCCTTCGCGTGGTAGTTGGGAATGATAAACCTGACACGACCATCAGCGGAATACTCGAGACGCAGACCAGGGGCTATTGGAAAGAACCAGACTCATACCTCGAAGTGGTCACCGCCCGCCGCCAGCCCGCCAACTTCACTCCGGCACAGAACGTCTTCCCCGCGGGTCGAGTCCTCAATTTCAACGACGATATCGTTAAGATAGACAGGTTCTCCATTCCTGGCCCGACATCGCAGTCAGCTTTCGACTACTACCGTTTCACCATCGTCGACACCAACTATGAAAGTGGCACGCGCATCTTCAGGATTGCTCTGGAGCCTGAAGGCGATTCATCCCCATTGTTCAAGGGCTATATCGATATAGCGGAAGGGAGTTACGCTATGGTACATGCCAATCTTGGTCTGTCGGATCCGACGGCTCTTGATCCCCTGGAGGGGACCCGCTACGACGAGCAGTTCGCTGAATACGATAATTCGTACTGGCTCCCGATCGAAATTAGAACGACATTCGCGGTCAAGTTCGTCGTGCCGCCCGTTCCCCCTGTACTTTTCGAAAATATATCCGTGCTTTACGATTACCGGATAAACCCCGAGTTTCCGAAGAACTTCTTCGACCGGAAATTCATTTCCACATCAGTTGCCGGTGCGGACACGGATTCGGCAGCCTGGGAGAAAGAGCAAATACTTCCACTTACGCGCCGCGAGGTGCTCGCATACTAGAGGCTCGACAGCCTCACCAGGAACATGCCGTTCTTCTGGAAGGCCGTTATGTACCTGACCAGTCTCCCGAGCCAATCGCAATCCTGGCCGCTTACTTCATTTTCTGATTTCTATCATTTCAACAGGGTCGAAGGTTCATACCTTGGCGCCGGTCTTACCAGTTAAACTCTCTTGGACAGAACATCACTAACCGCCATCGGCGGATATGGCTTCTCCGACAGGATTTGGAAATACGACCTCACCGCCGCTTATGATCTCCCGTTCGCCGAAGGTGTGACTGTCGGCGCCCGAGTATTCCGGCGGCTCGCGAACAGGGAAGAGGAGAATATATACAGCCGCTTCGAAGTGACGGTAGGTGGGCTCTTGTATAAGGACGATTACCGCGACTATTATCTCTCGAAAGGCTGGAACGGGTTCGCAAAATGGAGACTCAATTCATCGTTGAAAGCGGGAATACGGTACGATGACGAGGAGCAAACAAGCGTACGCAACAATACCGACTACAGCATAATCTCGCAAGACTACAATTACAGGGTCAATCCAGCCATCAACGATGGAGAGATGAGGAGCGCGGAGATGTCGTTGAGCCTCGATACGCGGAAATACTATGACTCCGGAATATCGATGCAATCGGACGAGGACTCGAGCTATTGGGTCGGGGACGCCTCAATTGAAGTTTCCTCTCCCGGCTGCCTCGCTTCTTCTTTTTTGTTCAACCGCTATCATGCAAGCCTTCTGCGGCATCAGATGACGTTCGCTTCGGGATACCTCAATCTCTGGCTGATAGGCGGTACATCGAGCGGCCGCCTCCCGGTCCAGCGGATGTTCGAAATACAGGCGACCTACGGCGGCTATTCGACGGAACAGGTCCTTTCCACCCTGGACATCCGAAGGATCGTCACAGACAGGGTGGTTGTGGCCGGCATTGAACATGATTTCCCAAGCTCTCTCTTCAGGTGGACCGATATTCCGATAGTCAGAGATACCTGGTTCGATGTGATCCTATTCGCGCACGGTGCTGCCGGCAAGGGATTATCGCCGATGGCAGAGGCAGGGTTTGGGCTCGTAAATATTCTGCCGTTCATACGGACAGACTTCACATGGGGCGTAGCCGGCGCGTGCAAGGGGTTCGCGTGGACCCTGGAGACTACCCTGGGCTTCTGAAACACGAACGGATTTTGACGGGGTGGTTGCCTCCATCCCCTGCCGCCGGGGATTCAGCGGTATTCGGGACCCCAATCAATTGGAACCCGTCGCGCGCGGGATTGAAGGTGCGTATTGAATATCGATATCGCGGTCCCTGCCTTCGAATCGAGGTGCCCATGTACCAAGGATGTCCATACGGACGCACGAACGAACCCACCGGGACATATGGTCCTACTTTCTCGACATCGAGGGACTGGGCCGGTACAAGCAGATTACTCGGTCCTGTTTTTCCGAAGATTCGAATAACTCTCAGTCAGGAGATGTCGGTTGATGGCAAAGATGAGTGGAGGAAATCCACGGCTCCACAAACGAAATTTATCGGAGTACGAAGATGAACAAACCAATTAGCTCGTTGCCTCTCACGCTCGCTCTGGCGGTGGCGACTTGTTTCGCTGTCCGCGCTTACGCACAAGACACGACAAGCGTCGTCATGGCAAAACGGGGAGACGTTATCCAAAAATCCCTTCCGACTGCCACGAATTACTTCGTAAGGGAAGTCGTTCTTGGACAGGATGAGATCGCGAAGATAAAACTGCAGGGGAGTTTTTCACCCCAGGTCTCCAGGCTGAAATTCTTCTACGGAAAGGACACTTTTGGTGGCTTCGTCGGTACCGTGTTGTTCGACGGGATCAAGACGATACATGGACCGGTCGAGGTTGGTATCGCGTTCACACCGGGGGGGACAGTCTCGAACGTCGTTGTCACCAAGGCCACAGCTGAGACCGAACCCTGGGTCAAAGCCGCACTCGCCTCTGGACTGGTTAAGAACTACATCGGAATGAGCTCGAAATCGATGGCGAATCCTTTGCAGAACGTCTCGCCGGCCTTGATCGGGGAGAAGCCATATTTTATGGCACAGGCGATAACAACGGCCGTCATCGAGGGGGTCGTGTACTACAATATCCTTTTTCAGCCTCGACTCCCGGACTGAGTCCGCAACAGTTGTCAGATTCAGCTCGGGCAAAAACGAAGCAAGGGCCGTAAACCGGGTGAGAACATCTCTCGCCGCAAGAAGATTCGGATCGTGTGTCGATTACTCCAGACTGCGTCCGCGCGGATTCGCCATGGTTCACCTGTACTTAGGAGCTTTATCCTAAATTTGTTATAATCGATGGTTGCTGTTATCAGGCTTTTGGCGATGTCTCGTCGGAATGACTAGGCTAGTCGGATTGTCAACACTCTCGCCCGTATCGGTTTTATCGAACAGAAGGAACGTCAAATATGAAGATTCGATTTCCGCTTTCGCTCTTTGTCGGCCTTGCGTTGCCCGTAATGCTCCAACTCAGTTCGTGTTCGTTTTTTATTACGAGGCCGGCGGAGTTGAATACCGGCATCATCGAGGCCGATAATCCGTACATACAGTATGTCGGGAGATTCGACTTCTCGAATCCGGATAGCGTAGTCTTCGATTGGGCCGGCGTCTACATTCGCGCGAAATTCACAGGCACGAGCTGCGCCGTCCGGCTGAAAGATTCGACGGATGAATATGCGATAACGGTCGACAACCATGCTCCGAGGCTGCTCACGATGGACAGCTCGGATGTCTACACCGTAGCATCGGGACTTTCCGATACGATTCCGCACACTATCATGATTCAGAAAAGAACTGAGCCGCTTGTCGGCAAAGGTGCTTTCATGGGATTTATCCTCGATAAAGGTGGGAGGCTCCTCCCGCCGGGCCCGTCACCGAGCAGGCGGATCGAGTTCATCGGGAACTCAATAACTTCAGGTTACGGTGTCCTCGGAGACTCCTCCAACTGTAGTTTCAGTCCACAGACCGATGAGGCAGCAATGTCGTACGCCGCTCAGGTAGCAAGAGACCTGGATGCCGACTACCACCTCATCTCGTACTCAGGAAGAGGTGTCGTGCGCAACTACGGTGACAGCAACAGGACATCGGTGAATCCGATGCCCGTCTTGTACGGAAGGACTTGCTGTTTCGACTCGACTATGAAATGGAATTTCAACTCATGGGTGCCCCAAGTCGTCGTCATTAATTTGGGGACGAACGATTACTCGACTCATCCGTATCCCGACTCGTCGGTGTTTGAGGCAGGGTATGCCAGACTGATTAGCCAGGTGCGGTCGCTTTATCCGGGGGTGACGATCTTCTGCGTCAGCGGCCCGATGATTGGAGAGCCATGCACAGGATACGTCAGAGAGATTGTCGATCGACAGCGGAAGATGGAGGGGCGGGACAAAGATGTTTACTTCATCGAGATTCCGCGAAGCATCATGAACGAACACGACTGGGGCTGCGAAATGCATCCGAACGTTTACGGGGCCATGAAGATGGCCGATGTCGTCGCACCGATGATAAGACTCTGGATGAACTGGTGAATAAGCGCATGGGCAAGTGCGGCCAAACAGCGTAGGACAAATGTATGTGCCTCGTTGGATCGATTTCAGTGGATACGGGAGTGAAGACGAAGTGCGGCCCATGCGGAATCGGACGCATCTCTCGACTTTTGCTCTCTTGACAACAATTTTCGCGTGGGGAGTTGGCTCGATGGAACACTGGCTTTATATTGGGCGTAAAGACGATTTTAAACATCTAATGTTTGAAAGGAGATGAACCATTGGGCGCCAAGAAGCAATCCATGGAGACGAACACCGATCTCGCACGCAGAAACCTGCTGAAAACCGCCCTGGCGGGCGGAGTGGTCGCCGCGGCTTTTCCATCCCTCGCCAAGGGCAGACTGCCGGAAATATTTCCCTCCAGTGTCAAACCGTCGGAACTCGATGAGATAACGGTGGTGGAACTGCAGGATGGAATAAAGGCCGGAAAATACACGGCACGGTCTATCACGGAAGCATACATCAAGCGGATCGATGATATAGATAAAAAGGGCCCGGCAATTAACAGCATAATTGAGCTGAACCCGGACGCGCTGAAGATCGCCGATGAGCTCGACAAAGAGCGGAAGGAAAAGGGCCCACGCGGACCGATGCACGGGATACCTGTGGTGATCAAGGATAATATCGCAACCGCTGACGGGATGATGACTACCGCCGGATCGCTGGCGCTTGTCGGAGCGAAGCCGATGGAAGATTCTTTCGTAGTCCGGAAATTGCGCGATGCAGGCGCCGTCATTTTGGGTAAGACAAACCTGAGCGAGTGGGCGAACATCAGGTCGACCCATTCCACAAGTGGCTGGAGCGGGCGCGGCGGTCTGACGAGGAACCCATACGCGCTGGACCGCAACACTTCCGGTTCCAGTTCCGGTTCGGGGGCGGCAGTTTCCGCCAATCTCTCCGCCGTCGCCATAGGAACTGAAACCGACGGCTCGATAGTTAGCCCCTCGTCTCTGAACGGCGTCGTTGGAATAAAGCCCACCGTCGGATTGGTCAGTCGCACGGGAATAATCCCAATCTCGCATTCGCAGGACACGTCGGGTCCGATGGCCCGCACCGTCAGTGATGCCGCGGTTCTCCGCGGCGCCATGGGGGGAGGCGATCCCAGGGACCAGGCGAGCCGGGCGAGCAAAGGAAAATTCTTGACCGATTACACGAGGTACCTTGATGCGTCCGGTTTAAAGCGCGCTCGCATCGGTATCGTCCGAGCCTATTTCGGATTCCTGCCACAGGTCGACGACATAATCAATGGCGCCATAGAAGTCATGAAGAGCAGGGGTGCCGTCATTGTCGACCCCGTGGAATTTAAAACGCTCGGCAAGTGGGGAGCCGCCGAGGAGACAGTCCTTGAATACGAGCTCAAAGCGGACATGAAAAAGTACCTCGACTGGCTCGGACCGAAGACGAACATGCACACGCTTGCAGACCTTATCAAATTCAACGACGAACACAAGAAGACCGAGATGCCCTATTTCGGCCAGGAACTCTTCCTGAAGGCTGAGGCGAGGGGCCCGTTGACGGACAAGAAGTACCTCGATGCTGTGGCGACCTGTCACAGGCTCGCGCGCAAAGAAGGGATCGACGCCGTGAGGACGAAGCACAAGCTGGATGCCCTCGTCTCTCCAACCGACGCGCCGGCATGGATGACGGACCTTGTAGACGGCGACCATTTCCTGGGAGGGAGCTCAAGCGCCGCAGCAGTGGCCGGGTATCCTCACATAACAGTACCGGCGGGATTTGTCTTCGGCCTGCCAATAGGTGTCTCATTCTACGGCCGCGCGTGGAGCGAACCGAAACTCATTAAGCTCGCTTATTCATTCGAGCAGGCGACAAAGGTCAGAAGGCCGCCGCAGTTCCTCCCGACTGCCGATCTGAAAGTGTAGCCACCGAAGTTGCTATTTGGTTCTCGCTGAAAAAGTGAAAATTACACAGAGAACCTCGGAGGGAAAATGAGTTCCACTGAGAACGAAAGATTATTTATTATCTCTGTGTATCTCTGTGAAATGTTTCTCAGTGTAAACTATCTAACGGCGATTATTTTGTCGCATGTCTGCTTGCAGACTCGCAGCATAACAGGTGTAATTCACGGAATAAAGTAGTGTGCCGGTGACGGCGACTGCAGTCTCATTCGTTCATTGAAACTCGATAAAAATTAATTCTCCCAAAATGATTGTCATGTTCAATATCATCTACCACCAACCACAACCAACAGGAGATAGAGATGGACGGTAATACTCAGCTCGAAGTGAAGGACGCCACGGGCAATCCGGCCCCGCTTGGACTTCTCGCATTCGGTATGACCACAGTGTTGCTCAATGTTCATAACGCCGGATTGATCGAGATGGGCTCGATGATACTGGCGATGGGGATTTTTTACGGCGGCGCGGCACAAATTATCGCGGGCGCAATGGAGTGGAAGAAAGGGAACACATTCGGGCTCGTTGCCTTCACTTCCTACGGTTTCTTCTGGCTCACGCTCGTGGGGCTAATAGTGATGCCGAAACTCGGCTGGATCGGCGCGACTTCGGGCAGCGGCATGGTGTACTATCTGGTGATGTGGGGATTATTCACTCTGTTTATGTTTTTCGGCACCTTGAAATTATCAAGGGCGCTTCAGGTCGTGTTCGGAACTCTGGTCATCCTCTTCCTTCTCCTGGCGATTTCCACCGCGACTGGGAGTGAAGGGATCGGCCAGTTTGCCGGTTACGAAGGAATTATCTGCGGCGCCTCGGCCATTTATACCGGCATCGCGCAGGTGCTGAACGAGGTTTACGGTAGGAAAGTCCTTCCTTTGGGAGTGGTCCAAAGATAGAACGCGGCTTAATCGTTGAGGCGCGCGCCGAAGGTCAGGACTGACATCTCGGTTTGAGGATGCTCTGGTGCGCGGAGCTAACGCGTGAGAAGAATCTGCTTCCTACAAATCTTTATTAAATTGCCGGCTACTTTAGGTAATACGCCGCCGACAACCAGCCGCACCAGTGTTTGTATGACGCCGGCGCCGTCGTTCCCATTCCAGTGCCTCTGAGGGGAAGAACGCTTTCGGTGTAAGAGTCGGAATATCTGAGCACCTTCCCGTTCAATTGCTTCCCTGTTAGTTTCTTCATGATCTTTTCCGACGTGAGGAGCCCAAACGGCACCGAAAACTTTCCGCACCAGACTATGTCTTTCAACTGGACGGTCAGGTCGTTTACCTTGTCCGCCGTCAAGACTCCGTCCAGATCCCGTCGCGCGATCCTTCGATCATTGTCCGTTGCCTCCTGATGCGCCTTCGCATTTTCACCATAAGGTGAATTGTTGAAGTCCTCTCCGTAGTGATCCGCGTCGGAGGAAATCAGAAACGCGATATCCTTTCCGGGAACGAGGTGGTTCTGTTTGATGTATTCCGCGATTATCGTTGACAACTTTCCTGAAATGTCGTCCATCCGCTCGAACGGCATCTGAGTTACCATGATTGGAGTAATATTCACATTGGGATTGTAGTACTGGAGGAAGGGAAGGAGCGCCTCGATCGAGTGCTCGAGCGCGTGTGCCTTGTCGCTAACGATGAACTCCGAAGTGTCGAGATGGGCTTTGATGTACTCCCTCAGCGGAGACACTCCGACTGTGTGTCCAAGCCCGGGCCAGTCTTTAAAATTGTCCAGTATGAGTATGTTGCGCGGGTCGCCGATTTGCTTTCTGACATCGCTGTGAGTCACTCCGAAGATCACTACCTGTTTCGCTCGCAAAACACGGTAGAGAGGGTAATAAACTCTAGCGGCGTACAGATAATCATCGTGCGGTGAGATTGCGGCGATGATGTTTGACGGAGCGACCGGAGCCTTTTCAATTTTCTTTAGATAGTCGATGAGCCTCGCCATCTGATGCGCGTCCCAGCAGAAACCCACATTGTCCCGGATCGGCTTGGTTCCCTGGGAAAATGAAGCGGTCGAGCTTAACGTGAAGGCTAAAGCCATGGCAATTGCAGCACGAATCATAAACCCTCCTGATATTTACATAAATGTAATCCGCACGGATTTTAATTGAAACAGGTGCGGCTGAGCATCCGGGAAATGTCTCAAGCAGGTCTCCGCTGGTGAGATTCATTTTCACCCTGGTGATTGCGAGTCTCCTAGGATTAACTACCCCCGGATTTAACGCCGTGAGGGAAGGTGGTGATCCAATGCGGACAAGGTTTGAGTCGAGCGGTCTTCAAAAAGAGTAACTTTTGAAGACGATTGACGCGTCAGTAGTGACAAACGGGCGGCGTATTATAGAAGCAGGCCTCGGAGACCAGGGGAGCCCCGCGACTTCCGGCAATCCAGGTATTATTTCAATCGTCGTCAGCTTGAGCTGCTGACCGGCAGGGATGACAAGAGAAATCGTCGCGCCGCCATCGGGGAAGCCATAATAATGGAGACTCCACCTGTCCTGCTTGCCGACGGGGAATATCGAGACTGAGTCGGGTATCGGCTTGCCATCGACTGACGATGAAAGGACTTGCGTGCCGGCGTCAGATGTCAAAGTGACGGAACGGGCGGAGGCCGGCGCCTTCACTTCAAAGGTCATGAGCTGTGCTCCGCGAAAAGCCGTATCGCTGATCATTGTGATTGAAGCCGCCGGAATCGGGATCGGGGCAGCCTTCGCGGCGAGTTTCGGACTGCGCCACCAGCCCGGGAAAAATTCCGGCATCGAATCTTTTGACACGGCGTGATGGATGAATTGTGAAGTCCACACGTCAGCCGAATCGTCGAAGGAAATCCAGTATGCAGTCGAATCATTCATGTTAACCGCGTAATCGATGCTGTCGGCGGTCGGATGGGCCTTATCAATCCGGTGAGTCAGAACCGCGACGGCGGCCAATGCAATTGCCAGCACCAATGCGGCTATTGGGAGAAGCCACTTGCCCGGTGAAGCTATGATGGCTATGTGAGGCAGAATTGTGCCGATGCAGAATACCATAAGTAGAATAATCCCGGCCGTCATCGCCGGAATGACACCGGTAAGGAAGATCAGATACCCTGTCGAGGCAGTCAGGTAGAGTCCTGGTATCGAGCAGATCAGCAGGATGAGCAATACAATTGGCGATCTGAAATCGGATTTTGGGGTCAAGAAGAAGACAAGTAGCGCCATTGAGCTGAAAATCAGAGGCCATTGAAAAAGGTAAGCTCCTTCATGGAAATAATGTGTCAGGGCAACAGCCACGACCAGCCACCAGAAGAGAGCCCCGACCGCCATCTCCGACGATCTGAAAAATCGCCGGAGAAGAATATAAAAAGCCGACGTCAGAGCCAGTGCTGTTGAAATCAGCGCGCACAGGAGGATGCCGTCTCCGTAGAAGGCGCCGAAAAGGAAATGGGCGGACTCCGGGTAAAAATCCTGAATTAATTTCCAGAGAAAGAAGGTCCCGGTGCCAAGCACGCCCATCGGAACGATCGACAAGAGTAGGGATACGACTGACTTTTTCGCGCTGATCACCGTTTTTCTGATTCCGACGTAAGTAGTCAGGCTGAAAATTATAAGTGCGAAGATAGTCAGGGCCGTAACCATTGTGGACGGATAGTAGACTAAACTCGGCCAGAAGAAATTGAAATAGGTGTAATTCACGTACTCAGGTCCGGGGAGCGGCAGGTTGGCGAGGGTCTTAGAAAGCGCGAGAGCATAGGTGCCGTCATGCTGCAGACTGGCTTCGTCAAGATTTGAATAGTTATCGAGCTCGCTGTGGTAATGGTTGATCTTTCCTATGAAGGCGAAGTTCATCCCCGCGATGCCTTTTGTCTTCAGCCAGGTGAAGTCCGTGTTATTGGGGAGGTGTTTGTAAGCTTCACCGGACATCGAAGTCGCCACAGGATTGGCCCGCGACGCCGCGAGCAGGCGAATGAGCCATCCGTTCCCGTTCCCCGACATGCCGGTCGGGTTCGTCTCGAACATCAGCGAAGGCCCGCTCGTACCGCGGGCTTCGAAGTTAAGTGCCACGCCAATCTGTTTCATTAGGGTGTCGTCTTCGGTGAGGGCCTGTGCGCCCATCATCCCGGGCTCCTCGCCGTCGGTGAAGACTGCGATGATATCGTTCTTTAACGGTCCTGAGGCCTTGAGAGCCCGAAGTGTTTCGAGTATCGTCGCGACGCCGGAACCGTCGTCGCTGGCGCCAGGACCCGTGGGCACCGAATCATAGTGTGCCATCAGCAGCACCGCTTTCGTGTTGGCGGTGCCCGCGAGACGGGCGATGATGTTAATGACCGACGCTGCGTAATGGATCCCGTTGTAGCTTCCCGTGACGAGCGCCGTATCGAGCGACGGACGCAGGCCAAGCTTTCTGAGCTGCCCCGCGATGTACATCCGCACTACTGAATCAGCCCGAGACCCTACCGGATGCGGAACCGCCGCGAGGTGGCTGATGTACCCGCCCGCCCGGTCCGCCGAGAAGAGGGAATCGGGCGCGC
>VFSW01012051.1_pt1 | contig 12099 bp, 8 predicted proteins | sample 5358111 | NCBI WGS metagenome assembly VFSW01 (sample SAMN11554181, study PRJNA540505) | mine drainage metagenome | isolation source: sediment from site ElyBrook_90M | place: USA: Ely Copper Mine, Vershire, VT | collected 2017 | reverse complement strand
ACCGCGGCGGTTTTCAGTCCCGCTCAGCCCAACACGCCACCGATCACCAGAACCCAACCCACCCTTCGCCGGCTCAACCGCTGCAGCGGACCGCGGTCGATAAACGGCGTCAGCATGAGCAGCAGCAGCGCGAAATTCGGCAGGAACACGCTGCCAATCGGCTCGAGCGACCCCTTGAAAAATTTCAGCATCTGGAACAGAAACAGGAAATACCACTCCGGCCGCGGAATGTAAGACGTGTTCGTCGGATCGGCGATCGGCTCCAGGGGAACTTTCAGCGCCACCGCCATCACGAACAACACCACGAAGGCGACGAAGATCGCCACCGTATCCTTGAAAATCTGTCCAGGGTAAAACTTCTTCTTCGGCCCGTACTCGATCGCCTCCGGCGCCACGCCGTGCTTGCGCACCAGATACACATGCAGTCCGATGAGAACAATCGTGAGCGGCGGCAGCATCAGCACGTGCGCGCTGTAGAACCGCGCGAACGTCACCGCGCCCACGCCGTTCTCCGCGCCCATCAAATGTTGGATGTAAGTCCCAAGAAACGGCGCCTGGCCGGCGATCTGCGTTGTAACAATCGTTCCCCAATACGCCCGGTTGTCCCACGGCAGCAGATAGCCCGACAATCCGAATCCCAGCACGATCGTAAGCAGCACCACGCCCACGATCCATGTTCCCTCGCGCGGCTTCTTGTAAGCGCCATAGAGGAACACCTGAGTCATGTGCAGCACGACGACGACAATCATCATGCTGGCGCCCCAGTGGTGCAGTCCGCGAATCATGCGCCCGGCGGTCAACTCATTCACGATGTAACTCAGGCTGTGGTAGGCCTCGCCCGGCGTCGGCGCGTAGTTAATCGCCAGCAGGATGCCGGTGAAGATCTGCGTCAGAAACAGAAACAGCGCCAAGCTGCCGAACACCTGGTGCCAGCCGCTCGAAGCGGGAATCTCTTCGTAGAGAAAATGGTGGACCGCGGAGGCGAGGCCGGTGCGCTCCTCGAGCCAGTGAGTGACGTTGCCGGCGATGCTCACGAGCGGGCCTCGCCGGATTTTTCGAGCGTTCCGAGCCAGATGCGCGAGCCTTCGAGCTTCACCGCGTAGCGATCCAGCGGGCGCGGCGCCGGCCCGGAAATCACGCGGCCGTCGATCGAAAAATATGAGCCGTGGCACGGGCAGACAAATTGATCCTTCGCGTCATCCCAGTGATACGCGCAGCCCAGGTGCGTGCACATGGGCGCGTAGGCAACCAGTTGCCCGCCCGGCTGCCGCACCACCCACGCTGTGGACTTCTCGGTCGAAGCTTTCCATCCATCCACACGGCGGCGAAGAAATTCGAGTTCTTTCGGTTTTCCGGGCTCGAGCCGCGAAAGGTCGCCGGCGTCGGTCCAGGGCGAACGTTTCCGCCCGCGGGAAGGAAGAACGAGATAAAGAACCGCTGGGATGGCAAGCGCTGCGCCGATGAGACCATTCATCGCGACGATGGCGATTTCCATGAAGCCGCGACGGGTCGGCGGAGTGCTTGCCGGGGTGATCTGTGGATCCATCAGAACGAGTATATGCGACGCCGGAACCGGTTCGCGAGACCCTTTCGCTTCAGCGCCCTCCTGTGGGAACCGGCGAACCATCGCGCGTCTCGTCGGTCGCGCGGCGCACCACTGTGTCCCCTTCTTTCAGCCCACCGGTCACCGCAACCAGTTCGCCCTCCGCGGCGCCGGGCCGCACATCCACCCACTCCGCGCGCCCGTTGCGAACCCGAATCACGAACGTGCGTTCGGTCGTGGTGACGATACTCGTCTTCGGCACGAACATCTCGGCCTCGCGGCCGCGCACCGGCCAGCGCACGCTCGGATACATGCCCGGCGCCAGCGTGCCGTCGCGGTTGAACACGTCCAGTTCCACCGGCATCGTCCGCGTCTTCGAGTCGAGCGAGTGTGCGATGCGCGCGATCTTGCCCGAGTAAGTCCGGCGCGGGTAAGCCGGCACCGTGAACTCGACGCTGGCGCCAGGAACGATTTCCCCCACGTCTTCTTCCGGCACCGGAAGCACGACGCGCAGGTGCTGCACCTGCTGGATCACGAGCAACGGCGCGTCGCCCGGCGGACCCACCAGAGCGCCCGGATGCACCAGCCGCGCCGTCACCACGCCGTCGAACGGCGCCGTGATTTTGAGATATGCCACGAGCGAGTTCTGCGCATCGAGCGCCGCCTTCGCCGCGCCCGCCGCCCGCTGCCGCGACAAGACCACCGCCCGCGCGGCGTCAAGCTGTTTCTCCGCTTGTATCAGGTCGTTGCCCGCCACGGCGCCCGGCGTTGCCGCGGCCTGCTTCAGCCGCTCGTAGGTGCTCTGCTGCGCGGCCAACTGCGCTTCGGCCTGCCCCTGGTCCGCTTCGGCGGCCTGGAACTGCGCCTGGGCCTGGGCGATCTGCGCCTGCATCTCCGGCGCGGTCAACGTCACCAGCAGTTCCCCCTCCTTCACCTCGCTGCCGCGGTCCACCAGGATCCGCTCGACGTAGCCCGGAACTTTGGCATCGAGGGAAACGGCGAGATACGGCGCGATCTCGGCCGGCAGCTCGATCTTATGCGCGGCTGCCCGCGAGACCACCGTGGCCACCGCCGCCGTTTGCGCCCACCCCGGCAGGCTCAAACCCGCAAGAACAAAAGTGACGATAAATGTTCTATTTCGCATCGTAGTACCGGCTCGCCGGATCTCCCGGGTCAAGCGAAGTGGAGTGCCCGGCCGCCCTCCGCTGCAGGATGGCGTAGATCGCCGGCAGGATCGTCAGCGTCGCGAACGTCGCGACGATCAGGCCGCCGGTCACCGCGCGCCCCAGCGGCGCCGCCTGCGGCCCGCCTTCACCAAAGCCGATCGCCATCGGCAGCATCCCGCAGATCATCGCCGAGGCGGTCATCAGAATCGCCCGCAGACGGCTGCTTGCCCCCACGCGCGCCGCCTCCTCCGCCGTCCGGCCTTCGCTCCGGACGCGCTCTGCAAACGTGACCAGCAGAATCGAATTCGCCACCGCAATGCCGATCGCCATAATCGCCCCCAGAAAGGACTGTATGTTCAGCGTGGTGCCGGTGAGCTTCAGCATCCCCAATGCGCCGCACAGCACCGCCGGAATCGTCAGCACAATCGACAGCGCCAGCCGCGCCGACTGGAAGTACGCCGTGAGCAGCAGAAAGATCACCGCCACGGCGAGCAACAGCCCGGTGCGCAGGCCGCGCAGCGTTTGTTCGAGCGCCGGCATTTCTCCGCGCAACGCCACCGTTACCCCGCGCGGCGGCGCACCCACCTCGTCGAGCGCGCGCTGGATCGCCGGCGCGGCTTCCCCGAGCGTGAGGGCATGCACATTCGCCGTGAGGCTGATCACGTGCTGGCCGTTGTAGCGGTCAATCTCGCCCGGCATCACGCCTGGCTTCAGCGTCGCGATATCGTCCAGCAGGGGTTTCGAATTTCCCGGCCGCATCACGGGAAGGCGCGCCACCTGCGCGACGCTCTGGATCTGGTTCGGGGGCAACTGCACTTGAATTTGAAACGCGTTCCCCGTGTTCGGATCGCGCCAGTAGTTCGGATCGGTGAACCGGCTCGAGGAAGTGGCCGGCACTACCGAGTGCGCGACATCGGCGATCGTCAACCCGAACTGCCCGGCGCGATCGCGATCCATCGCGATGTCGAGCGTCGGGTAGTGTATCTCCTGCGCGAAGTGCAGATCGCGCAGGAAGCCCAGGCGCGCCAGCTTTGCGCGCACGCGCTGGGCATAAGCGAGGTCGTCATTCAAGCTGATGCCTTGCACCGCTACTTCCACCGGCGTCGGCGAGCCGAAGCTCATCACCTGCGTGACAATGTCGCCCGCTTCAAACGACACGCGCGCGGCGGGCAACTCACGCGCCAGCGCCGCCCGCAATCGCTCGCGCAGCGCTTCCCCGCCCGGCGCGCCGGACTTCAGCGAAAGCTGGATGATCGCATCCTGCGGCCCGCTGGTGAACAGATGAATCAGGTCCACCGGATAGCTCGACGGAATCAAACCTTCAAAATCGCTGGTAATTTGCACGTTTTCGCGGCCCGCGGTGCTTTCGATGACATCGAGCGCACGAAGTACCGTGCGTTCGGTTTCCTCGATTCGCGTGCCCGCCGGCGCCCGCAGCCGAATGCGAAACAAGCGCGCGTTGGTATCGGGAAACAACTCCGTTCCCATACGCGGGAGTAGCATCCAGACCAATAACAACGCGGTCACGACGTAGATTGCAACGAGCGGCCAACGGAAGCGCAGCACGAGATCGAGGTACTTTTCATACCCCGTGCGCAGGCGTCCGAGAAGGCCCTCGCGCTCCTCGCCGCGGTGCGCCTCGCGCATCATCCAGGTCGAAAACACCGGCACAAGACTGCTCGAAAGCATGTAGGAAGCGACCATTGAGAACGCTACCGATAGCGATAAAGGCACGAAGAGCTGACGCGCGACTCGGACCATGAAAAAAGACGGCACGAACACCGCGAGAATGCACAGCATCGAGAGAAAACGCGCCACCGCCGTGCGGCTGCAGGCGTCGAGCACCGCGCGGGCGCGCGACACGCCGGGCAGCATTTGCGTATGGATGTTCTCGATTTCGACCGTCGCCTCATCGACCAGCACACCCACCGCGAGCGCGAGTCCGCCGAGGGTCATAATGTTGATCGTCTGCCCGGTCACCCACAACGCGATCACGGCGCTCAGCAGCGCGAACGGGATGTTCAGAATGACAATCAACGCGCTGCGCCAGTCGCGCAGGAAGATCAGAACCATCAAGCCCGTGAGCGCCGCGCCGAGAAGCCCTTCAAGCACCAGTCCTCGCAGCGAGTTGGTGACAAACGGCGATTGATCGAACTCGAGGCTCACGTCCACGTCTTCCGGGACCACGCGCTTGAACGCGGGCATCGCGGCCTTCACCGCGTCGATCACCGCCAGTGTCGAGGCGTCCGCCCGCTTGGTGACGGGAATGTACACCGTGCGCTTGCCGTTGACGTGAGCGTAGGCGCTGATGATATCGGTGCCACTCTCGATTGTGACGATATCGCGAAGATACACGGTGGCGCCGGAGACGGGCCGGATGGGCGTGGACATGAGTTCATCGAGATTCGCGCCGAGGGCGGCGTTGGTTCTCGCGATGCGCTCGATCGTTCCGGTCCACATATTGCCGGAAGGCATCACGACGCTTGACTTACTCACCGCCGCGATCGCTTCTTCCGGCGAGATCTGATACTGGGCCAGTTTCCGCGGGTCGAGCGTGATGACGATGGTCTTCTGGTTCCCGCCGAACGGAGGCGGCGCCGAAACGCCCGGCAGCGTCGCAAACAGCGGGCGCACGCGGTTGATGGCGTAGTCTTGCATCTCGCCCTGCGTGTGCGTCGCGCCGCGGAACACGAGCAGGCCCACGGCGACGCTGCCCGCGTCGAACCGTGTGATAAACGGCGGCACCGTGCCCGGCGGCATGAACGAACGCGCGCGGTTCACATAACCCACGGCCTCCGACATCGCCTGGCTCATGTTCGTGCCCTGATGAAACACCAGCTTCATCAGCGCGGCGCCCTGGATGCTCTTACTCTCGACGTGATCGATGCCCGTGATGTAGAGGAAGTGATACTCGTAGTAGTAAGTGAGGTAACCTTCCATCTGGGCCGGGTCCATGCCGGAGTAAGGCTGCGCGACATAGATCGCCGGATCGCCCACCTGCGGGAAGATGTCGACCGGCATCCGCTCGACCGCCAGCCACGCGCTGAGTGCGATGGCGACCAGCGCCGCCACCACGGTGAACGGACGCCGAAGCGAAGCTAGAACGAGCCGCATGGTCCGCCTTTGGCTTGCTCACTCATGGCGAAACCGCCGCGAGAAACGGCTGGATGTCGCCTCGGGCCGTCTCGATTTCAAGCTGGGCGCGCCACACGCCGAGCCGCGCCAGTGCATCGTCGATGCGCGCCTGCACCATTAGACGCTGGGCCTGCGCCACGTCGTCGATGGGTGCAAGCTGCGATTGATAGCGTGCCTCGGCCTGCTTCAACGCCGCCTCGGCCGAGGAGACTTCGAGAGGGGTATTCACCGCCACGCTCCGCGCGCCATCGAGCGTCGCCACCGCCGCGTTGAACCGCGACCGAAGCTGCGTCTCAATCAGACGGAACTCTGCTTCGCCTCCGCGGATCTTGGCCGTTTGCCCGGCTTCCTGTTCCCGCAAAGCGAAGCGGTCCAGCACGGGAAACGTCACGGTAAGTCCGATGCTGTAGTTCTGCACCGTGGGGGCAAGTCCATTCGGGCCGCCGAGCCGCGCTCCATCGGCCTCCATGCCCGTACCCCGCACCGAGGCCAGCCCCTGAACGAGAAACTGCGGATAGTAAGTCTTCTCGAGCGCCTTAAGTTGGGACCTTTGTTCGGCCACCGCCGCGTTCTGTTCGACCGCTAACGGGTTCGCCGCGGCTTCGAGTGGAGCTTCGCTTTCTGGGGCCGGCATCGGCGCCGCGAGCTTGCCCGGATCGAGATTCCGCTGGCCTGCCTCCGCGCCGATAAACTGCGCGAGCGTCGCGCGCGCCACCCCCACCGCCTGCCGCGCCCGCGCCAGCATGGTGCGCGCCACAGCCAACTCCGCCACAACCCTCGCCTCATCGGCGCCGGGCCGGAGCTCGGCCGCCACCAGGGCGTGAATACTGCGCTGCAGCACCACCCAGCTATCCACCGAGGCCTGCGCCGCTTCCGCCGTTCGCTGCGCGGCCAGCACGGTGAGAAACGCATCCGCGGTGGCAACCGCGACATTGTAGCGCGTCCGTTCCACCATCGCCCGCGCATATTCCCGAGCCGCCGTCGCCGTGGCCACGTTCGCCGAACGCAATCCGAAATCAAATGGCTGCCAGCTCACCAGCACTCCGACGCCAGAATCCCAAACCGAGCCGAGGTTATTCGCCGCCACGCCGTCCACGCCCGGAATCACGGTCTGGGGAAGTAACAGGCCGTAGTAAGTGTTCCGTGTGGCGCGGTTGAACTGGGCCAGCGTGTCCACGCGCGGAAGATACGCGGTTTGCGCCAGGCGAATGCCGGCCGCGGCGGCGTTCATCTGCTCCTGGCTCACGCGAATCGAAGGGTAGTTGCGCAGCGCCGCGTCCACGGCTTGCGAAATCGTCAGATCTCCCGCCGGCGGACGCGTCTGCGCGGCCAGCATGACTCCACCCAGGAGCGCCAGTGCTGACTTACACCACATTGAACAGGAGCTTGAAACCATAGTCCATGTGAAGTTGTTGATGGCAGTGAAACAGCGTGAGCCCATCGAGCGCAGGCGTCACGTCGGCTTCCACTTTCGAATACCCTTTCACGAGCACAACGTCTTTCAATACCCCTGTCGTCGGCTTTCCGTTGATGCTTACTAACTCGAAGCTATTGCGATGCAGGTGTACGGGATGCGCATCGTCGGTGTGGTTATCGAACACAAGCCGGTACCTGCGGCGCTTATGAAGCTGCCGGGGCGTATCCGAATCGGCGTAACTCCTGCCGTTCACGGTCCAACGATTGAACCCGCCTTTGCCACCATTGAACTTTCCGAACACCAGGGGAACCGTCTCCTCGGGCGCCGCCGCCGGTTCGCTCCCGCCGAAGATCGTGTAGTCCCACCGCGCTTTGGGCGGTGCGATCCAACGCGGCGCACCGGTCCTGTTCGCGTACTCGACCACGATGCCCAGGCCATTGCCGCGGTCGTCGTCTCTCGGCGTGCCCAGAACCCACACGCCCGGATTCTTCATCTCAACTACAGCGTCTATCCGCTCCGCCGTTCCCATCTCGAGCACGTCGACAAACCGCGGCTTCGGCACGGGGTTTCCATCGAGCGCGACGACCTGGAACCGGTGGCCCGCGAGCGCCAGCCGGATATTCTCCGTCGCGCTGGCGTTCAGCATGTGAAACAGAACCCGCTGGCCTTCGCGCACCCGCACCGGCTCGCCGTAGCCAAGACACTTGCCGTTGATGGTGAACCGCTGGTAGCCGATCTCCCATCCGTTCGGCTTCTCATCGGCGTGTGCATCCTGCGGCGGCTTACCTTCCGGCGGCTCGTCCATCTCCTCTTCGGTGGTGAAGAACGGCTCCCATTCATGCGCGGCGAGAAACACTTCCTGGTCGTAGCGGCCTGGGTCATGGCGAGGCTCGATGTAGACAAAGGCAAACTGGCCGGTGTAAGTGCCGCGACTCAAGTCTGACATCGGCATGGTGTGCGTGTGAACGAATCGCGTTCCGGAAGGAGACGGCGTCAGGCGATACCGCAGATGCCCGTGCGCCGGCACGGCCAGACTCTTCTCTTCCGCCGCCCCATCCACCGCGGCCGGAATGATCTGCCCGTGCCAGTGGACGAGTTCTTCGGCATCGGTGGAGTTGAACAGGTCCACCGTAACCGCGACGCCTTCCTTCAAGCGAATCAGCGGGCCGGGGACCGAGCCGTTGTAGCCGATGGTGCTGATGGTGTGGTCCTTGGCGATGCCGGCCAGCACCGGCCCGATGCGCAGCGTCACATCCGCCGGTCCGGTTGGGACATCCGGGCCGTTGGCTGTATCGCGGGAGGGTGAACCGCAGCCGGGCAGCGTCAAGCCGGCCGCGCTCATGGAAGCGGCCAAGAGATCGCGCCGGGTAAGTCCGAACGAATTCCTGATCATCGGTGTAACGACCCGTTCCTTTCTTATACCGGCGGCGAAGCACCGCCACCACTTAAGATTTACTGAAGCGTTCCTGAACGTTTCTTCAGGATTGGCGCGCCGGCGCGTGGCCGTTGGCGAGTGGCGGCGGCGAGCGCGGGCAGCACTACGCGAAACACGCATCCTCCGCCGGAGGGACAATCGAGTTCGATGCGCCCGCCATGCGCGACGGCGCCCTGCGAGGCGATGGCCAGGCCGAGGCCGGTTCCGCCGGTCTGACGCGAGCGCCCGTCATCGGCGCGGTAGAAGCGGTCGAAGACCCGCTCGCGGTGCCGGGCGGCGATGCCTGGCCCGTGGTCCTCCACTTCGATCGCCACCGTGTCGCCCGCCATCGCCCGGACGCGCAGCGCGATCTGGCCGCCAGGGAACGAATACTTGATCGCGTTGTCGGCCAGGTTCATCAACACGCGCCGGAGCACGCCCGAATCCACCCACACGCGCAACGTCTCGTCGCCTTCCACCGCGATGCGCTGCTGCTTTTCCTCGGCCAGAACTCCGATAGAAGAGGCGACCTCGCGCACCAGCGGCATCACGAACACCGTCTCCCGTTCGAGCCGCGCCTGGCCCGCCTCGCCCCGCGCGAGCAGGAGCAGGCTGTCGACGATATGCGTCAACCGCGCAGCCTCCTCCAGCATGCTGCCGATCACCTCGCGGGAATGCGCGTCGCCGCCGCCGCCCGTGCGCAGGCCCACTTCGCCCACGGTCCGCAGCGCGGCGAGCGGCGTGCGCAGCTCATGGGAGGCGTCGGCGGTGAAGCGCCGCAGTTCGTCGAAGGACCGCTCGAGCCGCGCGAGCGTGTCGTTGAACGTCTGCGCAAGCTGCCCTAACTCGTCCAACGGGTTCTCCACCTCCAGCCGCGCGTTGAGCCGCCCGGCGTGAATTTCCCGTGCGCGCCGCGCCATGCGCTCGATCGGGCTAAGCGCGCGCCGCGCCAGAAAATACCCGCCGATGCCCACCAGCGCGAGCGCCAGCGGAAGGCCCGCCAGCAACCCCAGGCTCACCTGCCAGAGCCGCTGGAACAACGGCGCTTCGCTGAAGCCGACCCGGATCACCGTCGGCCGGCCGGCAACCAGATGCCGCTTGCTGACCATACGCACCGGCGTCCCATCGGCAAGGCGGATCGACCGCGGCGAGTATCCGTTCACGCCCTCGTCGGCGGGTGGGGGCGCGCCGAGGGACCGTGCGCCTAACAGGCGATTGCGATACAGTAGCCTGCCGTTGGGGTCATAGACTTCCATCAGCCGCTCGGCCACATTCGCCGGATACGGATGGTCATGGTAATCCTCGCGAAGCTGGAGCGCGCCCGCGGGCGTGAAGGCCAGGAAGCCTTCCACCGTTTCGAGATCCTCGATCGCCAGGCGGTCAAGCTGATCGCGCAACTGGTACAGCACCAGCGCCGCCGTGCTCCCCGCATCGATCAGCAGCGCGAGCGCCAGCACCGCGACGTACCAAAGCGTAAGCCGCGTGCGCACGTGCCGCGGCCGGAGGAGCCTCATGCGCCGCCCCGCTTTTTCGGGACTTCGCGCACCACGGAGCCGCTCGGCGGCGGCCCTGTGCGCTTGAGGGTGAACCCGACGCCGCGCACGGTATGCAGCAGCTTCGGCGAAAGGCCTTCGTCCAATTTGCGGCGAATGCGCGCCATGTGAACGTCGATCACGTTGTCGAGCGGCGTATGGCGCAGCGTCTCCTTCCAGACGTCGCGGGCCAGCATCTCGCGCGAAACGATCTCGCCCGGGCGCCGCAGCAGATACGCGAGCACGTCGAATTCGCGCGCCGTGAGGTCAATCGTCTTCGTGCCGCGCGCCGCCGTGCGAGCCACCAGGTCCACGCGCAGATCGTCGAGTTCCAGCACCGGCCCGGTTCGCGCGGCGCCGCGCCGCAGCAGGGCGCGAATTCTTGCCGAGAGTTCGGCGAAGGCGAACGGCTTGACAAGATAATCGTCGGCCCCGGCGTCGAGGCCGAGCACGCGATCCTCCACCGCATCCTTGGCCGTGAGGAGCAGCACCGGCGTCGCGAGCCCGCGCCGGCGCATGGCCGAGAGCACCTCGATGCCGCTGCGGCCGGGCAGCATCACGTCGAGCACCACCAGGTCGAACGCTTCGGCGTCCATCTGAAAGAAGCCTTCCTCACCGGTCGGGGCCAAGGAGACGGAGTACGCCTCGGCCTCCAGCCCTTCCCGCAGGGCGCCGGCGATTTTCGGCTCGTCTTCGACGACCAGGATGCGCACTCGGGGGCTTCTCCTCTCCTACTACGCTACCGCTGCGCAGCCCCGATTCTTCCACCCCTCGGGCGGCTTATCCTGAAACGGATGGCCGATGCGAATCCGTTTCTCGATCCGCTGCGCTTTGCGCGCCGGGTGCCCCCGTGCGCCGTGGTGATCTTCGGCGCAAACGGCGACCTGACGATGCGGAAGCTGCTGCCCGCGCTTTACCGCATCCACTACGAAGGACGCATGCCTGCTTCGTTCGCCGTGATCGGCACGTCGCGAACGGCCATGACCGACGAGCAGTTTCGCGCCAAGATGCGCGCCTCGGTGGAGCGGTTCCTCGAAGACAGCCCGTTCGAGCGAGACGTCTGGGAGAGCTTCGAGCCGAACCTGTTCTACGAAGCCGGTGATGTGGCCGACCCGGCGTTCTACGGGCGCCTGGCCGCGCGGCTGGCTACGGCGGAAGAGACCAACGGCACCTCCGGCAACGTGCTCTTTTATCTCTCCACCCAGCCGAGCCACTACTCGACCGTCGTGCACGGCATCGGCGCGGCGGGGCTCGCCCAGGGCGCCGGCTGGCGCAAGCTCGTGGTCGAAAAACCGTTCGGGCACGACCTGGCTAGCGCGCACACACTCGACGACAGCATTCACGACGTGTTTCCCGAATCGTCGGTTTACCGGATCGACCATTCCCTCGGCAAGGAAACCGTCCAGAACATCCTCGCCTTCCGCTTCGGCAACGGCATCTTCGAGCCGCTGTGGAACCGCCGCTATGTGAACTACGTGCAGATCACCGCCGCCGAGTCGATCGGCGTTGAAGGGCGCGGCGCGTATTACCAGGAAACCGGCGCGCTGCGCGACATGATCCAGAACCATCTGCTTCAGGTGATGGCCACGGTCGGCATGGAGCCCTCCAACATCTTCGAGCCCGGCGCGGTGCGCGATGAGCGTGCGAAACTCCTTCGCTCCATCCGCCCCATCAAACCGGACGACGTGGACCGCTTCGCCGTCGCCGGCCAGTACGGCCCCGCGCGGGTCGGCGGCGTCGAAACGCCCGGCTTTCGTGAAGAGCCCGGCGTCGATCCGGAAGCGCGAACCGACACCTACGCCGCCGCCACGTTCTACGTCGATAACTGGCGCTGGGCCGGCGTGCCCTTCTACGTCCGCACCGGCAAGCGGCTGGCCAAGCGCGTCACCGAC
>VFSW01012050.1_pt1 | contig 12099 bp, 12 predicted proteins | sample 5358111 | NCBI WGS metagenome assembly VFSW01 (sample SAMN11554181, study PRJNA540505) | mine drainage metagenome | isolation source: sediment from site ElyBrook_90M | place: USA: Ely Copper Mine, Vershire, VT | collected 2017 | reverse complement strand
TGAGCGTCGTTAGCTGACCAGATGAAAAGTAAATCTGCACTTTTATTCTGTCCTTGAAATCTATCCTTTTATTACTCTCCAAATCCTCATCTGTTAACGGGGTAAGTACATATATGCCGGGTTGGTATTGTATAGTATCAAAATTAAAACCGCCAAAAGAGTCTTTAATCCAATTAACATTGAACTTTATTTCCATACTGTCTTTAGATGATTTTTTCTTTATTTTGATGGTATAAGAATTTTTTTGAGGAAACTCGCCAAGGCGGGTAAATGCATACGCCTTGAATGGTTTATAATAACTTATAATGGTAGTTTGGCATTGCCCTTTGCGAAAATACGAAGAATAATCACATTCCCTCATTGTAACATCAAAGTTGGAATCGCAGCTCGATAAAAAGCCAAAGTCATGATTGCCCCTGATAACTTTATCACCATCCTTAAGGTTGAATGAAAAACTAATACCCGGGTCTTGAGCAAATAAGTTATAAGAAAATAAGCAAAGAAGCAGCGCCCCCGCTATCATCATAAATTTCCCTGTGTGCTGCATAATCATTTGATTGCAGGAGCAAAGATACAAGCAAATGCTTAACAATATTTAACAGCGCAGGCATTTGTTGTTCGCTGCATGTCTTGTATTTTTGCACTTATTGATTATTAATCATTCATTTTTTTAAATCTTAATTCACTCTTGTATGGCGGACATAAAGGAAATCAATGAAAAAATTCAAAGGGAAAGCTCTTTGTCGACCTGCTCAACCTCGAAATGGAAAAGGTCATCGTAGGGCAAAAGTATATGGTGGAACGGCTTCTTGTAGGCCTGCTTGCCAACGGGCACATATTGCTGGAAGGCGTGCCCGGCCTGGCCAAAACCCTTGCCATAAAAACCCTTGCATCTACCATCGATGCAAGCTTCAACCGCATACAGTTTACACCCGACCTGCTTCCCGCCGACCTTATAGGCACCATGATATATAACCAGAAGAAGGAGGAATTTACCGTGCGCAGGGGGCCTATATTCGCTAACTTTATACTGGCCGATGAAATAAACCGCGCCCCCGCAAAGGTGCAGAGCGCACTGCTCGAGGCCATGCAGGAAAGGCAGGTAACCATAAGCGAGGAAACCTATCCGCTGCCCGAACCGTTTCTTGTACTGGCCACGCAAAACCCGATAGAGCAGGAGGGAACCTACGTGCTGCCCGAAGCCCAGGTTGACCGCTTTATGCTGAAGGTGGTGATACATTACCCGCAGAAGAGCGACGAGCAGAAAATAGTGCAGCAGAACCTCGCATCGGAGTTCCCCAGGCCCAACCACGTACTTAAACCCGCCGATATCCTGAAGGCAAGGGATGCGGTAAAGATGGTTTATATGGATGAAAAAATTGAAAAGTACATACTCGACATTGTATTCGCCACAAGGTTTCCCAAGGAGTACCGTATGGATAAGTATTCTTCCATGATAAGCTATGGCGGTTCGCCCAGGGCAAGTATAAGCCTGGCGTTTGCAGCCAAAGCATACGCTTTCATTAAACGGCGCGGGTATGTAATACCCGAAGATGTGCGCGCAATATGCCACGACGTGCTGCGCCACCGTATCGGGCTGACATACGAAGCCGAAGCCGAAAACATTTCAACGGAGCATATCATAACCGAAATACTAAATACCATTGAAGTGCCATAACAGATATGCCGGTGAAGGAATAACAGGCGGCATAGTAACGGACTGCCGGTTTTCATCAGGCTATTGTAACCAGAATATCTTATAGAAATGGAAGCCAGCGAGCTTTTAAAAAAGGTAAGGAAAATTGAGATAAAGACGCGGCGCTTGTCCCAGGATCTGTTTTCAGGGGAGTACCACAGCGCCTTCAAGGGGCGGGGTATGTCTTTCAGCGAAGTGAGGGAGTACACCATGGGCGACGACATACGCAGCATAGACTGGAACGTAACCGCGCGGTTCAACCATCCGTTCGTAAAAGTATTTGAAGAGGAAAGGGAGCTTACCGTCATGCTCATAGTGGATGTAAGCGCATCGGAATACTTTGGCACCCGCAGGCAGCTTAAACAGGATATGGTAACGGAGCTTTGCGCCGTTCTTGCCTTTTCCGCCATACAGAACAACGATAAGATAGGGGTGCTGTTTTTTACCGACAGGGTCGAAAAATTCATACCCCCGAAAAAGGGCAAATCGCACATCCTGCACATCATCCGCGAGCTGCTCGAATTTAAGCCGGAGGGCAAAAAAACCGACATCAGCGGGGCGCTGCGGTATTTCAACAATGCTATTAAAAAGAAGAGCATTGCATTTGTTATTTCCGATTTTATGGATTCAAACTTTACCGATGCCCTTAAAATAGCCTCCGGAAAGCACGACTTGGTAGCCTTGCGCATATATGACCGGCGCGAAAAGGAAATGCCCCCGATAGGGCTGGTTCAGTTCTTCGACGCCGAAGCCGGCAGTGAGGTATGGCTCGATACTTCAAATGCCAAAGTAAGAAACCGGTACTTTGCAGCGGTAAGGAAAAAAGACCAGTCGCTCAAGGATGCCTTCATCAGGTCGGGAGTGGATTATGCGGAGATAGCCACCGATCAGTCTTATGTTGAACCCTTAACAGCCTTGTTTGCCCGCAGAGGCAGATAAAACAGAAGTAAGGAGCAAGATGCTGAATGCCAAACAAAATATAAACCGCCTGTTAAAACCCTCCATCATAAAAAGGAGCAAAGGAGTAATTGCTTTGTTTCTGCTCATGTTTGCCTCGCACGCGCCCGCGCAAAACGTGCAGGTGGCGGCGCATCTCGACAGCGCCACCATACTCATAGGCCAGCAGGTAAGGCTGCATCTGAACGCCTTCTGCAACCTGCATAACGGGCTCGTAAAAATAACCTGGCCTGAAATTGGCGACAGCCTTGCAGCCAAAATAAGGGTGGTAAGCAAATCAAAGATCGACACCATTGTCGGCGACAGCTCGCACCCGGAACAGCAGCTCCTGAAGGAGGATATTTTGCTCACCTGTTTCGATTCGGGATATTATGCCATACCGCCGTTTCGTTTTGTAGTGAACGGCGACACCGCCAAACCCCTGGCCACGGAACCCATTATGCTTACGGTGCACACCGTTGCCGTAGATACCACCAAGGGAATAAAAGATATAAAAGGCCCCCTAAGCGCACCCTGGACCATACTCGAGATATTGCCCTGGCTGGGAATAGGCGCAGCAATACTTGCGGCGATTATAGCCATAGTGTATTACCTGCGCAGGAGGATGAAAAATAAGAAGCCTGAACCGGTAATAATCAAGGCTCCGCCGGTCGCTCCTCATATTAAAGCCCTGAAAACACTGGAAGGCCTTGCAGGACTGAAGCTATGGCAGGAGGGGAAGATAAAAGAATATCACAGCATTATTTCCGATACGCTCCGCCTCTACATTGGTGAAAGATACGGTATAGGCGCTCCGGAAATGATTACCTCCGAGATTATGCACGCTATGCGCCGCACCAGTGTGGTGAACACCCCCGGCTATATGCAGCTGCAGCAGATTTTAATTCTGGCCGACCTGGTTAAGTTCGCAAAAGAAAAGCCCCTGCCTGCCGAGCATGAAAAAAGCCTTGCCGATGCAATAGATTTTGTAAAACAGACCGCTCCTGAAGCCGATACGGGGCAGCAGCAGGCAGAATCGGGCAGGCAGGAAACTCCATCCCATATCAATCAACAACCAAGTAAGGGCGCCGATGGACTATCTTAATTCCATAACATTCGCGCATCCGCAGCTGCTGTGGCTGTTGCTGGTAGTACCGGCCCTTGCCTTTTATTATTATTTCAGGCGGAATTATGCCACGGCTGCCATATTGATGCCTCTGCCATTTTCGCAAACCGACCTGCCCAGGCCGGGCTGGAAAAATTACCTGCGCCACAGCCTCATGGTGCTGCGGCTGCTTGCCATAGCCATGCTTGTTGTAATTATAGCCAGGCCTCAATCGTCTATGAGCTGGAAGAACATCAGCAGCGAGGGGATAGACATCATGCTGGCCCAGGATATTTCAGGATCCATGCTCTCCACCGATTTTCATCCGGACCGTATAGGCGCTGCAAAAAGGGTCGATTCGGCTTTTATCAACAACCGCCCCGACGATAAAATTGGGCTGGTGGTATTCAGCGGACAGGCTTTTACGCAATGCCCCCTGACCACAGACCACGCCGTGCTCAAAAATATGCTCATGCAGGTGCATACGGGCATGATTGAAGACGGAACAGCCATCGGCGACGGGCTGGCTACCGCCGTAAACAGGCTGAAGGACGACAAGGATACGAAAAGCAAAGTGGTGATTCTCCTTACCGACGGCGTGAACAACATGGGTTCGGTGCCGCCGCTTACCGCAGCCGAAATAGCCAAAGTGTTCGGTATACGGGTATATACAATCGGCGTGGGTACTATGGGAAAAGCCATGACCCCTGATGCCATCCTGCCAAACGGCCAATATCATTACTCCCTGCAGGATGTGCAGATTGATGAGGATTTGTTAAGGCAGATTGCACAGATGACCGGAGGAAAATATTTCAGGGCGACGGAAAATGAAAGCCTTACGAAGATATACGGTGAAATAGATAAGATGGAAAAATCGAGGATAACCGAAAAGGATTATACCGAAAAAAGCGAGGTGTTCCTGCCCTTTGCCCTTGCAGCCGCCTTGCTGCTTCTGCTCGAAACAGTCCTAAAAAACACCCTGTTGAAAACCGTGCCCTGATGCTGCAATTTGCACACATACAGTTTGTATATGCGCTGGCCGCCATACCTGTGCTCATGGTCATTTACTGGCTTGCCCTGCGCAGCCGCAGCAAGTCCATAAGGATGTTTGCCGAGGTTCCGCTATTCCGTAAGCTTACGCCCGAAAGCTCGCTCTCGAAAAAGAACCTTAAGTTCATCCTTGCCCTCTTCGGGCTCCTGTTCATTATTGGTGCAGTCATCGATCCGGAAATAGGCTCACACGAAGAGACCGTGGAGCGCAGGGGCTCCGATATTATTATAGCCCTCGACGTTTCAAACAGCATGAACGCACGCGATATAGCGCCGAGCAGGCTCGAAAGGTCTAAGCAGGCTATAGAGAAGATGATTGGGGAACTGCATGGCGACCGCATCGGTATCGTTGTATTTGCGGGGCAGCCATTCATACAGCTCCCCATTACCACCGATTATTCCGCCGCAAAAATGTTGCTCGAGCCCATCAACACAGGCATGCTGCCTGTGCAGGGCACCGCCATAGGCTCCGCCATTGATATGTCGGCAAAGATGCTTACCGACCAGCCCGATAATGCACAGGGCCGGAACAAAACCATAATACTGATAACCGACGGCGAAAACTGGGAGGACGATGCCCTGCGTGCCGCCAAGGATGCAGCCGGGCAGGGTATTGTTATACATACCATCGGCATGGGTTCGCCCGAAGGCGCTCCTATACCCGTGTTGGCAAACGGACAGGATGCAGGCTATATGAAAGATAAGGACGGAAACACCGTAATTACCAAACTGAACATCGACCTGCTTACTCAAATAGCCGATGCCACCGGCGGTATCTGCCTAAGGGCTTCCAACTCCGACACAGGGCTGGAACGCATCCTCGACAGGATTCGCAAAATGGGTAAAAAACTCATATCAAGCAAAGTGTACAGGGATTACGATGAACAGTTCGAACTCTTTATCATCCCGGCCCTGCTTATTCTTATTCTCGATATATTTATATCCGAAAGAAAGACAAAATGGTACCAGCGGCTTAACCTTTTCGGAAAGCAAAACGACGCCCCGTGATGAATGCAGAACATAATCATACAAAACGCCTGTACCGCAGGCCTGATTGTACCGCAGCAGCCCGTGGCCTGGCAGGGACGCTCCTTAACGGAGCGCTGCTGTTCATCCTTCTGCTGCCCGCAGCATCCATGGCACAGCAGGGTAACCTTTACGTGCGCAAAGGCAATAAGGCATACGAGAACAAGGATTACAAAGAAGCTGAAAGCGATTACCAGAAAGCGCTGCAGTTCAAGTCGGCTGCCGTAAAGGGAAAATTTAATATGGGCGATGCTTATTTCAGGCAGGGGCAATACGATAAGGCTGTAGATGCATATAAGCAAGCCCTGTCGTTAACCAAAGATAAGACACTAACTTCGCACGCGTATCATAATATCGGCAATTGCCTGATGGAGCAGAAGAAATATGACGAAAGCATCAGGCAATACGAAAATTCATTGCTGAACAACCCATCGGACGACGACACGCGCTACAACCTGGCGTATGCGCAGGACAAGCTGCAGCAGCAAAAACAGCAGCAACAGCAAAAGAAAGACGATAAGCAGCAGCAACAGCAGCAAAAACAGCAGCAGCAACAGCAGCAACAGCAGAAGAAGGATGATAAACAGCAGCAGCAACAGCAGCAGAACATAAACCAGCAGGATGCACAGCGTATTCTGGATGCGCTGAACAACGATGAAAAGAACCTTCAGGCACAGATGCAGAAGAAAAAAGTAAATTCGAAACAAGGGGTAATAGAAAAGAATTGGTAAAGGAGAACCGGCAAATGAGATTAAAAAGGCATATAATAAAGGTTGGCAGGGTTTTAATACCGCGCAGGCTGATTATTGCCTTGCTTCCTCTATTGCTTCAGGCAGGCTATATGCACGCGCAAAACTTCAAGGCAAGCGCATCGCAGAATACCGTAGGCGTTGGTCAGCAGTTTCAGGTGAATTACAGCATAGACGCGCAGGCGGGAGGCTTCCGCGCCCCGTCATTCTCCGGATTTGATGTGTATTCCGGGCCCAATGAATCGTCGAGCATACAGTTCATCAACGGCAGTGTTTCACAAACGCTCTCCATTTCATTTATTCTGGCGGCTAAGCAGGAGGGCACTTTTACCATTGACGGCGCCTCCATAGAATCGGGCGGAAAAACGTTTACATCCAACAGCCTCGTCATTAAGGCAGTGAAAGGCTCGGCCCCTTCGCAGCCGGCACAGGCCCAGCAGCAGGGGGGAGGGTCAGGACAGCAGACAACCGCTCTTGCGGGCGATGCAAAGAAAAACCTGTTTATAAGAATCATACCCGATAAAACAAAGGTGTATCAAGGACAGCAGTTGCTGCTTACGGTAAAAATATTTTCGCGCATGAATCTGCAAAACCTCGATAATGCCAACTTCCCCGATTACAACGGCTTTTACAGTCAGGATATAACGCCAAAAAACCAGCAGATTATCCCTTCAAAGGAGGTGTACAACGGCGTTACCTATATGACGGCGGTACTTAAGCAGGCAATTGTTTTTCCGCAGCACACGGGGGTGCTTAAAATTGATCCGGCAAGTGTTGACTGCACTGTAGCCGAAAAGGTAAAAGCAAACAATATATTCGACGCATTTTTTGGCGGAAGCTACCGCAATGTGAAGTATTCCATCAAGAGCGACCCAATAGCCATTACCGTATTGCCGCTGCCCGAAACGAAGAAGCCCTTTTCGGGCGCGGTGGGGCAGTACAGCATCAAGGGCACGCTGGACAGAACGAATGTAAAGGCGAACGATGCCGTTAACCTTACCATTTCAGTTACAGGCAGCGGAAACCTGAAGCTGATAGATACCCTGCCGGTAAAATTCCCGCCGGATTTCGACCATTACGACCCTAAGATAGCAGACCATTTTAGCGCAACAGCTTCGGGCATTTCAGGATCGCGAACCTTCAACTACCTGCTTATACCGAGAAGCGAGGGTCATTATAAAATCCCTTCCGAAGAGTTCACCTACTTCGATCCGGAGAAGAAAGGCTATGTTTCGCTTGCCATCCCCGAATTCGCAATTGATGTAGCCAAGGGAGACAACACCGGCGCGGTAAGCCTGAACAACGGAACCAATAAAGAAGACGTAAAGATGCTCGGACAGGACATACGGTACCTTCACACAGGCAGGGTGCCGGCAGTGCCTGCCGATACTAAATTCCTTTATTCGCTCCCTTTTTATGCAGGAATGGGACTGCCTGTACTCGCCTTTCTTATCCTCGCTTTTGCAAGGCGCAAATATATTGCCATGAACAGCGACCAGGTGGCAGTAAGGAAACGGGGTGCCACGCGCATGGCTAAAAAAAGGCTGAAGGCCGCATACGGGTTTATGAACTCCGGCAATAAAGCCGCATTTTATGCCGAAATACACAGCGCCCTGATGAAGTACTTGAGCGACAAGTTCACCATTCCGTTATCCGAGCTCTCAAGAGAAAAAATTACAGAGGAACTGAAAAAGAAAAACATAAAGGATGAAAACATTGCATCGCTTATGGCGGCGCTCGATAATTGCGAATTTGCAAGATATGCACCCAGCAACGCTGCCGGCAACCTCAACCAGGTTTACGAATCGGCCATGAAACTTATTACCGAATTGCATGAACCCCCGCGCGCATGAAAGCCAAACGCCTCATATTGTTTTTGCTCTTCATCTCACCCGCACTGAACCGTTTGCCGGCTATGGCTGCGGCCCCGTATAGCCTCACCGACAGCGCTGCCGCAGCGTATAACAAGGGCAACTACGCAGGCGCCATAGCCTTTTACAACAGGTTTCTGAAAAGCGGGTATGTATCGGCCGATGTTTACTACAATCTGGGCAACTGCTATTACAGGACCAATGACATTGCAAAGGCGATACTGAATTACGAGCGGGCAAAGAAAATAACGCCTTCCGATGCCGATCTGCAATTCAACCTGCAGCTGGCCAACCTAAAGACCACCGACAAGATACCGGGGGAAACGCAATTGATTATTAATACCTGGTGGACTAATTTTATAAACTTTGAAGGGGAACGCGGCTGGGCTTATTTTTCAATTCTTTTTCTATGCCTTGCACTTATGCTCCTGCTGCTGTACCTTTTTTCGGGCCGTCTGGCATTCAGGCAGGCCGGTTTCTGGGGAGCAGTGCTTATGTTTGCAGCCTGCACGGCTGCATTCATGCTTGCCAGGGAGCAATACCGGACTTTAACCACACACAGCACTGCAATTGTAATGTCACCAGGCGTAACGGTTAAAGCCTCGCCGGCCGATAATGGCACGGCCCTGTTCGTTATTCACGACGGAACCAAAGTTACCATTGTAAAAACCGAAGGCGCCTGGACGGAAATAAAACTATCCAACGGCAACCAGGGCTGGCTGTTGAATACTGACATAGAAGCCATATAGCATGCGGCTTTGCCTGCACGGCAGGCGCCGGCTATTATTCCATTTTTTTTATTTCCACTCCGCACATCTTGCACTTTCCGGGCAGTGAGTCCGACATATAGCACTCCGGGCAGTAATAATTCCCCACTTTCACCAACGATATTTTATCTTTCGGGCAATCGCCTGCCGTCATCGATCCATAGCCGCATTCAGGGCATTTGTAATTCATGTTTTTTGCAGGTTGCGCCTGCACTGTTGCCGTAGCCGTTGCATCGGTGCCGGAATTGGCTTTATTGCCGCTGCAGCCCGCCGCAAAAGCAAGCGCGCAGGCTGCTATCATTGTCCATCTCATTATACCGGGTGTTTATTTGTTTTTTTGCCTGAATACCTATATCCTGCAAAGGTAGGCAATTTAACTGCCAATAACAGAACCGAAGTTTGCTTTCATTTTTTTTCGGGTATTGGCTGCAAGGCCTGTTTTATTTCTTCTTCCAGATCTTCCGCCGGTATGTTCTTGTCTATTATTATGCCATCGGGCGAGATTAGCATGTTATAGGGCAGTGATCGTATGTTATACAATTCGAACAGTTTTGAATTCCTGCCGGTGGTGTCGCATACATTGGCGCCAGCAAACTTATAACGGTTGAGTGCATTTATCCAGGCATCCTTGTCGCGGTCGAATGATATGCCTAAAACAATAAACCTGTTCGACTTGAATTTATTTGCCGTGGCAGCCACAGCTGGCAGGGCGGCAAGGGATGCCCTGCTTGCCGAGGACCAGAAGAAGAGCAAGGCTGTTTTCCCTTTTAATGAAGATGGACTTAGGAACTTTCCGTTTTCACCGGGCAGGTTGAAGTCGGGTAAAACTGCGCCTATGGCTGTTCTCCTGAATGCCGTTACCTGACGGTGGAAGTGATTGGTATAAACCGATGAAGGATATTTTGCCGACAGGGCACTGTCCAGCCTGATGTAAACGGCAAGAAATTTGTCGGGGGGCAACTGCTCAATAGCTGCCATGGCGCTGAAGTAAGTCAAATTATCATGAATGAATTTGAGGATGAACCTTTGGTGCAGGCTGTGGATGGAGTCGAACGGCGCTTCAAGCGCCATGTTAAGCGAATCGAGCCTGCGCGGGTTGCCTCCCATAGCGGTGGCTTTGGCCTGTGCGCGGCTTTGCAGCGAATCGAGGGCGGCATGGTACTCTGCCGACTCGCGGTTGAGGATCTTGTAGCGTTTTGAATCCGGCGATCCGCTTGCCGACCATGTATAGCCGAGGTCGTCGGAGCTGGCCGTAAAATTTACCGTTTCGCCCGAATCGAGTATCAGGGTGGCATAATTGTTGCTTGTAAGGCGTATGTTGTAAAAGCCTTTATATATACCCGTTGTATGAAAGCTGAACCTGCCTTCCTTGCCAATCAATGCCGAATCAAGCGGGGTTATGCCATCGGGTGTAAGGCGGTCGAGATATATATACATGCCTTGCCCGCTGCCTTCGAGGCTTCCGGTAAGATTAAACGATGAGGCGGCTTTTTTTTGAACCGGATAATGGCAGGAGCCTGCCATAAAGGCTGCCAAAAAAATATAATAACGTATTCCCGCTGATTTCATGAACCGGTATAAAACGCAAAATTAATAATAAAGCATGCAACGGGACTATGCAGATACATGCCTGTTGCCAACACCCTTTGTTTGCAGAAAAAGGCTGCCGGCACATGGCTGCAATGCGGTGGTGCGGTGGTAAAAAAATTAACAGAAACCGGCATATCATCTGAAAATAAAAATATTATTTTTGAGCGCCTTCATCTCCAAAGGGCAGGGGAGGCGTTGAAAAAATCCATGAATACAAGCCTGTAACAGTTTAAAACAGGAATGAAAAAATATATATTATTATGCGTAGTGTGTTCCCTCTGGAATACCGTATCCGCGCAGGAGAAGGATTTAACAGCGGCTGCACAGAAATTGTTGGCTACTGCAAAATTGGATTCGACATTAAAAGCTAAAAAATGGGATGTGGGTGGTCCGTTCAGCCTCAATTTTACCCAGACCAATTTCAGCAACTGGGCGGCAGGCGGACAGAACTCCCTGGGCCTTACCGGTATTTTATCTTTTCATGCCAATTACGGCAACAAACGGTTTTCGTGGCTCAATGATCTGGAACTCGACTTTGGCTTCGCCGAGGTACAGGACATGCCCTTGCAAAAAACAACCGACCAGATTGAGGCAACATCCAGCGTAGGATACCAGCTCTTCGACCATGTGCTTGCATCATTCCTCACCAACTTCCAGACCCAGTTCGCGCCGGGTTACACCAACCCCGCCGATACGGTATTGATGTCCAGGTTCATGTCGCCGGGCTATCTGGTGCTCTCGCTGGGTTTAAACTATAAGCCGAACAAAGCCTGGATGTTCTTCCTGTCTCCGGCCAGTATAAGGCTGGTGTTTGTGGAAGACCAGAACCTTGCCAACGCCGGCGATTACGGGGTTACTCCGGCGGTAAGAGGCAGCAACGGGCAGATTATAACCCCCGGAAAAAATGAGCTGACAGAATTCGGCGCCTACCTGAAAACTTCATATATCCATACCTTCAGCAAAAAAGTAAGCTTTAATACCAACCTTGAACTATTCTCAAACTATCTTAAAAATCCGCAGAATATAGTAGTTGACTGGTACGGACTGATTCAGATAAAGGTAAGCAAGTTGCTCGCCGTAACCTTCAACTACCAAACTATATATGATAATACGGTATTGGTGCCCACTTACAAATCGGTGAACGGAGCCGAAATGCAGGTAGGCAAAGGGCCCCGTTTACAAATTAAGGACATATTAGGCGCCGGACTGGGCTTCAAAATTTAAACAAAGTGCGTTTATAAACCTCTAAAACAAACACTATGTCATTTATTTCAGAATTTAAAAAGTTTTCCATGGATGGCAGCGTGTT